>Ga0116180_1002802_pt1 | contig 13526 bp, 7 predicted proteins | sample AD_UKC073_MetaG_FD_89804 | JGI IMG/M metagenome (GOLD analysis project Ga0116180, IMG submission 89804) | Active sludge microbial communities of municipal wastewater-treating anaerobic digesters from USA - AD_UKC073_MetaG | ecosystem: Engineered > Bioreactor > Anaerobic > Digestate | place: USA...
AGGAATCCGTCGACTTCGATACGACGAAGAACCTCTTCATCGAGGGCGACAACCTCGATGCACTCAAGCTCCTCCAGGAGTCGTATCTCGGCAAGGTGAAACTGATCTACATTGATCCGCCCTTCCCCCGAAGGTTGGCGTGTTGGCCGCTAGGGTGTGGCCGTGACGTCGAGCTCGGCACCGGTGATGTGGAGGCTGGGCCGCTCGCTGCCTGAGGGTGACGTGGCCGCTCAGGTCAAAATGGGTGGCGTGGCTCGGGCGCAGTCGCTGGCCCAACGGGAGCGGTCGCTCGGCCTACTGCCCGGCCAGCCGTTCCTGTTGCGCCCGGATGGGGCGCCCGATATCGATGTGCTGGCCTTCTTCGCGTCGTCGAGTTTCAAGTTGTTGAGCGAGCAGACCCGGCTGTCGTACGCGAAGGATCTGCGCCTGTTCCTCAGCTTCCTTGAGTCCCAGTCCAAGCCTTGGCGGGAAAGCACCCGGACGGACCTGCTGGATTTTGAGCACTGGCGCCGCCGCGATCCGGCCAACCCACGTCGGGTCTCTGGGGCGAAGTTCAGCCGCGAGCTGGCGGCGTGCAAGAAGTTCTTTGACTGGCAACGCCAGCGGGGGGCCTTGGTCGCGAATCCCTCTGCTGGGCCAACGGTTTCGTGGCATGGCTCGGATGGTTCCTCGCTGCGGCCGCGGGATGCCCGCTCGAGCAGGGTGAAATGGTTGACCCCACGGGCGTTCCAGCAGTGGCGCGATGTCGGGTTGGCCGGTCACCGGCGGGATGCCTCGCGGGACTCCTCGTGGCGCGGCCGGAATGACGGGCGCAACGTGGCGTTCGCGAACCTGCTGTGGTCCAGCGGCCTACGGCTGCGTGAGGCAGGCACGCTGCTGCTGTTCGAGTTGCCGGAGCTGGACGAGAACAGCAAGTATCTGCGCGCCAGGGTCGGCGATGCCGTCGCGAAGGGGCGGGGCCGGGACTTCTGGATGGGCTGCGATGCCCGGCGTGAGCTGCAGGGGTATGTCGTCTCGACGAGGGCCGCAGCCGTCTCCCGAGCCCGACGCGAAGGCCGCTACGAGGACCTGCCGGGCAGGCTTCTCGTCGTGGGTAGTGATCGGTCTCGTCTGCAGGTGCGTCCCACCGCGACCGATCAGGTCACGACTCTCACGTTGGATCAGCTCGACGCGCGCGACCGCGCACGCCTGTTCATCGAGGGAGCGAACGGACTGGAGCCGGCGATGCTCTTCCTGGGCGAGTCCGGTCTGCCGATGCGCTACGAGTCGTGGGAGGCCGTCTTCACCGGTGCGAGCCGACGCTGCAGGCGGCTGGGTGTGCCGGTCGCGTGCTACCCGCACATGCTGCGCCACTCGTTCGCGCTGCGGATGCTGGTGACCCTGCTGCACGCATTCGACCGTCGGATGGGCCTGACCCCGGAGGAGCGACGCGAGTACCGCCTGCTGTTCGGCGACCCCTGGATACTGGTGCAAACCCTTCTTGGACATACCAATCCGCAAACCACCCGCGACATCTACCTCGAGCCGGTCAGTGGTCTGCAGGTCGACCTGTTCCTCAACGTCGACGAGACGAACGACGCTGAGGACACCTTCACCGACTTCGTGCAGCGCCATCTCGCAGCGACCGGACTGGTCAATACCGGCGGTGAACCCTGATGGCCCGGGCCGTGATGCCGGCAGCCGGGTACCGGCGCCCGGACCGGATCGATGACAGTGGCCTGCTCGTGTCAGTCATCGGCACCGAGGGGACCGAGCTCGGGCCGTTCGACTTCACCCCGGCCCCGGCCCACGGGCAGGTCCGGGAGCAACTCATCGCCGCCTTCGTCGCCGCGACCGGCCCCGACGGCCGGTGGCGCTCAGCCGCGTCGATGGACGCCGCCCATAAGACCACGCTCGCGTTCCTGCGCAGCCTCGACCGGCTCGGCATCGCGATCACCAGCCTGGCCCAGTTCGGCCCCGAAGCCTGGTGGACCTGGCGGGCCGACCGGGAATCGGCCAACCGGTGGCCCGGTCAGGTCAACCTGATGCGGGTCCTGCTCAAGGACGCCCCCGAGGTCGGCCCGCTGACCCGACGCGCGCTGGCCCAACGCACCCACAAACCACGCCAGCGGCTCTACGGGTCATACACGGTGGCCGAGTTCGAAGCGATCCGGCGACGAGCGGCCGAGCTCGTGCGAGCCACGGAGTCCCGGATCTCCTCGAACAGCGCCGCGTTGCAGGCGCACCGCTCCGGCGAACAGGGCGACTCGGAGCCGACCGTCACGATCGGCGACAGGCCCTGGACCCGGGGCGCCCTGCTGGAGCAGCTGCACGCAGAGGGGCGGCTGAACTTCGGGCGCAAAGGGCGCAGCACCGCACGGAGGATGGCGGCTCTGCTGGGAACCGGTGACCTACACCCCAGCTATGCCCTGTTCCCGACCCGGACCGAACTGCTTTCCGTGATGGTGCTGCTGGTCTGCGACCGCGGCTACAACCTGTCGACCCTGCACTCGCTGACCGTGCCCGACCTGGCATCCGGGAACCCCGAAGAGGCCGACGATGACCCGGTGCTGCTCGCGCACCTGGACAAGCCGAGGCGGGGACACCGGCGCTACTTCACCAACTCCTTCACCGGCCCCCACGCACAGACCCTGCAACGCGCCGTGACCATCACCGCTCCTGCACGAGAGTGCCTGGCCGGGCTCGGCCACCCGAGCAAGCAGCTGCTGATCGCCGGTTCGTGCAGCGGCGTCACCGACCACCCGACCCGCATCTTTGTCACCGACGCGTTCACCAACGGCGGCGCTGTGCGGCGCTGGGACCAGATCGCCGACCTGACCACCGACCACGGCGAAGCGCTGCACCTGCACTTCAACCGGCTGCGCCTGTCCGAGCAGGTCATCAACCGCAAGTCCAGCCAGAACACCGACACCGTCAGCGAGGACCTCTACCGGCGCCCGGACGTCCTGACCGCGCACCTGCTCCAGGACGTCATCCTCGACGGTCAGGACGACGCCCTCGCCCACGCCGAGGCGACGCTACGGATGCGCTACACCAGTGACCTGCAGGAGCTGGGTCTACCCGCGCCGACCGCGACGTCTGTCGCGGACGGGGCACTCGACACCGCGGTCGGGGCCTGCACCGACTTCACCCACAGCCCGTTCACCCCCGACGGGCAGGCCTGCACCGCGTCGTTCCTGATGTGCCTGGCCTGCCCCAACGCGGTCGCCACGCCCGCCCACCTTCCTCGCCTGCTGGCCCTGCGCGACGCCTTGGACAACCTGGCCTCGGTCAACCCGGCGCGCTTCGAGCGGCTCTACCGCGAGCACCGCCAGCGCCTTGAGCATCTGCTGTGCACGCGTGCCACCGAAGCGGACCGGGCCGCCGCCGCCCGTTTGATCAGCGACACCGACCGCGCCCTGGTCGAACGGCTCCTGCGACGGGACCTCGACGCATGAACACCGCCCCAGCATCAGCCGGGCACGGCCACGGACCGGTCCCGTTCGCCACGGGTGAGCCGCGCCTGCCAGCCCCGGCCACACCGATCGTGCCGGGAATCGTGGTGTTCGCCGATGACGTGTGGGACTTGTCCGCGCTGTGCCCGCGCCCGACCACCCGCTGGATCCGGCTGCACTTCACCCACTGCCCGGCAGCGTTGCGCCCCGACGTCAAACACTTCTTCTACCTGCTGTTGAGCATGGACACTCCGCTGGAACAGCTCGACCGGCCCGCTAGCGCCCGCAGGAGGCTCGCGCCCTCCACCTTGAAAACCCTCTTCGAGGACCTCAAACCGTTCCTCGGCTGGCTGGCGGACCGCGGCACCGCCACCCTCGCCGAGCTGACCGAGCAGGACCTGCGTGAGTACGCCGGCCACGTCGCGGCCGCCCCGGTCGGGCAGAACCCCAAGTCCCGTCGCCTGTTCGCCCTGTCCCGGCTCTGGCTGATGGCCCCCTACCTGCGCGCCCCGGCCCGGCTACCGCAACCGTTCTGGGAACGCGACGGCATCGAGCAGGTCGTCGGCAAGAGCGAATGGACCGCAGAGAACAAGTCCGCACCGATCCACCCGGTCACCATGTCCACGCTGCTGGTCTGGTGCCTGCGCCTCATCGAGGACGCGCCGCACCTGCTGCCGGTGCTGGCGGTCGCGCCCAACCCGGCCCCCGCCAAGCACCCGGGCGAGGACGCGGCGATGCCACCGGCTGGGGTCTGGACCGGTCAGGTCAGCCCCAGCGACGTTGACTCTCTGCGGCGGCTGGTCACGACCGCCTGCCTGATCACCGTGGCCTACCTGGCCGGGATGCGCGCCGACGAGGCCCTCGGCCTGCGCCGCGGCTGCTGCACCCCCGCCAGCACGAGCAGCCGGACGGGCGGGGCGTACGAGATCCGTGGGCGGACCTACAAGTCGGCCGTCGCCGACGGACGCAGCATCCCGGCCGGGGTCGAACGGGACGTGCCCTGGGCCGCGATCAAACCGGTGGCCGACGCGATCGCCGTCATGGAAGCCCTGCACCCGGGTGACCTGCTGTTCAGCGCCAGCCTGTTCAAGGTGCACCTGACCGACACAGACCTCGACCCGGGCGGACCACCCTCGAGCCGGATCCGCGACTGCATCCAGCACCTGACCGCCTGGTGCAACCGCCGCGCGCTCGACCTGAACCGACCAGCCGAGGCGATCCCGCCCGACCCCGACGGGAACATCAACCTGCGCCGGCTGCGGCGCACCCTGGCCTGGTTCATCTACCGCAGGCCCCGCGGGCGGGTGGCCTTGGGCGTCCAGTACGGCCATCTCCACGCCGCGACCACCGACGGGTACGGCGGCCGGGTCTCGGCCGGGCTGCGCGACCTGTTCCCGATGGAGGAAGCCTTCGCGATCAGCGACACCCTGCACCAGGCCGCCGACCAGCTGCAGGCCAACCCGACGGTCAGCGGGCCCGCCGCCGCCCGGTACCGCGCCGCCGCCACCGAGTACCAGCACCGCTACCAGGGCCTGAGCTTGACCCCGAAGCAGGCAGCCGCGCTCATGACCAACCCGGACCTGCGGGTGCACGACGCCGCCGGACAAACCCTCGCGTGCTGCTTCGATCCCCGAAAGGCCCTATGCCGCAAAGGGGCCGGGCCCACCATAACGGCCACGACACCGGACCTGACCGCCTGCCAGGACCGCTGCGCCAACATCGCCCGCACCGACCAGCACATCGCCGCGATCGAAGCCGACATCACGGCGCTGCAGGCCGAACTGTCCGCACCACTGACCCCCGACCCGCTCCGGCACCGCATCCAGGCCCAGATCACCCGCCGCGAAGCGATCGTCCAGACCCACCACGACACCCGGGAAGGACCATGATGAGCGACCACGAACCCGAACGCCAAGCAATCCGCGAGGCCATGGGACGCCTCCTGGACGGGAACACCATCCGCTCCGACGGCAAACTGACCATCACCTCCCTCGCGGACGAGGCCGACGTCAAACGATGGATCCTGACCCACCGACACCAAGACCTGCAGGCCGAGTTCCGGGCCCGCATCGCCAGCCACGGCAGCGACCCCGAACCGGTTCGCCGCCTCAAAGAAGAGATCGCTGATCTGAAACAGGACAACCAGCGGCTACGAGCCGAGCTGCGCGAGGCCAAAGCCACCACCGCCATGCTCGAGCGGCTCGTAGCCGTCGACGCCCTCGAAGCCCAAACGACGCCTCGGCCCGGCGCCCCGCCCGGCCAGCCCACGCTGCGCCCCGTCACCTAGCCCACCAGCCCAGCCCTCACGCCAGCTGCCCACCAGGGGGAACCCATAGTGCCCAACATCTTCGACAACATCACCGATGAGACCGGCACCCGTCTCATCGAACTGCCTGAATCGCTCAAGGGTTTCTCCGCCCTCAGCCGCGAATCCTCAACCGTGGAGGGGTCCGGCCAGTGCGTCTGAACGCAACGAAGGTCCTCAGTTGGAACGAGCCGAGCGCTCCTGCTGGTATGACGACGGACCGGGTCTACGTCGGTCCCGACCCATTCGGCCTCAGCGGCTTTCAGGTGGCAGTCGCCAGCGCAGTCACCACTCCGTCACGTCAGGTGTTGCGTGATCTCTTCACCGCACGCAAGGGCAAGACCCAGATCCAGCTCGTCGTTGCCGTCACCCACGACGGCACGGTCCACCTCTTCGGCCCTGATCCGCAGGCGCAGCCCATCGAGCTTCCGCTCGACCAGGGCCAGCGCCAGCTCCAGTCCGTACTGTCCGAACCGGATGTCCTAGCTGCGACGGAACGTCTCGCCGGGTTCCGGAAGGCGCACGACTCGACGGCCGGCGCCGGCTTCATCAACAGCGGCCTCTTTGCCACGCACCACATCAAGAGCAACGTGCCGCGGCGCTCCGATTGGTCGACTCTCGGCGAGAGCGCGCGGCCGTTGCTCGGCCTGCGCAACGCCGGGCTGATCACGGCTCTCGGCTTCAAGACGCACAAGGGGCCGAACGGCACGCTTACGCTCTCCGCCGGAAGCGACGCACCTCGAGCGGTCGCAGTCCTCTTGGACGAGTCGGAGCAGTTCGAGGCCAAGAGCAGTCGCTTCCAGCTCTCGCCGGTCGCGTTCGGCCTCGCCGTCGCCGCACGGCAGGAAGTGCCGTGGCTCGTAGTGCTTCGCAAGGATCAGATTCGCCTGTACCCCGGTCGCGATGGCGTCGGCGTCGGCTCCAAGGGGCAGGCAGAGACCTACTTCGAGATCGACCTCTCCACGATCGAGACCGAGTACGCAGCTCTGCTTCCGCTGATCTTCTCGGCCGAGGCACTCACTCCCGATGGCACAGCCGACCAACTTCTCCGCGACAGCGCCCGCTATGCCACCGAGCTCGGGGCACGGCTACGAGAGCGCATCTACGACGAGATCGTGCCACCGCTCGCGGTTGAGGTTGCTCAGCAACTGGCCAAGCGGGCAAAGGTTGCTCTCGACCCTGACGGACTCTCCACGTCATACCGAGTAACTCTGCGCATCCTCTTCCGGCTCCTCTTCCAGGCCTACGCGGAGGACCGCGGGCTGCTGCCGTCGGGCCGCAACGAGGGATTCGACGCCAACAGCCTCAAGACGAACGCACGTCGTCTGCTGGAGTCGCCGTCCGACGAATTCGGCGACTCCTCAACCATCTGGCTTGATCTTGTGCAGGTGTGGAACGCCATCGACCAGGGCAACCCGCAGTGGCAGATCCCGTCCTACAACGGTGGCCTCTTCTCAACCGACCCTGATCGCTCTCCCGAGGGCGCGTTGATCACGCGTCTCCAGATCCCCGACAGCGTGCTCGGACCTGCGTTGAAGAGCCTCCTCATCGACGTTAATTCCGATGGCGTGCTGGGCGCGGTCGACTTCCGCTCGCTGAGCGTCCGCGAGTTCGGCACGATCTACGAAGGTCTACTGGAGAGCTCACTGTCTCTGGCTGAGCAGGACCTGACCATTGACAGCAGCGGCGCGTGGGTCCCGGCCCACGACGAAGACGACGTCGTCGCGCCCGCACGCTCGATCTACTTCCACACTGCCTCCGGGGAGCGCAAGGCAACCGGCTCATACTTCACTCCTAAGGTCGTCGTCGACCACCTCATCGAGCGTTCGGTCGTTCCGGCCCTGACGTCACACCTCGACGAGATCGAAGGACTGCTCGCGAAAGGTGATGCTGCCACGGCGGCGCGTGAGTTCTTCGACTTCCGCGTTGCGGATCTCGCTATGGGCTCGGGGCACTTCCTCGTGGCGGCGGTCGACAAGGTCGAGGCGCTCATGCGTACCTTCCTCACCGAGCACACCGTTCCAGGTGTCACGGACGAGCTGTTGCGCCTCGCCAACGTCGCCAAGGGAGCGCTCGGCACCGACGATGTCGCGAAGAGCGAGGTCGACGAGGTCGGACTGCTGAGACGTCAGGTAGCGCGTCGATGCATCTACGGTCTCGACCTCAATCCGATGGCCGTCGAGCTCGCCCGCCTCGCACTATGGATCCACACCTTCGTGCCCGGCCTTCCGATGAGCAACCTCGACCACGGCCTCGTCAACGCAAACAGCCTGACCGGCATCGGCACCATTGACGAGGCGCTCGACGCGCTCCAACCGGATCGGAAGCCAGGCGCGATGAGCCTCTTCGACTCCATCCTGGCCGATCAGCTTGCCTCCGCGAAGACGCTCCTGATCGACGTCGCGAACGCCAGCGAGGCGAACAAGGCAGAGGTCGAGGAGGGGGCCCGCCTCCTCGCGCAGGCGCGCGAGGCCGCCGACACAGCTCGGCGAATCTTTGACGCCGCCGTCGCCGCACGCATCGGGGCCATCCATCCGGGCGTCATTCTCGACGAAGAGTCGCTCCAGCGCGTGCTCGCTCGGCCGGAGGTCACTGAGACAGCCGACCCCCTCCAGCCCGCTCACATGCCCTATCTGTTCCCTGAGGTATTCCTGCGCGATAAGCCCGGCTTCGATGTCATCCTCGGCAATCCGCCATGGGAGGAACTGGTCTACGAGGAGATCAAGTTCTGGACGCTCCGCTTCCCCGGGCTCAAGGGCCATCCGGTCAAGCGTCAACAGGAGCTAATCCAGGAGTATCGGGCCTCTCGTCCTGACCTGGTCGCGCAGATGGAGGCCGAGCGCGATGCGTCTAACGACCTTCGCGCTGTTCTCGCGAAGGGTCCGTATCCGGGCCTGGAGAGGGGTCACGCAGATCTCTACAAGGCGTTCGGCTGGCGGTTCTTGCAGTTTACGCGCCCCGGTGGGCGGTTCGCCGTCGTGCTTCCCCGCACTGCCACCTCCGCCCTAGGCTCGGCGGCCTGGCGCAGCGCTGTGCTCAACCGAGGCACGTTCGCCAGCGTGACGAACCTGCTCAATTCTGGGGGCTGGGTGTTCCCAAGCGTTCACTTTCAGTACTCGATTGCGCTGGTCGTTGTCGAAGTGGGTTCCGCCGACGAGGTTCGGATCGCTGGGCCCTTTGCTGACGAGCGGACGTTTCGGAGCAGGGCGGAGTCTTCAGCCATCGCCGTGACCAAGGCTCAGCTACGCGATTGGTCCGAAGGCGCATCGTTCCCGCTGTTGCCGTCGCCGGAGAGTTTGGAAGTCTTCCTCAAGCTTCGGGAGGCCCCGAGCATCGGTGCCCCTCGTTCGGACTTCGAGTTCGCCCCGGTCCAAGGCGACTTCAACCAGACAACTGACGCCGCTTTGTGGTCCGTCGGGGACTTCGACCAGGAGATCACGGTGCTGAAGGGTGCGTCGTTCGATCTGTGGGAGCCCGACGCAGGGTCACCCCACGGCTCGGCGGCTCGGAAGAAGATTCACGACCGCGTCATGGTGAAACTGCGTCGCCAAGTGCGCACATCCTCGAGCGCCTACGTCGGCATGGATGCCAGTGCGATGGACCGTCAAGGTCGCCTACCGTATCAACGGCCACGCATCGCTTTCCGCGATATCACCAACCAGACGAATACGCGTACGACGATAGCGTCGCTGGTGCCCCCAGCGGTTCTGATCAACAGCGCACCCGTCCTGGTTCTAAGGTCGGGCACTGCGGCGACAGAGGCCTTCGTCCTCGGGGTTCTTTGCTCGATTCCGTTCGACTGGTACTCGCGCCGATACGTCGAGCTGCACATGAACTTCCACATCTTCAACTGGCTTCCCGTTCCCCATTTCGACCTTGACTCTGCGACTACGAGCCGGGTCGTTGAGATCGCCGGACGACTTGCGGCGGTGGACGAGCGTTACGCCGAGTGGGCTGCGGAAGTTGGGGTCCAAGTTGGATCGGTGAAGCGGGGCGCAGAGAAGGACGACCTGATCGCGGAGCTCGACGCGCTAGTGAGCCTCCTGTACGGCCTCACGGACGATCAGGTCGAGCACGTCTTCTCCACCTTCCACCGCGGCTGGCGCTACGAGCCGCGCCTCGAACTTGTTCTCAAGCACTACCGGGCGTGGAAGGTCAAGGCATGACCCAGCTTCCTGATTTCGCGACCAACCACTCGGCGAGCGAAGCCGGGCTCCGGGTTGCCGATCGCGTCAACGAGCTCTTTCGCCTTCTGCGTGAGAACAAGGTGGAAGCGCCGCCCGTGGCGATCGCCACCGCCTACATCAACCCGGGCGGGTTCTCGTTGCTTGCCGACGAGCTGGAACACGCACCGCGAGTACGCCTACTTCTCGGTGCCGAGCCCGAGCAGGACGCCGTCCGAGCCGTTACTTCGCACGATGCCGACCTCGACTCGCGTCTCGGCGCCGCGCTCAAGCAGCACGACGCATGGCTGGCCGCGGAACGCGACACCATGGGTTTCGCGCGTCTACCTACTGCCCACGCGAAACGGATGGTCGAGTGGCTTCGTAGCGTCGACACAGAGGGCACCGCCCGGGTGGAGGTACGGCGCTACTCCAGTGGCTTCCTGCACGGCAAAACGTACCTTGTCGAGGACCCGGCGACCCAAGCCGCGATCGCGGGTTCGTCCAACATGACTTATGCGGGCCTCGCGCTGAACGCCGAGCTCAACCTCGGAACCGGTGGCGGCACGCGGTCAGCCAGCAAAGTCCGCGAGTGGTTCGAGCACTTCTGGTCGCTCAGCGACCCCTATGACCTCGCCGAGTTGTACGGGCGTCTGTGGGAGCCACACACACCATGGTCGGTCTACCTGCGCATGCTCTGGGAACTGTACGGCGAGCACCTCGATGCCGACGAGAACCCCAACGTCCGCACCGGACTTGACCTAACCCGCTTTCAGGCCGACGGCGTCGCTCGCATGGAGCGACTGCTCGACGAGCACGGCGGTGTGCTGGTCGCGGACGAGGTCGGCCTTGGCAAGACCTACCTCGCCGGTGAGGTCATCTACCGGACCGCCAACGTTAACCGGCAGAGGGTCCTCATTGTTGCCCCGGCGGCATTGAAGACGTCCATGTGGGAGCCGTTCCTGCAAACGCACGACTTCAGCCGCTGGGTGCGGGTCTACTCCTACGAGGAGGTTCGCAACAAACTCGACCCCAAGCACCCGAACAACCACGCCTTCATGCAAGAGATCGAGGACTACTCGCTCGTCGTGATCGATGAGGCCCACAACCTGCGCAACGCTGGTGCTCAGCGTTCTGGTGCCGTGGACCGGGTCATCACCGCGGGCGGTCACCCTAAGCGGGTCGTGCTGCTGACCGCGACGCCAGTCAACAACTCACTCACCGACCTGGAAACCCTGATCAAGTACTTCATCCGCGACGACGCTCGCTTCGCATCATTGGGGATCCCGAGCATCCGCGAGTACATCAAGCACGCTCAGGCGATGGACCCTGCCAACCTCACCCCTGAGCATCTCTTCGATCTGATGGATCAAGTGGCGGTTCGACGTACGCGCAAGTTCGTCAAGGAGCACTACGCGAACGACATGATCGTTGGACCGGACGGGAAGCCGACCCTGCTCAAGTTCCCGCAGCCAAAGGTACGCCGCATCGACTACGACCTCGATGAGCCGGGGTTGGAGCTCATCGATGCGATGGTCTACGCCCTCGATGATCCGACCGACCCTCATGCCCCGCGCGGTTGGGAGGATCGTGTTCTTGATCCGAGGCGACTGATGCTGGCGCGTTACCTGTCCAGCATGTACACGGTCGATCACGACTTGCAGGAGTATCAGATCACCAACGCTGGCCTGCTCCGTTCGGGTCTGCTGAAGCGCCTGGAATCGAGCCCGCACGCGCTGCATACTTCGCTGGAGAGGATGATCTTCTCTCACGAAGCATTCCTCGACGCCGTAAGCCGAGGGTACGTGCTCAAGGGTGAGGCGCTCAGCGATTGGGTGTCGTCCGACTCCGACGACCTCGATGAGTTCGTAGCCGAGTTCGACAAGGACGAGCAGATCGCGTCAGTCGACGGCTACCACCTCACCGAGCTTGAGGCCGATGTCCGCGCCGACATCGCCCTGCTTCGCGAACTGCGTGATCTTGCTCAGGTCGTCGTCGCGGGTCGGGAGCCCAAGGTGCAGAAGCTCATCGAGGAGCTCACTCAGGTCGTCGAGGATGCGCGACGTATTGATCCGAGGGGTGTCTCGCACGGGGATCGCCGCAAGGTGATCATCTTCTCCGCCTTCACCGACACCATCATCCCGATCCATGAGGCCGTCGTTGCGGCGATCGATCTGGCTCCCGCCGGGTCGCCGCTCGCGGACTACCGAGGGAGGGTCGCGCCACCGATCATGGGCTCGTACGCCAAGACCCACGAGCGCGGCGCCACCGGCGGTGTCGACCAAGGCGGTCGCGCCTCAACCATCGCAGGCTTCGCTCCCCAGACCGCGGGGCCTCGCAACGCGGCGGGTGAGGCCGCAGCGAAGGACGACTTCGACGTTCTCTTCACTACCGATGTGCTCGCCGAGGGTGTCAACCTTCAGCAGGCCGGGCAGATGATCAACTATGACCTGCCATGGAACCCGATGCGCATCGTTCAGCGACACGGGCGGGTCGACCGCATCGGCTCCAAACACGACTTCGTCTACCTTGGCCTCTTCTTCCCGACGGAGCGCCTCGATGACCTCTTGGCGCTCGAGGCCCGGTTGGAGGCCAAGCTCGCGCTTGCTGACGCCGCGGTGGGCGCCGGCGAGGTGTTGCCCGGCCGCGGCCCAGGGCACGACGTCAATCTCGCCGATGACAAGGTCATCGATGAGATCGAGAAGCTCCTCGACACGGGCGGGTCGAGCGCATCCCTTTCGGGCGAGGAGTATCGCCGCCGGCTCTATGGAGCGTTCAGTGTCGATGCGATGACGAAGGCCGACATCCTCACCCTGCCGTACGGATCGGGCAGCGGCTTCGAGAACCCGGCCGTGCACGGCAACGGATTTGTTTTCTGCATCAGGATCGGCGCCAGCTCCAAGCCCTGGTTCCGGTACGTTCCGGCGGGCGACGACTGGGCCGTCACTCACGGGGAGGATGGGCAGCCGCTCATATCGGGAGACACCCTCATCTCGCTGCGCGTCGCTGACCCGCAGAACGCCACGACGCCTCGCCTACTCCCGGACGAGGTGTACGACAAGGCGTTCGACGCCTGGGAGGTGGCTCGCAACAGTGTCTATGCGGCATGGACCGAGCTCACGGACCCCAACGCGTTCCAGCCGGACCTGCCGCTGTCCTTCAGGGATGCGTACGCGCTGGTCTTCCGTTCCGGCGGCTACCTCGGTCGAAACGCACAGATTGCTCTCGCAAACCGGCTCCGTAGCGTGCCCTCGGCCAGGGTGTCGCGGCAGGTGCGGAGCGCGCTGAATGAGGGTCGCACAGACGAGGAGCGGATCGCGCTCGTCACGCAGGTCCTCGATGAGGCAGGCATCACCGCACCGCCAGTGCGGGAGCCGCTTCCGGACGTCGAAATCCACGAGGTGCGCCTCGTGACGTGGATGGCGGTGCGCGGGACGCGAGGCCGCTGAGTCACGCAAGACGCAACACGGACAGACCATCCGGGGAACCCCCGTACAACTCGGGGGCACGGGACTGGAAGTACAGCAACGACTACGTCGATGCAGAAGACGGCTACCGACACTCAAAGTGGCTTGCTTTCATGGAGCGCCGCCTCAAACTGGCTCGCAAGCTGCTGAATCCGAC
>Ga0116180_1002804_pt1 | contig 13522 bp, 11 predicted proteins | sample AD_UKC073_MetaG_FD_89804 | JGI IMG/M metagenome (GOLD analysis project Ga0116180, IMG submission 89804) | Active sludge microbial communities of municipal wastewater-treating anaerobic digesters from USA - AD_UKC073_MetaG | ecosystem: Engineered > Bioreactor > Anaerobic > Digestate | place: USA...
GGGTTTGCTGGCTGTCTGTATCCAGCATGAGCTCGACCATCTGAACGGCACGGTGTTTGTCGATCATCTTTCGCAACTCAAGCAGACGCGAATCAGGAACAGGCTTGCCAAGCAGGCGCGGGTCACAGCGTGAGGATCATCTTTGCGGGAACGCCGGAATTCGCGGCGCAGGCCTTGCAGGCAATCGTTGCCGCCGGGCACGACGTGGCGCTGGTGTTGACCCAGCCTGACCGCCCGGCCGGGCGCGGCATGGCCCTGCAGCCGTCGCCGGTCAAGAAGCTGGCGCTGGAAAAGGGGATAGAGGTCTTCCAGCCGCTCAGCCTGAAGGATACCGAGGCGCAGGCGAAGATCGCCGCAATCGGCGCCGAGGTCATGGTGGTGGCGGCCTATGGCCTGATCCTGCCGCAGGCGGTCCTCGACCTGCCGCGCTTTGGCTGTCTCAATATCCATGCCTCGCTGCTGCCGCGCTGGCGCGGGGCGGCTCCGATCCAGCGGGCATTGCTCGCTGGCGATGCGGAAACCGGCGTCTGCATCATGCAGATGGAAGCTGGTCTCGATACCGGGCCGGTAATGTTGCGCGAAGCGTTCCCCATCCTGCCAGAAGACACGTCAGCGACGCTGCACGACCGCCTGGCGGCGCTCGGGGCGCGGCTGGCGGTTGTGGCGCTGGATGGTTTGCCGCTGCCGGCGACCCCGCAAGCGCTGGACGGCGTCACCTACGCGCAGAAGATCGGCAAGGCCGAGGCGCAGATCGACTGGTCGCAAAGCGCTGCCGAACTGGATCGCCATATCCGTGCCTTCAATCCCTTCCCCGGTGCACAGGCGCAGTTCGCCGGACAGACGATCAAGCTGTGGCGGGCGGTACCGGTCGAAGGTGCCGGTGAAAAAGGGCAGATTCTGCAGGTCGACCGCAACAGCGTCGTCGTCGCCTGCGGCAGCGGGGCGCTGGCGATGAGCGAACTGCAGAAGGCGGGCGGCAAGCGCCTGGCGGTGCGCGAGTTCCTCGCTGGCCATCCGCTCAAGGCCGGCGACCGTTTCGATCTGCCGGCTTGAAATCGGGCTGCGCGCCAATATCTATCGGTAAGGCAAACTGCCGCGAGGAGGCTGCACGATGTTCAACTGGGTAAAGACAGCCATGCTGATGGCGGCCATCATGGCGCTGTTCGGCATCGTCGGCGGCATGCTCGGCGGGCAGCAGGGGATGCTGCTGGCGCTGCTTTTTGGCGGCGCGATGAACGTGTTTTCCTACTGGTTCTCCGACAAGATGGTGTTGAAGATGTACAACGCCCAGGAAGTCGACGAAACCAGCGCGCCGCAGTTCTACGGCATGGTGCGCGATCTGGCGCAGCGCGCCAACTTGCCGATGCCGCGCGTCTACATCATCGACGAACCGCAGCCGAATGCCTTCGCCACCGGCCGCAACCCGGAACACGCCGCGGTGGCGGCGACGAGCGGCATCCTGCAGTTGCTCTCGGCCAGCGAACTGCGCGGGGTTATGGCGCACGAACTGGCGCACGTGGCGCATCGTGACATCCTGATTTCAACCGTTTCGGCGACCATGGCCGGGGCGATCTCGGCGCTTGCCAATTTCGCCATGTTCTTCGGCGGGCGCGGCGGGGACGGGCGGCCGGCCAATCCGATCGCCACCATCGCCGTCGCCCTGCTGGCGCCGCTGGCGGCCAGCCTGATCCAGATGGCAATCTCGCGCGCCCGTGAATACGAAGCTGACCGCGGCGGCGCCGAAATCAGTGGCGACCCGCATGCCCTGGCCGACGCGCTGGGCAAGATCCAGATGTACGCCGAGGGCCGCATTCCGCTGGGGCCGGCCGAGGCGCATCCGGAGACGGCGCAGATGATGATTCTCAACCCGCTGTCGGCCGGCGGTATCAGGGGGCTGTTCTCGACCCACCCGCCGACCGAGGAGCGGATCGCCCGCCTGCGGGCGCTGGCGCGCTAGGCGCCGGTAACCGGATGGAGGTGGCCGCGCGCCACCTCTTTTTTTTCCAGCCGGGCTGGCGCGAAGTTGGCGATCACTTCGGCGAACAATGCCTGTGCCCGGGCGCTGTTGTCGCCGCTGAAATTGCAGACATAGACGTCGAGCGTGACGCCGCCGACTTCCGGCCAGGTATGGACGGCCAGATGCGATTCGGCGAGGACGACGGTGCCGGTAACGCCGGCCGGGTTGCCTGCCGTGTCGCGGAAGGGGTGGAACAGGCGGCCGACGACGGTCAGGCCGTGGCGTGTGCAGGCGGCGACGCAGAATGCCTCGAGTCCCGGTGCGTCGAGCAGGAAGCCCGGTGTGCAGCGGCAGTCGTGGAGGTCGGCGATCAGGTGAAGGCCATTCATGCCGCAATTCTATGGGGTTTCACGTGAAACGCGGGCGCCGATGTCGGCCTCCAGCAACCAGCCGAGCCGGTAGCCGGCGTCGACGATGCGCCGGTTGGCGATGGCGTGCGCCTGGCGATTGAAGTCCTCGCCGATGATCGGCAACAGGCTGCCGGCATCGGGCGGATAGACGCTGGCGAGCAGGGCGTGGCTTTCGGCCCTCCACTCGGCAACCGTGCCCGGGGTTGGCGGCAGGTGGTCGTCGAGCAGGCGCTGCGCGTTTCTTTCCAGCCGCGCGCCGCGCAACCACGGCGGTCCGGGCAGGTCGTCCCAGTAGAGATGAAGGCTGGAGAACGGCAGGCGCCGATTGAACGGATTTTCGATCTCGACAGCGTTGCCGCCTTCGTCGTCATGGCGGCCGGCGTGCAGCGGCTGGTGAATGTCGGCGACCAGGTGCAGCAGCCAGGGCAGGGCATATGAAATCTGCTGCTTTTTGCCGGTCGACCGCAACAGGCGGCTCAGGCGCTCGATCTGGCGGTCCGCTTCGCCATCGACGACCCGCCCACGCTTGCCGACATCGACGTAATGCCAGCGCTTGTGCCGTCCCATGTCAGGAAAGCCGGGCAGCAGTTCGGTGGCCTTGTCGCGCGTTTCGTCGAAGAAGCGCGGATCGTTGCGAATGTCGTCCGGCCAGGTCGCAGCTTCGGCGAAGATGGCGGCGGGTTCGCTGCTGCGAGCCCTGTCGACCCAGCGTGCGTGGTCGGGATGGCGGGCCAGCGCCGCGCTGACGAACTCCCGTGTCGCCGGCGACAACTGCTGCCAGGCGATGGTCGCCGCCAGGCGGTGGCCGGCCGCGTTCCAGGCCCCGGCGAGCGGTGGAAAGAGCAGCAGGCACAGGGTGACGAGCAAGGAACGCATGCCGCCATTATGCCGCGTGCGATAATCCCGGCCTATGTCCGCCCTGCCTACCGATTCCCTGGCTTTTGCCCTGCTCGCCGCCGCCCGCATCGACGCTGCCGTTTTTGCCGGGCAGAGCCTGGCCGACGGTCTGCTCGGCCGCGTCGACGCGGTGGCGCGGCCGGCGGTGCAGGACCTCGTTTACGGCAGCCTGCGCCAGTACGGGCATGGCGATTTCCTGCTCGCCCGGCTGCTGGCCAGGCCGCTCGACGTGCCCGAGGTGCGCGCCCTGCTGCTGGTCGCGCTTTACCGTCTGGAAACGCGGCCGGATGCCGCCCATACGGTGGTCGACCAGGCGGTGGCGGCGGCTGGGGAACTCGCCAACGGTCGTTTCCGCGGGCTGGTCAACGGCGTGCTGCGCAATTTCCTGCGCCAGCGGAGCGAGTTGCTGGCCGCGCTCGAGACGGATGCAGTGGCGGCCTCCCGCCACCCGGACTGGTGGCTGCACCGCCTGCAGGCAGCCTATCCGGCGGACTGGCCGGCGATCGTCGCCGCCGGCAACGGCCCGCCGCCGATGGCCTTGCGCGTCAATCTCCGGCGCATCGGTCGCGATGATTACCAGGCCCGGCTGGCAGCGGCAGGAATCGCTGCGCAGCCGTTCGCCGAGGCCGGCCTGATGCTCGCCAGGCCGCTGCCGGTCGAGCGCCTGCCGGGTTTCGCCGACGGGCTGGTGTCGGTGCAGGATCCCGGCGCGCAGCGCGCGGCAGTGTTGCTCGACCCGGCATCCGGCAGCCGCGTGCTCGACGCCTGCGCCGCACCGGGTGGGAAGACCGCGCATCTGCTGGAACGCGCCGACCTCGACCTGTTGGCGCTCGATCTCAAGCCGTCGCGCTGCCGGCGCATTGCCGATAATCTGGCGCGTCTCGGCCTGTCGGCGCGAATCGCCAGCGCCGACTGTACCCGTCTCGATACCTGGTGGGACGGCCGTCCGTTCGATACGGTGCTGGCCGATGTGCCGTGCACGGCCAGCGGCGTCGTGCGCCGCAATCCGGACGCCAAGTGGCTGCGCCGCGAGACCGACATCGCCGGCTTCGCGGCGACGCAGGTACGGATTCTTGATGCCCTGTGGCAGGTCCTGCGGCCGGGGGGTACACTGCTGTACGCAACCTGCTCCGTTTTTCCCGAGGAAAATGGCGGGCAGACCGGAAAAATTCTGGCAGCACATCCGGATGCCCGTCGTGACCATGAGGAACAGATTCTGCCGAGCGCCGACCATGATGGTTTCTATTACTGCCGCCTCGAAAAGCGCGCTTGAGCGCCTCCGGCTCTGGCTGCTGGCCGTGCTGGTCTTCGCGCCCGGCCTGCTGCTGGCGGCCGAGATCGAAATCAGCAATCCGCAGATCGTGGCCGGCGACGACGGCTATGTCCTGTCCGCCGATTTCAGCTTCGATCTCAACCAGCGTCTTGAGGAAGCGGTGACCAAGGGCGTCGTCCTTCATTTCGTCGCCGAGTTCGAGTTGACGCGCCCGCGCTGGTACTGGCTGGACGAAAAGCTGGTCAGCCGCAGCCAGACCTACCGTCTTTCCTATCACGCGCTGACCCGCCAGTATCGCCTGTCCACCGGCGGGCTGCACCAGTCCTTCGACTCGCTGTCCGAAGCCCTGCGCGTGCTTTCCCGCCTGCGCAACTGGGTGGTGATCGAAAAGGCCGACAGTGGTCTCGTGCGTCCCGGCGACACCTACACCGCGGCGCTGCGCCTGCGCCTCGACATCAACCAGTTGCCGCGCCCCTTCCAGATCAGCGCGCTCGGCAACAAGGACTGGACTCTGGCGTCGGACTGGAAAACCTGGCAGGCGACCCTGCCGGCGGCGGAGGCCAAGTGAAGCGTTTCGTCGCGGTCGGTGGCGCCCTGGCGGCGACGCTCGGCGCCATCCTCTGGTTCCTGCTGCTGATGTCGACGGCGGCCGATACCGCCATCTTCACCCGCCACTATCCGCTGCTGATTGCGCTCAACGCTGTCCTGGCGCTGGCCATGGTCGGGCTGGTCAGCTGGCAACTGCGCTCGCTGTGGCGCGACTACCGGGCGCAGATTTTCGGTGCCCGTCTCAAGCTGCGCCTGATGCTGATGTTCGGCATCATCGCCGTGCTGCCCGGGGCGCTGGTCTATGGCGTATCGGTACAGTTCGTCACGCGCTCGATCGAGAGCTGGTTCGACGTGCGCGTCGAGAAGGCGCTGGAATCGGGGCTGCAGCTTGGCCGTTCGGCCCTCGATTCGCTGCTCGCCGACCTGACCGACAAGGGCCGCAGCATGGCGAACGAACTTTCGGAATTGCGCGACTCCGGCCGCCGCTCGGCGCTGCTGCGCCTGCGCGAACAGCACGGCGTGCAGTCGGCGGCGCTGTTCTCGCTCGGCGGCCAGCTGTTGACCAGCGCCAGCAGCGAGATCGGCGATCCCTTGCCCGATCTGCCGACCCAGGCCCAGCTCAAGCAGGCGCGCAGCGCGCGTGCGGTGACGGCGGTCGACGGCGAAGGCGGAAAGCTTTACCTGCGCATCCTGGTATCGGTGCCGGCGCGCACCGTGTTCGAGGAGCCGCGCATCCTGCAACTGATCCAGCCGGTGCCGCCGTCGCTGGCACACGATGCCGATGCGGTGCAGGTGGTCTATCGCGACTACCAGGAGCTGCAACTGGCGCGCCACGGGCTGACCCGCATTTATGCCCTGACGCTTACGTTGACCGTACTGGTTGCGCTTTTCGGCGCCTTCGCCCTGGCCTTCGTCATGACCCGGCGCCTGTCGGCGCCGCTGTCGATGCTTGCCGAGGGCACGCAGGCGGTTGCGCAGGGCGACTTTTCGCCGCGCCAGGCGGTGTATAGCCGCGATGAACTTGGCGTGTTGACCCAGTCGTTCAGCCGCATGACGCGCCAGCTCGACGATGCCCGCCGCGAAACCGAACGCAACCGGGCGGAGCTGGAGTCGGCGCGCGGCTACCTCGAATCGATCCTCGCCAACCTCTCGGCTGGCGTGCTGGTGTTCGACCGGCATTTCGTCCTGCGCACGGTCAACGAGGGAGCGCTGAACATCCTCGACGACGATTTCACCGGGCTGATCGGCGAGGAGGTCAGCGAGTGGCCGCGCCAGGGCGTGCTCGGCCAGTTCATCCGCGACAACTTCGCCAGCCTCAAGGACGACGAATGGCAGGGTCAGGTCGAACTCGAACGTAGCAACGGCATGCCGCAGGTGCTGCTGCTGCGCGGCTCGCGCCTGCCGGAAGCGAGCGGCGGCGGCGACGTCGTCGTCTTCGACGATGTCACGCGCATGATCGCCGCCCAGCGCAGTGCCGCCTGGGGCGAAGTGGCGCGCCGCCTGGCGCACGAGATCAAGAATCCGCTGACGCCGATCCAGCTTTCCGCCGAGCGCCTGCAGTTCAAGCTGGCCGGCAAGCTGGGCAACGGCGATGCCGACATGCTGGCGCGTGGTACGCAGATGATTATCAACCAGGTGCAGGCGATGAAGCGCATGGTCGACGATTTCCGCGACTACGCGCGTTTGCCGCTGCCCGAAGTCGCGCCGCTCGATCTCAACGAACTGGTCGGCGAGGTGCTCGGGCTGTACGAAAGTTCGTCGGCGGTCATCGATACCCATCTCGCCGGCGATTTGCCGCCGGTGCTGGGCGACGCCACGCAATTGCGCCAGGTCATCCACAATCTGCTGCGCAATTCGGAAGATGCGCTGGAGGGACGTCCGGACGCGCACATCCGCATCGTCACCGAGCCGATCGGCAACCGGGCGCGCCTGCTGATCGCCGACAATGGACCGGGATTTCCGGTCGAGCTGCTGCCGCGCATCTTCGAACCCTATGTCACCACCAAGGCCCGCGGCACGGGCCTCGGCCTGCCCATCGTCAAGAAGATTGTCGAAGAACACCAGGGCAGCATCGAAATCAGCAATGCACCGGAGGGCGGCGCGCGGATCGACATCCATCTGCCCCTGGTGAAGGAGGAAGCGAAGCATGGCAATCATTCTGGTCGTTGACGACGAAGTCGGCATCCGCGAACTGCTCTCGGAAATCCTGATCGACGAGGGTTATGACGTGCGGCTGGCCGAAAATGCCACGGCGGCGCGCCGGATACGCGGCGAGTTGCGCCCCGATCTGGTCCTCCTCGACATCTGGATGCCCGATACCGACGGCATTTCGCTGCTCAAGGAATGGCATGCCGCCGGCCAGCTCAACATGCCGGTGGTCATGATGTCCGGGCACGGCACCATCGATACGGCAGTCGAGGCGACCCGCTTCGGCGCCTTCGACTTCCTGGAGAAGCCAATCGCCCTGCAGAAGCTGTTGTCGACCGTGCAGAAGGCACTCAAGCACGACACGCCGCCGCAGCGGCCGCCGTTGACGCTGGAAGCCTTCGGCCGCTCGACGATCGTCAAGGAGTTCAGGCGCCGCCTCGAACAGGCGGCGGCCAAGACGCCGGTGTTGCTGCTCAAGGGCGCCGTTGGCGGCATGGCCGAAATCTGCGCCCGCACCCTGAAGGCGCCGCGCGCGCCATGGCTCGACCTGTCCGGCGTGAGCAGCGCGCTGACCCAGGAAATGCTGGAAAAGCTCGGCGGCGGCGTGCTCTTCGTGCCGGATCTGGCGGTGCTGGGCAAGATGCAGCAGATGAACCTGTCGTTTGCGGTCGACCGCCTGGAAAGGCTGAATTTGCAGTTGGTTGCGGCTACCGTCACCCCGCTTCCGGCGCTCGGCGAGGCCGGTTGGGACAGCAAGCTGCTGGCGCGCCTCGGCGAAGTCTGGGTCGCCCTGCCGTCGCTCGCCGGCCATGCCGACGAACTGCCGGAGATTGCCGGCCTGCTGCTGACCAATTTCGTCGAACGCGGCGAAGTCCAGCCGCGGCGTTTTTCGACCGGCGCCCTCAATGCGCTGCGCACCCAGCCGTGGCACAGCCGTCCGGAGGCGAGCTGGGGCGACCTCTATGCGCTGGTCCGCAACCTGGCACTGACCTCGCTCGACGAAGAAATCTCGGCCGAAGATGTGCAGCGCGTGATGCCGCAGGAACAGGGCGCCGGGCATGAACTCGCCTCGCTGCTGCCCTTGCTCGACCAGCCCTTGCGCGAGGCGCGCGATGCCTTCGAGAAGCTCTATTTTGAGCACCATTTGCGCCTCGAAGGTGGCAATATGACGAAACTGGCGGAGCGTTCCGGGCTGGAGCGTACGCACCTGTACCGCAAACTGAAGCAGCTCGATGTGAAGCTCGGCAAGCGCGGCGAAGAATAATCCGGCACCAGCCGGGGTGGGGGCAACATGAAAGTCATCATTCTGGGGGCTGGCCAGGTCGGGGCCAGCGTCGCCGAAGGCCTGGTGTCGGAGGAGAACGACATCACCATCGTCGACAACGATGGGGCGCGCCTGGCGCAGTTGCAGGATCGTCTCGATCTGCGCACGGTGGTCGGCAACGGCGCTTCGCCATCGATAATGCGCAGCGCCGGCGCCGAAGATGCCGACATGATCATCGCCGTGACGCAAAGCGACCAGACCAATCTGGTGGCCTGCAAGCTGGCGCACAGCGTCTTCAATGTGCCGACGCGGATCGCCCGCCTGCGCTCCCGCGACTTTCTCGAAGATGCGAGCCTGCTTAGCCCGGAAAACTTTGCCGTCGATTTCGCGCTTTGTCCGGAGCAGGTGATTACCGATTACATCCGGCGCCTGATCGAGTTCCCGGAAGCGCTGCAGGTACTGAATTTTGCGCGCGGGCGGGTCAGCCTCGTCGCGGTGCGCGCCTACGAAGGCGGCCTGCTGGTCGGCAAGCAGATCAAGGCCATGCGCGAACTTCTGCCGCCGGAAATGGATGCCCGCATCGCCGCCATCTTCCGTGGCGACCAGCCGGTCTTCCCCGAGGGTGATACCACGGTCGAAGCCGGCGACGAGGTGTTCCTGCTCGCCGCTGCCGAGCACATCCGGCCAGTGTTGCGTCAATTGCGGCGGATGATGAATCCGGTCCAGCGCATCATGATCGCCGGCGGCGGCAACATCGGCCTGCGCGTCGCCAAGTCGCTCGAGAAGCGTTACGAAATCAAGCTGGTCGAGGGCCGCAAGGAACGCGCCGATTTTCTCGCTGGCGAACTCGGCAATACCCTGGTGCTGCTGGGCGATGCGACCGACGAGGAACTGCTGGAACAGGAAAACATCTGCGAGATGGACCTCTTCCTCGCCGTGACCAACGACGACGAAGACAACATCATGTCCGGCAGCCTGGCCAAACGGCTCGGTTGCAAGCGTGTGGTGGCGCTGATCAACCGCCGCGCCTATGCTGAAATGATCGAGGGCGGGCCGATCGATATCGGCATCTCGCCGGCCCAGGTGTCGATCGGCACCCTGCTGGCGCATGTACGCCAGGGCGACGTGGCCGAGGTCCATTCGTTGCGCCGCGGGGCGGCCGAGGCGCTGGAACTGGTCGCCCATGGTGATGCCAAGACCTCGAAGGTGGTCGGCAAGCGCATCGACCAGATCGACTGGCCGCGCGGCGTCACCGTCGCCGCCCTGGTGCGCAATTTCGACCAGGCAGTGATCGTCGGCCAGACCGACGACTGGACCGCCATCACCCGTCACGGCGAGGTGGTGATCGCGCACCATGACACGGTGATCGAGGCCGAGGATCACGTCATTGTCTTCTGCACCCGCAAGAAGCTGGTCAAGAAGGTCGAAAAGCTGTTCCAGGTCGGTTTCCACTTCCTGTGAGGCGTCGACCGTGACCCGCTTCGCCCCCGTCTATCGTGCGCTGGGCATGATCATCATGCTCTTCGGCCTGACCATGCTGGCGCCGCTGATCCTCTCCTACGTCATGGACGATGGCGCCCAGACTGCCTACGACGAGGCCTTCGCGCTCACCATGCTGTGCGGCGCCTTCCTCTGGTACCGCTACCACAACTGCAAGCGCGACCTGGCCATCCGCGACGGCTTCCTGATGGTGGTCCTGGTATGGACGGTCCTGCCGGCCTTCGCCGCCATTCCGCTGATGATCCATCTCGGTCTCAGCCATACCGACGCCTATTTCGAGACGGTATCGGGCCTGACGACGACCGGTTCGACCATCCTGTCCAACATCGACACGCTGCCGATGTCGATCAACCTGTGGCGCCACCAGCTGGTCTGGATCGGCGGCATGGGCCTGATCGTGCTGGCCATCGCCATCCTCCCGCTGCTCGGCATCGGCGGCCGCCAGATGTTCAAGGCGGAGACGCCGGGGCCGATGAAGGATGCCAAGATGACGCCGCGCATCGCCGAGACCGCCAAGGGATTGTGGCTGGTCTATTTTGGCGTCTCGGTGGCGTGCATCCTCGGTTTCCACTGGGCCGGCATGAGCTGGTTCGACGCCATCTGCCATGGCTTCTCGACCATGGGCCTGGGCGGCTTCTCGACCCACGACGCCAGTTTCGGCTTCTTCGATTCGCCAGCCATCGAAGCCGTCGCCATACTCTTCATGCTGATCGCCGGCATGAATTTCGGCACCCTGTTCCTGGCCGTGCACGGGCGTTCGCTACGCCCCTACCTGCATGATCCGGAAGCCGGCTGGTTCATCGGCGTGACACTGGTCAGCATTCTCATCGTTGCCATCTACATCTGGAAGGACGGGGTCTACGCCGAACTCGATACGGCGGTACGCCATGTGGCATTCAACCTGGTGTCGATCGCGACGACGACCGGCTATGCCAGCGTCGACTTCGCACTGTGGCCGATCTTCGCGCCGTTGTGGATGCTGTTCCTGTCCAGTTTCGTCACCAGCGCCGGGTCGACCGGGGGCGGCATCAAAATGATGCGCGCCCTGCTGCTCTACAAGCAGGTCTTTCGTGAACTGCTGCGGGCAATGCACCCGAGCGCGGTCTACAACGTCCGCATCGGCGGGCAGGTGGCGCCACAGTCCATCCTGTTCGCGGTGCTCGCCTTCGGTTTCATGTACATGGTCAGTGTCGTGTCATTGACGCTGCTGATGGCATTTACCGGGCTCGACATCATTTCGGCCTTTACGGCGGTGGTCGCCAGCATCAACAACACCGGTCCCGGCCTCGGTGTCGTCGGACCGTCGACGACCTACGCAGTGCTGGAGGACTTCCAGACCTGGATCTGCATCTTCGCCATGTTGCTTGGCCGCCTGGAAATTTTCACCCTGCTGGTGGTGTTGACCCCGGCCTTCTGGCGCAAGTGACCCGGAAAGGCGGATAATCCCGCCTTTGCGATTTTCTGGCGGAGTCCCCCCGTGAGCCGACCCAAGAACGACACTTTCCTGCGCGCGCTTCTCAAAGAGCCGACCGAATACACCCCGCTCTGGCTGATGCGTCAGGCCGGCCGCTATCTCCCGGAATACTGCGAAACGCGCAAACGCGCCGGCAATTTCCTGAACCTGTGCAAGTCGCCCGCCATGGCCTGCGAAGTGACGCTGCAGCCGCTGGCGCGCTACGACCTCGACGCCGCCATCCTGTTTTCCGACATCCTCACCGTGCCCGACGCCATGGGCCTCGGTCTCTATTTCGCCGAAGGCGAGGGCCCGCGTTTCGAGCGTCCGCTGCGCGAAGAGTGGGCGATCAATGACCTGGCCGCGCCCGATCCCTACGATCACCTACGCTATGTGATGGATGCGGTGGCCGAGATCCGCCGTGCGCTGGACAACTCGGTGCCGCTGATCGGCTTCTCCGGCAGCCCCTACACCCTGGCCTGCTACATGGTCGAAGGGCAGGGGTCGAGCGATTTCCGCCATATCAAGGGCATGCTCTACAACCGGCCGGACCTGCTGCACCGCATCCTGTCGGTGACCGCCGATTCGGTGACCTCCTATCTCAACGCCCAGATCGATTGCGGCGCCCAGGCCGTGATGATCTTCGACACCTGGGGCGGTTCGCTGTCAGCAGCGGCCTACGAGGAATTCTCGCTGCAGTACATGCGGCGCATCGTCGCCGGCCTGAAGAAGGAAAAGGACGGCCAGCGCATTCCGAGCATCGTGTTTACCAAGAACGGCGGCCTGTGGCTGGAAAAGATTGCCGCCATCGGCTGCGATGCGGTCGGCCTCGACTGGACCATCGATATCGGTGAGGCGCGCCGCCGCGTCGGCGACAAGGTTACCTTGCAGGGCAATCTCGACCCGAACGTGCTGTTCGCACAGCCCGAAATCGTTGCTGCCGAAGCGAGAAAGGTCCTCGACAGCTTCGGTCACGGCAATACCGGCCACGTTTTCAACCTCGGTCACGGCATTTCGCAATTCACACCGCCCGACAGCGTGACGGCGCTGGTCGAAACGGTACATTCACACAGCCGCCTGCTGCGCAAGTAAAAGCCAAAAAAATCGGGCGAGAAGCGTGACTTATGCACAGAATCGTGCATCTCGCCCGAAAAAAATTCGAAGCCACCCCTTGACAGTTCGGCTTTGTCGTAACTCTATGATTTAACGACGTTTGTTGAGTCGCCTAATATTTCGGCAAAGTAACAAAATCCTTACGGCGCCGTTACTTAGCGCATCCATCCAAAAGCAATCCACAAAGTTATCCACAGTATTTGTGGACAAGCCGAAAAATCCCTGATTTGCGTGTGGTTTTTTGGCCTTGCGAGAGCCCGACCATGCCCGTCCTACGTGTCGCCCTCGACCTGCCGCTGCATCGCCTGTTCGATTATGTCGCTGCGGAAGCGTCGACCGCGGATATCGGCTGTCGCGTAAGGGTGCCGTTCGGGCGCGGCGAACGTGTCGGCGTCATCGTCGACGTTGCCGCCAGCAGCGAATGGCCGCTGGACCAGTTGAAAGCGGCCGGCGAAATCCTGCACGACTTGCCGCCGCTGCCTGCCGACTTCTTCAGGCTGTGTGAATTTGCGAGCACTTACTATCAGGCGCCGCTTGGCGAAGTGGTGATGCAGGCATTGCCTGCCGGCCTCAAGCGGGTCGTTCCGCCGGTCCGCCGTCAGGCCCGTGCCAGTCGTCCGCCGGCGGCAGCGCCGGTCCCGGAACTGACTGCGGAGCAGGCGTCCGTGCTGGCCAGCATCGGCGCGCAAGGCGGTTTCGCTGCCCATTTGCTGCACGGCGTCACCGGCAGCGGCAAGACCGAGGTCTACCTGCGTCTGGTCGAACGCATGCTGGCGGCCGGCAAGCAGGTGCTGCTGCTGGTGCCGGAAATCAACCTGACGCCGCAACTCGAAAGCCGGGTGCGCGCCCGCTTTCCCGAAGCGGTAGTCGTATCGCTGCACAGCGAACTGGCCGAGGCCGCCCGCGAACGCAACTGGCGTGCCGCCTTCGCCGGCGAGGCCGGGATCGTGCTCGGGAC
>Ga0116180_1002807_pt1 | contig 13487 bp, 10 predicted proteins | sample AD_UKC073_MetaG_FD_89804 | JGI IMG/M metagenome (GOLD analysis project Ga0116180, IMG submission 89804) | Active sludge microbial communities of municipal wastewater-treating anaerobic digesters from USA - AD_UKC073_MetaG | ecosystem: Engineered > Bioreactor > Anaerobic > Digestate | place: USA...
CTGAAAACAGCCTGTTGACGCCTACCTCGGCAAATGAGACTGCTTCATTGCCAGGGAGGAAGCTGCTTTTGACAAATTATGCAACTGGCATGCGCGAGAAATCGGCTACAACGCAAATGCCTCATCAGTACGGACTCGTTTACAATCTGAACGAGCCGTTTTTCTTTGCTCCATGGCTTGGAGGGTTCGGAGGCTGGCCCCTCGATGGCACAAAGCCCACGCTGAACACTCCGGCTATGGTCAATGCTCTTCAGTTCGTGCACGATCTGAAATTCGTCCACAAGATTGTGCCTGTGGAATGCGACTATGATGCAGCGGATGCACTATTTAAGGAAGGCAAGGCCGCCATGTTGATCAATGGTGACTGGTCACTCACGAGTTACCAGATGCCTGAGGTTAGGAAAAAGGTTGATCTTGGTGTGGCCCGCATACCCATGATAAGCCAGACAGGGCTCTGGCCGACGCCCATGACATCGGGAATATACTTCATGCTCCCCGATTACCTGACGGGCGAGAAACTCCAGATCGCAAAGGAGTTTGTGGAGTTCATCTCATCTGACAAGGTTCAACTCCGTTTCCTCGAAAAACACATGCGTCTCCCAGCTACCGCGTCGGCGCTCAAGAACCCGAAGATAGCCTCTGATCCGCTTCTCAAAGGCTCTGCGGATCAGATGGTTGTTGGCAAGCCAATGCCAACCGTCCCTGAAATGAGGGCGGCTTGGGACGCCATCAGGCCTAATCAAGAAGCGGTCATGGCGGGCAAGATGTCGCCTAAGGACGCTGCCAAGGCAATGCAGGATGCTTGCGAGAAGTTGATTCGAGAAATGACGAAATAGACGGAAACCATGAAGCGAACGGTCCGGGTTGTCTTTTCGGCACAGCCCGGACCAATTTCCCCAGGAGGCGATTGACGTGATCCCTTTGACTTGGGAAATTGCGTCCCGTGGGCTGACAGAAGCGGGAAGGATCCTCGTGATGCTGGCCGTCGGGGTCGCAGTCATTGAAGCGCTTGCGTATCTGATTTTGCACAAATGGCTGAAGCTAAAGAACGCGTTGCCTTTCATGCTGATACTCCCGGCATTCATTGCCGTGGTTGCACTGGTCATATACCCATTCCTATTCAATCTTCAGCTCGCGTTCAGCAACATGAGCATGTACAGATTCAAGGAGTTCTCGGTTGGCCTTTCGTATGGCATCCAGAATTTTCTTGATGTGTTCAGGGCACCGGTGCTTCAAAATGTGACCTTTGCCCAACTGCTCCTTCGGACGGTGGTGTGGACAGCGGTGAACGTCTTCTTCCATGTTCTAGGGGGGCTCTTTCTGGCGATCCTTCTGAACAGACCGCTCCGCGGCAAGGCGATATACCGCACTTTGCTCACAATACCTTGGGCGATTCCCCAGGTCATTGCCGCCCTTGCCTGGAAGAACGAATTCCATTATCAATACGGGTTTATAAATGTCTTGCTACAGAAATTAGGATTCGCTCCAGTTCAGTGGTTGTCGGATCCCAAATGGGCTTTTGTTGCAGTCATAATAGTCAATATCTGGTTGGGCATCCCATTCATGATGGTGATAATACTGGGCGGACTCCAGAGTATATCGCCGGACTACTATGATGCTGCTCAGATAGATGGAGCATCAGGGTTTCAGCAATTCAGGGCGATCACTATGCCGCTGCTCAAACCCGTTTTGACGCCTGCGATTATTCTCGGGGTAGTTTGGACCTTCAATAATTTCAACGTCATTTATCTCATAACCAAGGGCGGGCCTATGGAGGGAACTGATATTCTGGTCACTTCGCTTTACAAGGCAGTTTTCGAGTTTTATAGATATGGTTTTGGGGCTGCCTACTCCACTGTGATTCTCATCATCCTCCTTATCTTCACGTGGATATACCTGAAGGTGACCAAAGGGATGGGGGAGGTTGCGGACGCATGAAAAAGGAAAGTTCGAGGATACACAGCTTCTTCAGGAGCGGGAAGGGAGACAGTCCCGCAAAGAAACTCTTGATTCATCTAATCTTGATAATGGCGTCAGTGATCGCCGTATATCCGTTTCTGCGAGTGGTGGCCATTTCGTTGCGACCGGGGTCGCAGTTGCTCTCGACTGATCTTTCGCTGATACCGTCCAATGCGACCTTGGAGAACTACCGTACACTCATATTTGAGAAGGATTTTACGATCTGGCTTTGGAACAGCCTTGTTGTCTCGCTTACCACTGTGATTGTTGGCATCGTGCTATCGGCCAGTGCCGCCTACGCTTTTTCGAGATGGGATTTTCCTGGGCGAAAACAAGGCCTTGTCTTTCTCCTGACAACGCAGATGCTCCCCCCGAGCATGTTATTGCTTCCTATCTATGTGATGGTTGTGAGGCTTCAGCTGTTCAACACCTATACGGGAATGATACTCGCGCACTCTGTGGGCGCTGTGCCGTTTTCGATCTGGCTGCTCAAGGGATATTACGATACTATTCCCAGGGAACTCGAGGAAGCGGCCTTCGTTGACGGCGCCAGTCGCCTTGAAGCCTTCTACAAGATAATCATCCCTCTATCTACTCCGGCATTGGGTGTTTGCGGGCTGTTCAGTTTCATGACCTCGTGGAGCGAATTCATGATGGCCAGAGTCATGCTGCAGAAGGCCGACTTGTTTACGTGGCCATTGGGTTTCCAGAAGCTTCTTGATCAGTTCACTACCCAGTGGGGAGTTTTCTCAGCGGCTTCGGTGTTGGTAGCCGTGCCGGCTATGTTGCTGTTTATGTATTCCTCGAAATGGCTCATATCAGGGCTCACGCTTGGAGGGGTGAAGGAGTAACGATATCTGGGGGTCATCGTGGATACTGATGCAGTACAGATGGGAAGACGAAAAACCTTGATAGCTCCAATGTCCATTGGGGCAGTATGGCAGCCAGGTGTAGCTTCAAATGAAGCTCAGCCTGGCTGCCATGGTATTAGAACTGAGCATGGGTGCACTTTATGAAGTACTGGCGGCAGTCTCATGCGCTTTATGTCGTGGGTCACAGATGGAGACTACATCTGATTAACCTTGACTGCATTCAAGTTTGCCATGACACCCATACGCATGTTCAGTGCCACATCTCCGTGGGAACCGTTTCTTTAGGTTTTTATCGAATTAATGGTAGACGCCTTCATCTATATAGTGACAATGGAAATAGCATATAGGACAAAAGGAATAACAAGGGCGGTAGCGAATCTACTTCCGTACTGCATGTCCAGACACGTAGTTTCGGGCAGCAAGCGTGATGTTGCTCTTTTCGATGCCTTCGTCAAACATGCGCAGCAAGGCAGGACGTGTAATCCTATGTGGAAGGGGCGTTTGCGGTATTGCAGATGGACCGTGCTAGCAGGAAACACCGTGAATTGAGGAAGTTTGTGCAGGGGTTCCTTTACCTAGTTCCTGCGATTGTTGTGTTTGTTGCTTTCGTCTTCTACCCGTTGGCCAACAGCATTAAGCTCAGCCTTTACCAAACGGATTTGTTTGGTAAAGGACAGGTGTTCGTGGGTGTGCAGCAGTACAAGGACATCTTTGCCAGTGGCGATTTTGGCCGGAGTCTCAAGATCACTTTCCTGTATGCCCTGTACACCGTCATACCGGGAATCGTGATTTCGCTGCTTTTGGCGCTAATGGCAAATTGGCGACTTGCCGGCATTCGGGTCTATCGAATGATATTCTCGTCTCCAATTGTTGTAGCGGTGGCTTCGGCCTCCATAATCTGGGCAATGATATTCAGTCCGGCCCAAGGCATGCTCAGATACATCCTTAGCCTCTTTGGACGCCCGCCTGTCAATTGGCTTGCAGATCCTAAATGGGCCTTGCTATCAGTTTCGATGGTGGCAGTCTGGCGCGGATTGGGCTTCAACACAATCCTACTCCTAAGCGGGATACAGTCTGTGTCAGAGGAACTATATGAGAGTGCAAAGCTTGATGGGGCTGGGCCATGGACGATGTTTTGGAAGATGACATTGCCGATGATCTCCCCGGTCTTGATGTTTCTGTTGGTTGTGTCTACCATAAATGCCCTCCAGTCGTTCGGGGAGATAAACATATTGACCCAGGGTGGCCCGGCAGGTTCCACCAAAGTGGTGGTTTACTCTATATACCGAGAGGCCTTCTTCAACTACAACTTCGGTTTTGCAGCTGCTGAGGCCATGGTCCTATTCCTGATAGTTTTGATCCTCACCATCATACAGTTCGGGCTGATGGAAAGGCAGGTGTTCTATCAATGACAACGACGCGCCGCGTTACTGCCAATCAACACAGGAAAAGGGCGATGTGGCAAAAGGCCATATGTTACGTTTTCCTTACGCTTGCTGGGGTAGTGGTCTTTTTCCCGATTTACTATGCTATTGCAACGAGCTTTTTCACTCCAGCTGAGAGCTTGTCATATCCACCCACGCTTTTCCCATCCAAGATTACGCTGGTCAGCTATGAGGAGGCCTTGAGGCGGGCCCCTGTATTCAGATTCATTCTCAATAGCTTCATAGTATCGGCCTCAGTCATGTTTGGGCAGCTTATTACGGCAAGCTTGGCCGCATACTCCTTCAGTTTCTTGGAATACAAGGGCCGTCAGGTTCTTTTCTACATAGTTCTATCCACGATGATGGTTCCTTGGGAAGTGACGATAATATCGAACTACTTGACTATCAAGGCACTAAACTGGACTGATACTTACCTGGGTCTTTCAGTGCCGTTCATGGCATCGGCATTTGGCATATTCCTCCTCAGACAAGGGTTCATGACGATACCGCGAGAGTTGAAAGATGCTGCAGAGATTGATGGATGCAGCGATCTGCGGTTCTTTACCACAATTGTGCTGCCGTTGTCTAGGCCCATGATGGCCACATTGGCCGTCTACACATTTCTTAATACCTATAACCAATATCTTTGGCCGCTTCTGGTTACCAATGTTGATAGAATGCGCACTGTCCAGATTGGCCTTGCCATGCTGCAGTGGGATGAGTCGGTAGCCTGGAACAGTACGATGGCGGGTGTCGTGATGGTCCTGGTTCCTACAGCCATATTAATGCTATTCGGTCACAAACAGCTGGTAAGCGGGCTTACGTCTGGGGCACTCAAAGGATAGATGACGAATCTGAGGCCTGCATGTGAGAAGAAATGTCTGGGGAAGGCGGTGATATGCGGCGGAGGATTGGCTAAATGTTAGGGTGTGCAGCCTGTGGTTTCGACCCGACCGAATAATGTGGGGGAGGATTAAGGATGTCCAATAAGCTGAGAGCATGTCTACTCCTGTTGACCGTGTTGTTTCTCTCCGGGCTTGTGATGGATGTCAGCTCCGCGGGTCCTACAAAGATCGTCTTCTGGTATTCCGTAGGCGGTAAGGTCGCCGAGACTACGCGTGTGTTGGTGGACCGGTTCAATGCTACTCACCCTGATGTGTATGTGGATGCGATATATCAGGGGAGTTATGACGATGCCATGAACAAACTGAAAGCGAGCATACAGGGCAAGTCTACTCCGAATGTCATGCAAATATACGAAATCGGCAGCAAGTTCATGATCGACTCAAATGCGATCGTGCCTGTTCAGAAATATATTGACAAAGAAAACCTCGATGTCTCTTCCTTCGAAAGGAATATACTAGCCTATTACGAGATCAATGACCAACTGTACTCTATGCCGTTCAATGTATCGACTCCTATTCTTTACTATAACAAGAATATGTTCCGTGAAGCTGGTTTGGATCCCGGAACCCCCCCGGTTACCTTCGATGATGTGGCTCGGTACGCCAAGATCTTAACCGTGCGTGACTCGGCGGGCAGGGTTTCCCGGCCGGGAATGGCGCTTGCAGTTTACGGCTGGTTCTTCGAGCAGTTCCTCGCCACATCCAATCTACTCTACGCCAATAATAACAACGGCCGGGACGGCGTTGCTACAGCGGTGGCATTTGCCAACCCTCAGGCTGCCTCGATTATAGATTGGTGGGTTGGAATGGTTCGGGAGGGCGTATGTGCTAATCTGGGAAGGAAGACAGCCGATACCCAAAAAGCCTTTATATCCGGGCAGTGTGCCATGACTATTGACTCCACAGCTGTGCTGGCCACGATACTATCCGGTGTAGACGGCAAGTTCGAGGTGGGCACTTGTTATCTCCCAAGGCAAGCAGGGGCAAAGGGCGGGGTGATCATTGGCGGCGGCTCACTTTGGCTTCTAAAGGCTACTTCTGCGCAAGAGGCAGCATCATGGGAGTTCATCAAATGGATGAGCTCCCCCGAACAGCAGGCATTTTGGCACATCAACACTGGGTACTTCCCGATTACAAAGAAGGCATACGACATACCAGCGGTCAAGCAGCACCAGGCCAAATACCCTCAGTTCACTACGGCGGTTAGTCAGTTGCGTGATAGCCCAATAACCAGGGCTACACAGGGTGCGCTGCTTGGCGTCTTTACTCAGGCTCGGGAAATAGTGGAGGACGCTATAGAGCAGGTTCTTGCTGGCAGGGCCACTTCACTCGAGGCTCTGAAGAAAGCAGCCCAGCAGATTGATGCAGCTATAGGTCGATACAACATGACTGTAGGCCGGTAGTCACTGGGCGCCTTGGCACATGGTTCTTCTTGCAACAGTGTTCGTGCTTTGAGTCTGGCCAATTTGTGCTCTAGACGACTTCAAAACGTTCGATCGGGCACGCAAAAGCAAGGGCAACCCAGCTGTGGGTTGCCCTCAATCGTGCCTTGTTTTGGCTATTGAGCAGTGGTTCCTATAGCCGTTCGTCCGGGTATATCGCGGCTTCAACGACGCGCTCGATTTCCTTTTCGACAGTGTTGTCCCAGACATTGGCGTTCTTCTTCACAAGCTGCAGTACGTCTTCTGCCGCCTTTCCTGACCGCGTGCCAGGATAGGCTTTTGCGTGGTAGGCAAGTGCGCTTATTGCCTCGGGGCGAATCGATCCGTCGCTGCCATGATGGGGAGTGTTGTTCGTTCCCAGCAGCAACGCTCTTGCAGCCGCGTTGAATCGGATCCTTGCTTCGTCTGCAAAAAGTGAGTATGGATTGCTCTCGAGATATGCCTCCCACCCGGCTGTTCTACGACTCAGCTCCTTCATGGAGACTACGAGAGCGCTGTCGACAAGCCATGGCTCGTTCCTTTCCACGTCATCGAGCTCGACGAATCTCGCGACCGACGGAGTTAGCATCGTCCCGAACTGTTCTGCGTAGAATCCGGCACGGGGCTGTACAGTCCACAGCCCTTCGCCAGCGTAAACCGTTGTAAGGCCGGCACGTTTGTATGCGTGTGACACGTTCTTGTCTGCGGCGATGTGGGGAAGACGGGCGTAGGCGGCGAGCATGTCGTCTGAGTCCTTCGCATCGACAATTCCCGCTATGCGCTCCAGTGATTCAGCTTCTGCTTGTGCTATTGCCAAGTGGAACTTCCTAAATTCTGCGAAGGCTAGTTCTCGGAATGCCGGAGGAGCGTTCCAGAACCTGAGCTTGTAATCAGAAATGGCTTTCTCCACAGCGTCAGCAGGATCTGAGTGGTCTATGGATTCGAGGTACTCAGTGTATGCGTCGGGCACGAGGACCGGAGTAACGTCGATTGAGGCGATCTTGAGCTCGCCGTCGACATATCTCCAAGCGGTGCGAATCATCCCTACAGAATTGGCATGGTAGATTGCCCATACCTTCTGATATGTCACAAACTCGCACAGTCCGCTCTTGCCGTCGATCGGCGCGAGCTCTGCTGCGGAGACATCATCAATACAAATGTCTATAGGTTGAAGCAGTTTTCCGGATTCTGAGTAATACTCACTGTACGGATCGAACTCGTCAGACTCATCTGGCTTGATGAGTCCGAGGAGAAATCGATCGCCCTTGGATTTGTCGACAAGTTCTATAGTAAAGTGGTCCAAACTGCGGGTATCAAGCTTAGGCCCGCGGGCAAGCTCCTCCGCGTCGACGAGCATACGCACATTACCGTCTCTCGCGGATACGATGAAGTGATTGGTGATCCCTCCCGAACCGCCGGTTGGGATTGCTACGACGATCTCGGAACCGTAGGCCCCGTCGAGCTCGCCCACTGAGAGCGAACCGGGATACCCGGCGCCCAGATCGCCTAGATCAAGGGTTGCCTTCTTTTGGGTTGCGCCGTCTTCTACTACGACTTCATGCGAACGGCAGAACAGACCCCCAAGTTCAGACTGATAACCTACAAGGAGAATGGCGTCATTTATGCCGTCGCCTGTGACATCTGCTTCAACACGAGCATGGACGATGCCTGGCGATGACTGTTTGCTCTCGGCGAATCCTCTCACAGGTATGGTTAGGAGGGCGATTACGGCTATGGATATCTTTGCGATTCGGTTGAATCGGGTATTGCTCATATTCATCTTTTCTCACTCCGACATAGAAGATTTTGCTGCGGCCGCAAAGCACGCTGCAATTAGATTATATCGACAATTGCATGCAAAATGCAGGGTATGTTATGGAAAAGCAACCTGCCCAATAACGGGCGGAGGAGGCTTTTACATCTCGGCTGGGCTTGGGCGGTTTAGGCGTGTAGGCGGAAAGGATGACAAATACGATACATCAGAAGACTGTAGGAACGATTATATAGAAAACTCGGGTAAAGGTGCTGCCTAAATATGGGCGTGCAGGCGATCTCGAATTATAAGAACACTCCCAGTCAAGCAATAATCACTAAAATAGAGCATTTGTACGGATCTGTCGACAGGACCTTTCAACATGTTCCTCCCATTCCTATAGCAAGGTTTTCCTTGACCAGTATTGACATGCAACTCTATGTTTGCTATTCTAACCTTAACCGGTTAAGTTGTCCTCAGAAGGTTGTCCAAGACAACACTGAGCTGCTTTAACTGCATGCTCGAGTATGCTAGGATGGCTGGATTTGGTAGGATGTCCCTGGCACAGAGCCGGGGCGAGCGGCGGGAATGAATGCCCGCCTTCTATTGGAACTCGTGCTTAATCGGTTAAGTGGAGAATTATTCGTTCCTTGAAGATACGATTGCGAGGATTTTCGCGGTTCGGCTACCCAATCTTGATTTTGGAAGGTGGCTTGGTTATGTCTCCCACGATCCGTGACATTGCCGAGGCAGCTGGCGTATCGACGGCGGCAGTCTCTTACGTCATCAACGATAAGCCCGGTGTGGGCGAGGAGACTCGTCGCAGGGTGCTCAAGATAATGCGCGAGATGAACTACAGGCCTAACCCGCAGGCAAGGGGGCTCGCGGCCCGACGCACGGGAATGATTGGGCTCATGATCCCCGACATTACCGACCCATTCTATGTCAACATCGTCCGCGGCGTGGAGGCTAAAGCCAACGAGCTCGGGTACACCTTGAATCTGTGCACCACCCACGGAGATGCCGAACGCGAACGTGACGTGGCAGAGCTCTTTGCCAGCGGAGGAGTGGACGGGGTTATCATGATGACATACAAGCTCACGCCCTCTGAGCTTAAGGAGCTAAGCGAGGGGCGGGCCCCCGTAGTGGCCATCGATAACCCCGAGGCTGCAGGGTGGGTGCCATCAGTACTCGTCGACAATATTGCGCTGGGGCGGACCGCTACATCCTATCTGACAGAACTAGGCCACACACGGATAGGATTCATCCATGGCGTTGAAGGGTCGATTGCGTCTATGCGGCGTTATGAAGGCTATGTGCAGGCGCTGAAGTCGCAGGGAGCTGAATTTAGCCCTGAATTGGTTGAATATGGGGGGTTTACGCATGCAGGGGGAGTCGAAGCAGCGCGCGTACTCCTGTCCCGTCCCCAGCGGCCTACAGCCATTTTTGCCGCAAACGATCAGATGGCGCTCGGAGCGATGAGCGCTGCAATGGAGCTTGGCCTTTCGGTGCCTTCGGATCTATCCATAATCGGGGTCGATGATATTGAGGCGGCGGCTCTCGTGGTCCCTGGCCTCACAACGTTGAAACAGCCTACGTGCGAGATTGGGGCGTGTGCCGTCGGGATCCTTGCCGATCTGATCCGTAGTCCCGAAGGCGATGACGAGGCAGGCGCTTCAGACGTTGGTCAACGGGTATTCGAGGCTAGGTTGATTGTTCGCGGATCATGTGCTCCCCGGCAATAGGATTGACAGCGGGAACCTTTACATACAGAAGCGATGAGAGGCGGCTGAAAGTCATATGAGGAGATTCGAATCGAAATACGGCTACTTCGATGAAACGGCGCGAGAATACGTGATAACGACTCCCCATACCCCAAGGCCCTGGGTGAACGTGATATGTCCGGGAGACTGGGGCCTTGTCCTTTCCCAAACCGGCGGCGGTTACAGCTGGCGCACGCATGCGTCGCTCAACGCCATCACCCGCTGGTCTCAAGACATTGTGCGCGACAATTGGGGAAAATACATATACGCGCGTGATGATAACTCAGGCGAGATTTGGTCTCTTTCGTGGATGCCGGCAAGGCGCAAGCCCGACCGATATCGCGTAAGGCATGGAATTGGTTATTCTGTCATAGAATCCGAGAATTCGGGTATTTCAAGTGAGCTCACGGTCACCGTGCCGCCAGGCGAGCCTCTGGAAGTGTGGCTTGTCGAACTTTCGAATGACGGCAGTGAAGACCGTGAGCTCTCGCTTTTCACGTATTTCGAATGGTGTTTGGGCGCATCGCCCGACTGGCATCGTGAGTTTCACAGGACCTTCATCGAGACCTCTATCGAACCGGATGCGAGCACCATGTGGGCACGCAAGAGACTGTGGGAGATCCCCAATGATAGGGGAGAGGCTTGGAACAGGCCGTGGGAGTATTCGGCGTTCCATGCATCGAGCCTCGATGCTGCTGGTTTCGAAGGCGACAAAGAGGCTTTTCTCGGAATGTATGGGGATTTGGCAAGGCCCGCAGCGGTGGCGCGTGGCGTTTTGTCCAATTCACATGGCAAATGGACCGATGCAATCGGGTCGATCCATGTGAAAATCAAGCTGCCCGCCGGTGAAAAGAGGCGTGTGTCCTTCCTGCTCGGTGCTGTGGAGGCGGGCCGTGAAGATGACGCCCGCGCTCAGATCGCACAATACCGTGATCCGGGTGAGGCGGCAGACGCCATGCGGCGCGCCTCGGAGTTTTGGTGCGATCTTCTCAAACCATACGAAGTTAGGACGCCGGACGAGGCATTTAACATCATGAACAATACCTGGCTTCCCTATCAAGCAATCTCCGGGCGGATGTGGGGTAGGACCGGGTATTATCAGGCAGGTGGGGCTTATGGATTCCGTGATCAGCTCCAAGACAGTCAGGTTTTCCTCCCACTCGATCCTTCTGAAACGGCAAAACAGATAAAGCTGCACGGGGCGCACCAGTATGTTGACGGCCATGTCGACCATTGGTGGCATCCGATCTCTGAAATAGGCGGCGGCGGCCTCTATTCCGACGACCTTCTTTGGCTTCCTTTTGTTACTATTGGCTATCTAAAGGAGACAGGGGACTATGCCTTGCTCGATGAGGAGGTCCCATACCGCGACGGAGAGCCCGAAAGTATTTGGCAACACTGCATCCGCGCTATCGACCTCAGCCTGTCGCGCCGAAGCGAGAGAGGGCTTCCGCTCATGCTTGGTGGCGACTGGAATGACGGAATGAATGCCGTAGGAACCGAGGGCAGGGGAGAGAGTGTGTGGGTGGCGGAGTTTCTCTGCACCATTCTTCCGGATATTGCGCATGTTGCGCGCCGTCGCGGTGAAGAGGAAGCGGCTAGCCGTTATGAGCAGGCATGGCGCGAGCTTGCTGACGCGGTTAACAGCCACGGCTGGAGCGCTGAGGGGGGATGGTACATCCGCGCCATATGCGATGACGGCACGCTCATAGGCGATCCTGGTTGCAAATACGGGAAGATATTCTTGAATGCCCAGGTCTGGGCGATAATGAGTGGTATTGCTACAGGCAAACGCGCCGAGTCTGCCTGGCGGGCAGTGGTCAAACACCTTTCAGTGGATTCCGGCCCTGTGCTTTTTGCGCCAGCCTACGGCGAACCGGACGAGAGAATAGGCTACTTGACCAGGTATGCGCCTGGAGTTCGGGAGAACGGCGGCCGTTATACCCATGCTGCCACGTGGGCCATGATAGCTGCGGCTATTATGGGAGATTCATCGGAGGCATGGCAGATGTATAGCAGGATCTGCCCGGTGAGGTGCGGATCGTCGCCAGATGTGTACAAGGCGGAACCGTACGTTACTCCAGGCAATGTTGCCGGGCCGGACTCAGATAGGTACTGCGAGGGGGGATGGACCTGGTACACTGGTTCGGCAACATGGCTGTTCCGTGTAGGCTCAGAGTGGCTCCTCGGCGTCCGTCCCGAATGGGATGGGCTCAGAATCGACCCTTGTATTCCCGCGCATTGGGACGGGTTCTCCATGAGACGGAATTTCAGGGGCGCTACGTATGAGATTCACGTGAAAAACCCCGATCACGTTTCGTCCGGAGTCTTTAGGATGATCATGGACGGACGCAAGATCGACGGCTGCCTGTTGCCGATTGTAGGCGACGGCAGGGTTCATCGTGTCGAGATCACCCTTGGAAAGTCAAATAAGGATTAGGGAGGCGGCTCGTATGAAGTGGTCTGAGAGTAAGGGCAAGCGCGCGTTGAATGCGTCGATCTGCGCTCTTGCATTGGCTGTCGTGTTCGCCTTTTCATGTCACTGGCCGGCGAACGCAGCCGGGATCGATCGGACATATCTGTTTGGAATGGATACTGAAGAGGAGATCGCAAAGTTCGATAATGACAATACCGGTGCCAGGCTCGAGCTCACTCGGGAAGTCGTGAGACAGGGTTTTGGGGCTATGAAAGTGACTCCCAACGGCAAGGCTCTGGAGACTAAGGTCGCTGTCGATATCGACGGAGTGACGCTCAACGAGTGGATAGGCAAAGATGTGCTGGCGGTCCACGTTTACATCCCAGAGGACATGGCGATTGCGCCCAATTCTTTCTTCTTGGGCATGGCGGATCTGTCGGATGGATGGACGTGGGTGGACGGAGTCTTTCCCAAAGTGGAGGTTGTGCCAGGTTGGAATGACGTAGTCTACAAGCTTTCTGACGGGATGAAGAAGGTCAAGGAAGGCGGCCATTACAAGCTGTATTTCTCCTTCTTTGCCGTCGACGAAGGGGGCGCCAAGATTCCGCTGACAGAGTCGTTCTTCTTGGACGGGATCTGGCTGGAGACCCTCGATGGTGATGCTTCCGCTTCGTCGGGAGCTCCCGTGGGGGATTGGCTTTGGGCTATGGATGACGAGGCTGAGTTGGCAGGATACGAGAACGATAACACTGGGGCCAAGTTCGAACTAGATGCAGGAATAGTCTGCCAGGGACTCCGTTCTGTTGCGGTCATTCCTGACGGAAAGGCTATCGAAACAAAGCTCGCTCTCGACCTGACCGGAGAGAGGCTTGAGAGATGGATTGGCGAGCATGAAGTGGTTCTCAATGCTTACCTGCCTCCAGAGAACGAATTCAATCCCACCATGTTCTTCCTTGGCATGGCGGATCTCTCAA
>Ga0116180_1002825_pt1 | contig 13458 bp, 12 predicted proteins | sample AD_UKC073_MetaG_FD_89804 | JGI IMG/M metagenome (GOLD analysis project Ga0116180, IMG submission 89804) | Active sludge microbial communities of municipal wastewater-treating anaerobic digesters from USA - AD_UKC073_MetaG | ecosystem: Engineered > Bioreactor > Anaerobic > Digestate | place: USA...
TGCACCAACAATGGTATGTAATTCATCAATGAAGAGAATCACGTCGCGGTTTTTTTCCAACTCGGTCATAATGGCCTTCATTCTTTCCTCGAATTGACCACGGTATTTTGTTCCCGCAACCAAACTCGCCAAATCAAGCGTAATCACTCTTTTTCCGAAAAGAACTCTTGATACTTTTTTCTGTTGAATTCTTAAAGCCAAACCTTCCGCAATCGCCGATTTACCAACTCCCGGTTCACCAATCAATAAAGGATTGTTCTTTTTTCTTCGGGATAGAATTTGAGAAACTCTTTCAATTTCCTTTTCACGTCCAATTACCGGATCGAGTTTTCCGTCTCTTGCGAGTGAAGTTAAATCCCTTCCGAAATTATCCAAAGTAGGAGTTTTGCTTTTACCTGTACCGATATTTCCTGTTGGTTTTCTCATCTGCTGCCCGAAGTCTTCTCTTTCTTCATCATCGTCATAAGCACTCATTTTTGGGTTTTCTCCCGAGTTTTTCAGCATCGTTTGATATTCACGAGAAACTCTTTCATAGTCGATGTCGTACGAACTTAAAATGTTTGTGGTGGGATCTTCAGATTTATAAAGGATTCCCAAAAGAAGATGCACGGTGTTGATTTCTGAACTTTGATATTGTCTGCATTCCAATTCCGAACGTTTCACGGATTGATCCGCCATTTTGGTAAAAGAAATCTTGTCGCTTTCAGCTGAAAACGGATTCATGCTTGAAACCGCCATGGTTTCAATTTTTCTTCTGATTTGGGTTAAATCTGCCCCTAAGTTTTGCAAGATTTCTTTGGCCGAATTTTCTGTTTTAATCATTCCCAAAAGGAAATGTTCCGTGTTCAAAAATTCGCTCTGTAAACGTCTTGCTTCGTTTTTGCTGTGTTTGAACACTTGGTCCAAACCGTTAGAAAATTTATGATCCATAATATTTTGTCTCAATCTATTTATTAAAGATAGAAAAAATCTTTAAAGTCCATACCAAAGTTACAAATACTTTACCAAAAACAAATAATGACTTTATGGCAGAAAAGATTTCCTCATTTCACTGAAAATGATTAGGTTTGTCACCCCAAAAATAATTTTTATGAGTCCTGAAATTACCAATTTTATCGGTTACGGCGCGTCTTTTTTCGTGGTTTTGAGTTTTGTTCTTAAAGACATCAAAAAAATCCGAATCGTCAATTTAGTGGGCTGTATTCTTTTTGTGATTTACGGGGTTTTCAGCAATTATTTGTGGCCGATTATTATTCCGAATGCGATTCTGTGCGTGATTCAGGCTTATCATTTGTTGAAAAAAGGGGAATAGATTTCAGCTTTCATTAATCAGCTTTGGGCGATGAACCTATCACCAAAAATCTTTCATTTAAAATTATTTTATCTAAATTTCGGCAATGAAAGTTTTAGTAAGCGTTTTCAATAATTTATATACAGACCAACGTGTAGAAAAGGTTTGCAGAACTTTATCCGAAGCGGGTTACGATATTGAACTTATCGGAAATAATTGGGGCGGACTTCCGGAAATGCAGCGGCCATATCCTTTTTCAAGAATTTCTTTAAAATCAAAATCTTTAAAACTTGCCTATCCCGAATTTAATTGGAAATTGTATCAAGAGCTTCTGAAAAAAGCCGATAAAAACACCATTCTTCTCTCCAATGATTTGGACACGCTTTTAGCGAACTATTTGGTTTCAAAAAAACTAAGTATTCCTTTGGTTTTCGACAGTCACGAGATTTTCACGGAAATGCCCGCAATCAACGGCAGGTTTACGCAAAAAATTTGGAGGATTTTAGAGAAATTCATCGTTCCCAAAGTGAAATTCATGATGACCGCAAGTGAAAGCTACGCCGATTGGTTTGCCAAAACTTACGGAATCGAAAGACCAACGGTTGTTCAAAACTTTCCCGTTAAAATTGAAAATCTGCAGAATTATTCTGAAATAAATTTAAAGAAAATCATTCTTTATCAAGGCGTTATCAATCCTTCACGCGGTTTAGCCAAGATGATTCCTGCGATGGAAAAAATTGAAAATGCCGAGTTTTGGATTTGTGGAGACGGTCCTAAAAAAGAAGAATATCTTGCTTTAACTAAAACTTTAGGTTTGCAAGAAAAAGTGAAATTTTTAGGAAAACTTTTGCCAAAAAACCTTCGTGATATCACCAAAAAAGCAGACGTTGGTTTAAGCATCGAAGAAAACAACGGCTTGAGTTACTTCTATTCCATGCCGAATAAGGTTTCAGATTATATACAGGCAAGAGTTCCAGTTGTGGTTTCTAATTTTCCTGAAATGGGAAAAGTGATTGACCGTTTTCAGGTGGGTGAAAAAATCAACAGTCATAATGAACTTGCTGAAAAAGTAAACATCGTTTTGGAGCGCGGAAAAATTTTCTACGAGGATGCTTTAAATAAAGCGGCAACCGAACTTTGTTGGGAAAAGGAAGAACCAAAAATTTTAGCGCTTTTCAAAAAAGTTACGCAAAAACATTTCTAAAGGTGAAATTCTTACCTTTGTAAAAATCATAATTCGAAGATGACCATCAAAGAAAAACAGCAAGAACTTGTTGATGAATTCTCCTTTCTTGAAGATTGGGAGCAGAAATACGAATATATTATCGACCTCGGAAAAGAGTTGAAAGGACTTCCGGAAGAAAAAAAAACCGATGAAAACTTAATCAAAGGCTGTCAGTCGAAAGTGTGGATTGATGCCGATTTCAAAGATGGAAAATTGTTTTTCAATGCCGATTCAGACGGAATTTTACCGAAAGGAATTGTCTCACTTTTGGTTTCAGTTTACAGCGGACATTCTACCCAAGAAATTTTGGATTCCGATTTTGATTTTATTTCGGAAATCGGTTTGCAGGAATTTTTGTCACCTTCAAGAGCCAATGGTTTAATGGCGATGACCAAGCAAATAAAATTCTACGCTGTGGCGTTTCAGCTGAAAAAATGACGCGGATTTTAGCATATCGTTTTTCTGCTTTTGGGGATGTTGCGATGACCGTTCCCGTTTTTACCGAGTTTTTGGAGCAAAATCCTGAGGTTGAAATCGTGATGGTTTCCAGGAAAAATTTTTCGGATTTATTCGATGGAATTCCAAACCTTATTTTCAAAGGAATCAATGTTGACGATTACAAAGGAATTTCCGGAATGCGTCGATTGGCAAATGAGTTGACCAAAGAATTTAATCCAACTTACATTGCTGATTTACACGATGTTATTCGAGCAAAAATTTTAGACAGAATCTTCAATAGAAAAGGTTTTAACGTCTTTAAAATCAATAAAGGAAAAGAAGAAAAAGAAAAGCTGACCGACGTTTGGAATCTTGATAAAAAGCAGCTCAAACCAACAACAGAACGTTATGCGGATGTTTTTCGGGAAATGGGCTTTAACGTTGAACTTTCGAATCAATTACGACCAAAAAATATTGAAAAGTCAGGAATCGGAATTGCGCCTTTTGCACAACACAAAGGGAAAATGCTTCCGCTTGAGAAAACATTTGAAGTTGCAAAAATCCTTTCATCAAAACACAAAATCTCCTTTTTTGGCGGAGGAAAAAATGAAGTAGAAATTCTGAGCAATTGGCAAAAGGAAATCCCAAATTCGGAAAACCTTGCAGGAAAACTTTCTTTGAAACAGGAGCTTGAAAAAATTGCAGAACTGGAACTCATGATTTCGATGGATTCTGCGAATATGCATTTGGCGAGTTTAATGGGAACTAGATGCGTCTCGATTTGGGGTTCAACCCATCCTTTTGCAGGATTTCTCGGTTATGGACAAAGCGAAAATGACGTGGTTCAAATCAAGGATTTAACTTGCAGACCTTGCTCTGTTTTTGGCGACAAAGAATGTTATCGCGGCGACTGGGCTTGCTTGGAAGAAATTAATATTCAACAGATTATCAACAAGATATAACTAAAAAATCTTTCAAACTAATGAAAGATTTTTATTTTTTGTGTCAAAGATTACATGAACTTTTCGCCCTTTTTCAACGTTTTCAAATCCTGAATATATTCCTTAATCAACTGGTCATTATCTCTTGGGCAAATTAATAGTGCTTTTTCGGTATCCACAATAATATAATTTTTTAAACCGTCGATAATTGCAGCTTTCTTTTTATTTTTCAGTCGAACAATATTTCCTTTTGAGTTGTAGGTGAGGACGTGTTTGGATTTAATCGCGTTTTTCTCTTCGTCTTTTTCGGCGTTTTCATAAACTGAAGTCCAGGTTCCTAAATCACTCCACCCCAAATCGGCTGGAATCACGTAAACATTTTTCGCTTTTTCCAGAATTCCGTTGTCGATGGAAATTTTGTTGACCTTCGGGTAAATAAGGTCGATACATGCCGATTCGCCTTTGGAATTATATTCGCAACTTTGAAAGTGCTGCGACATTTCTTCCAAATATTTATCGAACGCAGACAAAATTGATTTTACGTTCCACACAAAAATTCCTGCATTCCAAAGGAAATCACCGCTTTCCAGGAAGGTTTTGGCAATTTCTAAATCGGGTTTTTCGGTAAACGTTTTCACCTTAAAATATTCCGAATTTTTCTTCTCGACAAACTGAATATAGCCATAACCTGTATCGGGACGAGTGGGCTTAATTCCTAAAGTGATGAGGTAGTCGTTTTTTTCAGCAAGGTTGAAAGCCAATTCCACTTTTCGCAAAAAAATGTTTTCCTTTAAAATCAGGTGATCGGCAGGAAGCACAATCATGTTTGCACTGGGATTGAGGTCGGCGATTTTTTTAGCCATGTAGATATTGCAAGCTGCCGTATTTTTCATCATCGGTTCGCCAACAATATTTTCAGGTTTTAGTTCCGGTAATTGTTGTTCAGTTAACGAAACATATTCCTTATTGGTGATGACGAAAATGTTTTCTTTGGGAACAATTTGACTGATTCTGTCGTAGGTTTGCTGAATCATCGTGCGACCCGTTCCTAAAATATCCTGAAATTGTTTTGGATATTTTTGGGTACTCATCGGCCAAAATCTGCTGCCGATTCCTCCTGCCATAATGACGCAGTAATAATTTGATTTAGACATAATTAACTTGCAATTTCTACTCTCGCCAAAGGTTTGAAAATATATTTTTTTCCGTTGTCGAGATTTTGACAAAGATAGTTTTTTTTAAGCTTTTCTTGCAGGATATAAGTTTGTTTGCGATAAATGAAACAGTCATTTATAGTTAAGTCTTCAATATAAGAGCTTTCATCCTCGTAATCTTCAATGTGGAAATATCTTACCAGATCGGGACTTGCCATGAAATTGGCTTTCGGGGATTTTGAAAAATTTAAAATAATCGGTTTTAAATCTTCGGAATAAATTGATATACTTTCCAAAAGCATTTCCTGAAAAGTCTGTTTCCATTCCGAACCATGAGGAGAAATTCGTCTGCCAAATTTTTCGAAAGCAATCAGATGTGCCAATTCGTGCGTTAAAACAAAAAAGAAAAGTTGCGGTTGAAGCGTAGAGTTAATGGTGATTTGATGTGATTTGTCGGGCATTTTTCGATAATCACCCAATTTGGAATTTCTACCTTTTGTGATTTTGATGTGGATATAATGTTCACCAAACCATTTTCTTAAATAGGGCAAAGTTTTTTCGGGAAGATATTTTTCTAAAAGTGAAACTGACATATGCTAAAGCTACCTCGTCTTCTGAACTTTGTTCAGAATCCACCCCTTCAGAAAAGGGGAATTTTCGTGTTTCTAATTTAATTTCTATAAAGATAAGGGAATTCCTGCATAAAAATTCAACAGCTTCATACTGAAAAGATAGTTGTACTTAGCCTGTGCAACAGAACCTTGAGCGTTTGCATAATTATTTCTAGCTACATTCAAATCATAAATGGTGGTTCTTCCGGCTTCGTAACTTTTCTCTGCAAAATCCAGGGCAAGTTTGGAACTTTTCTCGGCTTCCATCGCGGCAAGATAAGCTTCGTAATTGCTTTCGGCATCAAATTGTGCTTTTTGAACATTTTGCAAAACCTCCTGTTTCTGTTGCTGCAAAGTGGTTTTCGCAATCTCTTCATTGATTTTTGATTGCTCAACATTTAGCCGTGTAATTCCTTTATTAAAGATGGGAATATTTGCAGACAAACCTAATTGCTGCCCGAAATTATCTTTGTATTGTTTGAAAAAACCACTTTCTTTGATAGGGTTTCCGTTGATGTCAACTCCTGCATAATTGGTTACCAAGGAATTGAAGTAAGAAGTTCCGATTCCCGCATTAGCCGTTACAGTTGGCCAAAATGCGGTTTTTGTAATTTCGGTTTGTGCTTCAGCGGATTTGATTCTTGTTTCTGCCGCCTTTATTTGTGGTTGATTTTCGTAAGCTTGATTAACAATGTTTTCCGCAGAATATAAAGGTGCATCTAAAACAGAATTTAAAGGAACGTCTTGAATGTCAAAATTTTTATAATCAGAGAGTTGCAATAACATTGCTAATGAAAATAAACTTCGACTGGTATTGATTTCTGCGGTTTTCACGTTTTGTTTTTCTCTTGCCAAAGCTGCTTCTGCTTCCGCTAAAACTGTTTTGGGAGTTGTTCCGACTTCTGTGGTTATTTTGGCTCTTTTGTAAAGTTTGTCTGCATTTTCAAGTGCGCTTTCAGAAATTTTGGTGATTTCCCGATTCAGAAGGACGGACAAATACTGTTGTGCAATTTGTAGCGAAATATCATTTTTAACTCGTTCCAAATCAAACTGACTTGCTTGAACATCATACTCTGTTTTTCTGATATTTTTTTCAAGTCTACCGTTATTAAAGACTAAAATATCTGCTCCCACATTTGCGCTGTTGCTGAAATTGTCGTTACGATTGGAATTTCCAAAAATATCTCTTCCCTGTCCGAAAGTCGCATTGTTATTAATATTGCCAGAAACTGAAGGAAGATATTCGCGCTTTGCAATCTGTAAAGAATTATCCTGACTCTTTTTCGAATATTGATTTTGAATTACCTGCAGATTGTTTTCTACGGCGTAATTCACACACTCTTCCAAAGACCATTTTTTTTGCGAAAAGGCGACAAAGGAAATCAAGCTCAACGTTAAAACCGCAAATCTTTTCATTAAGAATTTTAATGAATTAGACGACGGAATCAGAAAAATGTTACAAAGAATTCTTCAATTCACCAATTCTCGACATAATCGGCATGGAGAAAATTCCACTTCTTTGAAGATAGGTTTCGTAGAAAGTTTTCGCTTTTTCAGCAAAATCTTTATTTGGATTTTCCTTGTTTTTAAAGTAAAACAAATGTCCCAAAAGTTCGAAATAGGGAACGTGGTGTGAACTGTCTTTTGTATCAACCAAGGCAATAATTTCATCAGAAGATTTCGACGCCAGTTCCTCGAAAGGCATTTTGAAGGTATCATTCATATTCGTCTCGAAAATCCGTTGTTGTTCTTCAGGAAGCGTTCCTTCGTTTTTCCCTAATAGCAAAGTCGCCAACATTTCGGAGAACTGTTTTACTATTCGGATGATGTAGTCTTTATCGTGAATCATAATTTTTTTGTTTCATGTTTCAAGGTCAAGGTTTCAAGTTTTTTTCTAAAGAAATCTGCGTCACCTGCAAAATCTGCGAGATTAGGCAAAAAAGACGTAAGCCAAAACCACTGAAGTAATAATTCCCACCAAATCTGCCAAAAGCATCGCGGTTACCGTGTATCTCGTGTTTTTAATTCCTACAGCTCCAAAATACACCGCGATCACATAGAAAGTCGTATCCGAACTTCCCTGTAAAACCGCCGCCAATTTTCCTTGGAAACTATCCGCTCCGAAAGTCTGCATCGTGTCTACCATCATTCCTCTCGCTCCACTTCCTGAAAGAGGTTTGATCAAAGCGGTTGGAAGTCCGTCCACAAATCTCGTGTCGAAACCTACAACGGCTGCAACCCATTTCATTCCATCGATAATCACGTCAAAAACTCCTGAAGTTCTCAACAAAGAAATCGCAATCAACATCCCGACCAAATAGGGAATGATTTTCACGCAGGTCCAAAAACCTTCTTTTGCACCTTCAATAAAGGCATCGAAAACATTAATCTTTTTATAGATCGCTCCGAGAACGATGGCGAAAAATATGAGAAGGATGATTCCGTTACTCAATAATTTACTGAAATCATCAAGGCCTTCTTTACTTAAATTCACAAGGTAAACCACAAGTAGTCCAATGATGGCAGAAATTCCACCTAAATAAGCAATGACAACGGGCTGAAATAAATTGATTTTCTGATAAATTGAAACAATCAACATTGCCGCCATTGTTGCCGCAAAAGTAGCAATCATGCACGGAAGAAAAATATCGGTCGGTGTGTGAGAACCCATCGAAGCACGGATTGCGATGATGGAGACAGGAATTAATGTCAATCCTCCTGCATGAAGACAGAGAAACATAATCTGGGAATTACTCGCCTTGTCTTTATCTGGATTTAAAGTCTGCAAGCTTTCCATCGCCTTTAAACCAAAAGGAGTTGCGGCATTATCCAAACCTAAAAGATTGGCGGAAAAGTTGAGCAACATGTGACCAAAAGAAGGATGGTTTTTTGGAATTTCCGGAAAAAGTCTGGAGAAAAATGGTTGTATAAATCGAGAAAGCAAATTGATTCCGCCCGCTTTTTCAGCGATTCCCATGAAACCCATGAAGAGCGTCATAATGCCAATCAAGCCCAAACAGATTTTCACCGCAGTTTCGGAGGTTCCAATCACGCCGTCGGTTTCTTGAACCCGATAAACTTTCACGACAGATTTTGCAGAATCGGTTTTGTAGTGAATTCGGTTATCGTCGAAAGTTGGCTTTAATAAAAGTGAATTCTTAATTTCAGGATTCAGTTCGTTGATATTTTTGGTTGCGATTTGTACGGTGTCGCCACTTTTTCCGACAACTATGTCGTTGTAAATCGCATTGTAATTATCCGAGAATAAATATTTTGCACTTGCCACCAAAATTGCGACGATGATGAATGCACTCCAAATTCTGCTTAAAACCATTTGCTCAAAAAAATTTGAGTAAATGTAGCTAAAAAGTTTGTTTTCAGAAAGCATGAAGTTGGAAGTCTGCAAACATAACGGTTGCGGAGCCGCGAAGCGGCGGAATCAATAGCAAAGGGTGAAGCCCTTTGAATGAAAAGAAATTACAAGCAAATGAGCCGCGAAGCGGCGACATCCAATATCCATATTCAAATTATGGAATCAAAATAAACGTAATTGTTGTGTTTTTGTTCCAGTAAAATTTTCTGAGGAAAGCTTCGGCATTTCTTTATCAGCAAAAAATTTTCTTCGCCCCAAAGCGAAAGTGTTGTGAATCATTTCCGCAATATTTCCTTCACCTTTGTATCGTTCGTGGTATCTTTTTTCGCCTAATTTTCCGCCCCGCATCGAACGGATTAAATTCAATACTTTCTGCGCACGGTCAGGAAATTTAGCATTAATCCAATTCACAAAAACAGGTTCAACGGTATCGTTCAACCGAATCAGACTATAACCAAAAGTTTGTGCTCCCGCTTCGGAAACGGTTTTCAAAATGTTTAAACTTTCATCACTTGTCAAACCAGGAATTACGGGTGCAACCATTGCCATTGTTGGGATTTGGTTTTCAGAAAGAATTTCAATCGCCTTCAATTTGTTGTAAGTTGATGAGGTTCTTGGTTCCATTTTTCGGCGAATTTCTTCATTGATGGTAGGAATACTCAATCCAACAGAAATCAAATTTTGTTCAGCCATCGGTTTTAGTAGGTCCAAATCGCGCAAAACCAAAGCATTTTTACTTAGAATAGAAATGGGATGCCGATAATCCAAACAAACTTTCAAAATTTTTCGGGTGATTTCAAATTGTCTTTCGGCAGGTTGATAACAATCGGTATTGCCTGAAAGCATAATGGTTTTTGGAACGTAATTTCTTTTTTGAAAAAATTTTTCGAGAAGTTCTGGCGCATTTTTCTTCACCATTATTTTCCGCTCGAAATCCAATCCCGCAGAAAATCCCCAATATTCATGCGTCGGTCTTGCAAAACAGTAAGAGCAGCCGTGTTCACAACCTTGATATGGATTCATGGAATATTCCATCCGCAAATCGGGACTTTTCACCTCGTTCACAATGGTTTTCGGAAAAACTTCGGTGAAAGATGTTTTCACTTTTTCAAAATCTTCATCTTCCGCTTCAAAAGTATATCGGTCGAAGCGGTTAATTTCATTTTTCTGTGCGCCTTGACCTTTTTTCATGAATGATGAGTAATATTAATAATTGATGAGTGATAATTGATAGCCGAAAGCAGAAAGCAAAATTATTGGGTTATGTAAAAAAACAATTCACGTTAACACGTAACTTTTCCACAAAATAAATCCTGAAATCAAAGAAATCAGGATGATGTTATTTTGGTGAAGTTTTATTGCATCGCTAAAAATTCCACACCGTGATGGCCTTCGTCCCAATATCTTTTGTCGAAATGACGGTGAAAATCTGAATAGTAATCATTATATTCTTTGTGTTTCTTCGATAAAAACTTTCTGATGCCGAAAATTCCTAATCCAATGAGGACACCCAAGCTTCCCGCTAATAAAATTCCTGTCTCTTTTTTCATAAGAAATAATTTGTTCATCCAAGTTAAGCAAAATTTATTCCCTTTCAATAATCTAAAATTTTAAAGTTTGTTAATATTTGTCCTTAATTCCATAAAATGGTTTAAAATCTTTATTTTTGAGAAAATTAAAGTCTAATGAAGATAAGAATGTTTTCAGTTGCAGTGGCTTCTCTCGCTGTAACTTATTTCAGTGCTCAGAAAATGACAAACTTAAAGTACCCTGAAACCAAGAAGGTTTCGCAATCCGATGAATATTTCGGTACAAAAGTGGAAGACCCATATCGTTGGTTGGAAGATGACCGTGCCGAAGATACCAAAGAATGGGTACAGCGTGAAGTGAAATTCACCAATGATTATTTGGCGAAGATTCCATTCCGTGAAGAAATTCGTTCGCAATTGAAGGATATTTGGAACTACGAAAAAATTGGTGCACCTTTTAAGGAAGGAGATTTCACCTATTTTTATAAAAACGACGGACTTCAGGCGCAATCGGTTTTATACAGAACCGACAAAAGCGGAAAGACTGAAGTTTTCCTGGACCCGAATAAGTTTTCTGAAAAAGGGACGACTTCTTTGGCGGGAGTTTCTTTCAATAAAAAAGGAAATTTAGTAGCGTACAGAATTTCAGAAGGAGGAAGTGATTGGAATAAAATCATCATTCTCAATGCTTTAACTAAAGAAAAAATCGACGAAACCTTGGTTGATGTGAAATTTTCAGGAACCTCTTGGTTGGGCGACGAAGGATTTTTCTACTCAAGCTATGACAAACCGAAAGGAAGCGAACTTTCTGCAAAGACAGATACCCACAAAGTGTATTTCCACAAGTTGGGAACAAAGCAATCTGAAGACAAGTTGATTATTGGCGGCGAAAACTTTAAGAGAAGATACATGGGAATTTGCGTTTCTGAAGATGAGCGCTATCAGATTTTAAGCGCATCGGAAGCAACCAATGGAAATGAATTGTATATCAAGGATTTAACTAAAAATTCAGATTTCATTCCGATTCAAAAAGGATATGATTACAATACCGATTTTGTGGATTCTAAAGGCGATTTCATTTACGCTTTAACAGATAAAAACGCGCCGAATATGCGTTTGGTGAAATTCAACATCAACAATCCTGATGTTTGGATTGACTTAATTCCAGAAACTGAAAACGTGTTAAGTGTTTCAACAGGAGGAGGTTACCTATTTGCAAAATATATGAAAGATGCGGTAACTTATGTGAAGCAAATGGATTTTGATGGAAAATTAGTTCGCGACATTCAATTACCGGGAATTGGAACCGCAGGTGGTTTTGGCGGAAAAGAAAAAGAAAAGGAAATGTATTATTCTTTCACGAATTATATCACACCGGGAACGATTTACAAATTCGATGCAGACAGCGGAAAATCCGAGGTTTACCAAAAGCCAAAGGTAAAATTCAATCCAGATAATTACGTTTCGGAACAGGTTTTCTATACTTCAAAAGACGGAACAAAAGTTCCGATGATGATTTCCTACAAAAAAGGACTTAAATTGAACGGGAAGAATCCAACAATTCTATATTCCTACGGTGGCTTCAATATTAGTCTGCAACCTGCGTTTTCTGTAGTCAATGCAATTTGGATGGAAAATGGCGGAGTTTATGCCGTTCCAAACATTCGCGGTGGGGGTGAATATGGAAAAAAATGGCACGATGCAGGAACAAAAATGCAGAAGAAAAATGTGTTCGATGACTTCATTGCTGCAGGAGAATATTTACAGAAAAATGGTTATACTTCTAAAGAATTCATGGCGCTTTCAGGTCGTTCAAACGGAGGACTTTTAGTGGGAGCAACAATGACCATGCGTCCGGATTTGGCGAAAGTTGCTTTTCCAGGAGTTGGCGTTTTAGACATGTTGCGTTACAATAAATTTACAGCTGGAGCTGGATGGAGCTACGATTACGGAACCGCAGAAGACAACAAAGAAATGTTTGAATATCTGAAATCTTATTCACCAGTTCACAATGTAAAAAAAGGAGTTTGCTATCCTTCAACCATGATAATTACTAGTGATCACGATGATCGAGTTGTGCCGGCTCATTCATTCAAATTTGGGGCAGAATTGCAGGAAAAGCAAAGCTGTAAAAATCCAATTTTGGTAAGAATTGAAACGAATGCAGGACACGGTGCAGGAAGAAGCACTGATCAAGTAATTGGCGAAAATGCTGATTTATTGAGTTTTGCTTTATTCGAAATGGGTTTCAAAAATTTGAAAAAATAGATTAAAGTAATGGTATTGAGAAACTTCCTGAATTTTCGGGAAGTTTCTTTATTTAAAGTTGAAAAGGATAAAATTCTTTATTTTTACCACATGAAAAAGGAAGATATTGCTGAATTCTACGACGAATATGTTCAACGCCAATTAAAAATCGGTGCCAATGAAAGGTTGATTTCTTTGTACAAAAGATTGATGGGTTTAGGTTTAAAAGAAGATTCAAAAATTTTGGAACTTGGTTGTGGTGTTGGAATTTTCACCAAACTTTTAACAAAGAAGGTTTCAAACGGAATTATTGAAGCCGTTGATTTGAGTGAAAAAAGCGTCACTGTGGCGAAAACCGAACTGAAAAGTAAAAAGAATATTCATTTCGATGTTGCAGATGTTGTAAAATATCATCCGAAAAATTCAGACTTCGATTTCATTACTTTGATGGATGTGATTGAACACATTCCCTTGGAACAGCATGAGGAATTATTTGGAAATTTAGCAAAAATTGCAACCGATAAAACAAAAATCGCAATCAATATTCCGAATCCACAATACATTGGTTATGCGAGAATTAACCATCCTGAAACTTTGCAGGTCGTCGATCAGGAAGTTCAGCTTTTCCCGTTAATTCAACATTTGGAAA
>Ga0116180_1002833_pt1 | contig 13413 bp, 10 predicted proteins | sample AD_UKC073_MetaG_FD_89804 | JGI IMG/M metagenome (GOLD analysis project Ga0116180, IMG submission 89804) | Active sludge microbial communities of municipal wastewater-treating anaerobic digesters from USA - AD_UKC073_MetaG | ecosystem: Engineered > Bioreactor > Anaerobic > Digestate | place: USA...
CGTGGCCACGGGTGGCGCCACCTTGATCAACCAGGTGCGCTGACATGTTCAAGTGGCTACTCGACAACAGCCTGACGAACCGGCTGCTGGTGATCATCGCCAGCGTGGTGCTGATGGCCTATGGCGCGTTCACGCTGTCCCGAACGCCGGTGGACGTGTTCCCCGACCTCAACAAGCCGACCGTCACCATCATGACCGAGGCCGGCGGCATGGCCGCCGAGGAGGTGGAGCAGCTCATCACCTTCCCGCTGGAGACGACGATGAACGGCCTGCCCGGCGTGGAGTCGGTGCGCTCCACGTCGTCGGCCGGCCTGTCCTTCCTCTACGTCACCTTCGACTGGAGCACCGACATCTTCCGCGCCCGGCAGCTGGTGTCGGAGCGGCTGTCGTCGATGGAGGAAGGGATCGCCGAAGGCGTGGTGCCGCGCATGGGGCCGATCAGCTCGATCATGGGCGAGATCATGCAGATCGCGATTCCCGTCGATCCGCAGAAGATCAGCCCGATGGCCGTGCGCGAGTACGCCGACTGGGTGCTGCGGCCTCGCCTGCTGTCGGTGCCCGGCGTCGCGCAGGTCATCCCGATCGGCGGCGAGGTGCGGCAGTTCCAGGTGCAGCCCAACACCGCCCGCATGGCGGAACTCGGCATCTCGCACGACCAGCTCGAGTCGGCGCTCAAGGGCTACTCGGCCAACACCTCGGGCGGCTTCCTGGAACTCAACGGCCGCGAGTACCTGATCCGCAACCTTGGCCGCACCTCGCGGCTCGATGACCTGAAGAACCTGGCGCTGTCGGCGAAGAACGGGCAACCGATCCTGCTGCGCCAGATCGCCGAGGTGACCTTCGCCGCGGCACTCAAGCGCGGCGATGCCGGCTTCGAAGGCAAGCCGGCCGTCATCCTGGGCATCCAGAAGCAGCCGACGGCCGACACGATCGCGCTCACCAAGTCCATCGAGGACGCGCTGGTGGGCCTGAAGGCCTCGCTGCCGGACGGCATGGAGGCGCCACGCGTGACCTTCCGCCAGGCCAGCTTCATCGAGGCCTCGATCACGACGCTGCAGGGCAAGCTGATCGGTGCCTCGATCTTCGTGGCGGTGATCCTGTTCTTCTTCCTGGGGACGCTGCGGCCGACCATCATCGCGCTGACGGCCATCCCGGTGTCGATCTTCATCACCGCGCTGGTCTTCAAGTACTTCGGTCTGTCGATCAACACGATGACGCTGGGCGGCCTGGCCATCGCCATCGGCGGCCTGGTCGACGACGCGGTGGTCGGCGTCGAGAACGTGCTGCGGCGGCTGAAGGCCGACCGGGCGAACCACCCGCACAGCCGGCTGCATCCGATCGAGGTCGTCGCACACGCCACGATGGAGGTGCGCTCGGCCATCCTGTACGCCACGGTCATCATCGTGCTGGTCTTCATCCCGCTGTTCGCGCTGCCGGGGCTGGAAGGCAAGCTGTTCGTGCCGCTGGGCATCGCCTTCATCGTCTCGACGCTCGCCTCGCTGATCGTGTCGGTGACGGTGACGCCCGTGCTCAGCTTCTACCTGCTGCCGCGGATGAAGAACCTGGACCACGGCGACACCAAGGTCCTGGCCTGGCTGAAGGCACGCTACCGCAGCAGCCTTCAAGGTGTGCTGGACCGGCCCAGGGCCGCGATGGTGGCCGCGGGCGCGGCCGTGCTGGTGGCCGCGGCCGCAGTGCCGTTCTTCCCGACGACCTTCCTGCCGCCGTTCAACGAAGGCACGCTGCTGATCGGCCTGCGGCTGAACCCGGGCGTGACGCTGAGCGAAACCTCGGCGCTGGCACGTCAGGCGGAAGTGCTCATCAAGCAGGTGCCCGAAGTGACGCACGTCGGAAGGCGCAGTGGGCGGGCCGAGCTCGACGAGCACGCCGAGGGCGTGCACGTCAGCGAACTCGACGTGGGCCTCAAGCCCACGGCCGAGCTCACGCGCAGCATGGACGAGATCAAGGCCGACATCCGCAAGCGGCTGGTGAACCTGCCGGCCGCGCTGGAGATCGGCCAGCCCATCTCGCACCGCATCGACCACATGCTTTCGGGCGTTCGCTCGCAGATCGCGATCAAGATCTTCGGCGAGGATCTCGACGCGCTGCGTGGCCAGGCCGATGCGCTGCGAGCGAAGCTGGCCACCATCCCAGGGATCGCCGACCTGCAGATCGAGAAGCAGGTGCTGGCGCCGCAGATCAAGGTGCGCGTCGACTACGCCGCGGCGGCCCAGTACGGCGTGCCGGCGCCGCAGGTGCTGTCGGCGCTGCAGGCCCTCGTCGAGGGCGAGAAGGTCACGCAGATCGTCGAGGGCGGCCGACGGTTCGCGCTGGTGGTGCGGCTGCCGGAATCGGCGCGATCGGTCGAGGGCCTGGGCCAGATCCTGATCGAGACGCCCAACGGCCGCATCCCGCTGTCGAAGATCGCGACGATCGAGGACGGCGACGGTCCCAACCAGATCAGCCGCGACGATGGCAAGCGACGCATCGTGTTGTCGGCCAACGCCTCCGGCCGCGCGCTGTCGGAGATCGTGGCCGACATCCGCAAGGTCGTGGCCGAGACCAAGTTGCCCGAGGGCTACTTCATCACCCTGGGCGGCCAGTTCCAGGCGCAGGAGGAGGCCTCGCGCCTGGTCGGCCTGCTGTCCATCGTGTCGCTGGCGCTGATGTTCGTGGTGCTGTACAGCCGCTACAAGTCGGCGGCGCTGTCGGCGCTGATCATGGTGAACATCCCGCTCGCGCTGGTCGGTGCCGTGATCGGGCTGTGGCTGTCGGGCCAGCCGCTCAGCGTCGCGGCGCTCGTCGGCTTCATCACGCTGGCGGGCATCTCGGTGCGCAACGGCATCCTGAAGGTCAGCCACTACATCAACCTGATGCGCTTCGAGGGCGAGGCCTTCGACCAGAAGATGATCCTGCGCGGCTCGCTGGAGCGGCTCAGCCCCGTGCTGATGACCGCCCTGGTCACCGCGTTTGCGCTGGCACCGCTGCTGTTCGAGGCCGAGCAACCCGGCACCGAGGTGCTTCACCCGGTGGCCGTGGTGATCTTCTCCGGCCTGATCAGCTCGACCCTGCTCGACACCTTCCTGACGCCCGCGATGTTCTGGCTCTTCGGGCGCAAGCCGGCCGAAGCGCTAATGGACGACAAGGACGCCGAGGCGCTTTGACCCGTTTCCCGTTGACACCACCCCCTGAAAGGACTCCCATGAAGACGCACGCCCTGCTCGCCTCCATCGCCCTCGCTGTGGCGGTCCCCGCGTTCGCCGCCGGCGACAAGCACGACCATGCCCACGAGCACAAGCCGCTGCATGGTGGCGTCGTGGTCGAGGTCAAGGACATGGACTACGAACTCGTCGCCAAGCCGACCACGATCCAGCTGTTCCTCCGCGACCACGGCAAGGCCGCCGACGTGTCAAAGGCCAGCGCCAAGGTCACGCTGCTGACCGGCACCGAGAAGCAGGAGGTCGAACTCAAGCCGGCCGGCGACAAGCTCGAGGCCACCGGCAGCTTCAAGGTCGGCCCCGGCACCAAGGCAGTTGCCTTGGTGACGGTGGCGGGCAAGCCCGCCACTGCGCGCTTCACGCTGAAGTGATGGCCATGGACAAGCAACGAACGATCATCGCGGCCACACTGGGGGCGGCCGTGCTGCTGGCCGGCTGCGCCACGCCGCGCCCACCCGACCCCACAGCCGAGGTCCCACACTGCTACAAGACCAACAAGGGCCGGGTGATTGCCTGCACCCCGGTGGCGGCGCCCAGCCTGAACGCGGATGCCGAGGCCAAGCGCTTCGTGCCCGACCCCAATGCGTTGACCGTCTACGTCGTGCGGCGCAACTGGGGAGACGGCCGCAACTTCGTGAAGGTCTACCCCGATGGCGGCGCCGGCGTCGACACGCTGCCCGACACCATGGTCCGGTTGAAGTTCAAGCCCGGCAGCCACAGCGTCGCCTTCGAGTTCGACGGCAAGCGCCAGAGCACGACGGCGGCGGGCCAGGCCGGCGAGATCCGCTTCGTCCGCATCGACGGCACGGTGTGGGCCTGGAAGAGCACCTACGAGTGGGTGGCCGAGTCCGAGGCGGCGACCCGGGAGCGAGCGCTCAAGGCCCGGCTCGTGGCCGACGTGGTGGTTCGCTGAGGCCGATGACGCATCAGCCCGAGGGCCGCACGCCGTGGCCCTGCGTTTCGTTGAACGAGGGGGTTTCGACCGCGCGAGGCGGGCAGCATCCGGTTCCGGGGGCGCGTGCCGGGTCCTCGCCCGGCACGGCCAGGTCCTCCAGGATGGTGCAGTCCACCGCGGCACCGCCCGCACAGGCGACATTGCAGCCGCACACGATGGCGCTCAACGAAGTCTCCAGTGCCTTGAGTTCGTCGAGCTTCCTGCGCACCTGCTGCAGATGGGACGCGGCGATGTCCCGCACCTCCACGCATGGGCGGTCCGGCTCGTCGACCAGGCCGACGAGCTCTCGCACCTGGTCGATCGAGAAGCCGAAGTCGCGACAGCGCCGGATGAAGACAAGGCGCCGCACGGTCGCCTCGTCGTAGCTTCGCTGCCCCGACGCAGTCCGCGAGGCGGCGGGCAGCAGCCCGATCTCCTCGTAGTACCGAACGGTTGGCACCGTGGCCCCGGTGCGGCGAGCCACCAGGCCGATGGACAGACGTGCGCTCATGCCGGCATCGTAGGTCACCCACACGCCCCGGGATTGCAGCCGCAGCTCTTTCGAGGTGATGACCCCACCACCTGCGGAAGTTCCTGCCCCAGCTGGCATTGCGCGGGAACCGAGGGATCGTCCGGACCAGGTGTGCGGTTCCGTCGCCGCCTGCGGACCCAACACGTACCCGCACCGCCCACACCGGCCAGGACGAGCAGACCCGTCGCGAACGGCGCGAACTCGTCGGCGCACGCCAGCAGCGCCGAGCCCGCTGCCGCCAGGGCCGCCGTGCCGGCGGTCAGCACAGCGAGGCCGCCGACGAGAGGTATCGCGCAGCAAGCGGCGCACGCGGCGCCAACGCCAAGAACAGCCTTCCAAGGTCTCATCCGACGGTCTCCAATGCCCGGGCAAGCCGCCCACATTGCGAAGGTAGGACCTCAAGCCGCCTGAGGGTCAAGCCGCCATCGACAATCGGCGCATGGATGCGTTCAAGACCTTTCTCCTGTTCGTCGTCACCGCCGTGGCAGAGATCGTGGGCTGCTACCTGCCCTACCTCTGGCTCAAGCAGGGGCGCTCGGCCTGGCTGCTCCTGCCGGCAGCCGCGAGCCTCGCGCTGTTCGCCTGGCTGTTGACGCTTCACCCGACCGCGGCGGGACGGGTCTACGCTGCCTACGGCGGGGTCTACGTTGGCGTGGCGCTGATGTGGCTGATGCTGGTCGACAAGGTGAGACCGACGACGACCGACTGGATCGGTGTCGCGGTCAGTCTGGCAGGCATGGCCATCATCATGTTCGGGCCCCGTTCCGATTCATAGCTCGGCCCGGCCGGCGACCAGCTGGCAAGAGAACTCGACGGCCCCCCACGAGGAAGACATCCGGCACGTTGGCCAGCATCTATCCGAGGGTCGAGCCCGATGAAGCCGAATTGCACCCATGCAGCGCTGCGGCCGCGAAGAACAGGTTCGACTCGGCGGCAGCGCCAGCGTTGGCGAGATTCCTACTTGCCCGCGGGCGGAGGTGGCGGCGTCATCCATTGCTGACGCTGCATCATGTGGTCCATCATCATCTGCTGCATGCCCATGTACTGGTCCATCATGTACTGGCGCTGCTTCATCTGCTCGGGCGTGAGCCTGGAGTAGTGGCCGTGCATGCCGCCCCAACCCATCATTCCCGGGCCGCCCATCATGCCGGACCCGCCCATCATCCCGGGGCCATGCATCATCCCTTGACCGCCCATCATGCCGGGACCCCACATCCCGTGCATCGCGCCCATGGCGTTCTGCATGGACTGGTAGTGATCCTGCAGGAGCTTCAGCCGCTCCAGGGGATCCTGCGTCTTGCGCAGGCGATCCATCTGCTCCTGCATCCGCTGCATGTGAACCTGCGCTTCGGCCAGGCGCTGGTCGAAGGTCTTCACGTCGGGCACCACCGATGACTGGGGCGGCTTCGCCGTCTGTGCCTGCGCGGCCCACGGGACCGCCGTGAGCATGGCTGCCGTGATCACGGCCACAAGTTGGTCCTTCATTGCAGTCTCCTTTTCGGCTCAGAGCCGAGCCGACACAGGCGAACCAGCCTACGCTTGAGCTGCCATGAACGATTGACCTTGCGCAAGCGCGACCCCTCTATGCGACGGACCGCCCACCGTCACTCGATGACGCCTCGCGTCAGGCCGGACCTCGAAGTCGATCGCAGGAGCGTCGCATCAGCGGGAAAGTTGCGGGCAGGCCCCTTGCTCAAGCCCCTGTCCACGATGAACGCCCTGGCCGCCTCCTTGCGCCGCAGGCGCCGTCATCGTGCGGTCTCGCGTTTGAGCTCGATCACGGTGGCCTTTCCCTTGACCATCTCGGCCTGGAAGCTCACCTTGTCGCCCACCTTCAGGCCATCGAGCATCCGCGGGTCGGCGACATCGAAGCCCATGGTCATCGGCGGCATGGCCAGGTTGGGTATGTCGCCGTGGCGCAGCACGACGAGGCCCTTGGCCACATCGACCTTTCGGACCTCGCCCTGGACGAGCGGCATTGCGGGCATCGACGCGGCGGCAGGCGGGCGCGGCGTTCCCTGCGCCGCGGCAGGGCCGACAACCAAGCCCAGCGCGACGGCGAGAAAGAGGACAGGAGTCTTGTGCATGAGAAGTTCTCCTAGCGGGTGGGTTGAGCCATCGGTAGCGCGGCGGGTCCGTCCGCGATGAACCGGCGCAACCGCCGCCGGTGGATCAGGTACCACGCGGCCGGCACGACCAGCATGCTCAGCAGCGGGGCGGTGACCATGCCGCCCACCATCGGCGCGGCGATGCGCGCCATGATCTCTGAGCCCGTGCCGTGGCCCCACATCATCGGCACCAGGCCGGCCATGACGATGGCCACCGTCATCGCCTTCGGTCGCACGCGCAACACCGCGCCCTCGCGGATGGCGGCGAGCAAAGTGTCCTCGTCGTCCGGCTCGCCGGCCGCCAGCCGGCGCTTCAGCGCGTTCTCGAGGTAGACCAGCATCACCACGCCGAACTCGGCAGCCACCCCGGCCAGCGCGATGAAGCCCACCGCCGTGGCGACGGAAATCGAGTGCCCGAGCAGCCAGACCAGCCAGAACCCGCCCACGAGCGAGAACGGCACCGCCGCCATCACCAGCACGGCGTCGGTCGTGTTGCGGAACAGCAGGTACAGCAGCACGAAGATGACCGCCAGCGTCGCCGGCACCACCACCTTCATGCGCTGAGTCGCACGCTCCAGGTACTCGAACTGCCCGGACCACGAGATCGCATAGCCGGCCGGCATCGCGACCTCGCGGGACACGACGGCCTGCATGTCGTGCACGACCGAGCGCAGATCCCGGCCCCGGACATCCACGTAGACCCAGCCGGACAGGCGGGCGTTCTCGCTGCGCAGCATCGGAGGCCCCTCCTCCAGCCGCACCCTCGCGACATCCTGCAGCAGCAGCTGCGCGCCCCTGTCGGTCACGAACGGCAGCGTGCGCAGCCGCTCGAGCGAGTCCCGGATCTCGCGCGGATAGCGCACGTTGATCGGGAACCGCTCGCGACCGCTGACGACCTCGCCGACGTTCTCACCGCCGATGGCAGTCGCGACGATGGCCTGCACGTCGGCCACCGACAGGCCGTAGCGTGCGGCCGCCGCCCGGTCCACGTCGACGTCGATGTAGCGGCCACCGGTCAGCCGCTCGGCGAGCGCCGATGAGACGCCGGGCACCTCCTTCACCACCGACTCGATCCGCGTCGCCAGCCGGTCGATGGTGGCAAGGTCGGTCCCCGCCACCTTGATGCCCACCGGGCTCTTGATTCCGGTCGCCAGCATGTCGATGCGGTTGCGGATCGGCGGCACCCAGATGTTGGACAGGCCCGGCACCTTCACCGCGCTGTCGAGTTCCTCGACCAGCTTGTCGGGCGTCATGCCAGGCCGCCACTGCTCACGCGGCTTGAACTGGATGGTGGTCTCGAACATCTCCAGCGGCGCCGGGTCGGTGGCGCTGTCGGCACGGCCGGCCTTGCCGAACACGCGTTCGACTTCGGGCACGGTCTTGATGAGCCGGTCGGTCTGCTGCAGCAGCTCCGTGGCCTTCGAGACCGACAAGCCGGGCAGCGCCGACGGCATGTACAGCAGGTCCCCTTCGTCCAGCGGCGGCATGAACTCGCCGCCCAGGCGCATCGCCGGGAGCGCCGTCAGCGCGAGCACGACGGCTGCGATCACGAGCGTGGCCACGGGGAAGCGGAGCACCGCCTCCAGCGCCGGGCGGTACAGCCGCATCAGAAGCCGATTCAGCGGGTTGGCGGCTTCATGCGGGATGCGCCCGCGCGCCAGCAGCCCCATCAGCACCGGCACCAGCGTGACCGAGAGCGCTGCGGCGGCGGCCATCGTGTACGTCTTCGTGAACGCCAGCGGGGAGAACAGCCGCCCCTCCTGGGCTTCGAGTGTGAACACCGGCAGGAACGACAGCGTGATGACCAGCAGCGAGAAGAAGAGCGCCGGTCCGACCTCGACCGAGGCCTCGGTGACCAGGGCCCATCGCTCCTGAACCGTTGGCAGTCGCCCTTGCTGCTGCTCGAACGCCTCGATGTGCTTGTGCGCCGCCTCCAGCAGCACCACCACCCCGTCCAGCGCCGCGCCGCACGCGAGCGCGATGCCGGCCAGGCTGAGGATGTTCGCGTTCAGGCCCTGGGCGTGCATCACGATGAACGCGATGCCGACGGCGATCGGCAGCGAGACGACGGCGACCAGCGCCGAGCGCAGGTGGAACAGGAACACAGCGCACACCAGCGCCACCGCGATGAACTCCTCGGTGAGCTTGAGCTTGAGGTTGTCGATCGAGCGGTCGATGAGCTTCGAACGGTCGTAGGTCTCGATCACCTCCACGCCGGCCGGCAGGCTCGGCTTCAGCTGCGCGAACCGGGTCTTGATGCCGTCGATGGTCGCCCGTGCGTTCTTGCCGGATCGCATCACCACCACGCCGCCGGCCACTTCGCCCTCGCCATCCAGTTCGGCAATGCCCCGCCGCATCTCCGGCCCCACCTGCACGAAGGCCACGTCGCGCAGCAGCACCGGCGTGGCGCCCGAGAGGGCGACCGGGATGCCCCGGAAGTCGTCGAGCGACTTGAGGAAGCCGCTGGAGCGCACCATGTACTCGGCCTCGGCCAGTTCGACCACGGAACCGCCCGAGGACTGGTTGGCCTTGCGAAGTGCGTCCATCACCATGCCCTGCGTGACCCCGAGCTGGCGCATCCGGTCCGGGTCGAGCACCACCTGGAACTGGCGCACCATGCCGCCGATGCTGGCCACCTCGGCCACGTCGGGAACGGTCTTCAGCTCGAACCTGAGGAACCAGTCGTTGAGCGCCCTCAGCTGCCCGATGTCGGTCTTGCCGGTGCGGTCGACGAGTGCGTACTCGTAGACCCAGCCCACGCCGGTGGCGTCGGGCCCGAGCGCCGCGGTGGCGCCCGCCGGGAGACGGCTCTGCACGTGGTTTAGGTACTCGACCACGCGCGAGCGGGCCCAGTACGGATCGGTCTTGTCGTCGAAGAGGATGTAGACGAAGGAATCGCCGAAGAAGGAGTAGCCCCGCACCGTCTTCGCGCCCGGCACGCTGAGCATGGTCGTCGTCAGCGGATAGGTGACCAGGTCCTCGACCACCTGCGGCGGTTTGCCCGGGTAGCTGGTGCGCACGATGACCTGGGTGTCGGACAGGTCGGGCAGCGCGTCCACCGGCGTGTTCGCCACCGAGAACAGCGAGGCGGCGACAACAAAGGCGGTCGCGATCAGCACCAGGACGCGGTTGGCGATCGACCAGCGGATCAGCGCGGCGATCACTTGGAGCCTCCCATCCGGTGCACCGACACCAGCTCGTATTCGTCGCCCTTCTTCTTGAACTCGAAGTGCACGGTGTCGCCGACCTTCACGTCCGCGAAGGCCGTCGGGCTTGGCTTGTTGAATGGCATCGTCATCGGCGGCCACTTGAGCTCGGCAATGGCGCCGTGCGTGATGGTGATGCTGTCGGCGTCGATGCCGTCCACCTTGCCCTGCGTCGAGTAGCTCGTCGGCGGCGGCCGAAGCCGGTGCCGATGCAGGCGACGCCACCGCAAGGCTGCCGAGCACCGAGCGAAGACGGGCTTCCGAGTCGACGAGGAACTGCCCGCTGGCCACCACCTGTTCGCCTTCCCTGAGTCCCTCCAGCACTTCGAACTGGTCCCCCAGGTCGACGCCCAGCTTCACCTCGCGCGGCTCGAAGGAACCGTTGGCCTGGCGAACGATGGCCACCGCGCGCGTCCCGGTGCGGATCACCGCCTCGGCAGGCACCACGAGCCGGGAAGCCGCCGGTCCTGCGATCTGCAGGCGGAGCAGCATCCCTGGCACCAGCCGACCGGCCCTGTTGTCGACCTCGAACCGGGCCTGCAGCGTGCGGGTCGTGGCGCTCACCTGGGGCAGGATCTCCTGCATCGTGCCGGTGAACGTCTGGCTCGGGTCGGCCTGCAGCACGGCCGTCACCTTCTGGCCGCGCGTGAGCCGCACGGCCTGCGCTTCCGGCACCTCGGCCACGGCCCAGACGCGTTCGAGGCCGGCGATGCGGAACAGCGTCATGCCCGGCGACACCGCCACGCCTTCACGCACGCCGAGCTCGGCGATGACACCACCGACCGGCGCGGTCAGCGTGTAGCGCGCCTGCGGCACGCCGCCCTCCTCGGCCTGGCGCAGTAGGTCTGCGGGGATGGACATCGCGCGCGCGCGCTCGCGTGCCGCAGCGATCAGCTCGGCCGATGCCCCGGCGCGCTGGAGCGCCACGATCTCGTTCAAGGGCCCGAGCCACTCCGGTGCGAAGACCGTGCCGAGCACCTGCCCCTTGGCCACCCGCTCCATCGGCGCGCGAACGGCGAGACGCTCCAGATAGCCCGCCGTGCGGGTCTGGACGGCGACGGTCAGGCGCTCGTCGAACTGCACGGCGCCGACGGCATCGAAGGAAGAGCTGACCTCCACCTTCTTCGCCACGGCGGTGCGGATGCCCAGGTTCTGCTGCACCTGCGGGCTGACCTTGACGCCAGAGTCGCTCGCCTCGTCGGCATAGACCGGCTGCAGTTGCATGTCCATGAACGGCGACTTGCCCGGCTTGTCGAAGCGCTGGCCCGGCACCATCGGGTCGTGCCAGTAGAGGATCTTGCGTTCGCCGGCGCTAGACGCCGCAGCGCCCGGTGAGGTGGCCTGGGCCGAGCCATGCGAGCCCGACGTCGCGCGACCGAGGTAGAACGCTCCGCCGCCGACCAGAAGCGCCGCGGCCACGGCAATGACGGAAAGCTGGACGCGGCTCATTGCAGGGCTCCCAGGGCAATCGGCTTGAAGACGAGCTGGGCCTGCACCTTCGCGAGGTCTCGCCTCAGGTTGAGGACCTTGCGCTGCGCCTCGACCTCCGCGTGGCGCGCTTCGAACAGCATCACGAGGCTCGCCCGGTTCGAGCGGTAGGCCGCGAGCGTGGCGGCGGTGCGCTGCTTCAGCGGCTCGACGACTGCGGCCTGCAGGCGGTCGATGCGTTCCTGCAGGCGGCGGGCATCGTTCGCCAGCGCTGCGTACTCGCCCGCGGCGGCACGCCGGGCCTCTTCGGCGTCGGCCTCGGCCTTGTCCACCAGCGCCCGCTTCGCGGCGGTCTCCCGGTCCTGGCGCGCATCGGGTGCGATTGGCAGCGGGATGCTGACGCCGAGGGATACCAGGTCCGGCCGACCCACCCGCTGGCCATACGAGACCTCGTAGCTCCAGTTGGGCTTGCGGTTGAGGCGCGCAACCTCGACCTCCTGGCGGGCCACGTCGATCTCTCGTTGCCGTGCGACCACCAAGGGGTGTGCGGCAACGAAGCCCTCTTGCGACGGTGCGACCGCGAGCCGCGGCTCTGACAGTTCGTCTCCCGTCACACCGGTCCAGCGCTGCAGCGTGGCCATGAAACCACCCTTCTGCTGCAGCAGCTCCGCGGACTCGTCCTCGGCGGCGCCCAGCGCGCTCGCCAGGCCGAGCACCTCGGCACTGCTGCCCGACACGGTGGCCAGACGGCCCTTGCCCGCCTCCAGTTCCTCCCGAGCATGCCGCTCGTTCAGCGCGGTAAGCTGGGCCGCTTCTCCGGCGTAGTAGGCCTCGATGTACGCCAACGCGGATTGCAGGCGCGCATCGGCGGCGGCGACCCGTTCCATCACCGTTTCGCGCCCGGCCATCGCCTGTGCCGCCGCTTCGCGTGCAGCGCGTTTCTCGACGGAGACCCACTCCTGCGCGAGGCCGATGCGCTTCATCGTCATGTCCTCGGCGTTCGTGCTGAACCGGCTGCGGCCGGTCGCCGGCAGGTTGTCGATGCCCAGCGTGAGCATCGGGTCGGGCTGCTGGCCGGCAGCCCGCGCCATCTGCGCGGCGCTCATCGCGCTCGCGCGCGCGGATTGCGTCATCTGTGAACGCTGGACGGCCAGTTCGACCGCCTGCTCCAGGGTGAGCGGCGCGGCGACGGCGCCGAGCGCCGGAAGCCAGGCGGCAGCCATGACGGCTGCACGCAGGATGGGGGTGGACATGGGTCACTCCGAGGACGAACCGAAGGCAGCTGGCGAGCGGACACGCCGCGCCAGCCCCGGTCAATCGACGGAGCTGATCAGACCCGGAGTCTGAGCGTGGACAGGAAGATGGGGTCCGGAGGCGGTTGCGCCTCGGAGGTGGCAGTCGGGGGGACGGCGCGCAGCGCATGGGCCTCGAGCACCAGCGGCAGTTCGAGCACCTGCACCACTGCCGGCTGTGCTGCCGCCGGCAGCTTGACCGCCTCGAAGGTATTCGCCGGGTCGGCGGAGTGCTGGTTGCACAGGACCGGCTGGTCGGGATCCATGCCCTCGCAGGGCTGGCCGGCTTCCATCTTGGCGGCCATCGCCTCGGCGTTCGCCTGCTGCGGGCAGACGTACATCGCCAGCACCAGCTGAGAAAGCATCAGCGACAGCGCTACGAAGAGCGCTGTGGCGAGGCGAACGTGGCGGCGGCGCAGCATGTGTCAAGGAGAGTGTAGTGCGGCTGAGTGGATTGCTTGGTCGCCCCGAGTTCGTCGCTTCCAGCTGAAGAACGCTTTCAGCGTTGTGGAATCGTTGCCCTACCCCGCTACCCCATCACCCGCAAAGTGTTGCCGCCAATTTATCGCCTACCAAATGACGTCCTCACAAGAAACACATCTGCCAGCACCGGATTTCAGGCGGCGGTGGTCGTGGCCGGGGCGACCTGGAACCCCAGGGCTGCGGCCCGGCGCTTCAAAGCAGCAACGCTCCGC
>Ga0116180_1002836_pt1 | contig 13405 bp, 13 predicted proteins | sample AD_UKC073_MetaG_FD_89804 | JGI IMG/M metagenome (GOLD analysis project Ga0116180, IMG submission 89804) | Active sludge microbial communities of municipal wastewater-treating anaerobic digesters from USA - AD_UKC073_MetaG | ecosystem: Engineered > Bioreactor > Anaerobic > Digestate | place: USA...
CCTTCAATGACTCTTTTCGTATGTACTATTGTTTTTATTCTTTTTTATGATTTCTTTTAGCTTGCAAAATTACATGAGAATCTTAATTCTTTTGATTGCCCTTACACGAATGGCTGCATAACTAAACTACAGGGAAAACGGAAGCTCTTGAGTTGACCATGGCATATCGCGTGGTTGTTTAAGGTGAGCAATCTTGCCGTTTTATCCACAAAACTCTATCCTCATCCCTTTAAGAAAAGGAAAAACGCAGGGTAGATTACTCCACCCTGCGAAAAAGTGACAACACTTTTTAATCTTACAGGTCCAACCCCAACAATTGACATTGAACCCAAAAAAACCAGGGAGAGGACCTTAATTCGGGTCCTCTCCCATTGTTCAGAAACATCATTGCCGACAGTCTTTTGTGACTGTCATCTGATGCCGTCGTTCAAAATTTTATTTTACGAAAAAAACCGCCTGAAGTACTTTTCCCGTCCTCCGGCTCCGGGCTCCCCTTTTGTTCTTCCGGATCCCAATAATAAATGGTGGCCTGAAAGCTTTCCTGGGATGTGATGACTGTGGCATAGGAACCCTTCCCACCTCTCCGCGGCCGGGTAAGACTTCCGGGATTCAACAAATACATCCCACCGAGATCTTTAAATACGGGAACATGAGTATGCCCGTATATGGCTGCTTTGCATCCCAGGGACGAAGCCTTGTACAGCAAATTCTCAGGCCCGTATTTTGCCGCCTCCATGTGGCCGTGAGACAGGTAGACCTTTCCGAATTCGGTGTTCAGCAATAAGTAATCTTCATTGGAAAAGCTTCCATCCATGTTTCCCTTCAATGCAGTTACCGGAATTCCCAAGCGGCTCTCCAGCATCCACCCGTCCCTGGCATAATCGCCCAGATGCAAGATCCTGTCGATGCCAGTGAGGGTATTATAGACCTGAATTGCGTTTTCTATATCGCCATGTGTATCGCTGATAACAAGAAATTTCATCTTTTATTCCTGTCGCTTGTAAAAAGTATCGGACACCTTTCACAACAAACAAATTACTCTTTAATTATCTGTACTCCCTGAGGCGTATCCTTAAGAGTGATTCCCTTTGCCTTGAGCAGATCCCTTATTTCATCCGCTCTCTTGAAATCCTTGTTTGTCCGTGCCTTTTGCCGTTCACGAACCAGGGCTTCGATTTCCGCATCCAATTCTTCCTCTCCCGCATCCTGCAGCAATCCGAGAACTCCGGTCAGCTCGTTCAAAAGGGCAAGGCACTGTTCCGCAAACTCCTTTGAACAGCCATTTTTAACAAATAAATTAATCTGCCTGATCAGTTCAAAAACCGCGCTGATGGCGTCCGCCGTATTCAGATCATCGTCCATGGCCTCGATGAATTTATCTTTGTAAATCTGAAGCTCCTGCAGCTGCTCTCTTTCATTATCGCTCATGTCCCCGGCTTCATTTTCAATCAGGTGCTTGAGAGTGTCTTTCGCGTTGCGCATTCTCATGAGGGAATTCTTTGCCTGTTCCATCATCTCGTCGCTGAAATTGATGGGATTGCGATAATGCCCGGACAAAAGGAAGAACCGGATCACTTCTCCGTCATAATGTTTCAGGATGTCCCGAACAGTAAAGAAATTGCCTTTCGATTTGGACATCTTTTCATTGTCGATGGTTATATAGCCGTTGTGCATCCAATACTTTGCAAATGGCTTGCCCGTCGCAGCTTCCGTCTGGGCAATCTCGTTCTCATGATGAGGGAAAGTAAGGTCCTGACCGCCGGCATGGATATCGATGGTGTCTCCCAGATATTTTGTGGACATGACAGAACATTCGATATGCCAACCCGGACGCCCCATGCCCCAGGGAGATTCCCATGCGATCTCGTCTTCGCTCTTCCTCGCTTTCCACAAAGCAAAGTCGAGAGGGTCTTCTTTTTTCTCGCCTACTTCGATGCGAGCACCGCTCTCCAGGTCTTCAATGTTCTGCCTGGACAGCTTACCGTAATTATTAAAACTTCTCGTGCTGAAGTAGACATCCCCATCCACTTCATAGGCATGCCCTTTTTCTATAAGCCTCTTTATGAATTGGATGATCTCATCCATATTCTCCGTAACCTTGGGATGAATCGTAGCTTTCTCAACGTTCAGCGCTGCGGCATCCTTGTAGTACTCCGCGATGTATTTCTCACTGATCTCTCCGGGAGTAACCCCTTCTTCTCTTGCCTTGTTGATAATCTTGTCATCCACATCGGTAAAATTCTGGACATACTTTACCTTCTTCCCCCTATATTCCAAATATCTTCTCAGGGTATCGAAAACCACAAAGGGTCTTGCGTTTCCGATGTGAAAATAATTATAGACCGTAGGTCCGCAGACGTATATCTTCACTTCGTTTTCGTCTACCGGTACGAAGTCTTCTTTCTTTCTGCTCAACGTATTATATATTTTCATCCGATTGCTCTCCTCTTAGTTTTTGTTCCAGGCTCTCAATCTGAGTTTCAAGCGCAATAATTCTCCGCCGCAGGCATTCCAGTTCCACTGCAATGGGGTCCGGAAGGTCGATCTGATTCAAATCCTGCGTACGCTGGTCTCCGCGTTTTACAATCTTTCCGGGTATACCAACAACGGTACAGTTGTCGGGAATCTCTTTGAGAACTACAGATCCTGCCCCTATTTTCGAATTATTACCCACTTTGAAGGGGCCTAAAACCTTGGCGCCGCTGCTGATCATCACGTTGTTGCCGATGGTGGGGTGGCGTTTGCCCGTTTCTTTCCCCGTACCGCCAAGGGTAACACCCTGATATATGGTAACGTCGTCTCCTATTTCGGTGGTCTCTCCGATGACGACAGCCATGCCGTGGTCTATAAAACATCGCCTGCCGATGGTGGCGCCGGGATGAATTTCAATTCCGGTCAAAAACCTGGCAAGCTGCGAAATGATCCTGGCTATGAGCTTCATATTATGCTTATACAGCCAGTGGGCAGGCCTGTGAAAGATCAGAGCCCAGACACCCGGGTAGCATAACAGAACTTCCAAACTCGTCCTGGCAGCAGGGTCTCTGGCCAGTACCGCCTGGATGTCTTCACGTATATCTCTAAAAAGACCCATGTTTCACCTCTTTGAATCGCCGTGTACATAAGGCAAAATATGGCGAGCAGTTGCTCGCCATAAAAGTATAACGTATACTGAACCCGAAATCAAAGGTTTTCGCCCATCATAGATAATTCATAGGATTTTGGGGCACTCCATTCTTCCTCACTTCAAAATGCAGATGATAGCCGGTAGCTCTGCCCGTCCTGCCAACAGTAGCGATCTGCTGTCCTTTCTTCACCACATCGCCGATGGATACGCTCATAGTATCGCAGTGGGCATACCATGTCTCTATTCCGTTGCCATGGGATACCTTGACGATATTTCCGTAAGAGCCCCGATATCCCGCAAAGGTTACCACGCCGTCATCCACAACATAGATAGGCGTTCCTTTTGGGTTTCTTAAATCTACGCCGGTATGCCTGCCGCCGCCCCGGGAACCAAAACCGGAAGAAATCTCCAAGTGTCCCATGGGGCTTGTGAAAGATCCGGTGCCCACAAGTGTAGAAAGGGATTTAGTGCCTTTCAGGTTTACCTGCGTAGAAGGTTCGCTGATTACAGTGGATTCGATATCCGTGGTGGCGACCACCATCCCGTTTTCCCGAACAATCTCTTTTGTAACCTGGCGTTGTCCGTATACGCCGGGTGTTTTGACTTTAATCTCTCCTTTATACAGGGTGCTGGTTTCTTCATAAACGATATTGTAATCGATCCTCTCCGTAGCGGTTAGCCGTTCTGTGGTGGTGACGTTGATAAAAGGTTTTAACTCGTAGAGATTAAGCGTTGATCCAATCCTTAAATGATCCACATCCGAATCGGGATTCATGGCAATAAGCTCATCTACGCTCATACCGTTTTTGACGGCAATATCCCATAGGCAGTCACCTTTGGCCACGGTATATACTTTAGGCTCTTTGGTTCCGGTGACGATAAAGCTGCAGGCATCTTCCACAGACATGAATTCCGGGTCCTTGCCCTCCTTTTGAACAATTTCCACCGTCTCGTTGTACTCGACATTGATTATTTCAGCCCCTTCGGTGGTGTAATGCGCGATCACGCCATCGAGAACTGCCTTGGCTTCTGCTTCAGTGGGCAAGGCCGCAACAGGAACGCCGTCAATTTCTATGGCATAATACACCGTAGCAGGATCTTCAACGGCTTCTTCTTCTGAAGCAGCGCTTAGTTGTGCATTTAACAGAGCGTCTTCTGGTCCTTTTGATTTTTGTCCCCCCGATAAAGCGAAAGCTCCGCAAATTACAATCGCTGTCAGAGCTATGGCGCCTATGCTTACGATTGTTTTTTTGCTGAGCTTGCTCAACTTTTCTATTCTTATGTCAGTTACTATTTCTTGTCCCTTGATTAATACCTTTTCAACAGTTTGCTTTGCATTATTTAGAAATCTAACAACCTTGTCCGTAAATGTACTATTCATCATCTACCTCTTAAAGCGTTCCGATCGTTATTAAGCCGTCGTTGTGGCTTCTCGCGGTGATAAAACTTCTTCTTCTTTAGAATATGAAACTTTCAAAAAAAGTATACTCCGGATTCATGTCCTGATTCCGCCGGGAGCATTTCGTAACCCCCTGTACGTCAGAATGGTATAACGCAATATTACAATAATGTTACAGCAATGTCAATGCAAAAAGGATTATTGTTTATTTCTCTTGTTCTTCATCTTCAAAAACAGAGACTTTTTTCATGACCTGCGCTTTAAGAGGTTTGTCTCTCATATCTCTCTTGGTGTTGGCAATGCGATCGGCCACTTCCATACCTTCAAAGACTTTTCCAAAAGCCGCATACTGTCCATCCAGGTGGGGCGAATCCTCAACTACAATAAAAAACTGAGAGCCTGCGGAATTGGGATTCATAGCCCTGGCCATGGAAAACACGCCCCTTTCGTGAGGAAGATTATTAGGAACACCGTTGGCGGAAAACTCTCCTTTAATTGTATAACCGGGGCCGCCGGTACCTGTACCTTCCGGGCATCCTCCCTGAATCATAAACCCGGGAATCACGCGATGAAAGGTCAATCCGTCGTAAAACCCTTTCTCCGCCAATTCAATGAAATTGGCCACTGTAAGCGGCGCCACATCCGGAAAGAGCTCCGCTTTCATCACACCTCCGTCTTCCATTTCGATGATTACGATTTTTTTCATTTTGCTCACTTCCCTTCCTCACTTACAGCTTTATGCTCTAATATTGTTCTCTATTCCTATACACGGGGCAACGTCCGTACATGCCTTTTTCATATCCTTCAATAACATCCCAAACCTCATCCCGCAAAAAATGGGGATAGAGGTGAGGAATCTTCTCTACTTCTCTTCGATCCATAAACCGGATTTCCTTAAGCACTTGTTGTTCCGGCAAGAGCTCGGGATCCCGCCCCAACTCACACCGGCCATCCACGATATCCGCTATAAAATAATTAACAAATCGCTGTCCCCGCCTCGGCGAAACTTCCTCCACATGCCATACAAGGTCTATCACACGGACATGGAGACCCGTCTCCTCCAGTACCTCCCGCCTGGCTGCTTCCATGGCATTCTCGCCTTCCTCAATGGCTCCGCCGGGCAACATCCATATATCCCTGTCTTCATGGCGCTGGCAAACCAACAGCAACCTGCCTTCTTCGTCCCTCACAATTACCCTGACGCCTCCAACCCACATGGCACTTACCTCCTAACGAATGAAAACAGCGCCGGCCACGCCTGCCGCTACTGTCAAGAGGATGGGATCCGCTTTGAACCTTGCAGCAATAAACAGGACCACGGCGAAAAAAATCATCGGCATTAAATCGATCTCCAACCCGGTGATAATCGACCCTTGGGCAAGAAAAACAACTGCTGAAAGCAATAGTCCGATGGTTGCCGGCCTGATCCCCGACAGGGCGCCCTGCAGTACATCGCTCTGTTTGAACCTGACAAGAAAAAAGGTGACGATGTAAACGAGAATGACGGAAGGCATTACCACTCCCAGGGTAGCCACTGTGGCTCCGGGAATCCCGGCACACTGATAGCCTACGTAGGTAGCCGCATTGACTGCGATGGGCCCCGGGGTCACCTGAGAAAGGGCTACAAGTTTGGAGAATTCCTCTGCGGTCATGCCTGTCAGCCCGCCGGCTCCCTGGTAAATGAGAGGAAGCATGGCATAGCCGCCGCCGAAACTGAACAAACCGATACGAAAAAACAGGAGGAACAAGTGAATGAGAATCATGATCCCGTCGCCTCCTTGTTCTTCCTGTACAGATATTGAAAGTATCCTATTAATCCCCCGCCTAAAATGGCGTAAATTGCATTTGCAGAAAGCAGTACTATAGCAACGAAGGAAAGTACTGCAATCACCCAGGACGTCACGTTTCTGAGGATGCGCCTGCCCATCTGAATGGCGGTAACAAGGATCAGCGCCACAGAGGCGGCAATGATTCCCTTGAACGCGCCGTCTACATAAACGTTGTCTTCCACCGTTCCCAGGAAAATTAAAATCAAAAGAATAGCAAAATAGGCAGGAAACACGAGAGCAAAGCAAGCTACTGCAGCTCCCACTATCCCTTTGACTTTTTTACCGATGAAAATAGCTACATTTACCGCAAAAGCTCCCGGAAGAGATTGACTGATGGCGATACAGTCCGCAATCTCTTCCTCATCGACCCAATGACGCTTGGTCACCGTTTCCCGTCGAATGGCCGGAATCATGGCATAGCCGCCGCCGAAAGTCGCCGTCCCTATTTTTAAAAAAGTGATAAAAAGCTGCCAAAGTTCTTTCATTTTTGCCTTCCCGACATTTCACCAAATGCTGCTAAACATATTATTTCTTTACGTATGGCTTGACAAGCTCCATGACGGCAGCCACCGCTTCCCCGGCAGTCTTATCCACGGCTTTTTCTTCACGCCGCAATTTATATTCCACAATCCCGTCGGACGCTTTCTTCCCCACGGTGATGCGGATGGGAATTCCGATGAGATCCGCGTCTTTGAATTTCACTCCCGGCCGTTCATCACGGTCGTCAAGCAGAACCTCCACTCCCTTATCCAGCAGCTCTTCATAGATCTGCTCCGCCAGTTGTACCTGCCGGGTGTCTTCCCCGTTGATTACGGTCACGATAGCATGGTAAGGCGCCACGGCCAGGGGCCATATGATGCCGTCTTTATCATGATTCTGCTCCACAATCGCCGCAAGGGTTCTGCTGACACCGATGCCGTAACAACCCATAACGATGACTTTTTCCTGCATGTTTTCATCTTTGTAATATGCGTGCATGGCCTCGCTGTATTTCGTTCCTAATTTAAAGATCTGGCCTACTTCGATTCCTCTTGTAATTTTCACAGGTCCACCGCATTTAGGGCATGGATATCCTTCCTTGATAAGCTTGATGTCCGTAATGATGTCGGCGGTATAATCCCTTCCGTAATTCACATTGAGCATATGATAATCCACTTTACATGCGCCGGCGCAGAGGTTTTTTGCCCCGACCAATTCGCTGTCCACCACTATTTTACAGTTATGGAGCCCTACAGGGCCGGTAAAACCTCCTACGGCTCCCGTCTCCGCTCCCATGGCGTCCTCGTCGGCAAACTCGATGGCATGTTCGGGGATCCCCAGGGTGTTGATCAACTTTGTCATGTTCATTTCCCTGTCTCCCCTGAGGAATGCGGCTACATAGCGATATTCCTGATCGTGGACACGGAATAGCAACGCTTTAATGGTCTGTGCCTGGTCGAGCTTCAGGAAAGTTGCCACCTCGTCAATAGTCTTCATTCCCGGGGTATGAACGAGTTCTATTGGCAGCATTTCGCTGTCATCAGGCTCTGCATCCACACAAGCGGCTTTTTCTGTAGTAGCAGCCATGTCACACTGCTCGCAATATGCGATTTCGCTTTCTCCGTGTTCGGACAGAGCGCAAAATTCATGAGAGTCGCTTCCTCCCATGGCGCCAGTATCCGCTTCCACGGCTCTGAAGGTGAGCCCGCATCTGGTAAAGACTTTTTCATAAGCGTCATACATCTGACGATAGCTTTCATCCAGGCCTTTCCAATCCTTGTCAAAGGAATAGGCATCCTTCATGATGAACTCGCGGCTGCGCAATAGTCCGAAGCGCGGCCTCTGTTCATCCCTGTATTTCGTCTGTATCTGATATAGGTTCAACGGCAGTTGACGGTAAGAATCCACTTCGTTTCGGACAATATCCGTAAACACTTCCTCATGGGTCGGTCCGAGACAGAAGTCCCTTCAGTTTCTGTCTTTAAGGCGCCACATTTCAGGACCGTAAGCATACCACCGTCCCGATTCCTGCCAAAGCTCCGCAGGCTGAATGGCGGACATGAGAATTTCCTGCGCGCCTTTTGCGTCCATCTCCTCCCGAACGATGTTCTCGATCTTCTGCAATACCCTTTTGCCCAAAGGCATGAAGCCGTAGACACCGGATACCAGCTTTCGGATCATGCCGGCACGAAGCAATAAAATATGGCTGGGAATTTCAGCTTCCGCAGGCACCTCCCTCAAAGTCTTCAGATACATTTTAGTCATTCTCATAGATGTAGTTCCTCCTGTAGCAGAATATTATTCGTCGGCTGTCTTTCTGTAGACTGCAGCGGAAGCCATGGCGGCAATCCCTTCTCCTCTGCCGCAAAAGCCCAGACCTTCCGTCGTCGTTGCTTTGATATTGATATCTTCGCAGCCTATTTCCAATACTTGAGCTATGTTCTTCTTCATCTCTGCTATGTAAGGGGCGATCCTGGGCTTCTCCGCCATCACCACCGCATCTACGTTCCCGATTTCGAAGCGAGCTTCTCTTATGGCTGTTTTCACTTTCTCGAGCAGGTAAAGGCTGGAAATATCCTTATATTCCGGCCGGTGGTCGGGAAAATGCTTTCCGATGTCTCCCAGGCCGCATGCTCCCAGCAGGGCATCCATGACGGCATGGATAAGCACATCTGCGTCAGAATGGCCTTGAAGTCCAAGTCCCCACGGAATACGGACTCCTCCCAGGACAAGCTGTCGATTGGGAGCAAAAGCATGAACATCAAACCCCGTTCCTATTCTCCATCCGGTTGTCGATGTTCTTTTCGCCGCAGGCAAACCTGTCTCCTGCGAAGAGTTCTCCTTAGCCACGCAGCATCCCATAGCCGGATTCACCGGGCTTTCCTTAGTCGGCGCCGCAATTGACCGGGCAAATTGCAGGTCTTCTGCGGTGGTAATTTTGATGTTGGTATAGCTGCCCGGGACCAGAGCCACCTGGTATCCCAACCGATGCACGAGTCCCGCATCATCCGTCCCGATAAACTTCTCTCTTACAGCTTGTCTATGGGCGGCAAAAAGCTTTGAGAACTGAAAGCCCTGTGGGGTATGTACGGCATAAAAATGATCCCTGTCCGGGGTCTCCTCTATGCGCAAGTTTTCCACTTTAGCAATGGTATCTTTTACAGGAACCCCCAGGGTGGCGGCTCCACATGCGGCAACGGCTTCTACTAACCGGCTGATTTCATCTTCCGAAACGAAAGGCCTTGCCCCGTCGTGAACCAGCACGTAATCAGGAGTTGAAATCTCGTTTTCCGTCCGGATCTTTTCATTTCCTTCTTCGCCAAGTTTGGAAATAACCTTTAAACCGTTGTATACGGAGGCTTGCCTGTGTTCTCCGCCAGATATAATGGCGCGGATCTTGGGTATTTGTTTCCCGTCGACAAACTCTTGCAGGCAAAACTCCATGTCCTCTTTTTTAACAACAAGATATATGTCATCGACACAAGGATGATTCGAGAAAGCTTTTAAGGCTTTCTCCAGAATCATGTCATCCCCGATTTTGATATACTGTTTCGAAATGCCGCTACCCATTCTGGTTCCCGAACCGGCAGCGGCAATTATTACAGCAATCCTCTTGTCGCCATACATCCTTTTACTTCCCCTTTTTGGGTTTTGCAAATATCATTCTCCCGGCAGCGGTCTGTAACACGCTGGTCACTATGACATCGATAGTTTGGCCGATAAACTTCTTTCCTTCTTCGACAACAATCATAGTCCCATCATCCAGATAAGCCACTGCCTGGTTGCTTTCCTTACCTTCCTTGACCAGAAATAGTTCCATTTCTTCTCCCGGCAATACCACCGGCTTCAGCATGTTTGCAAGCTCATTTATATTCAGCACTTCCACCCCTTTGATGGAAGCTACCTTGTTCAAATTGAAGTCGTTTGTTACCACCTTTCCGCCCAGATTTTGAGCCAGTTTCAAAAGCTTCACATCTACTTCAGGTATTTCTTCCAAAGACTTGTCGCTGTCCGTGTTGTAGATCTCGATTCCGTATTCTGTCTGAATGCGATTAAGAATATCAAGTCCTCTTCTCCCACGGTTTCGCTTTAAGTTATCCGAAGAATCGGCAATATGCCGCAACTCTACCAAGACGAATTCGGGAATAATTATATTTCCCTCCAGAAATCCGGTTTTTAAAATATCGGCAATCCTGCCGTCCACAATAACGCTGGTATCGAGGATCTTAGGTGCGGCATCCCCGCTTTTTCCCCTCCATCTTGTGCCCAGCGCACCGCGACGACCGGCAGACAATGCCATCAGGATATCTTTCGCTCTTCTGGTTGCGATGAATACGCCTAAATAACCTAAAAGCAGATAAGTCAGCACAGAGAGCACCGTTGCCACGAAGGGCAATTCAATGCCCATATAGAGTTGACTGATCAGATAAGCCAAAAAAAAACCGACCAGCAAGCCAAAGGTTCCTGTCACAAAATCCGCCGACGGAATTTTCTGCAGATCTGATTCTATACCCTTCGCTACCTTTTGGCTGCGTTCCTGGATGCCCGGTGCGATAGTAAAAAAAATAATTGCTCCTAGCACAGCACATATAATGCTGAGAACGGACTTTTGTGTGTCGGTGAGAACCAGGACTTCACCCAGATTCGTCACTATCATCAATCCGTGGAATAAAAAAGAAACACCATAGCCCAGAAGCCCGCCACATAGCGTAATGATACCTCTTATTAACTTTTTTATCATGCATTTCTCACCCCCTTTCGCTTTTGATGACATGATAATACTGCGTTAATACAAATTAACGCTCCGCTAAATGGCGGTTTCGATGACTTGATCTGCCTCTTCATAAGTCATTTTACTCACCAGTATAAGCTCGCTGATGAGAATCTGCTTGGCATTTATAAGCATCTTCTTCTCGCCTGTCGACAACTTTTTGGCACGATCCGTTCGAACCAGGTTGCGCACCACTTCAGCCACCTTGCAAATATCTCCCGATTTAAGCTGCTCCAAATTTTCCCGGTACCTTCGGTTCCAGTTGGAGGACATTTCCGTAGATTCGGCAGACAACAGAGCAAATACTTCAGGCAGACGAGATTTCGGTATAATTGGCCTTATACCGATATCTTCCGTTTTGTCGACGGGAATCATGATCTTCATATCGCCGCACGGCACCCTGAGGATATAGTACTCCCGTATTTGGCCTAGTATCTTCTTTTTCTCGATCTTCTCGATAATACCGGCACCGTGCATTGGATATACGATTTTATCGCCGACTGAAAACATTGCATAACCTCCCTAATAGTATTAAGTATACCGAAGTCGAGAGGTTATGTCAAGAAAGCATTTGGATAGTTTATCACATGGTATTTGATATGTCAATAATTAAATTGCTTCAGTTTCCGCAGCTTTACCTGCCATTTCTATGTAGAGCCTCGGAAGTATAGATCTTTCTTATAGAAACTTTGAAAAATGCCTAAAAAACAAGGAATCCTATCCCTTTTTGTAGTAAAATTAAGCTATGAAGAAAAACCTTACTAAACAAAAAACGGAGGATTCCTTATGACTAATTTTACTACAAATACTTACACTTTGAAACGTGAAATCTTAAACTTTTCAAATAAAGTTTCTCAATGTCTTTCCAAGCCCGATCGAAAGTTTACTGCCGACATCACCTATGGTATGTTGGCTTCCGGCAGCTGTCTTCTGACCGATGTTGCAGACCAACTTCATGAGGATTCCAAGAAAATTAACAGTGTGGAAAGGCTATCTCGCCATCTAAACAAAGGCGTTCCAAAAGAAGCCTTACGCTCGTATCTCCACATCGTCCGCAAATGGGTTGCCGATGAGCCGGTGGTTCATCTGGATGACAGTGATGTCGTCAAACCGGATGGCTACAAATTCGAAGCTCTGGGCCTTGTTCGGGATGGATCCCAAAGCTCTAGTGCGAAAAATGTCTATGAAAAAGGCTATCATGTGACAGAAGCCTGTGTTCTGACGAAAAGCAATCATCCCATCAGTATTTATTCTAAAATCCATTCCTCGCAGGAGAAGAGCTTCACTTCCGTTAATACGATTACTTTTGAAGCGATGGAGCGTGCAAAGGCACTGTTTGGCAAAGCCACTTTTGTCATGGACAAGGGCTATGATGACAACAAGATGTTCTTAAAGCTTGATTCCTTGGAGCAGGATTACGTCATTCGCCTTACTGCCAAAAGGAAACTCCTTTTCCACAACAAATGGGTGCCCGCCACAGAACTGCGAAACCGTAGAAAAGGCAAAATCAAAATGCCTGTATTTTACAGGGGCAAGCAGCATCAGGCATATTTATCCCATGTAAAGGTTCAAATCACCGCATCCAGAAAGGACATCAATCTGGTTCTTGTCTATGGCATCACAGAGCATCCGATGATGCTGGCAACAAACAAGGAACTGAAGTCCAAGGATGATGTGGTTCGGATTGCAAGGCTTTATTTCTCTCGCTGGCGCATTGAGGAATACTTCCGTTGCAAGAAGCAGGTTTTCCAGTTTGAGAATTTCCGTGTTCGCAAGCTTGTGGCTATCAATGCGCTCAACTTCTACATCACTTTGTGCATGGCCTTTTTCGCATCCATTTCCATGAAATCCGAAACAAATGCCCTCAAAGTTTCAATTTTACAGATAGCAGCTCCCATTCGGCAAAAAGTCCAATTCCACTATTACCGATTCGCCAAGGGTATCTCCGGCATACTCTCCTATGCAAAAGAAGGCGTCAGGCTTTGGTTCAAAACAGAACGTCCTGTATACCGCCAGCTTAGCTTTAAGTTAATCGCTTAATACGGATAGATAATACGGTTCACGCAAGTCCGGTCTCTGACGGGGCTTATTAGTCGTGGCTGTTTTGGCTTCTTTCTCCTCCGCTTCTCCTTGCTAAGCCCTAAATTGTTTACTTTATATGATTTGTTCACTTTCTAACTGCAATCTGCGGAAACTCAAGTTAAATTGGCCAAGTTATCGGGTCATTTCTGTCCGTGTTCAAAACGGAAAGCAACCGCGGTAATACTACTGATAAATTTTATTTCTGCACGGAATTGTCCTTC
>Ga0116180_1002837_pt1 | contig 13401 bp, 14 predicted proteins | sample AD_UKC073_MetaG_FD_89804 | JGI IMG/M metagenome (GOLD analysis project Ga0116180, IMG submission 89804) | Active sludge microbial communities of municipal wastewater-treating anaerobic digesters from USA - AD_UKC073_MetaG | ecosystem: Engineered > Bioreactor > Anaerobic > Digestate | place: USA...
CAAAAAATACACCAAGAAGTTCGTGCTGGTGGACAAAACGGCGGTATTATCCGGCCTGACGGGACTGGGAATTGGCAGCAAGCTCTACGAAAGGCTCATAGCCGATATCACCGCCAAGGGCATCAAAAATATGTTTGCCGAGACAATAATAAGCCCGGTTCCCAATTTCGCTTCACTGCAGTTCAGAAGGAAACAGCGCTACCAGCTGGCGGGAGTAAGGTATGAAGAGTATAACGGCGAAATCCTGACAGATTTGATATACCACAAGAGGGTGTAGTTGGGGTTTTACCCCTGGGGCTGATGATGCAGTCATTCAGCCCCGCTTTTTTTATGCCCTTTTCAGCAGCCTTTCCATCTCCGCAAGGGGAATGCAGTTGAACACGTCCCCCGCTTCCAGCCACCCCTTGCGCGCGGCATCCACGCCGTATACTATATCCCCCAGCCCTTCCGGCGAATGGGCGTCGGGGTTGATGCTTATTTTAACCCCCATTTCCTTCGCTCTCCTGCACCAGCGCCAGTCAAGGTCCAGCCTGTAGGGATTTGCATTTAGTTCTATCACCTTGCCCAGTCCTGCAGCGGTCTCTATCACCCTTTCAAGGTCCACCGGGTACCCCTCCCGCGCCAGAATGAGCCTCCCGGTAGGGTGCCCCAGCATTGTAACGTGGGGGTTTTCAAGGGCCCGGACAAGCCTTTTGGTCATGGTTTCCCTATCCAGCGTAAAGGCCGAATGGACCGATGCTATTACAAAATCGAAGGAAGCCAATACCTCATCCGGGTAGTCCAGTGAACCGTCGGTTAGTATGTCGCTTTCTATCCCCGCAAATATTCTAAACCCCTCGTAAAGGCCGTTAAGCCTTTCTATTTCCTCCCTCTGCCTAAGCACGTCCTCTTCCTTGAGGCCTCCCGCGTAATAGGCGGACCGGCTGTGGTCCGAGATGCCAATGTAGAACATCCCCATCTCAATGGCCCTTTTGGCCATCTCTTCAATGGAAGAAATACCGTCGCTGTACCGGGTATGTATGTGAAAAATCCCCTTAATATCGCCATACTCCACCAGGCGGGGCAGCCTGCCCTGTTCTGCCGCTTCAATCTCGCCGGTGTTCTCCCTTATTTCGGGGGGAATGTACTGAAGGCCCAGGTATTTGAAGAACTCCTGCTCGTCGGCACACTGTACGCTCCCTTCACCGCTTTCGCCGGATATACCGTATTCGTTAATCTTAAAACCCATTCCCTTAGCCCTGTGTCTCATGGCGGTGTTGTGCTCCTTGCTGCCGGTAAAGTGATGCAGCGCAAAGGGAAACTGCCCGTCGTCCATCACCCGGAGGTCCACCCTTATACCGCTGTCCAGCACCGCCCCCAGCTTGGAGCTTCCCCTTTCAAGCACCCTGTCCACCCAGGGAAGTCTTGAAAACTCGTCCATTATGGCTTCGGGCAAATCCCCCGAGGCCAGTATGTCTATATCCTTCACCGTCTCGGTCCTTCTCCTTAAGCTTCCGGCGATGCTTACACGGCTAGCAAGCCCGGACTCCCGAAGGCCGTCCACCAGGGCCCTGGCCTTGTCCAGGGCTTCGGGATACAGGTATCGACCCCGGTTCCTTTTTAGGTACTGTATTCCCTCCAGGGCCTTTTTCTGGGTTTTCTCCCCAAACCCCGGAAGGTCGATAAGACGGTTCTCTATGCATGAATACTCCAGTTCTCCCAGCGTGGTTATGCCCAGCTTTTCATACAGGGTTCTTACCTTTTTTGGCCCCAGGCCCGGCACTTTCAAAAGGTCGAACAGCCCCTGCGGCACCTTCTCCCTTATACGGTCATAGTACTCCAAGCGGCCCGTATTAACTAGCTCTTTAATTTTTTCATCAAGGGCCTTCCCGATACCCCTTACCTCCTTCAGCCTGTCCTGCCTGACCAGTTCCTCAATATCCTCGGTCAGCAGCTCAACGGTGCGGGCCCCGTTATAATAGGCCCTTGACTTGAAGGGGCTCTCCCCCAGGAGCTCCAGCATGGTACCAATTTCGGTAAGGATTTGCGCTATTTCCTTCCTGTCCAATACGCCACCTCCCCGGTTATTTCCTGGCTGTATCCTTATACCTTGTAAGCGTCCCACCCGGAATGAAAAAAACTTTCGGTCTATATATTCCCCGTTTCGCTGCCCTTTACGCTGCGGCCGGCACAAGGCTTTAATTTCTCCCTTCCGCCGGCCGCTGCCCAAAGGTCCCTTCCAAAAGCCCCAGTATTTTTTCTACCGTACTTGGTATATCGGTATTGTCAATTACCAGGTCCGCCTGGTCCTTAATGCCCGAGTTCTCAAACCTCTCCCTGTCCCTTTGCACCCTTTTTTCAACCTCTTCGGGGGTATCCCCCCGGTCCCGCATCCTTTTTATCCTTGTTTGCTCCGGAACCTCCAGGTACACTATTTTAACCTTTCCGGGAAACATCCCCTTCAGTTTCTTGGCGCCCTCGGCCTCCAGCACCGTAATCCCCGTTAAATGGTCGGCCCTTTTAAGGCCGTAGCAGTTTCCCGAATATTCCACCCATTCCAGCAGGTCACCCTCATCCCTCATCCGGCAAAACTCGGCATCGGTTACAAACAGGTAATCGACGCCGTCAATTTCTCCCGGCCTTTTTTGCCGGGTAGTGACGTTTTTCAGCATGGGTATGCCGTATTCATCATTCAGTATCCGCCTTAGGGTGGTTTTGCCGGACCCGGAAGGGCCGGTAATGACTATTATCATATACTCACCGCCGTATTCTTGTATAAGTTAGATTATACCAGAGGGGGGATTTTTCTGAAAGGCCGGGCATCAAGAACGCTTTTTCAGTATGAACGGCAAAGGCGTCCATTGAAAACCCTACGGCAATAAATATTATTGACATAAGGCCCATAATAAACGACCTCCTTTATAATTTCTGATATTTGGTAACTTCAAAATTTCCCGGCATAAATAAAAGAGACTTATTTATAATGGAAAACCACTATAAATGGGTCTCATTTTTTAAGGCAAGCCAGATGTTGCCATCGACATGTTGAATTTGCCACACAATCTTTGTGCTAATTACTCCCTCACTTAAGAAACTTATTTTTATTTTAATTATGCAAAGATTTACAGGTAGAGTCAATAAACCGCGTCATGTTTAAGAGGCGCTTAGCGGTTCTTTATGTCGCATCCACTGGTACTTTATATATTAATCTTCATTTATAAAAATGCTATTACAGACGTTAAGAACTTCTGTAGCTATTGTAACTGCCTTTTCTGCATCCTCAAATGAAGCCTCGGGCCAGTCACCGGGATAACGAGCTTCCACATTCCATTCAGTTAACCATGCTAAATCAAAACTTTCAAACTTTTCACTTTCTTTTTTTGGTAATTTCTCTGATATCGCATCAAGGTCATGAGTCCTTATTACATCCAATCCTTTCAGCACTAAAATTGATTTCAAAGCTTTCTCGGCACTTTGTTGAGCCAAAAAACAAGCAACCCGGGGAGCCGCGTCGTCACTCGAAAGTATTATTAATGCGGCCTGTAGATCGTTTTTCGCATATTCAAACCACCGTAATGCCAGTTGTTTATTGGCCAGTTCGCTCATAAACGACCCTCCCCTCCCGTAATGCGGTTCCATAAATATATCCTGGTAAATCTTTTTTTTGCTCAATCTCTTCCTTTGAGGCAACTATAATATCTTTAGGAATACCAAATCCCTTTAATGCTCTTCTCATAGCTGCTTGGATATCTCTTTTTGAACCTTTATAAGAGGTGATTACCAAAAAATCAATATCGCTATCTTTATTGGACTCATTCCGGGCCCAAGAGCCAAAAACAATAATTTTTTCCGGTGAAAAGGTATTTACAATTTTCTTCGCCATGGATTGAACAGTATGCTCATTAATCATTTTTATAATCACCTACATTCTGTTTCGTTGTAAAATTATACCATATAAATGTTTTAACCTCAACCGTTTGACAATCTATAGTGCCGATACCTTCGTTTGAATAGGTTTTTTTGCCGTTTTAATTTACATTACCCTACCTATGTTCATTATAACATATGAAGAAACTTCCTTTGTCGAAATAAGGCCTGCTTATCGGCACTGTAAATGTTTTTCGTTTGCCTCTTTTATGCGAACATATATTCGTGTATAATATATTTACCAATATTATCTTCTATAGCCGGCGGCTTGTAGGGAGGGTGAAGCAGTATGCCGGACAGGATAATAATACACATAGACGTAAACTCCGCCTTCCTTTCGTGGCAGGCGGTATATAATCTCCAAAGGGGCCATCCGGTGGACCTTCGGGAAATACCCTCGGCGGTGGGAGGAAACCAGGCCACCCGGCACGGGATAATCCTCGCAAGGTCCATTCCGGCAAAAAAATACGGTGTCAAAACCGGTGAAACGGTCTGGGAAGCCAAAAACAAGTGCCCGCAGCTTTTGCTGGTTCCCCCCGACCATCACCTGTACATGAAGTGCAGCAGGGCCCTGATGGAAATCTTAAACGAATACTCGCCCCGGGTGCAGCAGTATTCGATAGACGAGGCCTTCCTGGACTACACCGGCATGGAAGAGCGCCTGGGCGAGCCGGTTTCCTTCGCGCACCGCCTGAAGGACAGGATACATAAAGAACTTGGCTTTACCGTAAACATAGGCATATCCTGCAACAAACTGCTGGCCAAGATGGCCTCGGAGCTTAAAAAGCCCGACATGGTCCACACGCTGTTCCCCGGCGAAATAAGGGAAAAAATGTGGCCCCTGCCGGTGGAGGAGCTCTTCATGGTGGGAAGAAAAACCGCCAAAAAGCTCCGGTCCATGGGAATACTCACCATAGGCGACATCGCCGCCGCCGACCCGGACCTTTTGAGGCACAAGTTAAAGTCCCACGGCCTCCTCATATACGACTACGCGCGGGGGATAGAGAACTCCCCGGTTTTTCCCGGGTATTACATGCCCATGAAGGGCATGGGCAACAGCGCCACCATACCCTTTGACGTGGAGGATACCCGCACCGCCCGTCTTATACTGCTGTCGCTGTCCGAAACGGTGGCCATGCGCCTTAGGTACTCCCGGAACTGCTGCAGTGTTATTGCGGTGTCCATAAAATATTCCGACTTCAGGCACTGCTCGCACCAGCAAAGGCTCATCACCCCGGTAAACTGCACCATGGACATATACAAAACGGCGGCCCGCCTGTTTGACGAGGCCTGGGACGGCTCGCCGGTAAGGCATATGGGTGTAAGGGCAGCCGGCCTTGAAAGGGACAGCCATATGCAGTGCTCGGTCTTCGATCACCCCTACTACTCAAGAAACCTTGAACTTGACAGGGCGGTTGACGGCATAAGGGATGCCTATGGTATAAAATCGGTGGTAAGGGCATGCTTTATAAATTCCGGTATATGTGCCTCCCTCGGGGGCGTAGGCTCGGAAAACTGGCCGGTAATGAGCAGTATTCTTTAAGGGGAGTGTCGTGTATGAAAGTTTTGAACAAACCCGTTGACATGATAGCGGTGTTCTACAGGTCCGGGAAGGTTGAACCGGTAAAGTTCAAGTATGAAAACGTCCCGGTCACCGTCCACAGGATACTTAAAAGATACGATGAAAAGCTGGCGGGCAACCGGCGGATATGTTTCGTATGCATAAACGACGGTGCCAAGGTATACGAGCTCAAGTACGAGGTGGACACGCAGGTTTGGTACCTGTTCAAAATGTAACCGCCTTTTCTACTTGCCGCCCACGGCCCCATCCCCAAACAAAAACTCCTCCCCGGCCTGGCCTTTTGACCCTTGCCGGGAAGGAGTTAATCCTCAGCAGCCGGAACAGCAGCAGCCGCATTGGTCCTCGAACCTGTACTCGACACCCCTCCAGTTAACGAGGTTCCACCAGTTCTTTATGAAATCGGCCCTTTTGTTTTTGTACTTCAGGTAATAGGCATGCTCCCATACGTCCAGCGCCAAAAGCGGCACCGCGCCGGGCAGCAGCAGGTTCTGGTGCTTTTCCACCGTAACTATGGCAAGCCTTGCCTCCTCCGGAAGGTATACAAGCAGCGCCCAGCCGGAGCCCTCCACCGCCGCAGCCGCAGCAGAAAATTCCTTCACAAAGGACTCAAAACCGCCAAAGTCGCTTTCAATCTGATTGGCCAGCCTCCCTCTCGGCTGTCCGCCGCCATGGGGAGACATGCTTTCCCAGTAAAGGGTGTGCAGCATATGTCCCGCCCCGTTAAAGGCCAGCTCCCTTTCCCAGTGCTTTATAAGCGCAAAGTCCTGCTGCTTCCTTGCTTCCTCCAGTTTGTCCAGCGCATTGTTCAGCCCGTTAACGTAACCGTTGTGGTGCATGTCGTGGTGAATCCTGACCGTTTCCTCGTCCATATGCGGCTCCAGTGCATTATATGGATAGGGCAGGTCGGGTAGTACATACCTCATAAAATCTCCTCCTTTAAAATATTTTGGTTATGGGCAGCTACCGGAACAGGTAGGACCCGATATCTTCCCAGTTCTTACTCATCAGGCTTTTGTACCGGTCATGGAATATCTCCATGTGCCCGGTTTCCCATTCCGCCAAGGTTTTAAGGAAATTCTTGACTTCCTCGTTATCCACCCTGGCGGCGGCATAGTCGTAGAAATGTGCAAAGTCCTTTTCTATCAGGTATGCCATCCGCACAATCGCAAGGTCGGATATACGCTCATCTTCATCTGCGGTATCCACCGCCACCGCTTCATCAGCAAATATCTTTGGGCTTTTCATGTAATTCTTTATGTCTACAACCCAGGATATTACTTGGATGCTCTCGTCCCCTCCCAGGGCATCAAACTTCTCTTTAAGTATGTTGTAATGCCCTTTTTCCATATCTGCCAGCTGTTCGAACAGTTTCCCGGTCTGGACGTCATTTACCCTCCCGGCATAATACCGGTAGAAATTCTCTCCCTGTCTTTCCATCCGCATGGAAAACTGCAGTATCTTTTTTATATTATCCAAATACGCCACCTCCCATAACTAATTTAAACTATTAATACCCCGGTCCGCATTCCGAAAACATGTACCGGAATAATTATCGTAAAGTAATACCTTGCCGCCGGTCCTTAAAATACCGCCGTTATCCTGTTTATCACAGGCATACTGCGGGTATACCTAAAATGCGACATTTTATGCTATAATATTTGACAAGTTACAACAATGCAAAAGTTGCCAATCAAACCACAAAGGGAGGGTTAACCATGATGTGGAAGGAAAAGTACAAAATTGGTGTGGAGTTGATTGACGGGCAGCACCGGGAACTCTTCCGCAGGGTATCGGATTTTGTAAAAACGGTCCAAAGCGAAGACAAGTGGGACGAAAAGCTGTCCAAGGTCAAGGAAACCCTGGAATTTATGAAGGCATACGTAATAACCCACTTTGACGATGAAGAAGCCTACCAGAAGGAAATAGGTTACCCGGAATACGAAAGGCACAGGCAAATTCATCAAAGATTCAAGGACGAGGTACAAAAATACGCTGAGAAATTCCAAGAGGAATCCTACAGCGAAGAAACGGTACAGGAATTTGGCGGAAAACTCATGGCGTGGCTGATTAACCACGTGGCCGGTGAAGACCAAAAAATCGGGGACTTCCAGAACCGGGGAGGGTCGGTATAATGAAAGCTCAATACATAAATTCATTTTATAAAGCAGTGCTGGATGTCTTTAGGCTTATGCTGGATATTAACCCGGAAAGGGAAGAACTGACTGTCGTGGACGATATGATAGCCGGAAACGAAGCAAATGTAATGATCGGAATTACCGGCGACCTTGCGGGCTCTGTGCTGTTCGGGTTTACCAAGGATATGACCCTTGAAATGGTAAAAATCATGTCGGGCATGGAGATGAAGAAACTGGACAGTTTTGTATCCTCCGCCCTTGGAGAAGTGGTAAACATTATAAGCGGCAACGCTGTTACCAATCTTTCAAAGGAAGGCTACACATGTGATATCTCGCCCCCGCAGGTAATTATAGGCGAAAACAGGTCAATTTCAATGGCAACCGAAAAAGCACTGACTCTTCCTATTAAGACCGAAATAGGCAAGTTTGAAATCAATATTTCAGTAAGGGAAAACCAATAACTTAGCCGTTAAAATTAAATTATTATATAAAAAAATTTAGCCTGCCGTTTCCGGCAGGCTGTTATACTTCTGTAACCAATTATAAAACCTTCGCGTAGCATGGAAATGAGAAGCTGGTGGTTCCCGCCTCGCTGCGCTAAAGGTTATATTCCTGTCTCGTCCAGTTTGTCAAGGCCGTAGGTTTTGATTATATTCATCAGCTTAATGGGGTACTGGGAATCGGTGGCGTACCCCGCCCGCCTCAGGGCCCAGGCCCCGCGGGTGCTGTTGTGCATAACTTCCCTGAAGGGCTGGTAACGGCTTGCGGTAAGCAGCAGGTTCTTATGGTCCGCCCAGCTTTCGTCCACGCTGCCGTAGGCCCTGAAGTTAGCGTCAACGCGGAAGGTCTGGCCGTTGTATTCTTCCCATGTGTTTGACACCACCGACCCGGCGGGCCCGCTGCCCTTTATGCCGAACAGGTTGTACGAAAACTTGCCGGTGTATTTATCCACTGGAACGCTCTGGCCCCAGCCGGTCTCAAGTATGGCCTGGGCGGTCTGCAGCGCCGCCGACATGCCGGTCTTGTGCCAGGATGCGATGGCCAGTCCGGATGCAAGGTCCAGGAACTTATCCTTTTCCACCACCGGCTTTGCGGAATACAAAGTCCCAAGGTATACCTTGAAGGGTACCGCTTCGCTGGTTATCTTAGCCCCCGAAGGAAGAGTGCCTTCCGCCTGCATTTTCCACTGGCCCGCGTCTTCCCCGGCCGGTGTCCAGGTGTAGGTGGCTCCGGCGTCCTGCCCGCCGGCTGCAACCCTTCTGGCGCCGGTCTGGGGGTTTATAAGCACAAACTGAACGTCCTGCAAAGGCGTATTGCTGGTGACTTTAAGCTGGAGGGGGCCCGTGACCACCTGCTGCGGACCCACGCCCTCAAACAGCAGCCTGGGTGCGCCGGTAAGCTTTACCGTTATGCTGTCGCTGGTATGGGTAACGCCGGAGGTGTCCTTTACCCGTACAAACAGCTCCTTTGTCCCGCTGAGGTCGGTGCCCGGGAACCACCTATGGCTTACATACCCCACCTTTGCCAGCACCTCCTCCTTGCCGGTCTTCGGGTCTCGCATCACGTATTCGGTCTCGCTCACCTGGAAGTTCCGAAATACCGACAGCGTAACCGGTTTTTCCACTACCGCTCCTTCGGTCACTCCCCTAAGAGCCAGTTTTTTTTCAAGGCTTACCACCGCGGATACCGGCCGGCTTGCATAGGCCTGTCCCGCATGGTCGTAAGCTATAACCCTGAAAGTGACGTTCCCGTTGTCTTCAACCATCGGCGACCATGTATAGGTACCCTCCGGGTCCATTTCCCCGGTGGTAAAGGTTTTGTTTTTATCCTGGTTTACAACCTCGTATTTGACGTAGGCAGCTACAAAGTTCAGGTCCGGTTTAAGCGTGACCGCACCATTAAGCACCTGTCCCTCGGTTATCCCTGCCAGTGTAACCCTTGGCTGTACCGCCAACTGCACCGGTATGGCAGTACCGGCCAGAAAGCTTCCGTTTCCGTCGTACACTGCCGCCACAAGCACCATCTGCCCGGTATTTTTCATGTCCGGAACCCAGGTGTACTGGCCGGTCATATCGCTTCCCCTTGCAACCACCACACCCCGGCCGGTACCCGGGTTAAGCAGCAGGTACCTTATCTCGGAGGCGCCCATCGGCACCCCGCCGGGAAAGGCGGCCTTCAGGTAGGTTATGTCGGTTATAACCTGGCCCGGTGCCACCGAGGATATCTGCATATCGTAAAAGGGCGTTATGGCCGAGGTTTTTGAAGAATCTATATGCACCGTCCTTGTATCATTGTCCCATCCTATGTCCACGCCCAGGGCGTTGCTTATGAGGCGCAGCGGCACAACGGTACGGTCCTCCACGATAAAGGGAGCCACGTCGCTTATATTGTAGGTCTTTTCGCCTGCCCGGTCGTATTCCACCAGTCGGCTGTCAATACGCAGAAGTACAGAGCGGTCACCTTTTTTAATATGTACCGTCCTGTCCTCGTTGTTCCATCCCACCTCCGCCCCCAGCTGTTCCGAGATAACCCGCAGCGGCACCAGCGTGCGGTCGTTGTGGATAAAGGGCTGGGGTGAAGTCTCTATTGCGCTTCCGTCAATCACCAGCCTGATATCGTTGGCGGCCAGCCCCTGAGGATTGCCCCACTGTCCAAGTATAATTGCGGCCAATATTAGCACAGTTAAATAAACGCTGTTTTTCTTAAGTTTCCTATACATTTCCTCGACACCCCTTCACATTATTCTGGAATTAGTCACAATAATTCATATATTTAGACATCTTAAGGGGATAAATAGTTCCCTCCCCTGCCCAGGTATATTATACCAAAAAAAGCTGAAACCCCAATGGGGAATCAGCTTTTTTGCTTGGCCGATTAAGGTGCGTTAACGTCTTTTACAGATCGGATATCCGTACTACAGGCCTTCGAATACCCTAACGGCAATTATTACCGCCTGTTCGCAGGTGGTGGTTCCTTTCGGGTTGAACATGTTGTTCCCTACACCGGTTATGAAACCCGCCTTTGCCATGTAGCGCACATTCTCCAAAGCCCATCCGGATACCTGTCCCTCATCGGCAAAGATTGGTGCGCCGGTTGTCGAATAATCAGCGTCGGGTTTTAATACCTTTGCAGCCCGGTTTAGCATTGCGGCAATCTGTTCCCGGTTTGTAAGGGCCTTTGGGTCGAATTTGTCAGCGGCAACACCGTTAACAATTCCCAGATTATTTGCCTTTAGAACCTCCGGGTTGCTGCAGTCGCCAAAAGGATTTGGGGATGTAGGCCGGGCTTTATCGCCGGTTTTTTGTTCATACAAAAGTACCGCAAGCTCCGCAAATTCCTCCCGTGTAATGGGAGAGGACATCTTATCCTTTATGGATTCAGGTATAAGGCCATATTCGGCGGCTTTGTCAAGCTCGGGCCTTGCCCAGTCGGATGCGCCGCTGTAATAGGCCTTGTTGCCCACCGTTGCCGTGTTGGAAAACCCGGACATCACCTTATTGTCTACCCAGTCACCTACATAACCCCAGTCCGAATAAAAGTATGCACGGAATGTGTACACCTCTTCCTCGATTTTTACCGCTCCGGCTTCATCGATATCCTCGTAGGGCGAATAGTGGTATACTCCTCCATTATCCAGGAAACCATAAACGTCAATAGAGGTGTTCCAATACAGGGAAGGCCCTTCATTCCAGTCATAATCCCCGTATTTGTAATCGAACTGGATGGAAATGGGATAGCAGTCGGTACCCGGATAATACTCGCTGTCCTCCCGCAGGTTTTGGTCGATATCTAATACACTTTGTGGCACATCCAGTTTTAGTTCAAAATAGGGCACCCCATCGGTGTCGTATTTCAGCTCCGCGGTAAGATTCTTAGGGGCCTCCAGCACAAAAGGATCCCCTTGCGCCGATACCGCAGATGGCAGTGCACCGGCAGCAAGCAGCAGCGCAAGCGTCAAAGCAAGAACTTTTCCTTTCATTTTTCTACCTCCCTGACCTATAGTTATATTAGGTTGTTTTCACTATTCAATATAAACAAAAAAACCGCTATTCCTTTGGAATAACTGCCGGTGGTTTTTGCAAAAACTGCTTATCTAAGCCGGTGATTTTATTTCCTGTACTCGCTTGGCGGCATACCGGTTATCCTTTTAAAGGTGCTGGAAAAATGGGAGAGATTAATAAAACCGCACATGGCCGCCACTTCCGAAACAAGATACTGCCCGGTTGTCAGCAGTTCCCGGGCTTTTTTAATGCGGATATCAAGAAGGTATTGATGAGGGGAAACGCCTGTCTTTTGTTTGAATAATCTCATAAAATGAAAGGGCGAAATACCTATTTCACTGCAAATATCCTCAATGGTTATGTTGGCACTGAAAAATACCTGCATATACTCCACAGCCATATCAACATAAGAATCGCCGCCGGACAAGCAGGCGGGGTATTTTTTAAGATTGGTCTTGAATTCTCTTAAAACAGTCGCTGCAATCTGAATGCCCAGGCAGTCCATAATCAGCCTGCAGCTGTCCCGGCGCTTGCTTTCCTTCTCAAATGCCCTTATTAGCTGCATCAGGTCAAAGGAAAAGGGGTTCTGCAGTTTTGTAAACTTGACATTTGCGGGCATATCCATTTCCTCTGCTATGCTATTTATCAGCTGCGGCTTTATGAGCAGTGAAATGTACGGCTTTGTATGGTAATTCCGGGTACAAAGTATGGTATCCCCAGGATGCATGACTACTATTTTACCCTTATCAAAGTTTTTCAGCCTGCCGTTTATGTATGAGTCGGGGGGCGGCACGGACGGGATTATTATGTGGTAATCGGAAGAATGCATCAGCCTTCCCCCAATAAAAATGTGGGGCCTGAAAAGAGCTATATCGGTGTATAACTGCCGTTCAACACCTTGCATTATGTTTTCGGGAATCTGCTTCATGAAGTCTGCGTATTTATTCATACCGTAACCCCTTTTACGCTTTCTTTAAGTTTCATCCGCTTCATTTGCTCGTTTTGCCTGGACTTAAGTTCCCTCAGCATGCTAATCCCAAGCAGGACTGCAACGAGAAATGAGAAAACATCCGACACCGGCTGGCTAACCTGGACACCGGTGAGACCCCAAAAACGCGGCAAAATCAGTATAGCCGGCAGGAAAAACAAGCCCTGGCGGCATATGGCCAGGATGGAAGCCTGGGTTCCCTTGCCTATGGTCTGCAGAGTCATATTCACCATTACAATCCAGGCAGAAAGCGGAAATACCATGCTCTGGAACCGCAGCGCCTTGGAGCCTATTGCTATTACTTCAAGGTCCTCTTTCCGGAAAAAGGATATTATCTGCGTGGAATACAAAAACCCTGCGGCACCGGCTGCCGTCATAATAACAGCCATTGTTTTGAAGCAAAACCAGAACGCTTCCCACACCCGGTCATACCGCCCGGCGCCGTAGTTAAACCCGCATACCGGCTGATAACCCTGCCCAAAACCAAATACAATAAACATCGCAAATTGGAACGAACGCGTAACTATTGACATCGCCGCGATAGCCGCATCCCCGAAGGGGCCGGCGGCCTGGTTCAGGCAGATCATTGAAATGCTGGCAAGGGCTTGGCGGTAAAAGGACGGCAGACCGCCCCTTAGTATCTCTTTGTATATTTCCCATCTTGGTGTCAGGTTTTTGAGCCGGATTTTGATGTTTCCGCCAATACCGCAGTTATAAAAGAGGATGCAAAAGCTTACAAACTGGCTTATAATGGTGGCCAGCGCGGCACCGCCGGTACCCATGTTAAGC
>Ga0116180_1002841_pt1 | contig 13392 bp, 15 predicted proteins | sample AD_UKC073_MetaG_FD_89804 | JGI IMG/M metagenome (GOLD analysis project Ga0116180, IMG submission 89804) | Active sludge microbial communities of municipal wastewater-treating anaerobic digesters from USA - AD_UKC073_MetaG | ecosystem: Engineered > Bioreactor > Anaerobic > Digestate | place: USA...
CCCGATCGGCTGGTGCCCGTGGATCGCCCCGCGGGCCGGAACAAGGCCGGCATCATCTGCGCCAAGGTGACCACCCGCACCCCGCTCTACCCGGACGGGATCACCCGGATCGTGCTCTCCGGCGATCCGACGCGTGGGCTGGGCGCGGTCGCCGAGCCGGAGTGCCGCCGGATCATCGCCGCCCTCGACCTGGCAGAAGAACTCGGCGTCCCGGTGGAGTGGTACACGCTCAGCTCGGGGGCGCGGATCTCCATGGAGTCCGGCACCGAGAACATGGACTGGGTCGGCGCCGCCCTCCGCCGCATCGTGGAGTTCACCCAGGACGGTGGCGAGATCAACGTCATCGTGGCCGGCATCAACGTGGGCGCCCAGCCGTACTGGAACGCTGAGGCGACCATGCTGATGCACACCAAGGGCATCCTGGTGATGACCCCCGACTCGGCCATGGTGCTCACCGGCAAGCAGTCCCTCGACTTCTCCGGCGGGGTGTCGGCTGAGGACAACTTCGGCATCGGTGGGTACGACCGGGTGATGGGTCCCAACGGGCAGGCGCAGTACTGGGCGCCTGACCTCACCGGAGCCTTCTCGATCCTGATGCAGCACTACGACCACACGTACGTCGTCCCGGGCGAGGCTGGTCCTCGCCGGTCGCCCACCTCCGACCCGTCTGACCGTGACGTGTCTGACTACCCGCACGGGGGCGACTTCGCCACGGTCGGTGAGATCTGGTCGGCGAACCCTGACCGCAAGAAGGCGTTCGACATCCGTACGGTCATGGGCGCTGTCTGCGACGCCGACCACCAGCCGCTGGAACGGTGGGCGGGCATGGCCGACGCCGAGACCGCGGTCGTGTACGACGCGCGGATCGGCGGCCACTCGGTGTGCCTCCTCGGCATCGAGTCCAAGCCGGTGCCGCGGGCTGGTTTCCCGCCCACCGACGGACCGGACACCTACACGGCCGGCACGCTGTTCCCGCGGTCGAGCAAGAAGGCCGCGCGCGCCATCAACGCGGCCAGCGGGAACCGCCCCCTCGTGGTCCTCGCGAACCTGTCCGGGTTCGACGGTTCCCCTGAGTCGATGCGCAACCTCCAGCTTGAGTACGGGGCCGAGATCGGCCGGGCCGTGGTCAACTTCGAGGGCCGGATCGTGTTCGTGGTGATCTCGCGCTACCACGGCGGCGCGTTCGTGGTGTTCTCAAAGAAGCTGAACGAGAGCATGACCGTCCTCGCCATCGAGGGTTCGTTCGCGTCGGTGATCGGCGGTGCACCAGCGGCAGCGGTGGTCTTCGCTGGCGACGTTGCCAAGCGGACGGCTGCCGACCCCCGGGTCAAAGACCTCGAGGCGCGGCTCAGCGAGGCCGTCGATACCGATCGATCTGCGCTCAGCCAGGAGCTCGCTGACCTCAAGGCGGCAGTTCGAGCCGAGAAGATCAGTGAGGTGGCCGCCGAGTTCGACGGCGTCCACAACATCCACCGAGCCGTACGGGTGGGCTCGGTCGACAAGGTGATCGACGCTGGCCGCCTCCGCCCTGAGATCATCGCCGCGATCCAGGGCTGAGGCGGCAACGCCGTCCGTTCAGCTGGCGCGACCGCCCGTGATCGGGCGCGACCGCTGCTGGACGCCGCGAGGTCCGTACGGGTACTCGGGCAGCGGTGGGGCTGAAACGTCGTCGAGCAGCGTGGTGTGCGCAGCGTCGAGGTGTACGTCAGCCATCGCGAGCGCCTCGGTGAGCTGCTCCATGGTGCGGTTGCCGAGGATCGGCGCGATCACCATGGCCCGGTCCGCCACCCACGCCAGCGCCACCTGGGCCATAGTCAGACCGGTCTCCTGCGCGACCTTCTCGACCGCGTCCAGGACCTCCCAGACCTGCTCCTGAGCGTTGCTATCGGCGTAGTTCTCCATCCCACGCTTGGGGTCCTCGCCCAAGCGCGTCGCGCCCGTCGGCACGTGGTCGCGCTGGTACTTCCCGGTCAGCCAGCCGCCACCCAGGGGGCTCCACGGGATGATCCCGATACCGTACTCCTGGCACGCAGGGAGCACCTCGACCTCGATCATGCGCGTCAGCAGGTTGTACTGCGGCTGCAGCATCACCGGGGCCGGCGCGCCCGCCGCTCGGGCCCGCTCCGAGACCGCGGCGATCTGCCAACCGATGAAGTTGGAGAGGCCGAAGTAGTGGATCTTGCCCGCGGCCATCGCGTCGTCGAAGAACCGGATGGTCTCGTCGAGCGGGGTCAGCGGATCCCAGGCGTGCACCTGGTACACGTCGATGCAGTCGACCCCGAGTCGGCGGAGCGACCCGTCCAGCGCTTGGGTCAGGTGGCGTCGCGACAGCCCCACCCCGTTGGGATGGTTGGCCATCGGGAAGCGTCCCTTGGTCGCAATCACCATCCCGTCGGCGATATCGGAGCGCTTCTTCAGCCAGCTTCCGACCATCTCCTCCGAACGCCCAGCTGAGTACACGTCGGCCGTGTCGATGAACGTGCCGCCCGCCTCGGCGAACGCGTCCAGCTGGGCATGCGATCCAGCCTCATCCGTCTCGTTGCCAAAAGTCATCGTCCCCAGGCACAGCCGCGACACGCTGAGCCCGGTCTTACCCATCAGTCGGTACTCCATGACCCAAGCCAACCACTGGGCCTCTGCCGCCTGATCACTGGTCGGCTGATCCCTGACAGCAACTGCACAGGTAGTGGTCAGGGTACGGACAGAGTCGCGACGAAATCTGGGTAGCACGAGAAAGGAACTCACCATGAGCAACCAGCCGTGGTTTCCCACCCAGGACCAGTCGAACCAGCCCTACCAGCCGCCCGAGCAGAGCACCGCGAACCCGAGTGCCGGGCACCGGCCTGCGCCACCGACAGCCTGGCCGCTGAGCGCCGCCCCGGCCTTCCCGTACGGCCCGACCGCGCCTCGTGCAGAGCTCGCCACCGCCACCATGCCTCCGGTCGCCCAGCCGCGGCCCAGCCGACGGTGGGCGCAACGGCTGATGACCGGCGCAGCCGTCGTGGCGTTGAGCTTCGGCTCCGGTGCTGGCGGCGCTTGGTACGTGACCCAGCAATCCCCCGCCGCAACCCCTGCCGCCGCGATCACGCGCGTGGTCCAGGGCTCCACGTCGGCTCCTGACTGGGCGGTCACAGCGGCCGCCGTAATCCCCAGCACGGTTTCCATCGAGGTCTCCGGCCGTGCCGGTACAGCCGCAGGCTCCGGCGTGATCTGGGACACCGAGGGTCACATTGTGACCAACCACCACGTTGTGGCGGCGCTCGGTACTGGCACCTCCACGATCACGGTGACGCTCGCTGATGGCACGACTCTGGCAGCCACCATCGTCGCCACGGACCCCACGCATGACCTCGCCGTGCTCGCGGTGACGAATCCGCCAGCCACGCTGGTCCCGATCCAGCTCGGGGACGACACCACGCTGAAGGTCGGCGACCCCGTCATGGCCATCGGTAACCCGCTCGGACTCAGCGAGACGGTCACCACGGGGATTGTGAGTGCGCTCGATCGACCCGTACCCACCGGCCAGAACTCTCGGGGCGCCGCGACCACCACCACGTCGGCCATCCAGGTGAGCGCGCCGATCAACCCCGGCAACTCTGGCGGTGCGCTCGTCGACGCTCAGGGCTCCCTCATCGGGATCAACTTCTCGATCGCATCTCTGTCGAGCACCAGCGGATCGATCGGACTTGGCTTCGCCATCCCGATCAGCGAGGTCTCCCAGATCGTCGGTGGGATGCTGTCCGCGGTTCGCTGACCCAGCGGCTGGCGCGGCAGCAAGGGCCACCCCGCCGATCAGCGCCACGATGGCCGGGTCTAGAGTGACTCACAACCGAGACAGCACCGTCTCAGCCCACCCTGATCGTGCGGCCGGCGTTGGTGATCCCCCTTCGCCGGCCGTCACTTCGTCAGCCCGCCGCCCCGGTGATCGCTGCGAAGATGACACCGTGACCTCACATTCGGCGGCTGCGGCGCGACGACCAGATGTGGCTACGCTGACCATCCCGTACGACCTCGCCGTCCGCGAGCATGGCCCCACCGTGCTCCGGGTCTGCCGGGCCGTGCTCGGCAGCGATGTCGAGGCCGAGGACGCGTGGTCGGAGAGCTTCCTCGCTGCCCTGCAGGCGTGGCCGGAGCTCCCGGCCACCACGAATGTCCAGGCTTGGCTCGTCACCGTCGCCCATCGAAAGGCGGTCGACATCATCCGTCGACGCGTCCGGCACGCGGTCCCGTACGGTGACCTCCCCGAACCACCGCCCGATGCCGGACCAGACCACAGCGCCGCCCTTGACCTGCGCCGCGCGGTTGCCCTCCTCCCGGAGCGGCAGCGGCTGTGCGTCGCCTACCACCACCTGGGCGGGCTCCCGTACAACGACGTCGCTGCCCTCATCGGTGGTACGCCGGCAGCCGCCAGACGGGCCGCCGCCGACGGGGTCGCCGCACTGCGTCGCCACCTCGCCCAGAACGATCCGGAGGAGCCATGAGCACCCTGCACGCGGCGTACGACGCCACCTCGGCCGACCTCGACCGCCTTTCGAGCCACCTAGTTGCGAGGGCCGCCGAGGCGAACCTGGTCGACGTCGCCTACGTGATCGACGACTCTCCGCTGGGTCGGCTGCTCCTCGCTGCCACTGCCCGCGGGGTCGTGCGGATCTCGTTCGAGATCGAGGACCACGACGCCCAGCTCGCCCGGCTTGCCCGACAGATCAGCCCCCGGGTGCTGGCCGCCCCGGCCCGGCTCGACCAGCTGCGCCGCGAGCTCGATGGGTACTTCGCGGGAACCCGCACCCGGTTCTCCGTACCGTTGGACCGATCCCTCTCGTCTGGTTATCGCCGCAGCGTCCACGAGCATCTGTCGACGATTCCGTACGGCAGCACTGAGTCGTACGCCCAGGTCGCCACCTTGCTCGGCAAGCCCAAGGCATCTCGGGCGGTCGGCACCGCCTGCGCGACCAACCCACTTCCGATCGTCGTCCCTTGCCACCGCGTCGTCCGCTCCGACGGCACGCTGGGTGGCTACGCCGGAGGCCTCCCCGCCAAGCGCGCCCTGCTTGATCGCGAGCGGGCAGAGCACAACTGAGCCTGGCACTCCGTCGGGCCGATTGACCCCTAGCAACTGCCCCGCCCATGAGCGAGCATGGATCATGGGTACCGTCGGAGCAGTGCTTCTCAGAGCCCTGATCGTCGGGCTTGGTCCGCAGCCTCTGGTGTGGCTGATGAGCCGCGTTGACCGCGAGCAGGTCGGAGCCAACATCGGCGCCGGGCTGCTGATGTTCGGGGTCGTGATGGTGGTGTCGCTCATCTGGTCGGCTATCGATGGGCGCCGCTCCGGAGAGTTTGGTCGTACGGCCGTGGTCTGGCTCGCCGTGGCCGTCATCGTCGCGATCCCCAACGCGTTGTTGGCGCAGTCGAGCGGCCCAGGGATCGACCGGCAGGTGCTGTTCAGCGACTTCAGTGGCCTCTCACTGTTCGTGGCTGGTCTCGTCGTGGTCCCAGCGCTGATTGGCGCGGCAGTGGGATCGGCGACTAGCCCAGTCAGATCCCGAGAGCCGCGCGATCCGTGACCGGCGAGGTCCGCGCTCCTCTTGACGGCCTTGCAGCCCAACTCACGACCCGCCATGGCAACGCCAACCTGGCCGAGCTCGACCAAGCGATGACGCTGCACGTCCGAAGCTTCGAAGCTGGTGATGTCGGCGGCATCATCCGAGCCGATCTCGACTTCCATCGTGTGATCGCTGAGCACTGTGGCAATCCACAACTGTGGCTGACCTTGGAACCGATCCAGCGCCGAGTGGCGATGGCCATCCTGGCTGGCGACCCGTCGTCATGGCCGCGGGATGCTCTCCGGGAGCATCAGCTCATCGTCGCGAAGATCAGGGCCGGAGACGAAGAGGGCGCGAGGGCAGCAGCCGAGGCGCATATCATCGCCGCGCGCCAGCGACTCATCGACAAGCAGCGCCGCACCACGAACGCCGAGGGCATCAAAACATGACTAGAGCTTGACAGATTGATGTCGTGGCGACACTATCGATGTCGCCACGACATCAATGAGGAGCTCGCCATGACCATCCCCGCCCTGCATGTTCCCGCTCGGACGATCCCAGTCCCCGCCACGATCAGCCCCGAGGCGCAGCGCGTGCTCGGCTTCCCGCCCGCCGGGGTGATCGACTGGCCAGACACCGTCGAGGCCCAGGTGGCGATCATCGACCAGATGACGTCGTGGTCGACGCCCGGCGACCAGGGCGCGATGGTGTCCGGCTGCTACGCCGCGGCCCGTACGGAAACGCCGTGCGATGTCGAGCGCGTCACCCGGGAGGGCGTCGAGATCGCGGTCGCCACCCCCGAGGGTGTCGCTGACGAGGACCGGCGCGCGTTCCTCTACTTCCACGGCGCCTTCATCTTCGGTGGCGGCCATATGGCCGAGACGGGCGCGACCATGCTGGCCGGCAACCTCGGGATCCGGACGTGGGCCGTGGACTACCGGATGCCTCCCGTCCACCAGTACCCTGCGCCGCTGGACGACTGCGTCGCCGCCTACCGGGGGCTGCTCGCCGACCACCGCCCCGAGGACATCGTGCTCGGCGGCGTGTCTGCTGGCGGCAACCTGCTGCTCGCGACGCTGCATCGGATCAGGGCCGAGGGGCTCCCGATGCCCGCCGCAGTGGTGATCAACACCCCACTTGCGGACCTGACCGCGTCGGGCGACACCGTCTACACCAACAACGGGATCGACGCTTCGTACGCCGCTGGCGAGGGGTCAGCGACCGACGGCGGCCTGGCGACGGTGATGCAGATGTACACCGGTGGCGTCGACGTCAACGACCCGTTCCTGTCTCCAGTGCTCGGCGACTACACAGGCTTCCCGCCGGCACTGCTGACCTCAGGGACCCGTGACTTCCTGCTGTCGGACACGGTTCGCGTGCACCGCAAGCTGCGAGCGGCCGGGGTCGAGGCCGACCTCCACGTCTGGGAAGGTGCCGGCCACTTCCTGTTCCTGGGCATGGCGCCAGAAGACCTCGAGCGTGCGGCCGAGACTCGGCTGTTCATCGATCGTCACGTGACCGCCACGGCGGCCCAGGAATGACCGCCGGGGCTGTCACTTCCGTGTGCGGCGAGGTGTCCCCCGCCTCACTCGGCGTGACCACGATGCACGAACACACCTTGTTCGACCTCACCATGCTGGCGGCGGCTCACGGCGCTGGCCATTTCACCCCACCCGCCCACTTGCTCACCCTCGAACCGGAGAACCTCGCGTTCCTACGCGGCGGAGCGGGCCTGTTCTCCCCGAGCTGCCGGATCGTCGACGACACCGACTACCTCGCTGGTGAGCTCGCTGCCTTTCGTACGGTCGGCGGGGGCACCGTCCTCGACGCAACGCCGCTGGGCGCACGAGGCGACGTCACGAAGATCGCTGCAGCCTCCCGAGCTACCGGGGTGAACGTCGTTGTCGCCACGGGGGTGTACTGCGTCGGCCAGCGCCCACCGGAGATCGCCTCGCTCGATGAGGACGACCTCGTCGCCTACCTGCTGCGAGAGCTGACCGACGGCATTGAGGACACGGGGATCAAGCCAGGCATCGTCAAGGCAGCGCAGAGCGCGACCGGCACCGACGGGCGCATCCACCCCGACGAACGCCTGTCGATCCGGGCCTGTGCGCGCGCTGCCGCCGAAGCGGGGCTGTCGCTGCACGTGCACACCAGCTTCCCGCTCACGGCCGACCACGTCACTGCGGCGATCGACCTGATCGTCGACGAGGTGGGCCTCCCGGCCGACCGGCTGGTCATGCTGCACCTGGACTCGCTGCTGCGCCCCGCCACGGCAGGGCTCGGCTACCTCCGGTCGCTCGGCACCGAGAAGGGGGTCTCGATCGATGCTCCACTCGCCGCGCTCGACCGGGGCGTCACCGTCAGCTTCGACTCGTGGGGATCCTTCCTCGACACCCCGGGCTATGCCTTGCCGGACGACAACGACCGCATGAAGGGTTTGTTCGCTCTCGTCGAGCGAGGCTACGCCGAGCAGCTCGTCGTGGGCCACGACATTGCCAACCGCGCTTGCGGCGCCCAACATGGCGGGTACGGTTTCCGTCGGGTGGTCGAGCTGCTTCCCGCCACGTTGGCCCTGCTCGGCCGGCCCGAGGCCGCCCAGACCATCCTCGTCGACAACCCGGCGCGGATCCTGGCCCGACACTGACGCCGCAGCGGGCACCGAGGGAGACGAGTGATGGCTGAGCAGACAGCAGCAGCCGACGAGGTCACGGGTCTCGTCCGAGCCCTGCACCATCTGCTGAACACCACCGCGTCGGCATCGACCATGGACGCGGGCATGGTCGCCTCCGGCTTCCCTCTGGTGGGCGACCAGCCTGCCTTTCTGCTGCTGCATCACCTGGCGCACGGTGGTCCGACGACGCCGAGCCATGCGGCGGACATGCTCCGTACGGGCAGGTCGAACCTGAGCAAGATCGCCATGCGACTGGAGACAGCAGGCCTGCTCGTCCGCACCAGAGATCCTCAGGATGAGCGACAGATCCGCCTGGAGCTGACCCCTCAGGGACAGCAGATCGGTGACCGGCTCGTGGCGCTGAGCGTCGACCACATGGGCCGAGCGCTCCAGCAGTGGCCGGCTCGCGACGTGACCGATCTGAGACGGCTGTTGCTGGCGCTCGGGAGCGCAATGACCGAGGTCAAGCCCCGGTCCTGAGCTGGGCGGCCGTCAGCGGGACAAGGCTGAGGGTCGGGATCGGGTGGGCCGGCGAGGAGCCGTCGTCATCGACCTGAAGCGGCACGTCGATCCGCACCTCGGTCCCCCGTCCAGGTGCCGCTTTGCGCTCGAAGGTGCCGCCAGCCAGCCGGACCCGCTCACGCATGCTGCCCGTACCGGTGCCTTCGTTGCCCGGCAGACCGTTCCCGTCGTCGGAGACCGTCACCTCCATTGACTCCCCCTCGACGACCACGGCTACCCGTACCGAGCTCGCGCCAGCGTGGCGGACCACGTTGGTCAGCGCCTCCTGGACGACGCGGTAGACGACCAGGTCACGCGCAGCATCGCGAGCCAGCCCGGTGGGACAGTCGAGGGTGGCGTCGAGCCCGAGCCCCCGCAGGTCCTCCACGAGCGCGGTCAGGGCGGGGCGCAGTCCGAGGTCCTCCAGCACACCGGGACGCAGGTGACGAGACAGCGCCCTGACCTGGTCGAGGGTCTGCCTGGTGGCGTCAGCGACGGCCGCGAGGTCGTCCGCGAGCTCCGGCGGCGCCTGCTCTGCCACCCCTTTGAGCCGCAGCAACAGGAAGGTCAGGTTCTGGCCGACCCCGTCATGCAGGTCGCGGGCCAACGCACGCCGCTCCTCCTCCTGGGCCCTCAGCGCGGCCCGCGCCGTACGGTTCCGTTCGGCGACCAGCCGCTGCCTCAGGCCGTCGTAGGCATCGGCCAGGTCATCGACCTCGGACGCGATCCCCGGTGGCATCGGAGCGGCCTGGTCGTTGGCGGCCAAGGCTTGACGCAGCTCCGTGAGCCCGCTGAGGCTCTGGCCGATCACCGCAGCGTTCACCAGCATCAGCGCCGCAGCACCCAGGATGAGGGTGCCCAGTCCGTGCGCGCTGAGCGTGTCGGGAGCCCCCGCAGCCAGCAGGGCGAAGGCAATGGCGAGCGTTGCGGCGTTGGCGAGGAAGAGCCGCCAGAACAAGGGCATACACCCGAGCGTAGGTGTCCGGGAGCGCCGAAGTCGGCACGGCTAGGCTCGAAGCGATAGTGCCAGGCCTAGTCGACCTGAGGGGGGCCGGTGACGCCTGAGCGCGTGGAAGACCCGTGGGCAGGTCGTGACATTCCCGCGCTGGCCAAGGCAACGTTGGGCGTGGCTGCGTTCGTCAACCTCTACGCAGTGATGCGCGTGGTCAGCCGCGAGGACGAGAGCATCGCCACGGTTGCCTCCGGCGCCTTCGCGCCAGACTCTGCTCTGCTGGCACCGGCCCAACCTGCCTTCATGCTCTGGACAGCCATCTACCTGGGTGTCTTCGGTCATGCCGTACGGGTGTGGCTCCCTGACCGCGCCGCTCATCGCCGCCGGCACAAGGTCATCCTGCCCTCGATCTGCGCAGCGGCTCTGAACACGCTCTGGATCGTGTGTGCCCAGCGGGGACTCGTCGTGGTGACCGGCGTGGTGATCGCCATCCTGTTGGTGACGGTCTGGCTCGCGATGGACGGGGTACGGGCGGAGCCGGCGCATGACACGTCATCACTGGTACTGATCGACGGCACCTACGGCCTGTATCTGGGCTGGCTGTTGATCGCGACGGCCGCCAACATCGACGTGACGCTCACCCAGCTCTTCGGTCTCGGCACCGATCTCGCCGGCACCGCCGTGGCGCTGGTGCTGTTGGTGGCTGCCGGGGCAGGTGCTGTCGTGGCGATCCGGCGGTTCACACCGAACGTGATGATTGCGGTCGGCTTCTGCTGGGGGCTCGTGTGGGTCGTCAGGGCACGGTCCCGTGGAGCGCTGCTGATGCCGACTGTCGCCTGGGCCGCCACTGTCGCTGCGGCTCTGGTGATGACGGTCATGGCCCTTCAGCTGGAGCAGCGCCGTTCTGCACGTCGGACAGTCGCCACCGCACGACCGGCACCAACCACAGCACCGGAACGGGCCCTCGCCACGAGGCAGGCGTCGGCGGTCAGCGGCTGATGGAGCGCCTCCAGCACTTGTTCGTGCTCGGCGGCCGCTACCGGCTGGCGGAGCGGATCGCCCGAGGCGGCATGGGTGAGGTCTGGTCCGCCCATGACCTGGTGCTGGAGCGGCCCGTCGCCGTCAAGGTGCTCAACACATTCACGGCCCGGGAGCGGGCCCTGGCGGCACGGTTCCGTGACGAGGCGCGCCTGGCTGCGAAGCTCCAGTCCCGCCACATCGTGGAGGTGTACGACTTCGGCGAGGAGGAGGGTCTGTCGTACCTCGTGATGGAACTGCTGCCCGGGACGACTGCAGCCAATGAGATCGCCTCGAAGGGAGCCCTGCCACCTGACGAGGTGTCCCGAATCGTCGCCGACACAGCCAAGGCTCTTGCCACCGCGCATGAGGCGGGTGTCATCCATCGCGACGTCAAGCCGAGCAACATCCTGCTCACCCATGACGGTGACTGGAAGTTGGCCGACTTTGGCATCGCACGAGCCCTCGACGGCGCATCGCACACCCGTACGGGCGAGATGTTCGGCACGCCGCAGTACCTCTCGCCGGAGATGGCGCGCGGTGAGCCGGCCACACCCGCGAGCGATCTCTACTGCCTGGGCATCGTGGCCCACGAGATGCTCACCGGGGCTCGACCCTTTGACAAGCCGACTCCGATCGCCACTGCCCTCGCGCACGTGCAGGAACCACCCCCGCCACTGCCCGACTCCGTACCCCAGCCACTGGCCGGCATCGTTGATGCGTGTCTGGCGAAGGACCCCGCTGACCGACCGGCATCTGGCCGCGAGATCGCTGAGGCGTTGAGCGGCGACACTCGAGTCGAGCCAGCGTCGGGCTCGCTCCCCACCCTCGACACTTCCCCGGGTTCCGTTCATCCCACGGAAGAGGCGCTCGGCCCGCGCGTCATCCTCGTCGTCTCGCTGGTCGCGCTCATCGTGGTTGCCTGCCTCGCTGCGATGGTCCTCTGATGCCGTCGGGCCCGGCTCGCGTCCTGCTGGCCGACGACCATGCCCTGGTGCGCCAGGGCGTGCGGATGATCCTCAACGCCCAGCCTGACTTCGCCGTGGTAGCTGAGGTCGATGATGGGGCGGCCGCTGTGGAGCGGGTCGCAGCAGGCGGGATCGACCTGGCCGTTCTCGACATCACGATGCCCCGGATGACCGGGCTGCAGGCGGCGCGTGAGCTCTCGCGGCGAGGGTCTGCCGTACCCGTTCTGATCCTGTCGATGCACGACAACGAGCAGTACCTCTTCGAGGCCCTCAAGAACGGCGCCTCGGGCTATGTCCACAAGTCCGAGGCCGACCGCGACCTGATCGCCGCCTGCCGATCGGCACTCCGGGGTGAACCGTTCCTCTACCCCGGCGCCGTGACCAGGTTGATCCGGGACTACGTCGCGCGTCGTACGGAGGACACCCCCACCTCGCTGCTGACTCCACGCGAGGAGGAGATCCTCAAGCTGATCGCCGAGGGGCACTCGGGCAAGGAGATCGCGGACATGCTGGTGCTGAGCCCGAAGACGGTCGAACGGCACCGGGCGAACCTGCTCGAGAAGCTGGGGATGCGCGACCGAGTGGAGCTCACCCGCTTCGCCATCCGTACGGGCCTCATCGAACCCTGAGCATGCAGAACGGGCCACGGTCGAAACCGTGGCCCGTTCGCTGGGGGGATGGTGATCAGACGTCGGCGCTGCGGCCGCTGCCTGCTCCGACGATCAGCCCGAGCACGATGGCCAGCACCCCTCCGGCCATGCAGATCAGTCCGATCATGTGGAGATCGACACCCTTCACCGAGTCAGCGACCGCCCAGTTGAGGATGGCGCCGACCACGAGGAGGAAGACTCCCACTCCGATTCCAGTGGTACGCATGGCAGCTACCTCAGACCTTCGCGCGGTTACCGGTGATGAGGCGGCCGAGGGCGATCAGGATGCAGGCACCGACCACGGCGGTCACGAACGAGGCGAACAGGCCCATGTTCTGCGGCGGCATGCCGAGCAGACCAAGGATCCAGCCACCCAACAGACCTCCGACGATGCCGAGGATGATGTTGATGACGATGCTCTCGCGGGTCTTCATGATCAGCGTGGCGACCCAGCCTGCGATGCCACCGATGATGATCCAGAGGAGAAACTCCATGACTGCTCCCTTTCGTTGAGCGGCGTCCTCGCCGCGACTGGTGGAACTGCTGGACCCTCCGGCCGATCCGTTGGTGTCCTGTCTTCAACGTAGGCAGGGGCGGAGCAGAGTTCTACCGATCTGGGTCGACCTGCATGTCGTACCCCACAGGGATGGGTGTCGACCCCCATCAGCCACGCTCAGGCGGCCGGTCAGGCAGCCACTGGTACGGGAGTCGCCGTCGGTGCGGACAATACCGAGACTGCGGAGGTCATCAAGGAACTCCGGGGCGAGGTCAGCGCGAACGCCCCGCCGGGCTGGTGCTGCACGTCACGGGTGGCCCGGCGTTCGGCGCGGACGTTGCGGCGGCGTTCGAGGGCGCGGACTTCACGCTGCTGCTGGTGACGATCCTGATCGTGGCGATCCTGTTGATCGTCACCTACCGTTCGCCGGTGCTGTGGCTGCTCCCGCTGATCGTGGACGCCCTAGCCGACGGGCTCGCCGGACGGGTCACCGCGGCGGCGGGGTCGTACTGGAATCTGGAGTTTGATGCGGGCATCGTGAGCGTGCTCGTGTTCGGTGCGGGCACGAACTACGCCCTGCTGCTGATCTCCCGG
>Ga0116180_1002847_pt1 | contig 13382 bp, 8 predicted proteins | sample AD_UKC073_MetaG_FD_89804 | JGI IMG/M metagenome (GOLD analysis project Ga0116180, IMG submission 89804) | Active sludge microbial communities of municipal wastewater-treating anaerobic digesters from USA - AD_UKC073_MetaG | ecosystem: Engineered > Bioreactor > Anaerobic > Digestate | place: USA...
CACCTCCGATGAGTTTCGGGCAACCCTGCTGGGGCTTGAAGTCGATGAGGATGACGACGATTGATGTCACGCGGGTAGCTGCGGGAGCCCTGACTTCTGAGCGGTCTTCGATGTTGGCTCCTTTTCTGAGCTGCCTATTCGGCAGTGAAGGCTACCGCTGCGCTACACCCCGATGTGTTGGATTTCTGAGCTGCCTATTCGGCAGTGAAGTTGTCGCTCGTCAGCCCTTGCCGGATGTCTCCTTTCTGAGCTGCCTATTCGGCAGTGAAGTCAAGTCGCCAGCCAAACAGCCCGGCGCAATCTTTCTGAGCTGCCTATTCGGCAGTGAAGATAACAAGTGGGAATGGAACAGCGCCTCCAAGTTTCTGAGCTGCCTATTCGGCAGTGAAGTGCGGGCGGTTGCCACCACGCCTGGCACCGTTTTTCTGAGCTGCCTATTCGGCAGTGAAGGACACGAGGGTCGAGTTGCAGCCACTTCATGATTTCTGAGCTGCCTATTCGGCAGTGAAGTCGTCCAGTTCCTTGACGCGGCCCTTGATGGTTTTCTGAGCTGCCTATTCGGCAGTGAAGATACCACTCGCCGTCTTTGTGGTCGATGTAGATTTCTGAGCTGCCTATTCGGCAGTGAAGCACTTTTCCGCCGTCCGGGTGCGGCACGAAGCTTTCTGAGCTGCCTATTCGGCAGTGAAGGCGGGCGGCGCCCACTCGCTATAGCTCGCGAGTTTCTGAGCTGCCTATTCGGCAGTGAAGGGTTACTTGAGGTTGAACGGCCGGGCGCCGGCTTTCTGAGCTGCCTATTCGGCAGTGAAGATCAAGTCGGCCGTCGCGGATGCTCTCGTAGTTTTTCTGAGCTGCCTATTCGGCAGTGAAGGAGCGGCATCCGCTTTCTGGTCTGCCGACAGTTTTCTGAGCTGCCTATTCGGCAGTGAAGTGTCTGGTTGGCCGTCTCGCCTTCCCACACGTTTTCTGAGCTGCCTATTCGGCAGTGAAGCACTTCGGCAAGATCCGCCTTGGTCGCCGTCTTTTCTGAGCTGCCTATTCGGCAGTGAAGGGACCAACAGGCTCGGCAGCCAAGACGGGCAATTTCTGAGCTGCCTATTCGGCAGTGAAGTTCGAGCAGTCCAGGTGATGCCGTCTGGGCTGTTTCTGAGCTGCCTATTCGGCAGTGAAGACCTGTCTTTTGGACGCCTACGAAATCAGGTTTTTCTGAGCTGCCTATTCGGCAGTGAAGGCGGCAAGCATGGTGCCGACGATGGTCAGGACTTTCTGAGCTGCCTATTCGGCAGTGAAGATCGTTCGCGAAGCCCCAGTCGGCGCCGTAATTTTCTGAGCTGCCTATTCGGCAGTGAAGCATCGAGGCCCGCAGCATCCAGCCCCAACGCATTTCTGAGCTGCCTATTCGGCAGTGAAGTTCAGGATCAAGCGCGCCATGCTCCGGTAATTTTTCTGAGCTGCCTATTCGGCAGTGAAGAAATCGGCGGAACTCGAATCAATGTAGAAAGATTTCTGAGCTGCCTATTCGGCAGTGAAGCCGGCTTGCTCACCTTTCTTATCTCCCTCAACTTTCTGAGCTGCCTATTCGGCAGTGAAGGTACAGGGTCGTAGAATTCTTGGGCATTACTTTTTCTGAGCTGCCTATTCGGCAGTGAAGACCCGCATGCGATCCATTCCATGCTTCCTCCGTTTCTGAGCTGCCTATTCGGCAGTGAAGTGCCATTGCCGGAGCCGACCCCGCCGGTGCTGTTTCTGAGCTGCCTATTCGGCAGTGAAGCCGATCAACGGTAAAAAATTTCCGGTCCCTTTCTTTCTGAGCTGCCTATTCGGCAGTGAAGGAATATTCAATCCCCCCATCCGAGGAGGTTTCTTTCTGAGCTGCCTATTCGGCAGTGAAGGAAAAGTTTGCTCCGATGGTCCGCTCCACCAATTTCTGAGCTGCCTATTCGGCAGTGAAGTCAGTGGGCTGCGGGGCTTCGGTGACTTTCCATTTCTGAGCTGCCTATTCGGCAGTGAAGGCGATCGGTGAATAGCCGGCGCTTGAATTTGCTTTCTGAGCTGCCTATTCGGCAGTGAAGCGCGTGAACGGCTTCGCGGCGATGCGGGGCCATTTCTGAGCTGCCTATTCGGCAGTGAAGTTGGCACGTCGGATGTTGATCGCCGGCATTTCTTTCTGAGCTGCCTATTCGGCAGTGAAGAAATCATTCATTCCGAGCGGGAATACGATGTCTTTCTGAGCTGCCTATTCGGCAGTGAAGTGGGGGTTGTGAGATCTGCCGTCTGCGCGAACATTTCTGAGCTGCCTATTCGGCAGTGAAGGGGTATTGCAGCAACACATTCAGTTTGCGGTCTTTCTGAGCTGCCTATTCGGCAGTGAAGATCATCCGGAAGCGTAAGTATTTGCCGAACCCTTTCTGAGCTGCCTATTCGGCAGTGAAGGCCGGCGGGCAGCTTGCCAACTATCACGTAGCTTTCTGAGCTGCCTATTCGGCAGTGAAGGTGGACATAGGTCTGACTCCTGGTTACACGATTTTCTGAGCTGCCTATTCGGCAGTGAAGTAGATGCTACACACGCTTTCTTCCTGATTGTTAAAGAGAAACAGCTATTTTTTCGCAACTGACCCAATGGCGAGTGACCTCCCGCAGGCCTTGAAAAACAAGGGTTTGCGGGAGGTTGGGAAAAAAGGGTCAGAAGTAGGGGACGGTGGCGTCAGGGCTGAGGCCGTAGGCGCTGAACTCCCCGGTTTGTGCTTGGTTCTGCGGTGGCAGATGTTCGATGAAAAGCCGGAATTGTTGGCCCGTGCTGTTGCTCCTCAAGATTACATACGGACGGTCGAGTTTTTGGGTGCAGTTGTCCGGGAAGGCGGCGCGGGCTGCTTCTTCGGAGACGCCCTTGCGGGCGATGAGGCGTCGGCGGAGCCGCTCGGGGTTGCTCTGGACCTGCACGCGTCGGACGATCTGGTGGCGAGTTTCCGGAGGAACCGGCGCGGGCGGCGCGCTCGTAACATGATCGCGCATGCCGGCCAGCCATTCGGTTGCCATGAAACGGTGCAGGGTTTCGGCGGTGCCGTGGAGGCGCATTCGGGTGCCGAGCGAATGGATGCGCTCTCGCACATCCGGAAAACTCACGCCAATTGCGCCTTCTCCGAAGGCGACAAGTCCGCGGTGAAGCTTGCCGAACAAAGCGTTCATGAGGGTGGTGGGTGGAAACTCCGGGTCCGGTAGGAGCCGGATATCGACGAAAGCGTCCATCATGGCCTCCGTCATTCCTTGTCGCTGTCACCAAAGACGCCGCCGCGCACGAGGATGGCCATGACGAAGTGCTTGTCATCCGGGTTTTTCGGAGGCGTGTCTTTCAGGACCCAGCCGTCCAGCAGGGAGTAGAAGTCCGCTTTGGCCTTGGGTTGGCGGTAGGCCTTGCCTTGATTGGTCACCGAGCCATAGGGTTCCACGGCGATGGGGCCGAGTTCTTCGCCCTCTTCGTTGGGATACCAGGTGTCGATGGTGCGCAGGGCGTTGCCGATCTTTTGGCTGTGCATGGCGGCGACTCTGTCTTTGTCGTCGCCGACGGAATAGAGGGTTTTGCTTTTCTGGCCCCGCTTGTCGCCCTTGTCGAGGATCAGCTCCTGGGACGGATAGACTTCCTGGCCGTCGCCTACGCGGGCATAGGCGATCACTTCCAGCAGGGTGTGGCTCTCGCCGGCAAGCCCTTGTTCAATGGCGGTCGACAGCTGGGCGATATCGGCTTCGGCTGCCGCCGGAACCTTGAAATCCCGCAGGCTGAATTGCTGCGCGTCGAAGGACCAGGTTTGGCGGGCCTCGCCTTTTTCCAGTTGATGAACTTCGACGGCGATCTGCTCCGCGCCGACGCGGTTGCGCCACAGGAAGCGGCCGTTGGCAAGGTTGATGGCGTAGCGACGGGCCAGCTCGCCGAAGCCTTGCTGCTCTTTGTAGGTTTGCACCGTGGCCTGGAGCTTTGCCTGGTAGTCGGCGTTGTTGCAGGCGGCGGGCGTGCCGGCGCCGCCGAGCACCCGTAGGGTGAAGCGCAGGCGCAGGGTGTCGGCGTCGTTGGGCAGGGTGGCGACGTCTACGGTCTGGAGATTGGGCGATTGGATGGATGCATCGAGCTTGGCGGGGTCTTGATCCTTGGTTTTGAGACGGTTCGAGATCGTGCCGCGCACGGATTTTTCGTGGATGCCGATCGACGGCCAGTTGGCGCCGTTGGCTTTGTCACTCCAGCGACCGGCACCGAAAAGGCCGTCGGAGGTGTCCAGCTTGCGTTCAAAGGCGAGTACGGAGGCGGTGGTGAGTGCGGTATTGGCCATGATCAGGCTCCTTGGAGGGGGTTCGGGTCGGTTTCGATGAGTTCGGCGTAGCGGTTTACGCAGCGGTAAAGGCCGGCTTCCGGGTCGGTGGCGGTGTGCCACAGCAGTTGGTCGAGCTGGTTCAGACGGTGGGGGCCGATCCACTGGCCGAGGGAATACAGGCTTTCGACGAAGCGGAAGGGGGTTGCAGTGTCTCGAGCGCCCGTTACTTCGCCGGCCGCATGCAGGGGCGAAATGCCGGCATAGCCCGCGGGCAAGGGCACCAGCCAGCCGGCCCGCTTTTCGACGTGCCATTCTACCTTGTCGCTGGCGGATGCCCCGTCGCCTTTTGGAGGCGCGGGGGTGTGATTGAGGCGGGTGAGATCGAGCAGCGCATCGAGTGCCGTTGCGTCGCTGCCTTGCTGGTTCTGCAGATGGCTGAGGCGTTCGCCGAGCAGATCGGGCCGGTGCACCAGCGCAAAGCCGGGCAGCAGCCGGCGACGCAGGCGGGCAAAGGCTTTGCGGCGGTCGGCCTGCACGCTGGGCCAGGGAACCCAGTGCGGCCGGGGTGCCCGATTGGTGGTGGGCGGAAGAACGCTGCCGCCGGCCAGCCGCATTCCCAGCGCAGTGTGGTAGGCGACATCGGCAAAGTCCTGCTCTTGCTGCGGCTCTTCGAAAATCCCGCTGGCGGCGATGACGAGGCTGACTTCGAGGTGGGCGCGTCCTTCTTCGACGATGGCTGCTGGCGTGCCTTCGGCGACGAATTTGGCGATGTCGCGCTTGAGATAGACCGGGTTGCGGGTTTGGGTAAAGACCAGATGCTGGCGGCGGTTGGGCCGGAAGGTTTGGGGGTCGAAGGCATGGCAGACAATGCCCACGCCGCCAAACGCCACGCCGAAGCGCTCGGACAGACGTCGTTCCAGCGCATGGGCAAAACCCAGAAAGGCGGTGGGCGACGGAAAGCCCCAGGTCAGCGGGCTGGAGATCGCGTTGGCGTTTTGTATGCGCAGGCGGGGCAGGACCAGCAGGCCGTCGGGCTGGAAAAGGGTGTCATTCATCGTCCAGTTCCTCGCGCAGCAGCTTGAGTTCGTTGCCCAGGGCGCTTTGCCAAGCCAGGGCTTCCGGGCCCCCGAAGTGGGTCTTGTCCGTTTGCAGGCGCGCGTTGAGCCAGTTGCCGAAGCGCAGGCATACCTCGTCCTTCCAGTCTCCGCGGCGGCCTTGGGCGGCGAAGTCTTCGTCGCCCATGCCGCGTGCCGGGTCGAGCCAGCACTGTTCGGCCAGATTGAGTTGGCATTCGGCGCCGGCCGTCCAGCCCGGTGCGAGGTAGGTTCTGAGTTCGGCGGCCATGTGCAGGGCTTCGCCGCACAACTCGGCCACCAGATCGGCCCGGGTTTCCCGGATGCGGATGTTGGTGCCGGCATCGGCCACCCGACGCAGAAAGTCCTTCAGGGCGTCGCTGAGCCGACGCACTTCCCGGCGGCGCTCGAAATAGCGGGAAAACACCGTTTCGATCTTGAGCGGCGGCCGGATGGCAGGCGATTCCCAGACGGGCGGCACAGAGGCCAGGAGATAGTTTTCGCCACGGCGTTCGCTGTTGAGCTGGCTGATGTTCTGCGGCTTGGAACCCCCGAAGCTCTGGATGACCAGATTGGGATAGTCCCGGTAGCCTTCGGGATGTGCCTTGCCGGCCCGGCGGGCGTCGCGGGCGGCTTTGGCCGCATCGGAGAAGCGGTCTTCACTGATGCGCTTATGAACGGCATGCGCCAGCGGCGACGAGAGCAGCGGCGCCAGCAGGTGATAGGCTCCGTCGCTCACCGGCCAGTACAGCTGCTTGGCCAGCTTGTGCGATGCAATGCGGCCCTTGGGCTCGGGCAGCCGGGCGAATGCTTCCATCCATTCCGCTGCCTTGGCAGTGTCGTCCGACAGCGCTTCGGCAAAAGCCGGATCGCGGCCAATCGCCCGTTCGAGCAAGGTGCGGCCGTCGACTGCAAGGCGAAGAAATTTGTACACGTCGAGCGCTGCCGCGTTGCCAACCACATCCGGCAGGGCTTGGGCGCCCAGGCTATGCGAGCCCACGAGCAAGGCGTCCGCGTCCGGGTTGCCGGGGCTGGAAAGGCTGGCGCCGTCCGCCGATGGATGGGTGAACTTGATCGCATGGGTAACCTGCTGGATTTGTCCGACCCGCCGGACGGCGTCGGCGATCCACACGGCAGGCTGATGGTCGAGGATCAGCTTCTGCCGCGCCTCGTCATCGCCGTCCTTGAGCTTGTCGAGCTTGGACTGAAGGCGGTCTTGAAGAAATCCGGCAACCGTACTTCGAATGCGGGCAGCATTATTGGTGGCAATGTCAGTTGAGGCCACGGTAGCGCTCCTTCTTGATCGAAAGTTGAGGGGGGTACAATTGGCCCCGGAGTTGAGTCTCCGGGGCCGTCAAGGCTAATAAGGTTGGGCGCTTGCCAAACACCACTCGACCTCCAGTGCCGCGACGGACTCCGCGACTGAGTCCCCGTGTGAACGAGGCGTTTGCTTTACCTGGGGCAAGATCTAGCCATCTTGCCCCAGGTCCTAGAAAATTTATCCTAGCAACTATAACAGGGAAAATTGTAAATCTTGTCCCAGTATAGCCTAACGCCTTCGCGGCGGACAACAGTTCGTCGTCGAAGTCCAGATGCAGAGGGTGCGATAATTCATTTACTGCAGACACGCAGCTCAGAAATAGCACCTACCACAGGGCAAATTCGTTCACTGCCGGATAGGCAGCATTCGGCGCTGAGGCCTAAGCCTCAGCGCTTCTTTTATCGTCAGGTGTATCGGCTGAAGCCCAACGCCGGGTGGTAGCGCCAGCGTCTGGCGTCGCGGCCGGGGAGGTCGACGGTGGCGAATCTGCGGGCGCAGTCGACCGGGTCCAGGCCTTGGGTTTCGGCCAGGGTTTGCAGCGCGACGAGGTAATCGGGGGCGGCCCACGGTTGGATGCGGGGGCCGGTGAAAAGGCCGCTTGCGTCGATGCGGTGCAGCAGGTTGGCTTCCACCGAAATGTCCTTGCCTGACTCTTCCAGCCACACGAATTCCGTGGAGGCGCTGTCCTCGTCCGGTTTCAGGAAATAGGTCTGATGGCCTTGCGGGTCGGCCCGGAAACGGGTACTGGCCTGCAAGGCGCCGGAGAGGTGGGCGCGGGTTTTCCACCACCAATTGACGGGGGTTTGCCGTTGTTGACCGTCTCCGGCGCCGAGCATCAGATCGGCGAGGCGGGCGTGCTCCAGATCGGCGAGGTTGCGGCTGGCATCCAGTTGTTCGCGGGGGCGGATGCGGGCGCTGGCGTCGATGATTTGCCATTGGGCCGGGGTGAGCAGCGCGCGGAGGGAGTGGGTCTTGAGGGGAAATTCCTCGCTTTCGAACCCCGGCCGGCAGAAGGCAGCACCGCGTCCGGGCCGCTTCAGATTTTTGACGTTGGTGTCGAGCAGCAGGATGTTGGGCTGATCGGGAGGGCAATCGAAGCTGCGATGGCGTTTGACCCGGCCGGCCAACTGGATGATTGAGCGCATGGACGAGGGCTCGACGATGGCCCAGTCGTAGCAGTGATCCCGCCCGACTTCGGCGACGGCGGTGGCAAGGACGATGAAAAGATGATCGGCCTCGGCGCTGCCATCCAGCTTTTCGCGGATGTCGGGCAGGGAAAACACGGCGTCGGGCTGATGGCGCTTGAGCGCTCCGTCCAGTTCCCGTTCGATTTCGGCCCGCACCAGCATGGGGTGGCGGGCATGGTAGACGCACAGGTGGATGCGGCAGCCTTCCGGTGCGCCTTGGCGGTAAAGGCTGCTGGCGACGTCGAAGAGTGGGTCGATGTTGGCCATGCGGATGAGGCCGAAACTCACCCGTTTGCCGCTGTGGGGATCGACGCTGTGATGGTGGCGGTGCTGCCCGACGGCCTGATCGCGCAGCAGGGTGGCGAGTTGCCGGCAGATGTCGGCCTGCCGGGCTGCCGGGTCGGCGCCGCTTGCGGGCGTCAGCGGTACATCGACGATGGCTGCGCGACGTCTCACTTCCTTGGCAGCCGCCAGTTTGGCGAGGCGGCGCGCAACGAAGCCGGCGTGGCTGGCGAGAAAGGCGGTGCCGTCGGGGTCGGCGCCGTGGTTGCCGTTGGCCACGCCGAATTCGTCGAACCACGCGCAGCACACGTCGAGCCCCACGCCGGGGCGGCCTCGATGGCGTTGGAATTCGGTCCGACCGGCGGAGTAGGCGAGATAGAGGCCTTGGACGAGGGCCGGCGGCAGGGTTGCCGAAGAGAGCAGCACCCGGCTGCCGAGCAGGCCGGCCCAGTGGACGAGGCGGGTGAGCGCCGGGAGGTCGTTCATGTCGAAATCGTCGGGTTCGTCGAGAACGAGATCGGAAGACATCAGGCGCAGCATGGGCAGAATCTGATGGCCGCCCCGTGTGCTTTCGCAGGCGGGCATCAGGTGGTCGACGGTGCACACCACCACGGGGGCGTCGAGAAGACTGGATGCCTGGGCGTGGCGGCCTTGTTTGCCTTGCTGAAGCCAGCGCTTGAGGGGGCCGTCTTCCAGGCTGCCTTCGAAGCGGACGTGGTTGTACTCGGGGAGGAGTTCGTCGGCGGATTCGCTCCCGTCGGCGGCGAGGTTGCGGGAACGGGCCTTGTAATAATCGTGCAGCGCCCGCGTGGCGGCGCCGCCGACCAGTACGGCGAGATCTTCGGCGCCCAGTTTGAGGCGTTCGCGATAGGCGTCGCCGGTTTGCAGGGTGAGGGTGCGCAGGCCGAGGGCAACCGTGAAGCGCGCACCCAGTTGCGGGTCGGCTAGTCCGTACAGGATGCGGGCGTTGGCGAAGGTCTTGCCGCAACCGGTAGAGGCAAGATTGACCCCGAAAAAGCCTTGCTCCGCGGCCTTGTCGCGCAGGCTCTCGGCAAGGTCGAAGGCGCCGTTCTGCCACCGGAAGGCGCCGGCGCTGCGTTCCCGGAAGCCTTTGTGACGCGCGATCCGCGCCAAGCTCCGTTCCATCCGCGGGAGGGTCTGCATCAGTCGGCTGGCATTGACGCCGACGCCGATCAGGTGCTCGTCGAGCCGCTGTTTGAGCTGGGGTTCGCCTCCTTTCTCACGCGTGGAGTTGGCGTAGAGAGGCTTGCTGCCCCGGCGGACCGGATCGCCATAGCGGGCATGGCTGGGTTGGGACGAGTAGTAGTGGTCGGCCAGCATCAGGGTGAGCCGCGCGAGATGGAGCACGTAGGGGCTGGCGAGGGCCGTTTCGGCCTCGGCCGCGATCAGGCGGGGACGCTTGAGGATGGCATCGGCCGTCTTCCCGACGTGCTGCCGCCAGTGACGACTGTCGAAAGGCAGGCTCTTGAAGCGCCAGCAGGCGGCTTGCAGCTTGGCGTCGGTGCCGTCGAGCCGGCTTCCGCACCAGGCATGGACAATGCCGCCCGGCAGCAGACCGAGCGCCGGCGCTTTGAGCGCCCGGCCGAAGGCTTCGTCGGTGTCCGGCGTTGGAAGGCGGTGATGACTGACGATCAGCCAGCCGATCACGCGGGCCAGTGGCAGCTTGAGGGTGTTGAACGGCCCAAGAGGGCTTCCTTGCCCGTCCTTGAGGAGTGTATCGACGATTTTTCCGGATTCGCTGCCGTCGAGGTTGACGAGGCGCTCCAGCCAGTCCCGATCGCTCGTGCAGCCGTTGCCGACGAAGGCTTCGAACAGACGGAGAGATACCCACTCGTGGCGGAAGGGGTCGGCCACCGCCTGCGCCTTGATGAGCTTGTTCTGGAACGCGTCGTTGGCCTTGCCGAGGTCGTGGAACAGCCCGGCCAGACGGGCAAGCAGCCGGATGTCCTCGCCCGAGTGCCAGTCGTTTTCATCGTGGGTCCGGAGGATGTTGCGGCGAGTCGTATCGGTGGGCGTGGCGCCGCGGGCGTTGAACTGGCGGGCGTCGCCCACGACCCACAGCAGTTCGCTGTGGTCCTTGCCGCGAATCCAGTGGCAGGCGACCGCGGTGTTCTTGCGGGCCGTTTTGCGCAGCAGCCGGTAGAGCGTGTCGAGACCGGCCTGGGTGATGGCGGTCTGCCAGCTTCGGTCGCCGCGCCGTTCGGCAAACTGGTCGATGATCCGCCGGGTTTCGGTCAAGGCGTTCTTGGTGCATCGGGAGATCAGCAGGATGTTCATTGGGCTTGCCTGCCAAGGTCGAGGGCAATGGATTTCACGGTGTCGATCATGAAGTCGAGGGCTTCGGCCTGCACGAGGCTGGCGACGCAGGCTTCCCGAAAGCTCTGTTCGTCATCGCCACGCATGGCGGAGATGAAGGCTTGCGGAAGAATCAGGGCGTCCTTCACCAGATCGGCGACGTCGAACACCAGCCCCCCGCGGCGCGTCTTTCCGTGCAGCACCGCCAGGCCGTGGGGAAGGCCCAAAACCCAGGCGGCGGTGGCGCCGAGCCCGTAGGCGAGATAGTTGCCGTGATCCAGAAAGCGGTTGGCCGGGTCGACTCCGCTGCCGTTCTTGGCCCGGACGAAATCGCCGTAGTCGGTGGCGTCGCAGGCGAGCTTGAACAGCTTTTTGGTGAGGCGCGCTTCTTCGGTGAGCAGTGCGGTGTTGTCGGGCGCCAGGTCGATCTGGGCGAGGGAGGCGTCGAGGGCGGACTTGAGCCGTTCTCCGGCGACCTCGAAACCAGCATCGGCAAGCGCGCGATTGTGCGTCCAGTGTTCGGCGACACGGGCCAGCCGTGCCCGTTGGATGGCTTTGGCCGCCTCCAGGCGCAGGGCGTCGTCGAACCAGAAGCGGACCCAGTGCTGCAGGTATTCGGTGGGGCGGTATTCGCTCTGCGGTGAAAACCACGCCACTTCGATGTCCATTTCGTTGGCGCTATAGAGCGGTGTGCCGCCGCCGCCCGAGAATCCGACCATCACGCCGGCCTTGGCCAGCTCGCGCATCGCCGCCTGGGTGACGGAGGTGCCCGTTCCGAGGAGCAGCGCGGTGGTGTTGGCGATGGGAATGTTCCAGTAGAGGGATTGATCGCCCTCTTCGGTGACGTACTCGACTCGGCCGCCATTGACCAGGACGCGGCAGTGGCGAAGGTAGTAGAGGTTGGCACGCTTGGAATGGAGAATGGTCTTGAGGTCGGAGGGAGTGATCTGGTCCATTGTCGGGTCCTTGTCTGTTTGCGCCCATTCTGCATACCCCCATGCTCAAAACCTGATCATCGGGAATTTATCTGGGCGGCTGCTGCGTGTTCGGCGCGGACGGCTTCGCGCAGGGGGGCGGGGGAGATGACTTGCACGTGGCGGCCGTGGCGGAGGATGTCCATCAGCAGCTCGGGGGGCTGGCTGTAGGGCACGCGGAGTTCGAAGCCGCCGTCGGGCAGGGGCCGGCCTTGCTGGTCGGGGTGCCATTTTTCCTGGGCGACCCAGCGGCTGCGTTCGGCGCTGAAGTGGAGGACGGCCCATTCGACGTCGGCACCGGCGAAGATGCCGTAGCCGCTGCCGAGCACTTGGTCGAGGGTGGCGTCGTCGATGTCGCGGGCCGTGTCGTCGAGGATTTCGGCGCGCCGGATGGCATCGAGGGCGAAGCTGCGCAGTTCGTTCCGCAGGTGGCACCAGGCGTCGAGATACCAGTTGTCGCGGTAGTGGATGAGGCGTTGGGGCGAGACTTCGCGGCGGGTGGTTCGGTCGGTGCCGCGGGCGTGGTATTCGATGACGAGACGCCGCCGGCGCAGGGTGGCGGAGCCGACCGCCTGGAAGTGTTCGAGCTGGAAACTGCGCGCGCCAACGGTCTGGATGCGGATGCGGCGGGCGACTTCGGCGGCGGTGTCGTCGGCGCTGCCGAGAATGCGCCCGAGGCGGTCGAGGAGCGGCTGGATGTGGGGGCCGAGCAGGCCGCTGCCGTCGAGGTTGGCGAGCAGGTATTGCATGGTCAGCAGGGCGTGGATTTCTTCGGCGCTGAACCACAGGCCGGGCAGTTCGAACTGGGGGCCGAAGTCGTGGCGGGCGGCGTCGAGGCGGTAGCCGCCCTGTTCGCGGTCGAAGATCACCGGCGCGCCGAGGGTGTCGCGCACGTCGCGGAGGTAGCGGGTGAGGGTGGCGCGGGAGATGCCGAGTTCGTATTCGAGATCGCGGGCCGGGACGGCGCGGCGGTGGCCGAGCAGGCGGACGAGTTGGTGCAGCCGGTCGATGGGGATCAAGCGGGGAGCCTCGTTGGGGTGGGATGGGCCGGGGTGGAAGGGGAAGCTGGATGGTAGTCCTTCGGTTTGCCGCTGGCGATATGCCAAAAGTATTAGGCCGGCGGCGCCGGAAAAATTGAGCCACGACAGGGCGTGCCCGTTTGCGGGTGGCTATAGTCCTTGCCGCAGTTCGTCGCTGCGGTAGCATCGTTGCTTGTCCGGGCAGGGGTTCGGCGTGTTCTGGAGGAATGAGCGATGGCGGTGCTGACAGGCAAGAGGGCTTTGGTGACGGGGTCGACGTCGGGGATCGGGCTGGCGGTGGCGCGGGCGCTGGCCGCGGCAGGAGCGAAGGTGATGCTCAACGGTTCGCGGGCGGCGGAGGATGTGGAGGACGTGCGCGCCGCGCTGGCTGCCGAAACCGGCGCCGAGGTGGCCTACACGGCGGCCAATCTGGCGGTGCCGGCTTCGGCGCGGGCGCTGGTGGAGACCACGATCGCGGCCTTCGGTGGCCTGGATATTCTGGTGAATAACGCCGGCATCCAGCATGTGGCGGCGGTGGATGCCTTTCCCGACGACACCTGGGATCTGATGATGGCGATCAACGTGTCGGCGGTGTTCCACACCACCAAGGCGGCGCTGCCGACGATGAAGGAGCAGGGCTGGGGGCGGATCGTCAATATCGCGTCGGCCCACGGGTTGGTGGCGTCGCCGTTCAAGGCGCCCTATACGGCGAGCAAGCACGCGGTGGTGGGGTTTTCCAAGGCGGTGGCGCTGGAAGTGGCGGAGCAGGGCATCACCTGCAATGCCCTGTGCCCCGGTTACGTGCGCACGCCGCTGGTGGATAAACAGGTGGCGGATCAGGCAAAGGTGCACAACATGCCGGAAGACCGGGTGATCCGCGAGGTGATCCTTGCCGCGCAGCCGACCCGG
>Ga0116180_1002848_pt1 | contig 13381 bp, 15 predicted proteins | sample AD_UKC073_MetaG_FD_89804 | JGI IMG/M metagenome (GOLD analysis project Ga0116180, IMG submission 89804) | Active sludge microbial communities of municipal wastewater-treating anaerobic digesters from USA - AD_UKC073_MetaG | ecosystem: Engineered > Bioreactor > Anaerobic > Digestate | place: USA...
GCGAAATTGGAAAGGCGGCGCGGAAGATCGTCTTCGTTCGGCGTCGGCACCAGTGCGGTACCAGCATTCGGCTCCATCAGCGAAGCATCGGTCATGCGCGAAAACCCGTTCTATTTCAGTGTGATGCGCTGATTATTCCGGCGTCAACACAGGGTAAAGTCCATCACGGGCCCCTCATTGCCCGCACCACAGGCTTTCCCAATTACGGCACACTGTGGCACGAATAAGGCCGATGGTAACCACGCCCCGCCCCAAACGCGCGCCCCGCCCGCTCGACGCGGCCCGGCTTGAGGAGCTGGCGCTGGCCTATGTCGCCCGCTTTGCGACCAGCGCGGCCAAGCTCGAAGGCTATCTGCTGCGCAAGCTGCGCGAACGCGGCTGGGAGGGAGAGGGTGAGGCGCCGGTGCGGGCGCTGGTCGCGCGGTTTGTCGCCAGCGGCTATGTCGATGATCTGGCCTATGCCCGGGCCAAGAGCGGCAGCCTGCTGCGCCGCGGCTATGGCCAGCGCCGGATCGGCCAGGCGCTCCACGCTGCCGGGATTGATGAAGATGTGCGGGAAGAAGTCCGCGCGGGCGAGGGCGCCGAGCGCCGCGCCGCGCTGGCCTGCGCGCAAAAGCGCGGGTTCGGGCCGTTCGGGCGGGACCTGCCGGACCGCGCACTGAAGGAAAAGCAGATCGCCGCGCTGCTGCGTGCCGGGCACCGGCTGGACAGCGCGCGCGAATTGGTCAATGCCGCAAACGAAGCGGTCGCGATCGAATGGGCCGGCCAGATTGATGAGGACGATTGATGCGCGGTTTCCTGCTTGCAACCCTGGCCCTGACGCTTGCTGCTTGCTCACCGGGCAGCAACGATGCCACCGCGCAATCGACCCAGGCCGCGCCTGCGGTCCACCCCCAGTCCGGCCTGCCGGTGGTGCCGCTGACGATCACCCATGGCGGCAAGAAGCTGGCCTTCCGGGTCGAAGTGGCGCGAAGCGGGCAGGAACAGGCCAAGGGGCTGATGTTCCGCACTGCGATGGGGGCGGACGAAGGGATGATTTTCCCGATGGAACCACCGCGCGGCGCCAGCTTCTGGATGCGCAACACGGTGATCCCGCTAGACCTGATCTTCGTCGGCACCGACGGTCGGATCACCAACATCGCCGCCAATGCCGTGCCCTATGACGAAACCCCGCTGCGATCGACCGGGCTGGTCAAGGCCGTGCTCGAACTGAACGGCGGCCGCGCGGCGCAGCTGGGGATCGTGCCGGGAGATCGGGTGGAGTGGTGATCTCTGCCTTGCGCGCGGGGGGCAAGAAAGGCTAACGGGCGCGCATGGGATTCTTCGGCAAGATCTTCACCTGGTGGAACGGGGCGACCCTTACCACGATGCTCAATTCGGCGCTGACCGGCGAGAAGGTTGGCACTGACGCGCAGGGCAACACCTATTACCGGGCGAAGAAGCCCTATCCCAAGGGCCATCCCTTTGCCGGGAAAGAGCGCCGCTGGGTGATCTACAACGGCGCCAACGATGCCAGCCGGGTTCCGGCCGAATGGCACGGCTGGCTGCACGGCAGCTTTGATGGCGTGCCCGAATCGAACCTGCCGCCGCCGCGGGTCTGGGAAACCGAATATACCCCCAACGCCACCGGCACGGTCCAGGCGCACCGCCCGCACCACGGCCGCAGCAGCGGCGATTACGAGGCGTGGTCACCGGACGCCTGATGCGCCGGGGCTCGCTCCTGTTGCTGGCGCCGCTGGCGCTGGCCGCCTGCAAGGGGCAGGGCGGGGCCGAGGCCGATGCCACCGAAGTGCCCAAGGTTGCGGCGGGACAGGCCGTTTCCGGCGCGGTGGTGGAAAGCGAATACGGCACCCCGGTGAAAGACCGCGTGGCCACACTCGGCCTGCTCAACAAGCGGACCAACTATACCCAGGACATCGTCCTCAAGACCGGCGAGGCCAAGCGGATCGGCAATGTCACGATCAAGCTGGCCACTTGCGAACGGACCCCGCCGTGGGAAAGCCCGCCCGAAACCGGCGCTTTCGTGCAGGTCTTCGTCGAAGAGCGGGACAAGCCCGATCAGCCGCTGACCTGGCGCAAGGTCTTTTCCGGCTGGCTGTTCAAGAATTCACCTTCGGTCAACGTGGTCGAGCACCCGGTCTATGACGTCTGGGTCAAAAGCTGTTCGATGAAGTTCCCGGGTGAGGAAGACAGCCCGGCTGCCGCCGCATCGCCCAGCAGCGCCGCGAACCCCTCAGGCAGTGCCAGCGCTGCCCCGGAGGCCAAGCCATCGGCAGCGCCTTCGCCCAAGCCCAGCGCCACGCCGACACCCGCCCCCAAGGCGGCCGCATCGCCCAGCGTCGGGATCTGAGCGGCGCGCAGCCGCTTCAGGTATTCGGCCTGGGTGATCTCTATGGCGCCCAGACTGGCGAGGTGGCCGGTCATGAACTGACAATCGAGCAGCAGGCCGCCGCCCCGGCGCAAGGCCGCAACCAGCCAGGCCAGCGCCACCTTCGATGAATTGTCGGCCCGGCTGAACATCGATTCGCCGCAGAACACCCGATCGAACCCGACGCCGTAAAGCCCGCCGACCAGATCGCCATCGCGCCAGCATTCGATCGAATGGGCCAGGCCGCGTTGGTGGAGTTCAAGGTAGCTCGCCTCGATTCGGCGACTGATCCAGGTTTCCTCCGCATCGGGGCGCGGGGCGGCGCATTCGCGGATCACCCGGCCAAAAGCGGCGTTGCAGCTGACCCGGTAGGTGCCGCGCTTCAAAACCTTCGCCAGTGAGCGCGAACAGTGGAAACCATCCAGCGGCAGCACCGCCCGGCGGCGCGGTTCGACCCAGAAAACCTCGGAATCCTCGCGCGCATCGGCCATTGGAAAGATGCCGCTGCGATAGGCCAGCAGCAGCATATCAGGGTCGATCGGCGAGGGCGATGTTGGAGCGTGCACGGCAAATTCACATATGGGCCTTTGCGACACGCTTGTCATCGGGCACTGTTGCGACTAGAGGCGCTTCCGCCTGCAGGAGTGTAGCTCAGTTGGTAGAGCATCGGTCTCCAAAACCGAGGGCCGCGGGTTCGAATCCTGCCACTCCTGCCAGCGCCTTTCCGCCAGCAACCGAAGCCCGCGATGCCCGATGACGCCGCATCAGTGCCGTCCAACCCCCAGCCCATGAGCCTTCGTGCCTGGCTGGCGGGCAAACCCGGCCCGAGCGAATTCCTGGGGCTGGGGCTGTTTCTGGCGCTGCTGTCGGCGCTGCCGGTGCTGGTCGCGCGCTATCCGCAGATGGTCGATTATCCGGCCCACCTGGCGCGGATGCACATCATGCTGATGCGCGATCAAAGCCCGTTCCTGCAGGAATATTACGGCTTCCAATGGCGCTGGATGGGCAACCTTGGCGCCGATATCCTGATCGTCCCGCTCAGCTGGTTCTTCAGCCTTGAAACCGCCGGGCGGATCATCGCCGCGATTATTCCGCCGCTGACGGCGGGGTCGCTGCTGGCGGTGGAATGGGCGGTTCGGCGGCGGATCGGGATGGCCAGCCTGCTGGCTTTTGCCTTCGTCTGGTCACCCTCCGCGCTGCTGGGGTTCCTGAATTTCGGGCTGGCCCAGGCCGCCGCGCTCTATGCCTTTGCGCTGTGGGTCCTGCTTGATGGCAAGAAATGGCGCGCGCCGCTGTTCATCCCGATCGGGGTCTTCGTCTGGCTCGGCCACGTTTCGGGCTGGGGCATCCTGGGGATCATGGTGTTCGGCTATGAATGGTCGAAGGAAAAATCATGGCGCGCCTTTGTGGCGCCCTGGCCGCTGTTCTTCCCGTTCCTGACCCTGGTGCTGGGCGACAACCCCGGCAAGCCGCCCAGCTATGGCCCGGCCCCGCAGCTCTACAAGTGGGCGATCTGGAAGCAGGCGATGCGCGGCACGTTCCAGTGGGTCGATTACGGCATGACTATCGCCATCGGCCTGCTGCTGCTCGGCTCGCTGTGGTGGCGCAAGTGGGACGGCAAGCTGGGCTGGGCGGCGCTGATCATGCTGCTGTCCTCACTCGCCCTGCCGCGTCACATCTTCGGCGGCGATCTGGTCGATGCGCGGATGATCTCGGCCGGGCTGATGATCGGGGTGCTGGGCCTTTCGTGGCGGGCACCGCGCTGGCTGATGCTGCTGGTCCCGGCGGTGTTCCTGTTCCGCCTGGGCTATACCACGATCGACTGGGAGCGCGATTCGCGTGAGACTGCCCAGGCGCTGAGCGCGCTGGACGGCTTGCCCCAGGGCGCCAAGATCGCATCCTATGTGGTGACAGAACGCAGCGAATGGGGTTTCAACGGCAAGGAGCACATCTGCGGTTATGCCGTGGTCCGGCTCGATGCCTTCACCAATTGCAACTTTGCGCTGCCCGGCATCCATATGATGACGATCAACGGCGGCGGGCCGTTTTTCCGTGATCCGTTCCACCGCCTGAATCACCGCGAAGGCCGCAAGATCGACATCTCGGATTACAACCCGGCCAAGCACACCGATTACCTGTGGTACGTCGGCCAGTCCGATCCGGTCCGGCTGCCGCCCGGCTTCAAGGTTGAGCAGCGCGGGCGGACCTGGTTCCTGGCGCATCTTGCAAAACCGCCCGGCGGTAGCTAAGTGCGCTTTCGTCATCCGACATCGGAGAACAGATCGCCCCTCCCGGTCAGGCTGGAACCCAGCCGCCGGGGCGGCGCTGTCCCCTTGGCGGAAGACACGAGGAAACAGATCCAAGAAGGCGAGTGAGCGATCATGGCCAAGTTCAACCCCGGCGAATTCATGCGCCAGGTCCAGACCGAAGCACGCAAGGTGGTTTGGCCCAGCCGTCAGGAAACGGTGACGACCGCGATGTTCGTGGGCGTGCTGATGACGATCCTTGCCCTGTTCTTCCTCGGCGTCGATACGGTCTTCGGCAAGATCGTGCAGTTCCTCCTTTCGCTGGCCTGATCGCCGGCGCTCCGCAAATTCAGAGATCACACATGGCCCGCTGGTACATCATCCACGCCTATTCAGGTTTTGAGAACAAGGTGAAGGAATCGATCCTCGCCGAGGCTGAGCGGCTTGGGCTTGACGCTCTGGTCGAAGCGGTCGAGGTCCCGCACGAAACCGTGACCGAAGTGAAGCGCGGCAAGAAGGTTCAGGTCGAGCGCAAGACCATGCCCGGCTACGTTCTGGCCAAGCTGGCGATGAACGACGACGTTTATCACCTGGTCAAGAACACCGCCAAGGTCACCGGGTTCCTGGGCCATGCCGGCAAGCCGCAGCCGATCACCGAACGCGAAGCTGCCCGCTATTTCGGCGCGCGCGAAGCCGCTGCGGCCGAACCCAAGAAGCACATCAGCGTCGATTACGAAATCGGCGATTCGGTCAAGGTTCTGGACGGTCCGTTCAATTCGTTCACCGGCGTGGTGGAAGAGCTGGATTTCGACAAGAACCGGGTCAAGGTTTCGGTCTCGATCTTCGGCCGCGCCACTCCGGTCGAACTGGACTTCGAACAGGTCGAACTGGTCAAGTAAACGATCGTGGCGGCCCGGCTGCCCGATTGGCTCGATTTCCCCGGATCACAGGATCTGCGGCGGCGGCTGGCCACGGTGGTCGGCGCGGTGCTGCTCAGTCTGGTCGCGATTGCTTTCGCGGCGGCGGGGGAACGCGCACAAGACGCCTTCGTGGCGCTGCAACACCGCTGGCACTGGTTGCCGCTGGTCCTGACCCCGGCGACGTTCATGGCGGTCGCCTGGGCAACCCGGCGCTGGATGCCTGCCGCCGGGGGGTCCGGCATTCCCCAGGTCATGGCCGCGGCGCGCCACCCTGTGCGCGCGGCGCGCGGTCCGCTGGTCTCGCTCAAGTCTGCGCTCGGCAAGCTGGCAGGCACCTTGCTGATGATGCTGGCCGGGGGATCGGTCGGGCGCGAAGGGCCGACCGTTCAGCTCAGCGCGGCGGTCATGGTGGCGGTGCACCGCTGGCTGCGGGTGCCGGTGACGGCCGGGGTGATCATCGCCGGCGGTGCAGCCGGGATCGCTGCGGCATTCAACACGCCGCTGGCCGGGGTCGCCTTCGCGATCGAGGAACTGGCCGCGGCCTTTGAACAGAAAGTCGCGGTTCTGGTGATGGGCGCGGTGCTGATCGCCGGGCTGGTCAGTCTGGGGCTGGCCGGAGACTACGTCTATTTCGGCGCGACCAGCGAAGTGCTGCCGCTGCGCACGATCCTGATCACCGCGCCGCTGGTCGGGGTGCTGGGCGGCCTGGCAGGGGGGCTGTTCGCGCGGTTGCTGGTAACGATGCGCAAGGTTCAGGGAGGCCCGCTTGGCGCACTGCGGCGGCGGCCGATGCTGCTGGCGGGGCTGTGCGGCATTATTGTCGCCGGGGTCGGGATCGCGACCGACGGATTGAGCTGGGGCACTGGCTATGGCGAAACCCGCGCCTTGCTGACCGGTGAAAGCCTGTCCCTGGCTTTCGGGCCGGCCAAGCTGGTCGCCACGGTGGCCTCTTCGCTGAGCGGCGCGCCGGGCGGGATATTCGCCCCGTCGTTGTCGGTCGGTGCCGGGCTGGGCCAGCTGGTGTCGCAGGCCTTTCCGGCCGAGCAATCGGGCGCGATCGTGCTCCTGGGCATGATCGCCTATTTCACCGGCGTGGTCCGCGCGCCGCTCACCGCGATCATCATCGTGATGGAAATGACCGCCGACCGGAGCATGATCCTGCCGCTGTTCGGCGCCGCGCTGATCGCCGACTGGGTCAGCGCCCGGGTCTGCCCGGACAAGCTTTATCACGCGTTGTCGCTGGAGTTCGGGGTTAGAGCCAAAACCGCCGGTTGAGATCGCTGCGGGCAGGTGCGCGGGTGGTCGGTTACCGGTACATCGAAGGCGGTTGGATTTCCCGAACTTGCTACCTACGCTTCTGCTTTTGGCTGAAGTTGGAGCGATTTCCGATGTTTGCCCGGATACTTTCCCTGAGCGCGGCCCTTGCGGGTTGCCTTTTCCTTGTCCTCGCGACCCCTGCCCAGGCCCAGATGCGCGTCTGCGGGCCGGGTGAGCAGCCGGTCGCTTTTGACAACAACGTCAACCCGCCTGTTCCGCTGTGCCCGGGCGGCGGGCCTGCCGCCGCGCCGGTGGCAGAATCCCATGCCGCGATGGCCTGGCATGAGGATGCCGCCGATGTCTGGGTCGATGGCGCTTACACCGGGCGCAACAGCCGGGCCGAAAGCAACGCGCTGGCGGCTTGCGCCAGGGTCATGGGTGAAGGCTGCAAGGTGGCCGGAAGCTGGGGCAATTCCACCCTCTACGTTTACCGCAACCGCTTTGGTGATTTCTTCGCCGCCTATTCCGCCAATAGTGCCGGGATCAAGAAGGCGGAAGCCGACTGCAAGGGCAAGGGGATATTGCCGTGCGAACGGATCATGAAATTCGCCTCGAACAAGCGTGAGCATTTCCCCGGCCAGGAAGTGCGCAAGCGCTATCTGGCTGCGGCCTGGGTCAATGGCAAGGAAGGCTATGACGGTAAGCTCTACATCGCCAGCGGACAACCGACCTACAAGGCGGCGGAAGACGCTGCGGTGAGTGCCTGCCGCAAAGCCAACGCCGGGCGCGAATGCATGCTCCAGAGCTTTTCTGGCAATGGCGTTCTGCAGATATACCAGCCCAATGAAGATTCCGGTGCCGTGGTGGACAATACGCCGGACCGCGCGGTGAAGGCTGCAAAGGCCTGGTGCAAGCAGATGAAAGCCAGGACCTGCATCCTTGGGCCGCAGTACGATGCCCGCACGCCGGGGCTGTTCGTCCATGATTTCAAGGCCGGTGACGCGAAATAGACCGTCGGCCAACCGGCGTTTGCGGGCCTGCGCCTTTACTTGCCCTTCTTCAGGCCTTTTTTGAGCGCGGCGAGATCGGCGTCGAGCTTGGCTTCGCGTTGCATCGCGGCGAGTTCCTGATCGAGCGCGGCGGCCTTGGTTTCCGCGTTGGCCCCGGCCTCTGCAAAATCGATCCGCTTTTCCAGAACCGTGATCCGATCAGCCGTCGCGGCGACGCGGCTTGCCGCCTTGCTTGACGCGGACGCTGGCTTCGCTGCGCCTCCAGTCGCGACCGACATCGCGCTCAGCCGTTCGCGCGTTTCGGCCAGCTTGGTTTCGAGTTCGGCAGCAGCGCGGCGCAGTTCAACGCATTCAGCCTCGCTGGCCTTGGCCGCGCGGCGCAGGTCGGCGGCAGCGGTTGAGGCACTGTCCTTTTCGTCCAGTGCGGCGCGGGCCAGATCGTCGCGGTTGTTTGCCAGGGCCAATTTGGCCTTGGCTTGCCAGTCGGTCGCGGCATCGTCGTGGGCACCGGCCTTCGCCACGGCATCTCGCGCGGCCCGTTCGGCACCGGCTGCATCCTTGCTAAGCGCGATGATCGCCTCTTCCAGCTCCAGCCGCAGGAGCTTGAGCATCTTTTCAGGATTTGTCGCCCGATCAACCAGGTTGTTGAGGTTGCTCGAAGTCAATTCCCTGATGCGTACCGCGATCTCGAACATCTCTGCTTTGCCTTCCGCTGTCGTTATTCTTCGATTATTCTAGACTGATTAACACTTTGCGCAATCGTGACTGAGACGGCTGGAATGCCTTGCCTTTGCGGCGCTGTTGCCCTAAGCGCGCGCCTTCGCTTGGCTTTGGCCGGGTGATTCCGTGCGGGAGAAGGGCCTTGGCCCTTTGTTTGACCGCTCACTCTGCGGGCCGTGATTGCGGCCCAACAGGAAGAAAGGAGGCCATGTCGTGGCCAAGAAAATTGAAGGCTATATCAAGCTGCAGGTGCCTGCAGGCAAGGCAACCCCGTCTCCGCCGATCGGCCCGGCGCTGGGTCAGCGCGGCGTGAACATCATGGAATTCTGCAAGGCGTTCAACGCCGCCACGCAGGATCTTGAAGCGGCGATGCCGATCCCGACGATCATCACCGTCTATGCCGATCGCAGCTTTACCTTTGTCACCAAGACCCCCCCGGCCAGCTTCCTGATCAAGAAGGCCGCCAACCTCAAGTCGGGTTCGAAGGAACCGGGCAAGGTTTCGGCCGGAACGATCAAGCGCTCGGCGCTGGCGGAAATCGCGCAGACCAAGTTCAAGGATCTGAACGCGAACGACATCGAACAGGCAACCAAGATCATCGAAGGCTCCGCGCGTTCGATGGGCCTCGACGTGGTGGAGGGCTAAGGACATGGCAAAGCTGACCAAGAAGCAGAAGTCGCTGGCTGAAAAGCTGGGTGACAATCAGCAGCTCCACGGCGTTGAAGCCGCGATCCAGCTGCTCAAGGACCTCAAGACCACCAAGTTCGATGAGAGCCTGGAAGTCTCGCTCAACCTCGGCGTCGATCCGCGCCACGCGGACCAGATGGTCCGCGGCATGGTCGTGCTGCCCTCGGGCACCGGCAAGGACGTCAAGGTTGCCGTCTTCGCCCGCGGTGACAAGGCCGAAGCCGCTCTCGCCGCCGGGGCCGACAAGGTTGGCGCCGAAGACCTGCTTGAAGACATGCAGGCCGGCAACCTCGACTATGGCCGCGTGATCGCCACGCCGGACATGATGGGCGTCGTCGGCCGTCTCGGCAAGGTGCTGGGTCCCAAGGGCCTGATGCCGAACCCGAAGCTGGGCACCGTCACCCCGAACGTCGCCGAAGCGGTCAAGGCTGCCAAGGGCGGCCAGATCGAATTCCGCGTCGAAAAGGCTGGGATCATCCATGGCGGGATCGGCAAGATGAGCTTCTCGAACGAAGCGCTGAAGGCCAACTTCGACGCTTTCGTCGATGCCGTGGTCAAGGCCAAGCCCTCGGGCGCCAAGGGCAAGTACGTCCGTAAGGTCGGCCTCAGCTCGTCGATGGGCCCGGGCCTCAAGATCGACCTCGCCGAAGTGCAGGGCGCCTGATCGATCACATCAGCGACACGAAAAAGGGCCGGGGGGAAACCTCCGGCCCTTTTTGCATGATAGCTGTACGGCTTAGCCTACGGCCCGGTCGAACAGTTCTATCGACTGCGGCGGCAATGCGATTCCGGCCTCTGTGCCGCGGATCCAGATCAGTTGCCCGGTCATCTCATCGAACCCGTCGAAATTGACGGCAATCGAATCGCCGATGTCCTTCTCGGTCAGGTCGCCGCAAACCTTCATGCCGCTGGGGGAAACGTTGAGCACGCGGGCCGGGGCCCCTTCGATCGCCAGTGCGGTGCCTTCCGGCACGGCATCGCCATAGCGGCGTTCGGCGCGGTGTTCGGCCTCGCGCGGGATCAGGCGGCTGATCCGTCCCACCATCCCCAGTCCGGTCGGCTTCTTCTTGCGCTGCAAGGGCGATTGATCCGATCCCGCGATCCCGGCCATGATCTGTTCGCGCCGCGATAGCAGCGGATCGCCGTTCTGGCCGGGGCGGTTGATCCGCTCTGCCGCGTGGCTGCCTGCCGCCGGGAGGAACCGGGCCGCGACCGCCGGGTGAAGCGGGGTTTCGAATTCCAGACCGATCAGCCCCGGCTCGCTCCAGACCGGGCGCACCGCCAGGCTGTCCAGCCCGGGCAGCTTGAGCCACAGCTGGGCACCGGGGTTGACCACCACCATGCCTTCGATCCGCGCTCCGAAAGAGCTCATGTCAAGCAGACGGGCCGCCATCGCGCTGCGGCTGCGTTCACGCACGAAAACCTCGATCCCAAGGCTGGCACGGCCTTGCCGCCTGCGCTCGGTAAAATCGGATTGGCGCTGAAAACTGATGCTCACGTCACATACTCCCGACTAAATCTGTCAGTTCCTGCGACCACTTTGTTTTGCGTTGTCGGTTTGGCGTAAGGTTCACGGGGATGCGGCAAGTGCACTGCGGGGCGCGTCCCGCAACGGGATGAACGGGCAAGGTTAAGTTAAACGCCGTGTTTGCCATGCCCTGGCATGGTTATGCCGTAGTATCAGCGCGATGATCCGGAAGGACCGGTGCCGGCGCTGGCAGGAGCCGCGAAATTCAGCCGATTCTTGAACATTCGCGGGCGCAACGACGGGGCGCCGATGCGGCGAATCGTCCTAGAGATTCGCTTCGGTATAGCATTCCACCACCAGCGCCAGTGGGCGCCCGTCTGGCAGGCGCAGCAGCGCGCGGTGGGTTGAAATCGCTCCCGCCGGGCAGCCCGGATCACCGCGCCGCGCAGCCGAAAGCGGCTCACGGGTAAAGGCCAGCCCGGCCGCGACCTTGCCGAACGGCACATCGGTTTCGGCCAGCTGACGGTTCATTTCGGGGCTGAGGCGCGACGGCACGAACCAGTTGTGGGCCTGGCTCAGCACGACATCGCCGCAGGCCAGCCGGACGTGACGATAGCCCAGCGGCTCGTCCGGGCCGACCCCCAGCGTTTCGCGCAGGGCAGGGGGCGGGGCCTCGTCCGCCCCGCGCACGAATTGCACCACGATCCGCCCTTCGGGATCGATCCCGCGCGCCTTGCACCATTTGCCCAGCGCCTCTGTGGCGCTGGCATGGGCAGCCAGGTTCGCCTCAAACGCATCGAGAACTTCATCGCCGTGCCCATGGGCACAGCCTGAAACGGCCACGGAAACAACGGCAAGGGTCATCGTGAGCGGCCTATACACCACCCGTTACCGCTTCGCGACCCAAAGCGCGCAGGCCGATGATCAAGGCATCGCAGCAGGATTCAAGCTGCCCGGCATCGGTTGAACGGACCACGAAATTGGCTCCGACCCGGCCTTCACGGAAGAACGGGTAAGAGCCGATCGCACAGCCTTCATGGGTTCGTTCGGTTTCGCGCAGCAGGTCCGCCACTTCGCTTTCCTGCACCCACGACCCGATCGTTTGGGACAGCACCGGCAGCCCGCCTTCCAGCGTGCCGGTCAGCGCATCGAGCATCCCCGCCGTGATCGAGGGGACCCCGGCCATCAGGAACACATTGCCGATCGCGATTCCCGGCGCGCCGCTCATCCGGTTGGGGATCAGTTCGGCGCCTTCGGGCACCCGCGCCATCCGCAGCCGTGCTTCGTTCAACCCGCCGCGTGTTTCGTAATAGCGTTCCAGGATTGCCCGGGCATCGGGATGGATCACCACGCCCACGCCAAACGCTTCGGCCACGGCATCGACGGTGATGTCATCGTGGGTCGGGCCGATCCCGCCGGTGGTGAACAGGTAGTCGTTGCGCGCGCGTAGCGCGTTGACGGCTTCGACGATCGCGGCGGTATCATCGGCCACCACCCGCACTTCGGCCAGGCGAATCCCCTGGACGTTGAGCCATGAGGCGACCTGGGCGACGTTCTTGTCCTGGGTCCGGCCCGAGAGAATCTCGTCCCCGATGACGAGCAGGGCGGCTTTCCAGATGCGGGTTGGTTGGGTCATTTCGTGAGGCTAGTTGATTAGGAAAGGTCGCGCAATTTTTGGTTCACGCAGAGGGCGCAGAGGAAGAAAAAGAGGCGCAGAGATATTGCGCTTGCGGCGAAGCTGCTTTCTATCGCGAACCGGGCGTTTGACGCAGCCTTGGAATGGAGAAGCCGCTTCGCGGGTTGCACGACTTTCCCACGCATCTTTTTCTTCCTCTGTGCGCTCTGCGTGAACCCCTTTAAACCTTCAGCCTTCAACCAGCTCCCGCGCCAGGGTGAACTGCAACACCCCATCGTCGATCGGAGCCTGGCGCATATCGACCCGGTCCTTGCGGTAATCCTGGTTGAGCCGCCAGGGCAGCGCCGGTGCGTTCTTGGGCATCAGGTCCTTGCCGCGCTCCAGGTAGCCGGACGAGAAATCGGAGAAAACATCGTCTTCGGGCAGATTGGCATCGGCGGGCAGAACCGGCGTTGCCGCAACCGCGTCATAGGCGTCCATCTGGCGCAGCAGGCGGGTGATGAATTCACCGATGATATCGACCCGCAGGGTCCAGCTGGCGTTGATGTAGCCGAATACCGCCGCCAGGTTCGGCACATTGGAGAACATACAGTTGCGGTAATAAAAGGTCTTGCCGAAATCGACCGGCTTGCCATCGACCGAAACCGCGATCTTGCCCGCTACGGCGAGCCGCAGGCCGGTGGCGGTGACGATCACATCGGCATCAAGGTGCTTGCCCGACTTGAGCTTGATCCCGGTCGCATCGAAGCTGTCGATATGATCGGTCACCACGCTGGCCTTGCCTTCGTTGATCGCGGTGAAGAAGTCGGCATCGGGGACCAGACATAGCCGCTGCTCCCACGGGTTATAGGGCGGAACGAAATCAACCGCATTGTAGTTGGCGCCCAGGTTCTTCTCCGTCTCTCCCAGGATGAAGTCGCGGGCCTTTTCGGGGTTCTTGCGGACCCGCTTGAACATCAGATCCTGCAGGGTGATGTTCTTGAACCGGGTGATCGCATAGGCCAGCTTTTCCGGCAGCACCTTGCGCAGGCCGTTGGCGATCGCATCGCGGGCCGGGCGGCTGACCATA
>Ga0116180_1002849_pt1 | contig 13378 bp, 12 predicted proteins | sample AD_UKC073_MetaG_FD_89804 | JGI IMG/M metagenome (GOLD analysis project Ga0116180, IMG submission 89804) | Active sludge microbial communities of municipal wastewater-treating anaerobic digesters from USA - AD_UKC073_MetaG | ecosystem: Engineered > Bioreactor > Anaerobic > Digestate | place: USA...
CTCGCTGCGCCGGCCGATCTGGTCCTGCTCGACGAGCCGACCAACAACCTCGACCGTGCCGGCGTCGCCTTTCTGGCGGACTGGCTCAGCCGTGCCCATTCCGGGCAGGGCATCGTGATCGTGTCCCACGATCACGGGCTGATCGACGGCGTATGCACGCGGGTCGTCGAGGTGGGCGCATGAGCCGGCGGCGCCACGCCAGGAACGCAAACCGCGGCTTTGCGAGGACGCGCGCCGCGTCTGGGGAGTTCTCATGAGTTTCGATCTGCTCTTCGATCCGTTGTTTCGGGTGCCCTTCTTTACCGGCTTGCTGCTTGCGGCGCTGTTGCCGCCGATCGGCATGTATCTGCGCCTGCGCAACGAATGGCTGGCGGCGCTGGCTTTCGCCCAGATGGCATCGGCCGGCGCCTTGCTGGCGATGGTCACCGGCTGGCCGATGCTGGCCGGCGGCGCGCTGGCGGCGCTGCTGGCGGCCCTTGCCAAGGGGCTGATGGCGCGCGCCGGCGCCGGCGCATACGCGTCGATGATGCTGCTTGCCTGGGGCGGGGGCGTGTTGCTGGTGGCCAATCACCCGCTTGCCGAGCAGGCTGGCCACGCCCTTTTCGACGGCCAGTTGTATTTCACCGGCGAAGGCCACCTGCTGGCCGCCGGTGTTGCCTGTGCGGTGGTCGTGCCTCTGCTGGCCTGGTTGTCGAAGCCGCTCCTGCTCGGGCGCCTGTTCCCCGAGTTCTACCGGGCCCGAGGGCGCGATGCCCGTCCGCGGCTGATGCTGTTCGATCTCCTTGCCGGTCTGGCCGTGGCGCTGGCGACGATCAGCCTCGGTGTGATGGCGGCCTTCGCGCTGGTGTTCGTGCCGCCTCTCATCGCTTACCGCTTTGCCGCCAGTTGGCGGGCGGGGCTCGTGCTGTCGTCGGTCATCGGGATGGGGGGATATTGCGTTTCTTTTGCGGCGTCGCTAGGTTTCGACCAGCCATTCGGGCCGGTATGCGCAGTGCTTCTGGTTATGCTTTCTGTGATGTCCAGTGTGAATTCGGACAGGATGTAAATCACGGAGGGGATGTCATGTTGAGTGATATCCTAATAATTCGAATTTAATTACCCGGGGAGTGTGCGAGTGGCGTTACCGTTTTTCGGCAAAAAGCCTGTTCCTGCCGGAAGCACCGTACCCCGCTCCCGGACGAGTTCCGGCGCTGCGTCCTCATCCATGCCTTCGTCCGCCCGGCCTCGTCCGGCCGCCCCGCGGAGCGAGGCGCCGCCTCACGATTTCACCATTGCCGGCGGCGACCTGAACCGCGTGCTCGCCCAGTATGCCGACAAGGTGCACGTGGAAGAGGGCGTCGACGAGATGGCGCCTCCTGCCGAGGAAGCCGCCATCCTGTACGCCAACGGCGGCGACGACGAAGCGCGCTTGGTTCTCGAGAACGCCCTGGAAACGATTGACACCCCCGAAGCCCGTTTCAATTTGTGGTCGATGCTGCTCGATCTGATGCGCCTGACCGCGCAGCGGGAGCGTTTCGAGCAGCTTAGTCTGGCCTTTGCCACCGAATTCGAGCGTTCGCCCCCGGCGTGGCAGGATCTGTCTTCCCCTGTTTCCCGCCCGGACGGGCCGAAAGTGCAAACGGTCAACCTCTCCGGCCAGCTTGGCGGGCAGGCCGCGGCGCAGTTTGCCCAGTTGATTCAGATCGGCATGCGTGCCGGCGCGCTGCGTGTCGATCTGGCCCGCCTGACCAGTGTCGACAACGCCGGTGCCGAGCTTTTGCTGAGGGCGGTCCGGGGTTTGCGGCGGGCCAAGATCAAGCTGTCCTTGTCGGGCGCCAGCCACTTGGCGAACATCCTTGGCGGTCAGGTGACGAACGGCAAGCGCGAAAACCAGACTCTCTGGCTGCTGCTGCTGGAAATCCTGCAGTACACCGACCAGCAGGAACACTTCGAAGAGTTGGCCGTCGAATATGCCATGACCTTCGAAGAGTCGCCGCCGTCCTGGGAGCCGCCGCCCACCGTCACCGCCAGCCAGACCGGCGCCGAAGCCGTCGATGCGACGATGAACCAGATCTACACGCTGGAAGGTGAGATCGTCGGGCCGAACACCGCTGCGCTGCGCAACATCACCGCTTTTGCGGGCGAGAAGACCAAGGTCGAAATCGATTGCAGAGGGTTGCGGCGGATGGATTTCGTGTCGGCCGGCACCTTGTTCAACATCATCTCGCAACTGAACATGAAGGGGCGTCTGGTCGTGTTGAAGGGCGTCAACTCGATGGTGGCTGCGCTCATGCAGGTGATGGGGCTGCATCAGGTCGCCCGCATCGAACTGCGCGGCTGAGCGCCCCGGTTTTCACGTCGTTTCTGTTTTGTCGGGCCGGCTTTCTGCCGGCCTTGTAATTCCTTTTTTCATCCCCACATCGATCCGATGGAACAATATCGCGGCACCACCATTCTCTCGGTCCGGCGTGGCCGGCACGTGGCCCTTGGGGGCGACGGGCAGGTCACACTCGGAAATATCGTCATCAAGTCCACCGCCCGCAAGGTGCGCCGCCTGTATCAAGGGCGCATCCTGGCCGGTTTCGCCGGCGGCACGGCGGACGCCTTCACGCTCTTCGAGCGCTTCGAGGCCAAGCTCGAGAAGCACCAGGGCAACCTGCTGCGCAGTGCCGTGGAGCTCGCCAAGGATTGGCGCACCGACCGCGCCCTGCGTCGCCTCGAAGCCATGCTGGCGGTGGCCGATCTGGACAACTCGTTGATCATCACCGGCAACGGCGATGTGCTGGAGCCCGAACAGGGCATCGTGGCGATCGGCAGCGGCGGTGCCTATGCCCAGGCTGCCGCCCGCGGCCTCATCGAGAACACCGAACTGACGCCGGAAGAAGTGGTCAAGAAATCCCTGACCATCGCCGGCGACCTGTGCATCTACACCAACCAGAGCCACATCATCGAGGTGCTCAAGCCATGAGTCCGCAAAGCCGCCTTAAGGGCGAATGCTCCCGCCTGGCCGGAAGGGGGCCCCAATGACCCAGATGACGCCTCCCGAGATCGTCTCGGAACTCGACAAACATATCGTCGGTCAGGGCAAGGCCAAGAAGGCCGTCGCGGTCGCGCTGCGCAACCGCTGGCGGCGCGCCCAGGTGGCCGAGCCGCTGAAGAGCGAAATCACCCCCAAGAACATCCTGATGATCGGCCCAACCGGCGTCGGCAAGACCGAGATCGCCCGTCGTCTGGCTCGTCTGGCCAACGCGCCCTTCATCAAGATCGAAGCCACCAAGTTCACCGAGGTGGGCTATGTTGGACGCGATGTGGACACGATCATTCGCGATCTCGTCGAAATCGCCATCAAATCGCACCGCGAGCAGGCCACCCGGAAGGTGCGCGACCGCGCCATGGATGCCGCCGAGGACCGTGTCCTCGACATTCTGCTGCCGCCGGCCCGGCCGACGGTGGGGTTCGGCTCCGACGCAGCGCCCGAGGACAACGCCACCCGCCAGAAATTCCGCAAGAAGCTGCGCGAAGGTGAGCTGGACAACAAGGAGGTCGAGATCGAGGTGGCTGTGCCCGGCATGAGCGCCGAAATCCTCGCTCCGCCGGGCATGGAAGAGCTTTCCGGCCAACTCCAGAGCATGTTCCAGAACATCGGTGGCGGGAAGAAGAAGTCCCGCAAGCTCAAGATCGGCGAAGCGATGAAGTTGCTCGCCGACGAGGAGGCCACCAAGCTGGTGAACGACGAGGAGGTGAAAGCCGAGGCGCTGCGGATGGTCGAGCAGAACGGCATCGTCTTCCTCGACGAGATCGACAAGATCGCCACCCGCTCCGACAGTCACGGCGCCGACGTGTCGCGTCAGGGCGTCCAGCGCGACCTGCTGCCGCTCGTCGAGGGTACGACGATCAGCACCAAGTACGGCATGGTGAAGACCGACCACATCCTGTTTATCGCCAGCGGCGCCTTCCACCTGTCGCGCCCGTCCGACCTGATTCCCGAATTGCAGGGGCGTTTCCCGATCCGCGTCGAGCTGGATTCCCTGTCGGTCGAGGATTTCGAGTGCATCCTGACGCAGACCGACGCCTGCCTGACCCGCCAGTACGAAGCCCTGCTGGCAACGGACGGCGTGGTGCTGGAGTTTGCGCCGGAAGGTATCCGCCGCCTCGCCGAGATCGCCTTCCAGGTGAACGAGAAGACCGAGAACATCGGCGCCCGTCGCCTTTACACGGTGATGGAAAAGCTTCTCGAAGAGCTGGCCTTCGAGGCCGGCAAGGCGGGCGAGCAGAAGGTGCTGATCGATGCGGCCTACGTGGATGGCCGTCTCGAGATGCTCGCCCAGCGGGAGGATCTGGCCCGCTACGTGCTGTAAACCGTCGGGCGGGCACGCCTCGCCCGCCCGCGTTTCTCCGGGAAAACCCCGACGCCGGCCCCGATGGGCCGGTTTTACAATGGGCGCCCGACCGGCACCTGTCCGGACATCACTTTGCGGATTCGTCCGTTTCCGGCCATGCTGCTGCGCATCATCTCCATTCTCTTTCCGCTGTTCGCCATCACCGCAGTGGGTTTTCTGGTCGGACGACGGTCGCGGCCGGATTTGTCCCAAGCCAACAAGCTGAACATGGATGTCTTCGTGCCGGCGCTGGTGTTCGGTGCGTTGGCCAACAAGTCCTTCCATATCGCCGAATTTCTGCCCTTGCTCGGTGCAACCTTTGTTGCGGTGGTCGGTTCGGGGCTTCTCGGCTGGGGTGTGGCGCGGCTGATCGGGGTGGCGCCGCGCACCTTCGCGCCGCCGATGATGTTCAACAACTGTGGCAACCTGGGCCTGCCGTTGGCGGTGCTGGCCTTCGGCGATCAGGCGCTGGCGCCGGCCGTGGTGATGTTCATGGTGTCGAACCTGCTGCACTTCACCTTCGGCGCCTGGTTGCTGGATCACGATATCCGGCTGCTGAGCGTGTGGCGGGTGCCGTCGGTGATCGCCACGATCAGCGGGCTAGCGGTGGGCATTGCCGGCATCGAGGTGTGGCCGCCGGCGATGCTGGCGATCAAGATGCTGGGCGACATCTCCATTCCGCTGATGCTTTTCGCGCTGGGCGTGCGGCTCACCGAGTCGCGCATTCCGTCGGTCCGTCTGGGGCTGATCGGCGCGGTGGCGCGGCCGGCCATCGGCCTTGCACTGTCGGTGGTGCTGGTGACGGTGGTGCCGTTGCCGGAGCGGGAGCGGGCATTGCTGCTGGTGTTCGGGGCGTTACCGCCGGCGGTGCTGAACTATATGTTTGCCGAGCGCTATCACCAGGAGCCTGAAAAGGTGGCTTCGATGGTGCTGATCGGCAACGTGATGGCGGTGGTCTTCCTGCCGCTGGCACTGGCGATCGGGCTCTGAAGCGGCGTCGCGGCGGCCTCAGCCGGCGCCGGTAAAGCGTCCCATCTGGCGCCGGTCGCGCTTGGTGGGGCGGCCGTGGAGGTCGGAGCCGGGCGTGGCGGCGAGCTTGCGCTGCTCTCTCAGGGCTTCGCGGGCAGCGACGCTGTCGGCGGTTTCTTCGTAGAGCGTCTGGGCGATGGCGGCACTGCCGCGCTTGTCGGCAATGCCCTTCACGATCACGCAGTAATGCGTTTCGGCGATCTGGATGTCGATCCGGTCGCCGATTTTTACGTCCCGCGCGGGCTTTACCCGTACTTCGTTGAGCTGGATCTTGCCGCCGTCCACGGCTTCGGTGGCCTGGGTGCGGTGCTTGAAGAAGCGGGCTGCCCACAGCCATTTGTCGAGTCGGACGCGTGCGTCGAGGTCTTCGGTGGGTTTCATTCTCTGACCGGCCGTTTGGCCAGCTTCCGTTGCAGGGTTCGTCGATGCATTTTAAGGGCGCGGGCGGTGGCGGAGATGTTTCCGTCGTTCTCGGCCAGCACGCGCTGGATGTGCTCCCATTCCAGCCGGTCCACCGACATCGGGCCGGCGCTCACGCCGTCGTCGATGATCACGTCGGTGGCGCTGAGCGCCTTGAGGATCGCGTCGACGTCGGCCGGCTTGGCCAGGTATTGCGTGGCGCCGAGCTTGATGGCGTCCACGGTGGTGGCGATGCTGGCGTAGCCGGTGAGCACGAGAATGCGGCAATCCGGGTTGGCGACCAGCAGAGCTTCGATCAGGCGCAGGCCGGAACTGCCGCCGATGTTGAGGTCGAGCACGACGTATTCGGGTTCGTGCTCGCGGGCAAGGGCGAGCGCGCTTTCCGGGTCGGTGGCGCCGAAGACGGCAAAGCCGCGCTGGCCAAGGGCGCGGGTGAGCACGCGGTTGAAGGCGGGGTCGTCGTCGATGACGAGAATGTGCGGAGCGTCCTGGTTCATGGGCGGCGGGTGGGGCGAAGAGCGGCGAGGGGAAGGGTGAGGGTGGCAACGGTGCCGCCGCCGGGGCGCGGCGCGAAGCCGATGTGGCCGCCGCAACGCTCGACGGCACTGAAGGCGAGCAGCAGGCCGATGCCGAGGCCGGCGCCGGGTTCGGCGACCGACGCGCGACCGTTCTGGAGGGCGCCGGGCATGCCGGGGCCGCGGTCGAGGACGCGGACGACAAGACGCTCGTCGTCGATCTCGGCCTCGCATTCGACCCTTTCGGGGCAGGCGTCGGCAGCGTTGTTGATGAGATTGTGGATGGCTTGTTCCAGCGTGGTGTCGGCGATCAGTTCGGGGGCGGGGTTGCCGCAATCGATGCGCGTCGCGAGCGGCACATGGGGGCGCAGGCTGCGCCAGCGGTCGGCGATGGCGCGCAACCAGGCGTCGGCCGGTACGGCGGAGCCGCCTTCGGCACGCAGGCTGCCGGCACGCAGAGTAAGGCCGCCGAGGATGGTCTTGCAGTGGTCGATCTGGGTGCCGAGCAGCGCGGCGTCGGCGCGGGTGTCGTCGTCGAGGGCCGGGTTGCGGGCCAGTTCGCCGGCGAGAATGGCCATTGTACCCAGCGGGGTGCCCAGTTCGTGGGCCGTGCCGGCGGCGAGGTTGCCCAGCGCGACGATGCGTTCGTTGCGCAGACGGGCTTCCCGGGCGGCGGCCAACGCCAGATCGCGGTGGCGGATGGCGGCGGTCATCCGCACCACGTACCAGACGATGACGCCGGCCGACAGGGCAAAGGTGAGCCACATGCCGGCCAGATGCCAATGCACGGCGAGGCCGGAATCGTAGATGTCGAGCTGTTCGTTGAAATCCCATAGCACCGAGTAGGCGGCCACCGCGAGCACCGCGAGGGTCCAGGCCCAGGCTGCGGTGAGCGTCGCGGCGCCGATGGCGACGAGGGGCAGCAGCAGGGAGATCAACGGATTGGTGGCGCCGCCGGTGAAATACAGGAAGGCGCTCCAGGCGGCGAGATCGATGAAGAGCTGGATGAAGAGTTCGGCGGCGCTCACGTCATCGACGTGCGACAGCCGCAGTCGCGTCAGCCCATTGACGACCAGCAGCGCGGCAGCCACCGGCAGCAGCGCGCGGTGGGGCAGGGGGATGTCGAGCAGCGGGGGAACGGTCAGCAGGACGCCGAGCATCGTCGCTATCGACAGCCAGCGCAGACCGATCAGGCGGCGCAGGGCGTCGGTGGAGCTGGGAGGACGGTGCTGGGTCGAGTCGGAATGCATCCGCCAATTATCGCCGAAGGGGTGAACGGGCCGGAAGTGAGTAGCGGGGACGGCCGCAGCCGGTAAGAGGGCCGACCGATGCCTGGGTGACTCGGGCGCCGGGGGAAGGCGGGCATCGGTCGGCCAGCAGCGAATTTAGCGTGTCGGACCGGTCGGTGGAATGTGGTGGATTGTCGCAGCGCCGGCCGTCCTGCGGTTAAAACAGGCCAAAACGCGTTTTTTTCATATTTCCATAAAATAGTGTTTGCATTGCCGATCGATACAGTGCAAAGTCCGTCCTCGCGATCTTCAAGTAGTGTTGTTGTTGTCTGGTTCAGTACCCGCAGCCCTGCGGCAGTCTTTCCTTCATCACCCCGCCCTCTTGAGTTTCGCCCTATTCAGGGGCATTCCCTGTTTTTTTCAGTTTTTTCAAGGATATTCAAAATGGCAGCAGGTACCGTGAAGTGGTTCAACGATTCCAAGGGCTTCGGTTTCATCACCCCCGAGAGCGGCGGTGACGATCTGTTCGCCCACTTCTCCGCTATTCAAGGCAAGGGCTTCAAGACCCTGACCGAAGGCCAGCGCGTCACTTTCGACGTCGTCTCCGGCCCGAAGGGTCAACAAGCCGCCAACATCGTCCCGGTGGAGTAATCCATCCAGGATGGCCGGTCGGGCGCAAGCGCCGGACTGGCAGCGGTACCGGGGATGGATGCTGATCTTCAGCGTGCGTCTCCGATGGAAAGCCCGGCAAATGCCGGGTTTTTTTCGTTTACGATCGCTTCCGCCTTGAGGGGTGGAAACGGCTCGCGCGTGTTCGCAGGGCAAAAAAAAGGAGCCCGAAGGCTCCGAATGGGCTACGAAGTCGGGTTTTGCGCGCCCGAAATCCTTGCCCGCCAGGTTGAGTCGGCTTACTTGGCCGGGCCTTTCCGGATGAAACCGAAGGGCTTGCCCAGCGGAATCAGCGGGCGACCGAAGTAGCTGTTCAGGAAGAGTGCGCCGGCGGTGTAGAAGCCGATCAGCGAAATCAGGAGTTCCGACCAGGCTGCCAGCGTCGAGAACAGCGGCGGATTGACGCCCAGGATCGACAGCGCCAGCGACGGCAGCAGGATGTTGATGAGCACCAGCATCAGCGCGAACATCTTGTTCACTTCGAACGCGGCGACCATGATGAACAGCGAGAAGAAGAAGTAGCCGATACAGGCATAGGCCAGTTGGCGCGGATCGGCCTTGGCCGGATCGAGCGGACCGAACCAGCCCTGGCTGATCGCCCAGTGCATCGCCACCGCGGCCCAGAACAAGCCGTAGGCGCCGAGCACGATGGAGCCAAAGTAGTTGTTCTTCTTGAAGTCGATGGTCGAGGCCCAGATCTGGGCGATCGAGCCCAACAGCAATGCCCAGGGAATCAGGTAGGTTGCGCCCGTGGTCCAGCCCATTTTCTGGGATGCGGCGACGAAGGTCACCATCGACAGGCCGAACACCCCCAGCGCGGTGGGGTCGGACATGATGATTTTGGTTTCGGTTACGGGCGGGCTCGATGCAGTCATGGTTCGTCTCCTTTTGAAATTGGTTGTTTTTCGCCGGCGTCGGCTTGCCGGGACTACATGTTCGGGTAGTTCGGGCCGCCGCCGCCTTCGGGCACGGCCCAGTCGATGTTCTGGGTCGGATCCTTGATGTCGCAGGTTTTGCAGTGCAGGCAGTTCTGGGCGTTGATCTGCATGCGTGGGCCGCTCGGGGCTTCTACGATTTCATAGACGCCGGCCGGGCAATAACGCGTTTCCGGGGCGTTGTAGAGAGCCAGGTTGATGCTGATTGGAACCGATGCGTCTTTGAGGCGCAGGTGGCAGGGCTGCTCTTCGGTGTGGTTGGTGGCCGAGATGAAGACCGACGACAGGCGGTCGAAGCTGATTTTGCCGTCCGGCTTAGGATAGACGATGGGCGGGCATTCCGACGCCTTCTTTAGCTGGGTGTGGTCGGCGTGGTGGTGGAGCGTCCACGGTGCCCGGCCCTTGAGCAGGAAAGTATCGATGGCGCTGTAGGCGATACCGCCGAAAAGCCCCCAGCGGAAGCTCGGACGGATGTTGCGCACTTGGTAGAGCTCGTCCCAGAGCCAGCTTTGCTTGAGGCGCTCGGGGTAGCCGAGGGTTTCGTTGCCGTGCTGGCCTTCGGTGGTGAGGTGGGCGAACAGCGCTTCGGCGGCCTCGATGCCCGACTTCATGACCATGTGGGTGCCTTTGACCTTCGGCACGTTGAGGAAGCCGGCGGTGTCGCCGACCAGCAGGCCGCCGGGGAAGGTGAGCCGGGGCAGGGACTGGAAGCCGCCTTCGTTGAGTGCCCGTGCGCCGTAGGAGATGCGCCGGCCGCCTTCGAAGAACTTGCGGATTTCCGGGTGGGTCTTGAAGCGCTGGAACTCTTCGTAGGGCGACAGATTCGGGTTGCTGTAGTCCAGGCCGACCACGAAGCCGACCGACACCTGATTGTTTTCCAGGTGGTAGAGGAAAGAGCCGCCGTACACGTCGCTCGTCACCGGCCAGCCGACGGTGTGCATGGTCAGGCCGGCCTGATGCACTTCAGGGCGGACTTCCCACAGTTCCTTGATGCCGATGCCGTAGGTTTGCGGATCGGCGCCTTCGCGCAGATTGAACTTGGCAAACAGACCTTTGGTCAGGGAGCCGCGACAGCCTTCCGAGAAAACGGTCTGGCGGGCGTGCAGTTCGATGCCCGGCTGATAGTTGGGGCCGGGTTCGCCATTCTTTTCGACGCCCATGTCGCCGGTGGCGATGCCCTTGACCGAGCCGTCTTCGTTGTAAAGCACTTCGGAGGCCGCAAAGCCGGGGTAGATCTCGACGCCGAGGGCTTCGGCCTGCTCGCCGAGCCAGCGCACCACGTTGCCGAGGCTGACGATGTAGTTGCCGGCGTTGTGCATCTGCGGCGGCGTGGGCAGCTTGTAGCTCTTTTCGGCGGTGAGGAAGAGGAAACGGTCTTCCGTCACCGGTGTGTTCAGGGGCGCGCCGCGCTCCTTCCAGTCGGGGAACAGTTCGACCAGCGCGCGGGGTTCGACGACCGCTCCGGACAGAATGTGGGCACCGACTTCGGAACCCTTCTCCACGACGCACACCGAAAGCTCCTTGCCGGCCTTCTCGGCCAGTTGCTTCAGGCGGATCGCGGTCGTCAGCCCCGAGGGGCCGGCTCCAACGATCACCACGTCGTATTCCATCGCTTCACGCGTCATTGCTGTCTCCGAACAAAATTAGGGGCACCCGGCCGCCTCGAGCGAGGCGGTCGGGCTTGGCTCATGCCAGGGCGCTTAGAAAAGCGCTTCTTCGAGTGCCAGGACCGATGCCGAGCCACCCACGATGGCATCCCGGTAGGAATTGGCTTCGGGGATGACGTGCTGGGCGAAGTAGCTGGCGGTGGCCAGTTTGGCCTTGTAGAAGCCACCGTCGGCCTCGCCGGTGCGGCTGGCGGCGATCTGGGCGGAGCGGGCCATCAGCCAGCCGCCGACGACGATGCCGGTGAGCTTGAGGAAAGGCACCGAGCCGGCCGCGGCGGCCTGCGGGTTGGCGTCGTAGTTGGCGAGCAGCCAGGTGGTGGCTTCGTCGAGGGCGGCCATGCCGTCACCGAGGCTGTCGGCCAGCGCCGTCAGCGTCGGGTTGCCGGATTTGTCCAGCGAGGCGCGGGTTTCGGCGATGTCGGCGAGCAGTTTCTGCATGCTCTTGCCGCCTTCCTTGGCCGTTTTGCGGCCGATCAGGTCGTTGGCCTGGATGGCGGTGGTGCCTTCGTAGATGGTGACGATACGGGCGTCGCGCATGTATTGGGCAGCGCCGGTTTCCTCGATGAAGCCCATGCCGCCATGGACTTGCACGCCGTTCCAGGTGATGCCCTGAGCGTTCTCGGTGCACCAGCCCTTGACCACCGGGGTGAGCAGTTCGAGGCGGCTCTGGTTCTCGCGGCGCACGTCGGCGTCGGCGCTGCTCTTGGCGCGGTCCATGCAACCGGCCACGTAGTAGGCGATGGCACGGCCGGCTTCGGTGCGGGACTTCATGTCCATGAGCATGCGGCGCACGTCCGGGTGGTGCAGGATGGGCTTCTTCTCGCCGGACTTGTCGCCGATGATCTTGCCCTGGATGCGCTCGCGGGCGTAGGCCAGCGCGTGCTGGTAGCTGCGCTCGGACACGCCGACGCCTTCCAGGCCGACGTTGAGGCGGGCGTGGTTCATCATCGTGAACATGTATTCGAGACCGCGGTTCGGCTCGCCGACCAGATAGCCGATGGCGCCGCCCTTGTCACCGAAGGACATGACGGCGGTGGCGCTGCCGTGGATGCCCATCTTGTGCTCGATGGACGAGCAGATCAGGTCGTTGCGTTCGCCCAGGCTGCCGTCGGCATTGACCAGGAACTTCGGGGCGATGAACAGGGAGATGCCCTTCACGCCCGGAGGGGCGTCCGGCAGACGGGCCAGCACGAGGTGGACGATGTTCTCGGCCATGTCGTGTTCGCCCCAGGTGATGAAGATCTTGGTGCCGGTGATGGCGTAGGTGCCGTCGCCGCGGGGTTCGGCCTTGCTGCGGATGGCGGCGAGGTCAGAGCCGGCCTGCGGCTCGGTGAGGTTCATGGTGCCGGTCCATTTGCCGGACACCATGTTCGGCAGATAGGTTGCCTTCAGTTCGTCGGAGCCGTGGTGGGCGATGGCTTCGACGGCGCCGAGGGTGAGCATCTGGCACAGCGAGAAGGAGATGCTGGCGGACTTCCACATTTCCAGCACAGCGGTGGAGACGGTGACCGGCAGGCCCTGGCCGCCGAATTCGGTGGAGGCGGGCATGCCGTTCCAGCCGGTTTCGCAGAAGGTGGCATAGGCTTCCTTGAAGCCGTCGGCGGTGGTGACGACACCGTTGTCCCACTTGTTGCCCTGTTTGTCGCCGACGCGGTTGAGCGGGTCGACCACTTGGTTGGCGAACTTGGCGGCTTCGTCGAGGATGGCCTCGACCAGATCGTTGCTGACTTCTTCGTTGCCGGGCAGACGGGTGATGTCTTGCAGTCCGGCCAGTTCGTTCATCGCGAACAGCATGTCCTTGATGGGGGCGACGTATTGGCTCATGGTGATTCCTTCAGTATTCGGTGGGCGGGATTACAGGGCGGCGACGAGTTGCGGCACGGCTTCGAACAGATCCGCCACGAGGCCGTAGTCGGCCACCTGGAAGATCGGCGCTTCGGGATCCTTGTTGATCGCGACGATCACCTTGGAATCCTTCATGCCGGCGAGGTGCTGGATGGCGCCGGAGATGCCGACGGCCAGATAGAGCTGCGGCGCGACGATCTTGCCGGTCTGGCCGACCTGGTAATCGTTGGGCACGAAGCCGGCGTCCACCGCGGCGCGGCTGGCACCCATGGCGGCGCCGAGCTTGTCGGCCAGCGGTTCGAGCACGGAGCGGTAGTTGTCGCCGTTGCCGAGGCCGCGACCGCCGGAGACGATGATCTTGGCGGCGCCCAGTTCGGGGCGGGCGGACTTGGTCAGCTCGCGGCCGACCAGCTTGGACTGGCCGAGATCGGCGCCGGCGGCAAGGGCTTCGACGGCGGCGGCGCCACCTTCGGCTGCGGCGTCGAAGGCCGTGGTGCGCACGGTGATGATCTTGATCGCGTCGGACGACTTGACCGTGGCCAGCGCGTTGCCGGCGTAGATCGGGCGCACGAAGGTGTCGGCGGATTCGACGGCGACGATGTCGGAAATCTGTGCGACGTCGAGCAGTGCGGCGACGCGGGGCAGCACGTTCTTGCCGAAGGTGGTGGCGGGGGCCAGCACGTGGCTGTAGCCGCCGGCCTTGATCGCGTC
>Ga0116180_1002850_pt1 | contig 13376 bp, 6 predicted proteins | sample AD_UKC073_MetaG_FD_89804 | JGI IMG/M metagenome (GOLD analysis project Ga0116180, IMG submission 89804) | Active sludge microbial communities of municipal wastewater-treating anaerobic digesters from USA - AD_UKC073_MetaG | ecosystem: Engineered > Bioreactor > Anaerobic > Digestate | place: USA...
GGCCCACACCTACGTCGAGCTCTTCCACGTCGCCACCTGGTCCGAACATGAGCAGCAGCACACCGTACGCCTTGACCGGGCGACCCAGGAGATCGAGGCATTGCTGGCTGATCTGTCCGACCCGCCACCGCGCAGCGAGCACCTGCTGCCACCGCCATCAGAGGAGAAGGAGCCTGCCGAGCCTCGTCGCCGTCGGCTGCCCCTCCGGAGACCTCGACGGCCGAGACGGCGCTGACAGAGGTGCTGTCTAGACTCTGCCGCGGAGGTGGCTGGTGTCCTACACCCTGAGGCTCGACGCGGTGCCGGTGCTGTCGTACGCGATGGCCTACAACCGCGTGCCCGTGGTCGACGGCATCGAGATCCAGTGCTCGGCCTCGGGGACGGAGTCAGAGGCTGAGCTGCGGCTGCGGGTCGTCGACGACGAGGGTCCGCTCTCGCTTGCCTGGGTGCGTGGGGTGACGCTGCCGGAGTCCGGCACGGTCACCGTACGGTCGGTCGACCTCACCCTCGATGGTGGCCAGATCGCACAGCTCCAGGAACGCCGACCGGCTCGGTACGAGTGCTCGTTGGTCGCCGGTCCAGGAGACGACGAGCAGGTGCTGGCCACCCTGACGCAGCCCGTGATGGTGCTCGCTCCGCACCAGTGGCGCGCCACACCACCTGGGCTGGGGCTCGAGATGCTCGCCGCCCATGTGATGCCGAACGCGCCCGAGGTGGGTCAGCTCGTCGCGTACGCCTCCGAGCGCCTCGCCGCGCAGACCAGCTCGGGGTCGATCGAGGGCTACCAAGCAGGACCGGAGCGGGTCGACCAGATCGTCCGGGCGTTGTACGAGACGATGCAGGCCGGCCGGATCCGCTATTCCGAGCCGCCGCCGTCCTGGGCCGATGATGGACAGAAGATCCGCACGCCGGCCGACGTGCTGGCGGGCGTCGATGGCCGTGGCGGGTTGGCGACCTGCCTCGACACCACCCTCGTCCTGGCCGCGGCGCTGGAGCACGCCGGGATCCGACCCCTGGTCGTGCTGACCGAGGGCCACTCGTTCCTGGCCTACTGGCGTATCGAGCTGGCCCTCCCGCTGGTCGCCCAGCGCGACACCAACGACCTGGTGAACCGGGTCGATCTCGGTCAGGTCGGGCTGGTGGAGACGACCGGGGTCTGCGACGGGGTCGACCTGCCATGGGATGTCGCGCGGCAGCGCCCGTACGGAACAGAGCTCGTCAGGCCACCCGAGCAGATCGTCGGCGTGATGGATGTCTGGTCGGCCAGGCAGAACCAGATCATCCCGATGCCAGCCCGGAGCCGTACGGTCGAGGGCAAGCCGATCGTGGTCGAGTACCGACCCGAGAGCCACTCCGTCGCCCCCGCCGAGCGCGACGAGGAGCGCCGTCAACCGGCAACCCGGGACAGCCAGCCGATGCCAGCACGCTTCCTGCAGTGGCAGAACGCACTGATCGACCTGTCGCTGCGCAACCCGCTGCTCAACCTCAGCAACCGCACGGGTATCCGGCTCGCGGTGCCGGGTGACCTGGCTGAACGGGTGGAGGACCGGCTGGCTGCGGGGAAGAAGGTCACGGTGCTGCCGTACGACGGTCTGGGCGCGATGCATGACGCCCGGACGCAGTCGCGCTCGGTCGTCGACGTCGACGAGGCCGTGGTGGCTGACCTGTTCAAGCGATCGGGTGCGGTGGTTGCTGATGTGAGCGCAGCGTCGTACGTGACGACCTGCCGCAACCTCGCCTACAAGGCTCGTACGGTGCTCGAGGAGATGGGCGCCAACGCGCTCCACCTCACCCTGGGCGAGCTCGTCTGGGAGCTCGACGGCCGGGAGCTGCGGGCGCCGCTGGTGCTCCTGCCGGTCCACATCCGGGCGATGGCGGGAGAGCGGCGCTACGAGGTCGTCATCGACGATGCCGGGCAGCCGACGCCGAACTTCTGCCTGGCTGAGAAGTTGCGGCAGTCCCACCAGGTCAACATCCCTGCCCTTGAGAACCCGCCGACGGACGCGTACGGGATCGACCTGGCTGCCCTGTTCACCCAGGTCCGGATCGCGCTGGCAGAACAGTCCCTGCCGTTCCGGGTGGAGATGGCATCGCGGCTTGCCGTGGTGCAGTTCGCGAAGTTCCGGCTGTGGCGCGACATCGCCGACAGCTGGCAGACGATGCTCACGTCACCTCTCGTACGCCACCTCGCCCTGACCCCGACGCACACGTTCGACGACCCGGCAGCAGCCCAGGAGCGCCCGCTCGACCTGGACGCGCTCGGCTCGGTCTGTCCGATCCCCGCCGATGCGTCGCAGGTGGGGGCGATCGGTGCGGCGTTGCAGGGGCGAACGTTCGTCCTGGAAGGACCGCCTGGTACGGGCAAGTCGCAGACCATCACCAACCTGCTGGCGCGTGCGGTCGCCGACGGCCAGCGAGTGCTCTTCGTGGCCGAGAAGCAGGCCGCTCTGGAAGTCGTCAAGCGCCGCCTCGACGATGTGGGGCTGGCATCGATCTCCCTCGACCTCCATGACAAGTCGGCCAAGCCGTCGGCGATCCGGAGCCAGATTCAGCAGGCGCTCGACCTGGTCGCCCACTCCGACGGCGCCCAGCTGGGTCGCACGCGCGAGGAGCAGGCGGCCCGGCGTCGCCCGCTGGCGCGGTACGTCGATGCGGTCCATGCGCCCAACGGTGCCGGGCTGTCCCTGTACGGGGCTGTCGGTCGGCGCGGCGAGACTGACGTGGATCCCATGCCGGTGCCTGAGGTGGCCGTGGCGCCCGAGGGTTCGGCTGCGATGGAGGCTGTCCGGGCGGCCGTGCGACTGCTCCCCGACGTGGCCGACCCGGTTGGGCCTGCGCCGTCGCCGTGGGGGTTCGCGACTCGGGCGTCGCGCGGAGTGGAGATCCCCAGCGTCTACGCCGCTGCACGGGACTACGACCAGGTCGTGGCCCGGGACTCCACTGCCCTCGGAGCGTGGGCCGAGGTGCTGGAGAGCTGCCGTACCCCCGGCGAGGTCAAGGCTGTCGCCGACCTGGTCCGGCTGCCTGAGGTCGGAGCGGACACGGTCACCTTGACCTGTTCGGCGAGCTGGGGGCAGCTGCTCCAGCGGGTGACTGGTGACGTACGGGCGTTGACTGCCGAGGGCCTGGGGATGGCGGCGCCGGGAGCCCTTGATCTCGATCTCGACCGGCTCCTCGCAGACGCGTACGAGGCCTCCGGGTCGTTCTTCCTCTTCCGCAAAGGTCGGCTGAAGCGCGTCGCGGCTGAGCTCGCGGGCCAGCTGACTACCAGCGCGGCCCTGCCGCCCGACCGTGTGGTGGCCACGATCGAGTCGCTCGTGGCGGCCCGAGGCCGAGGTCGAGCGCTCGCCGCCACGATCACCGACCGGATGCCGAACCTCGTGCTTCCCGACGGCTGGAATCCCTGGCAGGACGACGCGATCACGCGACTCCAGGCCGCTGCCGACGAGGTCCGTACGGCGATGCGGGCAGCCGACCCGGCTGCCACCCGGTCCGACCTGGTCGACGCCGTCCGCGCAGCGCTCCCTGTAGCCGGATCGGTTGATGGCACTGCGAGGGAACGTGTGGTCGGGATCAGCGCCGCCCTGACGGCGCTGGCCGAACGCTTGACCGTGGCGGAGGATGCGGCTGCCAGGTGGGCAGGGGAGTCCGGGTTCGCGGGTCGCTGGCGAACCACGGCCACTCGCCGCGCCCTGGCCGACAGCGGACACTCCTCGCTGCTGGCCTGGCTGGCGCTGGTGGCTCAGGTGGAACCATTGCGGGCTGCGGGGATGGACGACGCCGCTGACGACCTGCTCACGGGCCGACTCGACCCAGACCTCGCCGGGCTCTCGCTGGAAGCGGGCCTCGGTGAGGCGTCGGTCGGTGAGCGGCTCGCCCGGGGTCAGCTCGGCACGTTCGACGGCTCCGTGCATGAGCGTGCTGTCGACCGGTACCGTGCGTCGACCGCTGAGCTGCGGGCCGCTGAGCGTGACGGTCTGCTCGACGCTGCCCTTCGCCGCCGTACGTTCGCGGCCACCTCCGAGGTCGGCCGGATCGGCTCCTTGCGGCGAGACCTGGCCCGCCGTCGGGGAGGCAAGTCCGTACGGGAGCTGCTCGCGACCTACGCCGACCTGATCGCCGAGATCATGCCCTGCGCGCTCGTGTCGCCCGACTCGGTGGCGCGGTTCTACCCAGTCACCCCCGGCCTGTTCGACCTAGTCGTGTTCGACGAGGCCTCCCAGATCAAGGTGGCTGATGCGATCGGGGCGATCGCGCGCGGGGCGGCGGTCGTCGTGGTCGGCGACTCGAAGCAGATGCCCCCGTCGACGTTCGCCGAGGTCGTCTCGATGACCGACGACGACGCTGGCTGGGCATCGGGGACCGTCGCCGACGAGGAGTCGATCCTGTCGGAGTGCGTCCAGGCCGGGCTGCCGCAGCACTGGCTGTCGTGGCACTACCGCAGCCAGGACGAGTCGCTGATCGCCTTCTCGAACGCCCACTACTACGACGGCCGCCTGGCGTCGTTCCCTGCGCCGGTACGGGGCTCCGCCGACCCCGGCGTCGACGGGCACGGCGTCTCGCTGGTGCGGGTGGCTGGCCAGTTCCTGCGTGATGGGCAGGGCAAGGACCTGCGGACCAACCCGGTGGAGGCGCACGCGATCGTGGCCGCCATCATCGAGCGGTTCGACGCGGTGCCGCCCGGCACGATGCCGTCGGTCGGTGTCGTCACGTTCAACGTGCAGCAGCGGGCGCTGATCGAGGCCTTGCTGCGCGACAGCGGTGACGACCGACTCAGCCAGGCGCTCGACAGCGGCCACGAGGGGCTCTTCGTCAAGAACCTCGAGAACGTGCAGGGCGACGAACGTGACGTGATCATGTTCTCCACCGCGTTCAGCGTGAACGAGCGGGGCGTCCTGCCGCTCACCTTCGGACCGCTCAACCTGGTCGGCGGCGAGCGACGGCTCAACGTGGCGATCACCCGAGCGCGGCGCCAGGTGATCGTGTTCTCCTCGTTCGACCCTGACCAGCTGCGCGCCGAGGAGACCTCCTCGGTGGGCGTCAAGCACCTGCGCGCCTACCTGGAGCTCGCCGCGGCCGGGTCACCCCTGTCGGCGCTGGCGACCGTACGGCGCCCCGTTCGCGACCGTCATCGTGACGAGATCGCTGACTCGCTGCGCCGTGCGGGGCTGGCTGTGACCACCGACGTGGGGCTGTCGGAGTTCCGGGTGGACATCTGTCTCGCCAAGCCTGAGGCCCCCGATGTGCCGCTCGTCGCCGTCCTGCTTGACTCCGTCGCCTGGGGCGTGCGGCGTACGGTGGCCGACCGCTTCGAGCTCCCCGCCGTCGTGCTCGAAGGACTGCTGCGCTGGCCCGACCTCGAATGGGTCTGGCTGCCGGACTGGCTCTCCCGACCCGACGAGGTCGTGGCTCGACTGGTCGCTGCGACCCAGCGGGCCTCGGCGTCCGATCTCGGCCTCGACTGGGAGCCCTTGGTGGCCGATGAGGACGACATCCAGGACCCTGAGCCGGACGAAGTCAGGCAGGCTGGGGTTGAGCCGACGAACGAGGAGCTGTTCCGGGCGTCGGCTGGTGCCATCACAAGCTCTGCCGATGCCGATGCCGATGCCGCACCGGCTACTGTCCCGCACCCTCGCCCAGCCCCTCAGCCGCCCGGTCTGCCGTACGAACAGCGTTTCGTGCCATGGCCCGTGAGGAAGCTGGGAGACCGCTCCGTTCTCGATCGGCTGCCGAGCCGCGACGCGAGCGTTCGGGTCGGTGAGGTGCTCAGCGAGGTGGTCGCGGCCGAGGGGCCGGTGCATCGCGACCGGGCAGCCAAGCTGGTGGCCTCAGCCTTCGACCTCGACCGGGTGACCGCTGCCCGTGCGCAAGCGATCCTGTCGACGCTGGGGCTGGGACGAGAGGAATGGCTGTGGCCGCCTGGCGTCGATCCGGCCACGTGGTGGACGTTCCGGCGGTCGCTGCCGGGTGAGGACCGCGCCTTCGACCACGTGCCGTACGTCGAGATCGTCAACGCCCTCTGCTCGATCGCCGCCACGAGCCGCGGTGTCGGTCAGCGCGAGCTGGTCGGAGCGGCGCTGGAGGTGTTCGGAATCAGCCGCCGTGGCTCCAGGGTGGTGGAGCGGGTCGAGTCCGCGCTGCAGCTTGCAGTCGGCACCCGTCGCCTGGCGCTCATCGACGGCCTGTATCAGGTGGTGGGCGGCTGATCGGAGTGGGGTGGGGCGTCGTACGAGGCGAGTTCTGACGCGGTAGCCGGCTGCCACCAGCGGTCCCACTCCTGCAGCTGCGCACGCGTGACCGTGACGTTCCCGAGAGTGTCTCGCTGCTGGATCCGTCGCCAGCGCTCCTCGAGCGCCACGTCGAGGCAGATGAGCTCCACGTCAGCACCGATCGCCCGAGCGGCATCGCGCAGCTGGTCCCGCTCCGACCGGGTCCAGAACCCGAACTCCAGGATCACTGACGTCCCCGCACGCAGCAGGGCCATCGCCAGGGAACACAGCTTGGCCTCCAGAGCCAGCCGTACGGCACTGTCGTGAGGGTCCAGACAGAGGTCCAGCAGCCACTCGTCCGGGCACAGCCGGACAGCGCCCGTCTCGGCTGACACGTGCTTCGCCACCGTCGTCTTGCCAGCTCCGGGCATCCCGGCGACCAGTGTCAGCCTCGCCATCACTCCTCCTCAGCTGGTGGTCGCCGGCGACGGAAGTGCAGCCGGAGCCGAGGATCGTACCGACGTCGTACGACGTCCCACCCACCGGCGAGCCGGACCAGGTACGTGGCAGCGACGACGAACGTCAGAGCGGTCATCACGGCTCCGATACCCAGGACCCAGCGGACTCCGATGGCCTCCGACACGTAGCCAGCGAAGAGGGCGCCGAGCGGCATGCTGCCCTGGTTGACCGCCATGTAGAGGGCCATCACCCTGCCCCGCATCGACGGGTCGGTGTTGAGCTGCACGATGGTGTTGGTGGTGGTGAGAACGGTGAGCGCGCACAGTCCGGCCGGCAGCAGGACGACCGTGAAGAGCCAGAAGTCGCGTGCGGCAGCCATCAGCACCAGGCTCACCGACGTGCCCGCAAGGCCGACGAGCAGCACCGTCATCCGCGGACTGGACCGCCGGGCACTGAGGAGTGCGCCCGCGAGCGATCCCACCCCTAGCACCGATCCCAACAGCCCGAACTCAGTGGCGCCCTTGTTGAAGACAGTGGTCGCCATCAGTGCGGTGGTGACCTGGAACGTCATCGCGAAGGTGGCCATCATGGAGACGATCGCCATCGCCACGAGCAGATCCGGTCGGCTCTTCACGTAGCCAACCGCCTCGCGCAGGGCGCCCTTGCCCCGACGTGGGGGAGCGGCCTGGATCTGGTCGGACCGCATCAGCAGCAGCGCGATGATGACGGCGGCGAAGCTGACCGCGTTCACCAGCAGCCCGACTCCCACGCCCCAGGCAGCGATCAGCAGGCCGCCCACGGCGGGCCCCACCAGCCGGGCGCTGTTGAACTGCGCAGAGTTGAGACTGATCGCGTTCATCAGCAGGCGCGGTGGCACGAGCTCGGAGGCGAACGACATCCGTGCAGGGCCTTCGAACGCCATCACGATGCCCTGCGCTGCGGCGAGGACGTAGACGTGCCAGAGCTGCACGTGACCGGACAGGACCAGCCAGGCCAAGGTGCCCGCGACGATCGTCATGCAGGTCTGTGTGATCAGCAGCAGGCGGCGTTTCGGGAAACGGTCGGCGACAGTACCGGTCCAAGGCGACAGCAGGGGCAGCCACATCATCTGTAGCGTCGTGACGAGCCCTAGCGCCGTGGCAGAACCAGGTGTGAGCTCGGTCAGGACCAGCCAGTCCTGGGCCACACGCGCCACCCAGCCACCACTGTTCGAGACCAGCGCTCCGATGAAGAAGAGCCGGTAGTTCGGCACCTGAACGATCGAGGCGAAGGTCCCCGTACGTTCAAGCGCCCCGTCGGTCACCGGTCAGCGTTGCTGCGGATCGTCGAACAGTTCGTCGATCCGGCGCATGGCTCGCCCGAACCAGTCGGTCGGCTCGGCTGCAGCCGCGGACGCGTCGTCAGCCGCATCGGCGGCTGCCCCCGTCGCGGACCAGTCCGGTGAGGCGTCGTCGGCAGCATCGGTTCCCGAGGGGCTCGCGTCCGGCGCGTCACCTGAGCCATCGGTCCCTGAGCCTGTCGAAGGGCCGGTCACTCCGCCGGCGGATCCGGTCGCATCGATCACCGTCGGAAGCTCGGGATCGACGTCGATCTGATGCAGCTCCTCATGGCGGTCACCTGCGGGCACGTCGGCGACATTGCCGTCGGCGTCGACGACCGTACGCCCACCCCCAGCAACTGACTCTGGCTGGTCCTCGGCAACGGGGTCACCATCGGTCGCCAGCTCGACATGGGGAGTGTTGGCGGAGTCGTGGAAGTCCCAGCCCTCGTCCCCATCGGTGTCGTCGGCAGCGGCGTGCGCTTCTGTCTCAGCGCGATGCTCCTCGGCTGTGGTCGAGGTGGCCCACGCATCTGAGTCAGCCTCGGTCGCCTGGTAGCCGGGCTCGGGCTCCTGGTGTGGGGCCTCCGGGTCAGCGCCGGAGGCCGCTTCGTCCGCACCATGCTCCGCCCAGCTGGCCGCGGCGCCTGTCTCGACGGCTGCACCAGCGGCGTGATCCTCGGTGAACGACAGGTGTGTCGTATCGATGATGGTCGGCATCTCGGGATCGTCGTTGATGGACTCGATCGTGGCGTCAGCCGATGTTGCGTCGCCGATGTGGCCGTCTGCTGCAACGGGGGTGCTCGGCGACGTCACACTCGTGGGCGTGGTTGGGGTGACCAGATCCGTCGGTGTGGTGGAGCTGGCCGGCGATCCGGTCGGTGACTCATCGTCCTCGTCTGCCCACCCGAGCCAGGCACCAGCAGACGCCAGGCCAGCGGCTGCAGCCCCAGTCAGCGCGCCAGTGGACCAGATGCCCGCGTTGGCCACGTACGGCACCTCGGCGGCGGGGTCAGCTGCCGAGGTGGTGTCGTGGTCGTCGTGGTCGTCGTGGTCGTCGTGGTCGTCCGTACGGGGGCCGTCGGCCTCTGCCTCGGCGTCCAGCGCCCGAGCGCGATCGGCCTCGGCTTCCGCTGAGAAGTGGTCGACGGCCACCTCGGACGGCGGCGGCGGGTCGAAAGCGTCGTGGGCTGCGTCTGCCTGCTCGGCAGCCACCTGGTGGGCGGCCGCATCGTCAGCCACGGCGTCGTCGGCGTCATCGGCGGCGTCCGACGGCTCATCGTTCACGACGGCCGCGTCTGCGGCTGAGATCTCACCCTCTTCAGGGGCCTCCTCGACGTCGCCGCCAGAGGGTTCAGAAGCAACACCGTGGTGGGTGGTGTCAATGATGGTCGGCATCTGCGGGTCGTCGTTGATGGCGTCGATGGCTGCTTGGGCGTCGTGGTCAAGGGCTGACCCTTCGACAGGCTCAGGGACCGGCTGGGCGTCGGATACCTCGACAGGCTCAGCGGCCGGATGGGCTTCCGCCTCGGGGACTGGGTTCGCGTCCGACTCAGCGGCGTGGGCGTCAGACTCAGGGACCGGGTGCGAGACAGGCTCCAGCTCGTCGGCGTGCTCAGGGGCTGGCTGGTAGCCAGCCTCCACATCCGGGTCGGCCTCCTCCGGGAGGATGTGGTCGTCGGCAGTGACATCCCCTGCCGAGGATGCTGTGAGGCCGTCATGCTGCTGGAACCACGCACCTGCAGCTGCCAGGCCGGCTGCCGCGGCGCCGGTCAGGGCCGCCCCGGGTGCAGCAGCCGTCAACCAGCCGGTCGGAGCGGCGTTCACTGACTCGCCATCCACCTCCTCGGCGACGACCCCAGCCTCCTCGGCCCCGTCCTGGCCCACGACATCGGTCTCCTCGTGGTGGCCGAACGCCTCGCTCGTGGCGTCGATGATCGTCGGCATCTCTGGATCAGCGTTGATCGCGGCGATCGTGCCTGTTACATCGCTGGACTCGTGCCCCTCGGCATCGCCCTCAGCTGCGCTGTCCGTGTCGACCAGCCCGCGCGGGTCGGAGACATCGGCGGGCCCGGCCACGTCGTCGCCCTGGCCGTCCGCTTCGACCTCGTCGTACTCGACTCCTTCGAAATAGCCGTACCGCTCCTCAGGGCTGACCGACTCCGACGCGGCGACCGGCGCGGCGTCGCTGCCCGTCCACTCCTGCGCGAAACCCGAGCGGTGGGCCGATGTCGGATCATCGTCGTCGTCGTCGCCCACCCACTGGTGCGCGAAGGGCGACTCCGACTCCTGAGCGGACTCCGTAGCCTCGTCGGCAGAGTCGCCAGCCCACTGAGTCGCGAAGCGGGCGGCGATTGCCTCGCGCCCCTCAGCCCACTCCCGTGCAAACGCCTCGTCGTCGAAGTCGTCAAAGTTCTGGCTCTGAGGGAAACGGATGTTGTTCACGCGTGCTCCTGTGCTCGGCCGGTCAGGACAACATTAGGCATCCTGACCACACCGAGTGGCCGGGAGGAAGAAATGCATCCCCTTGTGCGGCCAAGGTTGGAGCGCTTGTGACCTACTCCTTCGATGCGAGGAACGCAGCACCCAAGAGGTGCTCAGGCATCCCCAGTCCCTCGACGATGGCCAGCGCGTCGGGCCGCAACTCCGAGCACAGCTGGTCGACCATCTTGACCAGCGACTTGGCCCGGGCGTTCGACATGCGGCCGTGCTCCAGGAACCAGCCTCGGTCATCGCAGAGGTTCGAGACGGCGTAGAGGTCACAGAGCTTGTTCAGAACGCGCTTGGCTCCGGCGTCCTCGGTCGCCGCGATGCCGCCGATGAACGACTCGAGGATGATCCGCTCGGTGTGGACGCGGGCCGCATAGATCATGTGGTCCTGCAGAGCGTTCATGGCGGCGAACTTGTCGGGTGCCTTGGTGGCTGCCTGCATGCGAGCCGCGAGCGACTCAAGCACATGGCTCTCGCGCTCCTCGAACATCAGGGCGTGCCAGCTGCGGTCGAGGATGGACGCCTCACCGGTCTGCCGACGCGCGGCGGCGACGAGCCGGTCTGTGAGGGTGCGGGCCTGGGTGATCTCGATGACCATCCGGCCGACCATGTCGGCGGTCTTGAGGATGGTCTCGCGACGGTCGAGACCCGTCCAGCCCTCCTTGTAACCGACCAGCAAACCCTTCGCGACGAGCTGCTGAAGCACCGTGTTGTCACCCTCGAACGTGGCGAAGATGTCGACGTCGGCGCGCAGCAGCGTGAGGTAGTTCTCGGCCATGAAACCTGCGCCACCGCACGCCTCACGGGCGACCTGGCAGACGTCGTTCGCGAACCGGGTCTCGGCCACCTTCAGCCCGGCGGCCCGCGACTCCAGCTCGCGCTGACGGGCTTCGGTCGGCGTCCCCTCGCGGCACTCGATCAGCAGGGCCATCAGGTCGTTGTGGGCGAAGCCGAGCGCGTACGCCTGGGCAATCCAGGGGAAGAGCCGACGCTGATGGGCGGCGTAGTCGAGCAGGAGGATGGCCTCATCGGTGCCCGGCATCGGGAACTGGCGACGCTGCAAGGCGTACCGAGTCGCGATCGACAGCGCCCGGCGACCGGCCAGCGCGCCCGCAGCACCCACGCAGACACGCCCGCGGACGAGCGTGCCGAGCATGGTGAAGAAGCGGCGGTTCTCGTTCTCGATCGACGACACATAGGCGCCGTCCTCGTCGATGCCACCGAACTTGGCAAGCAGGTTCGTCCGGGGCACCCGCACGTTGTCGTACGTGATCATGCCGTTGTCGACACCCTGCAGGCCGCCCTTGTGGCCATGGTCGGCGGTGGTGATTCCCGGCAGGTCCTTGCCCGCTTTGTCGCGGATCGGGACGACGACGCAGTGGATGCCGTGGCGCTTGCCGCCGACCCAGAGCTGGCCGAAGGTGGCTGCGGAGCGGCCGTGCTTGCCCGCGTTGCCGATGTAGGCCTTCGTCGCGGTCGGCGTGGGGGAGTTGACCACGATCTCGTCGGTCTCAGCGTCGTACGTCAGCGTGGTCTCGAGGTTCTGCACGTCTGAGCCATGACCCAGCTCGGTCATGGCGAAGCAGCCGAGGTGCTTCGTGGCGATGATGTCGGGCAGCCAGGCGTCCACCTGCTCCTGGGTGCCGAGCGCCTCCACAGCCCCGCCCCACAGGCCGAACTGCACGCCGCCCTTGATGGTGAGGGAGAGATCCCCGTACGCCAAGGACTCGAACGAGACGACGCCGAGCGCCGCGTTGCCCTTGGAGCCGTTCACCGGGTACCCCGCGTTGCCCCAGCCCTCGCCGGCGAGCTTGATCAGCTTCTTCTTCGTCCACTCCCGTGCCTGCGGCAGCGTCATGCCGGGGTCGCGCAGCACGTCCTCGGCGGTGAGGGAGTCACGGACGTCCTGACGCAGGTCGTGGTACGGGCCGTCGAGAGCGATGACGAGCGCCTCCCCGAGGGAGATCCCCTCGGCCTGGTGAGACTCGTTGGCCTCTGCCGCGCCGGTGGTCTCAGTGGCCTCGGTCGTGGTCTGGTCGATGGTCTGGGTCATGAGAGCTCCTTGCCAGGCGTCATTGCGGGGTCGGTCGTGATGAATGAGAGGGGGACGATGTCAACGGTGGAGGCGCCCGGTCGGAAGAGGGCGGTAACCTCCGTGACCAGGACGTCGCGCGGGCGGAGGTCACCGTCGGCGCCCGATCGGAGCCAGTGGTCGCACGCTGCCTTGGCAAAGCCGACCAGGCCGTGGGCCAGTGTCTCGGCCACCGGTCTGGCCGTGCCGCGGGTGGCAGCCAACGTGTCAGCCAGGGCCTCGGCGACCCTGGCCTCGATGGAGGCCACCGCTTCGGCAGTGTCGGGCGTGGCGACGGGTCGGTTCATGACGAAGCGGTAGATCTCGGGATCGCGCTCGACCAGCGCCGAATAGGCGTCGATCAGCTCGTGGACAATCGCCGCGACACCCCGACGAGCGGACTCGTCGAGCCGCGGCAGCAGGTCGGCCAGGATGTTCTCGCTGACCCGGTCGACGATGCCCAAGTACAGGCCGACGCGGTCGCCGAAGTAGCGGTAGAGCACCGTCTTGCTGGTGCCAGCCATGGCGGCCACGTCGTCCAAGGTCAGAGTGGAGCCGTGGCGGCGGATCGCTCGCAACGCCGACTCGACGAGTGCACGGCGGCGCCGGACGCGGTGATCGTCCCATCGCGAGTGTCGGCCATCGACTCGTTCCATGCTGCAAGGGTATCGCGTACTGGGCGTATCTGCTACTCTCGATTACAACTACTCTGGTGACCAATTGCGTACCCGATGACGGGCGCTGGCTGGGAGGCCTCATGGAGCAACGACGCAACGCCGTGATCGTGGGCGGCAACCGGATCCCCTTCGCCCGGGCGGGCGGCTCGTAC
>Ga0116180_1002862_pt1 | contig 13341 bp, 11 predicted proteins | sample AD_UKC073_MetaG_FD_89804 | JGI IMG/M metagenome (GOLD analysis project Ga0116180, IMG submission 89804) | Active sludge microbial communities of municipal wastewater-treating anaerobic digesters from USA - AD_UKC073_MetaG | ecosystem: Engineered > Bioreactor > Anaerobic > Digestate | place: USA...
CCACATTTGCTCCTGCCATAATCCCCATCTCCCTTCCGTTTGGGTCAATTGTGCCTAAAGCCGTGGTTGACGGGATGTTGGCAGTGGGAAACATAAGTCTTAATATGGATATTAATACAAGGGCGAGCTGTAAAGAACCAGTCTTGCAGTCCTTGAAAATTGTGTCCTTGTGTGGGATAAAGGGACCTATGCCTATCATCTCAGGTTTGAGTTCGTACAGGAAGAGAAGATCATCAGCCAGGTCCTGGGCCGTCTGGTAGGGAGAACCTACCATGAAGCCGGTTCCTGTCTGATATCCAATCTTCTTTAAGTTGTGGAGGCATTTCTTTCTGTTTTTTATACTTAATTCAGAGGGGTGAAGTTTTTCATAATGGAGGGAATTGGCAGTTTCATGCCTGAGAAGATATCTTTCAGCGCCAGCTTAAAATACATCTGGTACTGCTCATACGTTTTCTCTCCAAGAGAAAGCGTAATTGCACAGTCCGGAAATTCTCTTTTAATTGAGCTGATTATGTCTACTAAAAGATTGTCTGTGTAATATGGGTCTTCACCCCCCTGAAGGACAAAGGTGCGAAATCCTAGCTCATGGCCTGTTCTGCAGCACTTAAGAATTTCTTCCTTGGTAAGGCGGTATCTTGATACATTTTTGTTGCCTCTTCGTATGCCGCAGTAATAGCAGTTGTTTTTGCATATGTTTGTGAATTCTATAAGGCCTCGCATGTAAACGTCTCTTCCAAAGTGTTTGACCGCTATTTGTCTTGCCAGAGAATGCAAATAGCCTGATACTTCCGGTGTTATGTTCTCAAGAAGGTACACATATTCATCTTTGGAAAGTACTCTGTTTTCCTTAAGCTTATCAATTAGTCTTGTCATAAACTTCTCCTAACTGTATGTTTTTTTGGAAAATACCGCTTTTGCACTAACGTCTTTAAGCATTCCCAGTTTACCTGACAAGGCTGTAATTATCTCCTGTGGTGCATCCATTACAATACTGATTATTGATATGTTTCTTTTGTGATAGGGAATGCCCATGCGTCCTATAATATACTGTCCGTATTCGTGAAGTATGGCATTAAGTTTTTCCACACTATCCGCATTTTCAACTATTATGCTTACAGCAGCTATTCTTGTTTCCATGATTCAACCTCCATAAAAAAATCCTTGTACCGCAAGGCACAAGGATAGTATATTTAAAACCAATTACAGAACAATTGGCTTATGTACAACCATATATCCACTGCCTTACCACTTGGGACGAACCCTCATGTCAGTACAATTGGCTTTTTTCTTTTCAGGCTTTCTGAAAGGAAAATCCTCGCAGATTGCCTGCGCTCAGTATTATACTATACCGAAAACCCAAAAGCAAGTTAAAATTTTAACGATATTTTTCGTAACTTTTTTCTTTTTTCTTGACCAAACCTCGCAGTTTTTTACTTTACGGTATATCCATCTCACATTATCGGTCTGAAACATTCGAAGGAGAATAAAATGCTCAATTCTTAGATCAAGGTAATTATGCACTTTTATACAAATATCATCCAAGTCCTTCTTCTTGATATTTGGTGGGAATACAAGAACAAAAACATGGCTTTGCAACTCTCCCGCCACTTTTTTGAAAAGAAGAAGGCTGCCCAGCTTGCCATCTGCGGTGTCGGTTATGAATTGCACAATTTTATCCAAGGTATCCTTGTCAAGGTCGTGGGGAAGGAGAGTGTCTTTACCCGATATACCGGACATCACTTCCATTTTGTCCATGGCCTCCTGTCCAAGCTCTAAAAACTTGCTTCTGTGTTCCTCGAGTTCTTCTTCCAATCCCGTCATTTCGCAGAAACGGCCTGTCAGCTGGAGCCCGGGTTGAGCAAGTTTCTCATTTAATCTAATTGCCTTGTATATGTACTCAATACCTCTTTTATCAAACTCATAAAGAAGAATTCTTCCCAAGGAAAAGAGGGCGTTGGAGTTGTCATCGTCCTTTTCAAGTACGGTTTTCAGAATTTTCTTGGCTTTTTCATTGTCAACACCTTCGAAATAGAGGGCGGTCTCCAAAAGAGTATGAACTTCCTGGTTTGCATTTTCTTCGTAGTTTTTTATGGCTCCAAACCTTTTGACATAATACTCATGCCTTATCTCGCTGTAGTTGTCAAGTTCATCAAAGGCTTTACTCAATATTCCAAGCAGCTTTTTCTGTTCCTTTTTGTATTCCTCGTCGGTCTCTATAGTATGAAAGTCAAAGTCCTCAACTTCCATGAAAGTCTTTCTTTCCCGAAAGATTGGGTGGGTCCTTAAAAAGCCAGGCAATTCATTATCCAGTATCTTTCTGTAAAGGTTTTCGTTCTTCTCAAGATACTTTAGATATATATCAAGATACACCTCTCCATAATTGTCAATCGGTTTCTCGCTTTCGAAGACATGAATTGAAAGGTGTGGACAAGGAAGTTCACAGAATAATGAGAATGCTGCGGATTTTGCTATGGCGTTTACGAAAGACTGCCTGTCACCCACCTTTTTTACAATATTGTCCGCTTCTGCTTCCTGCACCTGTCTTGTGCAGATTGAGTAATAATAATATTCCCGGTTGAATAAAAACGCAACTGTCCTCATTGGGGGCAGGCATGTCATGTCTTCTTCTTCATGCAAGTAGAAGTTGTATGCGGTATTGCCAAGCTTGTTCATAAGTCTTGTGTGGTTGTTATACACATGGGCAAACTCATGAACAAGGACTTGCTTCATTTCTTCTTTGGTAAGCAGGTTTCCAATAATTTCTCCGATCTGTATGCAGTCATATCTTCCATGCCTGAACACACAAATGTTGTGCTCTCCTGCAAATATCCTTATATTTCCACCCGCGCCGGCCAATTGTGCAGCCTCTTTTGCTATCTGGAAAAGTATCGGATATTCTTTTGGAGACAACTCATATTTAGGTAATTCCTGCTTGTTTTTGAATACGAACAGGGAAACCAGTCCCCATAATGCAAAACTGCTGAGCAAAAAAAGGATGCGTATCATAATCATGAGAACAAAGATGTCTGTATCCAGGAATATAACTGAGCAGTATATGGAGGCCATGCATAAAAGGACAAAAAGAACATGTAAAAGCCTGCATGTATTGAGATACCTTTTTATCCTTTTTTCCATGGCTTTAATATCTATTCCGGCTTTATCCCATGTCTCTTCAAGGATTTCTCTTCTTTTTACCAGTTTTGTGTTGTTAAACCGTTTTATCAGCCTGGTGCTCAAAACTAAATCCGCTGCAATGACTGCCATAAGCAGAACAAAGAGTATGGCCACAACAATTGCAGATTCAGGAGGTTTAACCACAACTGCAAAAAACATGGAAGCAAGTATAAGAATTATAGTTAATGCAAATGTGACAAACTGTTTAGTTTTTGGGTTCAATACAATCACCTTGTTATTCTATTGCATATCCGACCAAACAACACAGTTTTCAACCCTTTTGTGCAGCCACTTCAGTTTTGATTCATCGAAAATGGCCAGCAGGGTAAACTGTTCTTCCCTCAAATCAAGATACGTATATATTTTATTAAATATCTCCGGCAGATCCTCATCTTCATAGTTTGCAAATTTGATAAGGAAAACATAGGTGTACAGCTCACCCGCAATTTTCTTTACCAGCATGATTTTTGCCAGTTTTCCCTTGCCCTCGGTTGTCATGTACTGAAGAATCTCATCAAGGGTTTTTTTGTCCAAGTCATGGGGTACAACCTTGTCTTCCTTATTCAACTCTGCAATTGCCCTGCTTTTGTCTACGGCCTTCTGACCCATGTCAACTATGTTTCTTCTGTATTCCTCCAGCTCTTCCTGGAGTCCTGCCTTTATGCAGTAGGTGCCGATCAGGTCAAAGCCTTCAACTGCAAAACCATCGTTCCTTTCAATGGCTTTGTAGATGTAGTCAATACCCTGCTTGTCAAACTCATCAAGCAGGATCCTGCCCAGGTGGTAATACGCATAGGCATTGTCCTTGTCTTTTTCAAGGATTGTGTTTAGTATTTCCTTTGCCTTTTCCGTGTCCACTCCTTCGTAGTACAGGGCAATGGTTATGAGCTCCTGTATGCTCTTGTCAGAATTCTGTTCATAATCCTTGATTGCATCAAATCTCTTTACGTATACATAATCCCGAATCTCATCGTATGTATCTGCAATGCCTTCTACCAGGATTTTGTTCTTTTTTTTCAGCATCTTTTTCTGTTCTTTTTTGTATTCCTTGTCTGTTTCCTTTGTGTGCAAGTCGTAGTTCTCAACACCCATTGATTCTTTTCTGGCCTTGAAAGTGGGGTGGGAATCAATGAAAGGAGTAAGTTCGTTGTCCATTATGCGCCGCCAATGGGCTTCGTTTTTCTCAAGGTATTTGTAGTAGAGGTCGAGATAGATACTTGCATAGTTCTTCAGAGGCTCCTCGCTCTCATATATGTATATTGACCATTCCGGGCAGGGTGCACTTTGAAACAAGCTCAAAGCGGCGTGCTTTGCAAGGGCGTTTATGTATACCTGTCTGTCGCCCAGTTTCTTAACAATATTATCAGCTTCAATTTCCTGGACTCTCTTTGCACAAACGGTATAGAGGAAGTATTCCTTTTGGAAGATGAACGCAGGTATTATCATAATGGATCTTAAAAAGTTTATAAATTTGTTATCCGTTTCCGTCTGCCAAATTCCTGCTGCAAATATAAGTTTTCTTGAAAGCTTTGTGTTTCCATTGTAAACATGGGCAAACTCATGGATGAGAGTCTGCTTCATTTCTTCCATGGTTAGGAGGTTCATGGGCATTTCTCCAATCAATATGCAGTCATACTTCCCGTGCTTGAAAACTCCCACGTTGTTGTCGCCAAGAAAAATACGTATGTTTTTGCCAGCACCGGTAATGTCTGCTGCTCCTCTTGCAATAGAAAAGAGTTTTGGATAGTCTTTTTCCAAAAGTTCATTTTCAGGAAGTGGACCTGAACCACCGCATGCCAGCATGTCGACAAGGCCTGCCAACATGAAAGAGGACAGTAAATATACTAACAAAAATGCAGTTATAGTTAAACCAGCAGGCCAACTCTCCCACTTTACAAATCCAAAGGAGAAGGAAAATCCCAGGACGCACAGCAGTATTAAAAATATGTGGAAAAACCAGCAGGTATTCAGGATGAGTTTCATTCTTTTTTCTATTCTTTTCAGATCTTTTTCTGCCTCATCCCTGATCTGTCCCATTATCTTCCTCTGTTCCGCAATTCTTGTGTTTGAAAATCTTTCCCAGAGGCGTTTTCCCAGAAGCAGATTTATAGCGAAGGAAGACAGAAGCAGTGTACCAATTGCGACTGCGATGTGCTTATGATATGGCAGGTCTATATATACCCCAAACGATGTTAAACCTGCCAAAGTGTAGAGGGAAATAAAAAAACCAAAACCTCTCCTTTTCTGCTGCCTCAAATACCAGTTGTCTTCCTGACTAACAAAATCCTTGATTTTCTTCTTGTGTAGACCGTAAATTGACCATACATAGCTGTTCTTTACTTTCTTCTTTAATCGTCTTGTTGTGCTTCTGTCAGGAACGATTAAAAGTATGTAATTTGTGTTTTGCATAAGAAGATAATTCATGATTTTATCATGAACATCTGATAGCTTGTCAAGATCAGCATCCCTTGTTGGCACTAATAGGAACAAATACAAATTCGCTTTTTTTACAAGGAATATCTTTTCAATATTGTCTTCAGCAATCTGCGTGATGTAGCTTGTGATTTCTTCAACGTAATCATCAGCCAGGTCGTGGGGTGAAAACTCTTCGTTTTTGCCGAGTGCGACCTGTGTTTCTGGAAGGCTGGTTTTTAAATCGTCAAGTTCTTTGAAAAGGGAGAACTTTGTGCAGAAATCTTCAACGATATTAAGCCCTGCCTTTGCAAGGTAGGGGTTTGTCTTCAAAGCTTTTTTGATATATTCAATTCCGCTTTTGTCAAAACTTTGAATTAAAATTCTTCCAAGATGGAAGTTTGCGCCTGCATTTTTACTGTCTTTTTCAAGTATGGAATTCAATATCTCCTTTGACTTTTCGGTATCAACACCCTCATAGCACAGGGCGGTGTGTAAAAGTGTTTGTATATCCTGCTCGGGATTTTTCTCATACCCGGATATGGCTGCAAACCTTTTCACATAATTGCGGTCTCTGTCTTTCGTGTATGTGTATGTCATGTTTTTCTTTAAAATATCGTTTTCAAGGGCAAGAATCTTGCTTTGCTCCTTTATGTATTCAGTATCAGTTTCTTTTGTGAAAAGCATGTATTGTTGAATTCCGAAAAACTCTCTTCTCGTTTTGAAAGATGGAGAGGTGTCCAGAATTTTCATGTAGTAACTTTTATTTTCATCAAGGTATTTATAATATATGTCGAGGTATTTGCTTGCATAGTCGGCAATGGGCTTTTTACTTTCGTACAGGTATATGTCTCTTTCAGGGCAGGGCATTTTTTCAAACAGAGAGAAAGCTTCAAGCTTTGCAAGGGCGTTGACGAATACTTGATTGCTGCCAATTTGCTTGAATTGAGCGTCCGCTGTATCTTCGGCATGTCTGTTTACTTGTGTCAAGCATGTGAATGCTACTTTGTTAAAAAGAACAGAGGGTGCTTTAATTAGAAATCTGGTCAGGTTTACCAGAATGTTTCGTGTTTCCACCTGATAGATGGAAGAAGCCTTGTCGATAAATCTTTCAAGGCGGTGGGTTTTTATTTGTACACGGATGAATTGGTGTATAAGAACTTGTTTCAGCTCTTCCATGGATAGAATGTTCATTGGAAGAGCGCCAACGACGATCATGTATTGTTTGCGGGATTTAAAAATCTTTACACCGCTGCTGCTATCAAGAAAAATGCGAAAGTCCTTTTCAATTTTTGCAGTGTCTGCAGCTTCCTTTGCTATTTTAAACAGATTTGGATAGGTTTTTTTAAATAGTTCTTGTGTGTTCTGTAAAGGCTTCTTTTTCTTTCTATTTAGAACAATGTCGAAAAGCCCCCATAATTGAGCGCCGATAACAACCACGGTAAAAGCAAAAAGTACAGCTGGAATGAAGGCTGTTTTACCCATGTTTGGCAGTCCGTTCAGAAAATGCATGGTGGTAATGGCAAAATATATCATTGCAATATGAGTTATTACAATAACTGCAAGGGATATTTTTATTTTTCTTTCAAGCCTGTCAATACTGATATCGCTTTCTTTTAAACGCCCTGTTATTCTTTCGTTTATGTATTTTATATACATGCGTTTTCCAAGAATAATGTTTGCTGCAAGTATGAATGCAAACAACACGAGCAAAACTACAGACAGTGGTGTGTTTGTTCTGGTTCCTGTTTCTAACCAGAATATGATACTTAAGAAAAAAAGAGCTCCTACGAACAAGAGATTTAGCATTGTTTTTAAAAACGCCTTATTATCCATGTATTCCTCCTCAAATTGTATAAGTATGGAAAATATTCTAGCATACAAAGGGTGTTTATACAACATGGTAAAACATACCGAAGTACGTCAGCAGAATAATGTAATTATAAAATTGTATAATTCGAAGAAAATTTATTCACAGTTTACATTTTTCTTTTATTTTAATCATAAATTATGGTATAATATTCTTATGCCCAGAATCTGATATGGCTGCAAATGCCCCTCCTTATGTACATACACTTACAGGCACGATAACTTGATACCTCATCAATATTTTGGTAATATTTATACTGTCTAAAAGTATATTACAGGGGTACCATAAGTAAAGTGAGGGGAACAAATTGGGTAATAACAATGAGGACAACAACAAGCCCAAAATAAGTGAAACACTGCGGGCTTTGGGGCAGTTTACACATATTGGGATTACGATGGCGGCATGTGTACTTGCGGGTGTTCTGCTTGGCAAGTTTCTAGACAAACTGCTCCACTCGTCGCCGTGGATGGTTTTGATTTTTTCGTTGTTGGGTGCTGGAGCAGCAATCAAAGCCGTATTCAATATTTCGGAGAAGAATAAGTAGCAAGGAATGAGAAAGATTATATGAAGTTGTCTGATCTGGCAAAAAGAATGATAATTACAATACTGGTTATATCTCTAATCTGTGTGATAGGTTCGGTAATTTACTATCGGTCACTTAAGTTTGTCCCCTTTTTGCTTGGTGTTTTACTGGGTAGCGCTGTAAGCGTAATAAAGGTATTTCTTTTGGAGCGCGCAATAGACAAGGCTTTGAAAATGGAATCCATGCTTGCGAAAAACTACGTAAGTCTTCAGCACGTATTAAGACTGCTTTTAACAGGTGTCGCTCTGTTTTTAGGCGCAGTGGTTGATCAGATTAATCTGTGGGGTGTTGTTTGCGGAGTGTTCGCCTTTCATATTGCGACATACAATTTAAAGTTCACATCAAAGAACTAGACAAGGTGGTGTAGGCAAGTGCCATTGAATGTTGACAACATATGGATATTGGACATATTTGGTATAGAGGTTTGGATAACAGAGACGATAGTCAACTCCTGGATTATAATGGCTATCCTTATTGCACTTGCAATTTTTATCCGAATCAAAATGCGTAAATTCAAGGAGATACCCACCGGTTTTCAGAACCTGGTGGAAGCAGGGGTTGAAATGTTTCATAATTTTGCCCAGAATACTCTGGGGGAAAAACTGTTATACATATCCCCGTGGTTCTTTTCAATATTTGTATTTATTTTCTCTTCCAGTCTGTTCAGCATATTTGGACTTAGAGCTCCAACAGCTGACTTTGCAACCACAGGAGCATTTGCTCTTGCGACATTTATTCTCATGATAGTACTGGGAACCAGACATAAAAAGGGAGAATACATTAAAAGTTATTTTGAACCTCATTTCATATTCTTCCCATTGAATCTAATTGGAGAGCTGGCAAAGCCGGTATCTTTGAGTTTCAGGCTTTTTGGTAACATGCTCTCAGGAACCATTATTTTAACCTTGTATTATTCCCTTACACCTATCTTTGTGCAGATAGGAATACCTGCTTTTTTCCATGCGTTTTTTGATGTATTTTTTGGTGCCATCCAAACATACATTTTTGTGATTATAAGTCAGATGTATGTTAAAACCGCAGCGGATTAAAGTGTTTAATTAAATATGCCAAAATATAAATAATATATATAGATAGAAAATGAATGGAGGAATTTATAATGGAAGCATTAGCAAAAGCTATAGGTTTGATTCATATCGCAGCTTCAATTGCACTTCTCAACGGTTTATTAACTACTTTTGGACAGGCGAAAATTGCATCTACGGCAATTGAGTCTATTGCAAGACAGCCTGAGGCTGCTGACTCCATAAGAAGTGCAATGTTCGTAGGTTTGGCCATGGCCGAGACCTCTGGTATTTATGGTCTGTTGATTGCTATCATCATGTTGTTTGCAAATCCACTTGTAAATCAATTGGTAAGCTTGATTGGATAGGTCTTGGTCTTGTGCGATTTGTGCAAATAGGAAGCACAGGAGGGTGTTGATATGCAAAACATGATACTATATTTGGCCCAGAATTCACAAGAAGGACGTGTTTTCGGCCTTGACCAACAGACTTTGATAAGTATGCTTATACAATTATTAAATGGTGTCATACTGGCTGTCGCCCTTGGATTCATTCTCTACAAACCACTCAAAGAGTTCATGCAGAAGAGAACGGACAGAATTCAAGGGAAGATTGATAATGCGGAAGCTACCATGGCAAAAGCCAAGGAGCTTATTGCAGAGTACAATGAAAAATTAAGCCAAATCGACATAACAAGCCAGGAAGTCATTGAAGAGGCTCGTCTCAAAGCAGCTGACGAGAGCAGGGCCATCATTGAATCGGCCAAACAGGAAGCCCAGGAAATTAGAGCAAGAACCCTTGAAAGCATCGAGGACGATAAAAGGCGCCTTAAGGAGGAAGCACGACTTTATATTATTGAACTTGCCTTCCTTATTGCACAAAAGTATGTTGCCCAAAGTATTGACGACGAGACACAGGAAAGGCTTTTTGAAGAAGCCGTATCAGAGCTGGAGGAAGCACAATGGCAAAATTGAAGGATAGTTACGCCAGAGCACTTCTTGAGATATCTGAAGAGCAGGGTACAATGTCAAAGGATTTGGAACAGGCCATTTTCATTAAAAACGCTTTGGATAGCAAATCTACAATAACGTTTTTAATGAATCCGGGTGTTTCCGATTCTCAGAAATTTGCTTTATTCGATAATATCTTTTCTGACAGAATATCGGAACACATGAAGAACTCTTTGTACCTGATGGTTCAAAACGGTCACGGTTCCCAAATTGTGCCCGCTCTTGATGAGTATATTGAAAGGGCAAAACGGCGTGTTGGCGTATTGGAGGCCAAGGTTGTTTCAGCCATACCTTTAACAGATGAGCAGGTGGAGTCAATAAGGGACATACTTAGAAAGAAAACTCATATGGATATTGAAATATCTTATGATGTGGATCCGGATATCATAGGCGGCTTTTATGTCATGGTGGGCGATAGAGTATTTGATGCAACTGTAAGGTCGGAAATGATTAAAATGAAAGAAAGCTTAAAGAGAGGAAGTTCTGAATGGTAGTTAATCCAGATGAAATAAGCAAGGTGATAAAACAACAAATAAAGTCTTACTCATCAAAGCATGATTTCTCCGAGGTTGGTACTGTTATTCAAGTAGGAGACGGAATAGCCCGCGTATATGGGCCTCATAGTGCAATGAGCGGTGAACTATTGGAGTTTCCTAATGGTGTTTACGGTATGGCGCTCAACCTTGATGAAAAAAGCATTGGTGTTGTTATCATGGGTTCCGATGCAGGGATAAAGGAAGGCGATCCTGTCAAGTTGACGGGAAGAATGGCCGAGGTTCCTGTAGGTGACGGCATGTTGGGACGTGTTGTGAATGCCCTGGGTGAACCTATTGACAATAGAGGACCAATTGCGGTGGAGGGCTACCGAAGAATAGAGAATCCTGCTCCAAGTGTAATCATGAGAAGATCCGTCAATCAGCCTTTGCAGACAGGCATAAAGGCTATTGATGCTCTTGTTCCGATTGGAAAAGGTCAAAGAGAGCTGATTATAGGTGACCGTGAGACGGGTAAAACCGCTATTGCAATCGACACCATAATCAACCAAAAAGACAAGGATGTATACTGCGTATACGTCGCTGTTGGACAAAAAGCGTCTACTGTTGCGAGAATTATAAAAGTGTTGAATGAAACGGGTGCAATGGACTATACGACGGTAGTTCTTTCCACTGCCAGTGATTCCGCACCACTTCAATACCTGGCCCCATATGCAGGATGCGCCATTGCAGAGCACTGGATGCATAAGGGTAAAGACGTCCTTGTTGTTTATGATGATTTGTCAAAACATGCAGTTGCATACAGGGCAATAAGTCTTTTGCTTCGCCGTCCGCCGGGGCGTGAAGCATATCCTGGAGACATATTCTACCTGCACTCAAGACTTTTGGAAAGAGCTGCCTGTCTGAGTGAAGAATACGGTGGAGGAACATTAACCGCTCTTCCGATAATAGAAACTCAGGAAGGTGATATCTCCGCATATATTCCCACCAATGTCATTTCGATTACCGATGGTCAGATATATCTGGAAGCGGATCTGTTTAATAACGGTGTTCGTCCTGCAATTAATCCCGGATTCTCGGTATCCCGTGTTGGTGGTTCAGCCCAGGTAAAAGCAATGAGAAAGCTGGCAGGACCTTTGCGCATAGAGTTTGCACAGTACAAAGAGCTTGCCGCCTTTTCACAGTTTGGTTCTGATTTGGACCAGGATACATTAAGGCGTCTCAATCATGGTGACAGAATTATGGAAGTATTGAAACAGCCGCAATACAGGCCAATGCCTGTTGAAGACCAGGTATTGATAATATATGCGCTTAACAATGGCTTCTTGGAGGATGTAGATATAAATCGCATATTAAGGTTCCAAAAGGATTTAATAAAATATGTGGATACACATGCTGTACGCATCAAGGAGGAAATAAGGGGGAAGGGCGACATATCTGATGAGCTTGCCAAGGAAATAGATGCTGTCATAAAAGAGGTAAAGGAACTTTACAACTACAGCTAGGGAGGTTATGGTTTGAATTCACTAAGGGACATAAAGCAGAGGATTGGAAATATTGATTCGACCAAACAGATAATAAGGGCGATGGATATGATTGCGTCTACAAAGCTGCAGAAGGTAAGAGTGCAGCTTGAAGGCGTGCGTCCCATTTACGGCAATCTTAAAAGAATTGCTGAAGAACTGGGCTGCCATAAAGATGCCCACTCCCACATTTTTTACAACAACTCAAGTATTGAATCCAATGACACATTATATATAGTCATAACCAGCGATAGAGGTCTTTCTGGAAGCTACAATGCAAACATACTTTCAAAGTCGTATGCGCACATGAACCAGGAAGGAGTTAATGAGAAAATACTTGTTGTAGGTTCAAAGGGATATGAGTTTTTCAAAAAAAGAAACAAACATATTCTTAGAACTGTAACGGATTTGACGGACGCACAAGTCTATTATGTCGCTGAAAGTATTGCAAACTGGCTTACCGACTATTACCTTTCAGGAAAAGTCAAAGAAGTATATATTGCATACACTCATTTTGAGACTGTCTTGAGCTATGTCCCGTATGTCGAAAAACTTCTACCTTTGTCCTGCAGCGGACTTAAAGAGTATTTCGATAGAAAATATGAGCCTGATGTAAAAACATTTATAGACCATCTGGTGCCGATATACCTGCACATGAATCTTTTCAGGGCCTTTTCGGAATCCCATACCAGCGAACAGGCGGCAAGGATGGTTAACATGAGTTCGGCTGGCAAGAATGCAGAAGAGATAATAGAAGACCTTACAAGAATGTTCAACAGAAAACGTCAGGCAGTAATTACGCAGGAGCTAAGCGAGATTGTGGGAAGTGTAAGTATATTGAATAAGGGTGAACTAGATGGCTGAAGTAAACAAGGGTAAAATTGTTCAGATAATTGGAGCGGTTATAGATATAAGGTTTGAGAGCGAACTACCTTCTCTATACAATGCGATTGAAATAAAGAATGGAGATGAGATTATTGTCGCTGAGGTCATGCAGCATCTTGGCGATAATACTGTAAGGTGCATATCCATGCATCCTACAGATGGTTTGAGAAGAGGCATGGACGCAGTTGACACTGGCAATCCGATATCAGTGCCTGTTGGAGAAGAGGTATTGGGCAGAATGCTCAATGTGTTTGGTGAGCCTATTGACAACCAGCCGGTTGTAGAGGCAAAGGAAAAATGGGTAATACACAGAGAAGCTCCAAAGCTTTCGGAACAGGTTGCTACTCCCGAAGTGTTGGAAACGGGTA
>Ga0116180_1002866_pt1 | contig 13327 bp, 10 predicted proteins | sample AD_UKC073_MetaG_FD_89804 | JGI IMG/M metagenome (GOLD analysis project Ga0116180, IMG submission 89804) | Active sludge microbial communities of municipal wastewater-treating anaerobic digesters from USA - AD_UKC073_MetaG | ecosystem: Engineered > Bioreactor > Anaerobic > Digestate | place: USA...
ATGGCTACGGGCTGGCAACCCGAACTGTACGGGAAGAACTCGCCAGTTGTGCTTCAACACAGCGTCGTAGAGACCCCTGCCACTTTGGATCATTGAAAGATCACCCGGTTTCATACGGAGCTTCTTCTTTAAAGTTTTCGCCCGCTCCGGAAGTTTGATTTTCTTAAGCACCTTTGCTACGGCCTCAAGGTGCCGAGGCAAGGTCATATCAAAGACTCGCTCAATGCGCCCTTGCAGAAGCACAGTGGTATGGCTCCTTCCATGCTCAAGGGCCAACTCTTCAGGCTTCAACCCATCAATCGCCTGCGATGATTTGAGCTGAAATTTTTCCCGATAGGCAGTTTCGTAGTCCTCCGCAATGTACAGGGCTGGCCAAGGATTAAGTGTGCCCGGATCCAAATCCATCCCTGCATTGAATCGAGCACCATATCCCGTCAGGCTGCCAGCGCTCGACAGAGGCATATTCGTAAACTGGTAATCGACGATTCGCACCCACCCCTGAATTACAAGCGGATTTGTCTGGTGCTGCTGGAGCGCAGCGATCAACTCGGGACGCAAGCGGCGTCGTTCAGGCTCCAAGGCGAAGTACAAATTCGCCTCCAACTCATCCAAGTCGTTCGACAGAGCGGTCCAACGATCAATCGACTCGCTGCTGAAACGATCCAGTTCACGTATTCCGATCGGCTCTTGCGGGGCCGTTCGCGCCGCAGGAATGACGAGTTTTCTAGGCTTTGGCAACTCGACTAGTCCAATCAGGCCATTTCCGGCTCTTGAACATGGGTTCGATTTTTATCAAGCACCGCATTAATGATGAATTTTCGCAACCGCTCGAAGCGCCCCAAACGGATCATGTCTCTAGGGGACACATCACCCAACATCGGATTGCGAGCCCTAAACCAGGTCACCGTCTTATCGGTGTCCCCATCAAAGAATTTGGCCACCATGTTGATGGTGATGGCAATTTCCTCCAAACGCTCGCGCATCGGCTCTGGAATGGAATCGTCGTAGCGAACCGACTTCAGCGAGACTGAGGCCAGCTTCGAAACATCTTCGCGTTTAAGCCCCAGGACCTCAGGCACGACCTTTGGTTGAAAGGAATTGCCAACCCCGAAGTGAAAATAGTCTTCAGGAACACTGTCAAACAAACTGAAGCCTGCGGTCGACTGGGCACTCACCATAGGAACCATATAAGCCTCTTGCCACAAAAAAAAGTCGTCATAGAACCACAAAAGAGACACATTTTAACCAACTATTGCCCATCATCTTAACGGTCTGCCAAAGACCACGCAACAGACGCGCGCGCACCAGTCACACAACGACTCCCATACCCCTTTTTGTATGGAGAATTCTGATGACGACCAAGATCTGCGCCTGCTGCGGACAACCCTTTCAGCCCCGCCCACAGGTCCACAACCAAACCTATTGCTCGTCCCCGGCCTGCCAACGCGCTCGACGCCAAGCCTGGCAGCGCAAGAAGCTTCAAGACGACCCTTTCTACCGAGAGAACCTCCAGGATGCACAGCGTGCCTGGCGCGACCGAAACCCAGACTACTCGCGTCGGTACCGAGCAACGAATCCGGCGTATGCCGAGAGAAACCGACAACAACAGCGCTCAAAGCCAAATCCCGCGCATGAATTCGACCCTGCAACGGCGAACGTGTCAACGAGGCCTGATGGACTTCCCGCTGGAATCTATCGAATCAGACCCATTCAGGTGAAGGGCCCTGCAAAGATGGACGCGTGGATTGTGGAGATTTCCCCTGTGTGCGCCGAGTGCCCTTGCAAAACAGACGTTTGCAAAGATAGGACGTGATCGCCAATTGGCCCACGAGCATTTACCGTACGGCCCAACTGAACAGCATGCGATCCGGTCTATGTCTACCGATGTGCCAAAAGATGATGCGTTGGATCGGCCGGCCAACTTCCGGGCTGCCGAGTACGTCCGGATGTCGACCGAACACCAGCAGTACTCCACCGAAAACCAGGCCGACAAGATCCGTGAGTACGCTGCGCACCGCGGCGTTGAGATCGTACGCACCTATGCGGATGAGGGCAAAAGTGGCCTGAACATTGGCGGGCGCCTGGCCCTGCAGCAACTGATCAAGGACGTGGAAGCCGGTCCGGTCGATTTTCAAATGATCCTGGTGTACGACGTCAGCCGCTGGGGGCGCTTCCAGGATGCCGACGAAAGCGCCTATTACGAGTACATCTGTCGTCGCGCCGGCATCCAAGTGACCTACTGCGCCGAGCAGTTCGAAAACGATGGCTCCCCCGTCTCAACAATAGTCAAAGGCGTCAAGCGTGCCATGGCCGGTGAGTACAGCCGGGAACTGTCAGCCAAGGTCTTTGCAGGTCAATGCCGTCTGATTGAACTGGGCTACCGTCAAGGGGGCCCCGCTGGCTTTGGGCTGCGCCGGGTCTTGATCGACCAGACTGGGTCCGTCAAAAGTGAACTGGTACGCGGTGAGCACAAGAGCCTGCAAACGGATCGGGTCATTTTGATGCCAGGGCCGGAGCCGGAAGTCGAAACGGTCAATCAGATCTACCGTTGGTTCATTGATGAAGGCGTGCCTGAATTCCAAATCGCAGCCCGCCTCAATAACCAGGGGGTCCGCACCGACCTGGATCGTGACTGGACGCGTGCCACGGTGCGCGAAGTACTGAGCAATGAAAAATACGTCGGCAACAACGTCTACAACCGTATCTCCTTCAAACTAAAAAAGCATCGCATCGTCAACCAGCCAGAGATGTGGATCAAGAAGGAAGGCGCGTTCGAGGCCATTGTGTCGCCTGAAGTTTTTTACATGGCGCAGGGCATTATCCGAGCAAGGGCTCACCGGTTCAGCAACGAGGAGTTGATCGAAAAGCTGCGCAAGCTCTACCAGCACCGAGGCTTCCTGTCGGGCCTGATCATCGACGAGACGGAAGACATGCCCTCAGCCGCGGCATACATCCACCGCTTCGGAAGCCTGATCCGGGCCTACGAAGCCGTTGGCTTCACGCCGGACCGTGACTACCAGTTTCTGGAGGTCAACAAGTTCCTGCGCAAGCTTCACCCGGAAATCATCAATCACACCGAACGCGCAATCGCCAATCTCGGCGGCTCCATCGTGCGTGATCCCGCCACGGATCTCTTGCGAGTGAACCAGGAGTTCAGCATTTCGATCGTGCTGGCACGTTGCCAGACCCATGACAACGGGCGCCATCGATGGAAGGTCCGCTTTGACACCAGTCTGGCCCCTGACATAACGGTCGCGGTTCGGCTGGATCAACCCAATACGGCTCCTCTAGACTACTACCTGCTGCCGCGCCTGGACTTTGGCCTGCCACGCATACATTTGGCGGAGCACAACAGCATTGAGTTTGAGAGTTACCGCTTTGAAAGCCTGGACTATCTGTACGGCATGGCAGAGCGCACCCGGGTCAGGAGGGCGGCATGATCAAAGAGCATCCGTCCAGCAATCTCCAGATGATTCCGATCGACAAGATCGAAGTCCTCAATCCGCGCGACCGCAACGGCCGCATCTTCGATGACATCGTCGGCAACATCAAGAACATTGGATTAAAAAAGCCCATCACGGTCACGCCGCGCAAATACTCCGACGGTGAGGAAAGATTCTTACTGATCTGCGGAGAAGGTCGACTCAAGGCCTTCAAGTCCTTGGGCGAAACCACGATCCCTGCCATGGTCGTTAGGGTCAGCGACGAAGATGCCTTCATCATGAGCCTGGCCGAAAACATCGCCCGCCGCCAGGGGCGCACCCTGGAGTTGCTTGCAGGCATCGAACAGTTGCGCGATCAGGGCTACGACAAAAAAGCAATCGCCCAGAAGACGGGTCTTGGTCAGGACTACATTCATGGCATCCTGCAGTTGCTAAAAAACGGCGAGGAGCGACTGCTGATTGCTGTTGAAAGTGGTCGTATCCCACTCAACGCCGCCCTGACCATCGCAGGTGCAGGCAACAATGACAAGGATATACAGGCGGCCTTGCAAGAGGCCTATGAGAATGGTCAGTTGCGCGGCAACCACCTGATCCAGGCCCGCAAGGTCATCGAAAAGCGTCGGTCTCTGGGTCGAACCATTGCGAGGGGGGCACCGCGCAAAGTTCCGGATGTGACGTCCTCCAGCCTGATCCGAACGTACCAGCACGAGGTCGAACGGCAAAAGCTGATGGTCAAAAAGACGGAATTCGCGCAGCAGCGATTGCTGTTTGTGGCTGAAGCAATGCGCCAACTCATGGCCAATGAAAACTTCACCAACCTGCTGCGCGCCGAGGGGCTCGACAGCTTGCCGAAATACATTGCCGAACGCGTCTGGCCCGCAGGCAGCGCCTCATGACGCAAAGCAAACTGGGATTTATCCCTGACCCCATCACCGTTGCTTTCGACAAACTGTTGCCATCTCGCAAGGCCCCCGACGGACTCATAAGTTCTCGGAAGTTCAAGCAAATCATTTCGTCCATTGATGCCATTGGACTGATTGAACCTTTGACGATCGCCAAAGCGGACAAGACCAGCAGCATGCACCTGCTGCTGGATGGGCACATCCGAATGTTTGCCATGCAGGAATTGGGCTTCACTGACGCTCCTTGCCTGATCGCCAAAGACGACGAGAGTTACACCTACAACAACCGCATCAACCGACTGTCGACCATCCAAGAACATTTCATGATCCGGCGGGCGGTCGACCGTGGCGTCACACCGACTCGGTTGGCGAAATCATTGGAGCTGGATCTCGAGCACATCACCAAGAAGATCAACCTGCTGGACGGGATCTGTGCCGAGGCTGTTCGACTGCTCAGGGACAAGCATTTTTCAGCCAACCTGAGTCCGGTACTGCGAAAGCTGAAGCCGACGCGCCAGGTTGAGTGCGTCGAATTGATGGTGGCTACCAACAACATCACCGTGTCCTACGCCCAGGCGCTGCTGGCGGCGACGACAGCCAACATGCTGGTCAACGAGGGGGCCCCCAAGAAAGTCAAAGGTGTCACCGCCGATCAAATGGCGAAGATGGAACGCGAAATGGCTAACCTGGAGAGTCAGTTCAAACTAGTCGAGCAGTCTTATGGGCAGGACGTCCTCAATTTGGTTCTTGCCAGGGGTTATTTGACAAAACTGCTGGACAACGAAGCCGTGATCCGCTTTTTGTCCCAGAACAACCCGGACATCCTGCGCGAGTTCTCAGGCATCGTCCAGGCGACGTCACTTGACAAATAGTGAATGCAGGCCCCCGGAATGCCCAAGGCGGACACGTCAAGTCCTTTGCTCGGCCCCTCCCTTGATGAGGCTACACCTGATGCGATGTCAGAAGTGGCCATCCATCGAAATGCGCCGCACCCACACCGGACTTGCCTCTACGGCTTGGTTGGCGAAGTGGCCTGTGCTGGCAGCGATGGGACAGAAACCAATCCCTTTGCCATCGCGGCCAATTTCATCACTTACCTTTCCTGTGCCATTGGTCGAGGCGTCTACCTGCCCATAGGAAATACTTGGCACCACAATCGAATTTTCTGCCTGCACATCGGGCGCTCGGGGCGTGGCCGCAAAGGCGATGCCGTGCAGCTGGTCTTGCGGATCGATCAGGCTCTGCGTGAGTTGGACTATCGGTTTGCACCGCAGATTCACCGTGGCGGCCTGTCCAGCCGCGAAGGCCTTGTGGCCCTGATGCACGACGGTTATCGACAAGGCAAACATGAAATTCCGGCGGTTGATGACAAAAGGCTGTGGGTAGTCGAATCCGAGTTCGCCAACGTACTTCACCAAGGGCGGCGCGACGGCAACACCCTGTCAGCCGCTCTGCGCGATTGTTGGGATGGCGTCGATCTCAAGCCCGCCACCAAGTCAAATCGGCTCTACGCCAGTCATCCACATATCTGCCTGAGCGGCGCTATCTCCCCCAGCGAATTGACGGCCCTGATTAGCGCCCGCGAGCTGACCAACGGCTTCGCCAACCGCTTCCTGATGATCTGGGCCGAACGAACACGGATACTTCCGTTCCCGAAGGAAACACCGCTGGCGACCGTCGAGCGGTTGGCGCGCAAAACTTTGGAGGTACTGGCCTTCGTCCGCGCCGACCGGCACGAAGAGCGCGACCATCTTCGGATGGAACTATCACCGCAGGCGCAATGGCGCTATGCCCAGCTCTACCGGAGTGAACTGAACGAAGACGTTGGTGACGCAACCGTCGGCGCGCTTCTGGAACGCCGCGCCCCGATGCTGCTACGCCTGGCAATGCTGCTGGCGCTGACCGATTTGCAAACGCGGATCGACGTACCCCACATCGACGCAGCGATGGCGTGGATTCGGCATGCCACTGCATCTGTCCGGTATGTGTTTGTCAGCGCAGCCGACGAAGCAAAGCTGGCCCAAGTGCTGGAAATGTCGAACCGCGTGCAGGCCTTCCTGCGCGAACGCGGGCAGGCCACGCGCAGCCAGATCAGTTCGGAATGCTTTCGGGGCAAAGTGCCCAAGGCCGTGATCGATGCCAGCCTGGAACACCTGCTGGCAGCCACGCCCTCCATGATCAACGTGCGGTGGGTCGATCGGCCTGCCGACACACCGGGCACACCGACGCGGGTGTACCGGCCCGTGTAGTCGGAAAGCTCATTTCGCTGGTTTCTGCACCCTGAATTGTTGGGATGTGAGCCGGAAACGCCGCCAAGAATTCCTGACTAACGCCGATTGCTTGTGTCACGTGCCCGCGAGTCCCATCAGACTGGCCAATTCCCTTTTGAAGAATGCCCCACGCGAGGTGTGAAAAGCGATCATAGTCTTTGACTTCAGCCAAACACTTCTTGTAGAACCATTCCTTTGACTTGAGTGCCATCGTCATACCCTTTGGAAGAAGAAAGCCACGTGACACGTGGCGTGGAAAAATCTCCGAATTCGGAGAACGAAAGAATTAACTACTACGGGGAGTTATCTCGACATAGCCAATCAAGTCAGCCGAGTAGCTTCCATCTCCGTTTGCTGCACCCTTATGCTTAATTTCTCGCTGCAGCGTTGGCTCAACTGCCTGTGAAAACAGATGGAGTCGCTGATCCGGAGTGAATCTCGGCGTGGCTGTCGGGGCCTGCAGGTAGCGTTCACATTGCCGTTCCACCGCAGGCACACGAGTGCCGTCTTGCTTGACTGCAATTGGCTGAACCACCACGCGGCGCTCTCCGTTCTTGCCGGAGGTCTCGACCATCCAAAACGACAGCAGGACTGGGTCGTCGACGTCGGCCGCAACAGCAATTCCAAGATCTTCCGGCGGCACGATGCGCCAGCGGCCAAGCTCTTCCTGCACGAGTGGGTGATCCAGCCCCATCAGCTCCACGTTGTCGTTACTCGTGGCCGTCTCTCGGTTCAATGTGAAGCGGGCCTTGCGCGCACCATCGGCGGTCACAAGGTCATAGGTCTCGTCGTCCACCTTGACGAGTCGCTGCTGTCGATCTGTCACTGCTGCCGACATGAACCGCACCAATCGATCCAGACTGGAGGACACATCAGAGAAGGGTTTGTAGTCATCGAGACTGAAGCCTTCGAGATCTTGGAACAGGTCAAACACGACCTGCCGCGCTTCACGCGAATTCGATAGGGCAGCTTCCAGTTCCACCTTTGTCCGCTTGAGCTCGGGGTCTGAAAGCGCCTCTTGGTACAGGCGGTCGTAGTTAAGCCGCTCGGAGAGTTGGCCAAGAATCTGTGCACGCAGGTCTTCGGCGACGTTGCCTTGATCATCGACCTTGCCGACCGTCTTGGCGATTTCCACCAGCTTCTCGTCCAGCATCAGGAAGATGCGGCCTTCGATGGTGTCGGACAGCACAAGGTTGTAGACCTGTGCCGTGTGGTTCTGTCCGTAGCGGTGGATGCGGCCGATGCGCTGCTCCACGTCCATCGGGTTCCACGGCAAGTCGAAGTTGAACAGGATGCGCGCGAACTGCAGGTTGATGCCTTCACGGCCAGCCGCCGTACAAACCAGCACGCGCGGGCCATCCTTCTGCCGGAAGCGGCGCTCGGCTGCAACCTTGGCACCGTGATCACCACCACGCAGCACCGCCACGCCCTGGCCGGGGAATGTCTGGTCGATCTCCCTCGCAATCAAGTCCACAGTGCCGAGGTAGGTGGCAAACACGACGATTTTTTCGCTCGGGTTCTGCCGCCATAGGATGCCCAGGCCGTCGAGCAGCTTCTGCGCCTTGGTCTCGCGCTGCTGCGGGAAGACCTTGAGTAGATCGCCAATGCGCAGCCGTTCTTCGGGTAGATGCAGTTCCACGACAGCCGATGCGGCTTCTTCAGCGTGGGCAGCTCCATATTCGCTGCCATAAGGGTCGGAGGCCAGTTCCAGCGCTTCCTCGTCCAGCTTCTTGACCAGTCGATACTTGAGATCGGCCAGCACACGGTCCACCTCGCTCCGGCCGATGCTGTCGCGTGCGAGGTTGAATTCTTCATGGATCAGCTCGCGGGCTTCATCGGTCAGCCGCTCACGCCCCTCGATGTCCAGGTCTTTATCCCGCAGGAATGCCTCGTGCAGCGTCAACATCAGCAGACGGCGTTTCATGGTGCGCCGCACGGCGGCGAAGCTCGACGCAGCAATCTTCTGGAAGATGGCCATCAAGAAGCCGAGGGCACGCCCCTGGCCGCCCTGGCGACGCGCAAGGTCGAAGCCGTCCTCCAGGTACTCGCGCAGCTTCTCGTAGAAGAGGCGCTCCTCCGGGCCCATCAGGAAGGACTCGGTATGCACCCAGCGTCGTGCAAACAGCGGCGAACCATCCGGCTGACAGGCGTCCGCCTTCGTGCGACGGAACATCACCGTGTTCAAGCGGTGCCGGTGTTCCAGCATTTCCTCGGGGCTGCCGAATAGCGTCGGGTTCAGCAGTTGCGCCAGCATCCAGAACTGGAAGTGATTGCCCTGGTGAGGCGTCGCCGAGAGCAGCATCAGGTCGCGGGAATGGTCTTTCAGCGCTTCAGCCAGCTTGTAGTTCTCGGTCTTCCTGACCTTGCCGCCATTGCGGTATGCCGTGAGGTGATGCGCTTCGTCGAACACCACCAGATCCCAACGCGGTGCATCCAGCAGGCGCTTGATGCGCGCCGGGCGCTTCAGGGTGTCGATGCTGGCAATCAGTCGGTCGTGCTTGGCGAAGGCGTTGGTCTTGCGGTCAGTGATGTCGCCCTCGGAGCCGAACACCTCGAAGTCGAGGTTGAACACTTCGTTCAGCTCGCGGTGCCAGTTGTTCACCAGACCCGCAGGCACCACCATCAGCGCCCGGGTCAGTTCGCCCCGGCTGGCCAGCTCCCGAAGAATGAGTGCCGTCTCGATGGTCTTACCCAGCCCGACCTCGTCGGCGATGAGGTAGCGTCGGGGCGACGCGGTGGCAATGCGGTGCGTCAGCACCACCTGATGGGGAAGCAGATCGATCTTGGCTGACGTCAGCGCCGACGCGCTCTCCATCACCGGCAGTGCGTGCGCCTCGTAGGAGAGCCACGCCTTGTGTGCCCGGTCGGCGTTGCCACCGACCGCACGCAATATGCGTTCGGTGCGAGAGAGTTGGCGGCGAACCGAGCCAACCGGCACACGGCGCTCACCAACGCCGAAAAACGCACGCAGGTAGCCGTGGGCGATCTGGCCGTCCCTCGGGCGCAGTGCCCAGCCCGTGGTGGTTCCCAAGTCAATCGCCAGTAACACGAGACACCGGGTTGGCGCCATGTCATCACCAACGCCACCCACATATACACCTACATCGACACCGGTATCGACGACGGCATCAGCCATCCTACGTAGGTCAGAGGGAACCTTAGTTCCCTTTCCTACGTAGTAGGAGGGGGGTTTGTTTCCAACTGGATTTTGGGTGAAATATGAATAAAAACAAGGACTTAGCTCAGTTGGCAAGTTGGCAAAACGGTTTTTTGTTGCCAACTGCCAACTGAACCTAAGTTGTTGATTCATATGGGAATCCAGTTGGCAGACTTCTTCCAACTGAGTCCAGTTGGCAAAACCGGGGCTCCAGTTGGCAACACTTTTGCCAACTGGATTTGACGTGTACAGATGCGGGTTCATAGGGGAGCCTCCTTGTCATTGATGTCATCTTGGTAGACCCACACGTCCGCTCGCTCCACGGGCATGGCCGCGCCGGAATGTGGGCATTTAAAGTGGGTCGGCAGCACCGTGAAGTGCCGGATCAGCACCTCGCCGGTGGCCGGATCTGGCGCATCGAAGGGCAGGCTCAGCACCATGTCCTCGACGCACAGGTAGCCGAACTTGTTGCGTCCAACCGCGGGCAGCCCGTACTGCGCTGCGTCGCGAAAGAACTTGATATAGCCCTGCGTGGCCAGGGCCGAGATGCGCGCACGGATCGTGCGATCGCCGCCCAGGCCAGCCTTGCCCTCAAAGGCCTCGGCGAACTGGTTGGCGGTGTAGCAACGCCCTTGTGCGGCCTGATCAAACAGGATCTCCAAGATGGCGTCACGCTTGCGCCGGCGCTCCGCATCGAGCCTTTCGCCATAGTCCTTGAGCACCAGGCGGTTATTTGCATCCAGCTCGCGCCACTCGCCGTCGATTTTGTCGACACTCTTTTGCGAGATGGCCGGTCCATTGCGCAACTCGAAGGTCAGGCGCCGAATGGTGCTGAGCTCGTTGGGGCGGTCCAACATGACGCCGGTGGTATAGAAACCGCGCAGGCTGCTGGCGCCGGCCAGCGCCTGGAACGGGTCTTCCTCGAACTGCTTTTTGTTGAGCTTCCTGGTGTGATGGGCGAGGATCACGCCCGCATCGGGGTTGACCGCCTGGCGGATCGGATCCACGCGCTGCGAAAGGAAGAACATCATCGCGCCGTTGTCGTTCTCGCCACCGGCATCTCCCCCGTCGAACACATTTCGGATCGGGTCAATGACAATGATGTCGGGCGGATGGCCGTCGAAGGCATCAAGCATCGCCGGAATGATCTGCTTCAGACCAGCGTCATCCAGAACCAGGCGAAGCTGAGGTGTGGCAATAAAGTTGATGCGCGCCAGCTCAAGCCCGTGGGCTGGCAGCCGGACCTGCTTGGCCCGCTCGCGCAGGTAGTGGTACTGCACTTCGGCCTGCAGATAAAACACACGCAGGGGCCGTGGTGGGGTCATGCCCAGAAACGAAAGGCCCGCGGCCATGTGGGTGAGCAACGCCAGCAGGAGGTCGCTCTTGCCCACCTTGGGCGCACCCCCAAAGACCGTCAACCCACCGGGGGTCAGCACCCTGGGTGCGATCAGGTCGTCGGGCAGCGGCGAATCGTCGTCCAGCAACTGACCCAGCGTAAAGCTTGGCAGCCTGGGCGCTGGCGCCTTCACGATGCGGCGCTCAGCTTGCGCAATGAACCCCGCGCAGTCAAAGCCCTCCGCGACTCCATCGGCGGCATCCCACTTGGATCTCTTGTCGGGCGGGGGCACCAGGATCGCAACGGATGCGGCCGCGGCCATTGCACAAGCGCCTGCTGCGTGCTCTGCATAGTCCCAGCCCGGGGCATCCCGGTCGGGCCAGATCAACACCTCCTTGGCCTTCAGCGGCGTCCAGTCAGTTTTATCGATCGGCGCCTTTGCGCCGTTCATGGCCGTCGTGGCGACTACACCCAAACCAATCAACGCATCGGCACACTTCTCGCCTTCGACCAGAACGACTGTGCGGGCGCTCGCCACCTGCTGCAAGTTGTACAGCGGGCGAGGATCCGGTGCACGCCACATCCGGGCGCGAACATCCCACGGGCGGTACTCCTTGCCGGTGGGAGGGTCGTAACGGTAAACGCAGGCCACGAGTTCGCCTGCTGGCGTGACGTAGTCCCACTTGGCAGTATGCGGCCCCAAATCGTCGACGCCAGGTTCATGGCGAGCTTCACGACGAGCCAGGTGTGAGACAGGTGGCGCGAACCCGAGCCACTGGCGAACCTCATTGAGCACCGCCGGGAAGTCATGCAAGGTGGAGAGCCCGCGCGACATCGCCCAGATGTCCAAAACGTCGCCCCCGTCGTCGTTGGAGAAGTCCTTCCACAGGCCCCGCCGGGGTCCGTCGAGCTCGACCACCAGGCTCTTGCCCGGCGAGCCCTCGACGTCCCCCACGTAAAACTTGCCGCCCCGGATTCGCCCCCGGGGAAACAGGTAATGCAACACGGCCTCCAGCCGATCCAGTAGCGCGGCGCGCAGCACTTGCGCGTCGGCGCTCAGGCCATCCAGCGGCTCCCTTGCGTCATTGAAGTCCAGCACGCAGACTCCTCTCCTGGGGCGCGGGTGCGATATCGGTGTCTTGACAGAAAGTCGTCCATTGAACTACATTCACGCCATGCAATTTGAGTGGGATGACGGCAAAAGCGAGCTGTGTTTCAGGGAGCGGGGGTTTGACTTTGCCTATGCGGCACAGGCGTTTTTTGATCCGAACCGCATCATCCGGCCCGATGACCGCCACAGCTATGGCGAAGAGCGTTACCAACTGATGGGCAAGGTCGAGCAACGTCTGTTTGTAATCGTCTATACCCCCCGAGAACAAGCCATGCGCATCATCTCGGCCCGCAAGGCCAACCAGCGAGAAATGACACACTATGAAGACCGTTCGCGTGACGATTGACCCCAACAAGCCCGCATCCGTCGCGCTGGGGCGCATTGATGCGGCCCGCGTTGATGGGGCAACTGAGCAGGAACTGGCGCGCCAGCAGGCCCAAGATGAGCAGGAGGCCGTGATGGACGCTGCTCGCTTCGCACGCCGGGTTCGCAAGCGCCTGGGGCTGACCCAGGCGGAGTTTTCTCGCCGCATCGAGGTGTCCCTGGACACCATCCGCAATTGGGAGCAAGGCAAGCGCACGCCCACGGGTGCTGCCAAAGCCTTACTAAAGGTGCTGGACCGCAACCCAGAGTTGGCCCTGGCCGCGCTGCACTGAGTCCTGTGCCCGGTGCACCCACTCATCACGCCACTCCCCAACACCGCTGCTGCCACGCACAGAACTTGCACTCCACATGGGTGGGCGTCGTGGCAAAGCGAGGCAAGCTCTCGCCCGAATCGGTCGCGGTGATGACCTTGACTGCGCGGTCCGACATGCGCTGCGCCAGCCCGCCATCAAAGGGCAGCAACTCACACCAGATCGCCTGGGTGTCTTTGTTGACCGCAGTGAACAGGGCCGGGTTGGCTGAGACGCCCGGCACGCTGGCTTCCATGTAGGCTTGGTAGACCGCGACCTGTGCAGCATAGACCGGCTTGGAGCGGGCTACACCCTGCTTGACCGTGTCACGCCAGGATTTGTCGTTCATTGTCTTGAACTCCCAGATAGCCGGGTAACCCATGCCGAAGGCCCCCAGATCGGCAGGCCCTGCGTTCAGGATGCCATCGACATGG
>Ga0116180_1002873_pt1 | contig 13311 bp, 8 predicted proteins | sample AD_UKC073_MetaG_FD_89804 | JGI IMG/M metagenome (GOLD analysis project Ga0116180, IMG submission 89804) | Active sludge microbial communities of municipal wastewater-treating anaerobic digesters from USA - AD_UKC073_MetaG | ecosystem: Engineered > Bioreactor > Anaerobic > Digestate | place: USA...
ACTATGCTTGTTACGACGCTTCCTGATGGTGAGAAGAACACAGTTCTTCAAAGCAGAGAGAAGTACACAGGCGAGGTTTTATTCGAGTGTCCTGCGGCTATACAGGTGGCGGCACATAAGGCATACATTCTTAAAGCCGATGGGCTTTATTTGCGTGGTAAGATGGTTTACTGTTCCAGCGGTGACGGCGTATGTAGAGTAAGCGTACCTGAGTTGGCAGATGACCTTGTGCAAGACCTAGACGCTGAATTCACTTACGGCTTGGTAAGGCTTGGAGCTGAGAAGTACGACTTCTATGCGGAACACGTAGTTTGCGAAGTAAATGGCGTAACCTTCTATCTTGGTATTCCTAAGAAAGCAGTTACGAGAGAGCTTTCCGCAGATGTGCTTAATCTGTTTGATACAATTCAAGCTGATGACGTACGTGTTTACGGCAAGGAAGTACGCTCTATTCACGGCATGGGTCCTTTGAAGATAATGCCGAACAAGACTATGCTTCTTGACAACAAGGTTAAGGTGGGAGCACCATATATTCTGCCTCTTAAAGATACGATATTCCAAGTAGGTGAGGCTCATGCGATGAGGCAGCAGTCCGTAACCGTATCACAACCAGTATTTCAAGCTGCGGGTGATGAATGGACACTTGGTATTGGCTTAGTAAAGAACAACAGAGTGGTCGCAAAGGTTTCTGGCGATTGCGACATCCTGTTTAACGCATATTCGTAATCGTAGGGGGTGAGCGAGAATGAAATTAACCATTACAGAAATCTTTTCATGTATCAGCAAGCTACTCCCTGCTTATCAAAGATTGGCGGCAGTAGTGCTGAAATTGGAAGGCGATAAGTTTTCCGTAGGCGGGGTAGCCAGAGACAGAAATTTTGGCTTCACTGTTGAGGTTGAGAACCCGGGAGTTGGTGACTTTACCATCACCGTAGCCCCAGACGATTTGGCGAGAGCATTGAAGCTGTCAATCAAGAAGATACAGGTATCAAAGAACAGCTTGCAGTTGTTCGGTACGCTTGGTAATGCAGAAGGTGCTCCTCTCTTGGAAGCTACTTGTGACGCAGTATCAGAGGCGATGGCTACGGACGTAGGCAAGATACACAACATGGTTTTAGAGCGTATCGGTGAGCTTGATACAGATAAACCGCTGTGCGTTTTATCCGATGTTCTAAAACCTTGGGAAGCGGTAGCCAAGTGCGGTATGAGGCTTTTCATCACAGAGGATTTGACATACTCAATGAGTGCGTCATCCAATGCTTTCTTTGTAAAAGAGGGAGTTTGTGAGAACGTTCCTGATACCGAAGAACCGTTGCAGGTGGATAGCCACTTTGTGCAGGCATTGGCTGCGGTACAGCAGGCATTTAACGGTGCTGAGTTTAAGATTTACACCGTAAACGACGGCAAGAACTTCATCGTTTTATCCGCAGACAAGGACATCTTCTTGGTGGAAGGGGCGTCAATTCCTCCTGAGAAGCGTACACTTCCAAGAATACAGAGCCGATTGGCTGATATTCAGAAGTTTGATAAGATAACTCTACCTCAGAGTGCTTTAAGGGATTTACTGCAGACAGCGGCTGACCGTGGCGAAGCAGAAATCCGCTCCGAGGAAGGATATTTGGACATACAAGCAGGTGCCTTTGGTAAAATCATAGTAGATACGGCAGATTTTGATTGTCAATGCTGTGCGTACAGGGAGCATACGGTGTCAGCATTAAATGCACTTCCTGCGGGGGCTGAAATGTTGTTAGGCTTCGGGGAGAGCGGGGGAAGAACATTCCTCTCTATGACTTCTGGCGACGTAACTATAATCATACCTGTACATGATATTACCGAGGTTGAATAATATGCGGTGGCTGGCTTTGCGTATGCAAGGTCAGCTGCTGCCCCCAATGTAAAGGAGGTTGGGCGGGAGAATGTCTGTTACACAGCAAATAAATAACAGCATAGATACGCTGAAAAAGGCGTTGCAAGAGCAGGAGTTTCGTAAGAAGCAGGTTGAAAGACTGAACCAGTTGGCAAAAGATGCCGAGGAACAGGCAGAGAGCCTTGAAAAAGAGCAACTTCTTGTCGAGAAGGCTTTAAGGCTTATCATTGAGGCGGGCGACTTGGTTGCTGAGGACAGTTATCGCTTTATTATGCGTTCTGTAAACAGCTTGCTTGATAAGATGTTTACGGATTGTGAGCGTAAGATAAGGCTTACGCAAAAGACCGTAGGCGGTAAGAACCCTACACTTTCCGTGGAAGTAATAGCTGACGGACAGGTGAGGGATTTATCCGAAAGCGGACACGGAATAGCTCAGATAGTTTCCCTTGTTTGCGTAATCTGTCTGATAGTGCTTAACGGCTCAAGAAGGCTTGTGGTGCTGGATGAAGTGCTTAACGGGGTATCTATACAAAATAAGGCGGCTTTATCCGAGGCATTGTGGGCGTTTACTGAAATCGGCTTCCAGTTCATCATTTGTGAACACGCCTTTGTACCAGAAGGGGCGAAGGTTTATGAGGTTGTAAACAATGGCGGTGTAAGCTCCATAGCAAGGACTTATATTCAGGGCGAAGGAGTTTATGGCGTAGAGCTTGGAGAAACGGCAGAGCCTGAGCTTGCATAACGATAATAAATTAAGGCGGGTGTACACTTAGTGTAGACCACTTGAGTAGCAATTATGCGAAAAAGAACATGATGAAGAAGGAAGGAAACATAAACTTTTTAATGTTTTTATAGAGTTTTATAAGTTTTCTGTAACGGTGTAAACTTGCGTAGAAATACTGAGAAGCAGAAAGGGCAGGTGTATACGCCTGCTTATTTGGTAAATAATGTACTTGACCTGTGTGGGTATGTAGAGCCAGAGGCTATCGTAGGCAAGCATATTATAGACAACAGCTGCGGTGATGGGGCTTTTCTCACAGAGGTCGTAAGACGTTTTATTGGTGCGTATCGCAGTGCGGGTTATTCAGACGACGCTATTAAGCAGGCACTGGAAACCTATGTTCACGGGATTGAGCTGGACGGTGAAGCATTTACGAAATGTGTGCAGAATCTTACAGACTTTGCGAATTTGCTTGGAATTGTGGGGGTTTGCTGGGATGTAAATAATGCTGACGCCCTTAAACAGACGCAGTATTCTGCGGGTATGGACTATGTTGTAGGTAATCCTCCGTATGTGAGGGTGCATAACATAAGCACGGACGCAAAGTTCTTAAAGACCAACTATTCCTTTATGCGTGAGGGGATGAGTGACCTTTATCTTGCTTTCTTCGAGCTTGGCTTGTATATGCTTAAGGATACTGGTATTCTTGGGTATGTTACGCCGAGTTCGTACTTCAACAGTAAGGCTGGCGGGATATTCCGTGACTATATTATTCATGGCCGTTCTTTGCATACGGTTGTGGATTTTGGGCATTATCAGCCGTTCAGTGCGACAACCTACGTGGCAATAACCTTGCTTACGAAGGCTGAGAACGACACTGTGAACTATTACGAGTACGACGAATTTGAGCATAAGCCTGTAAATCATAGGGTTTTAGACTTTGGGGATTTCGTTACCGACAGCCGACAGCTTTTATTTGGCGGCAGAGAAGTTAGTCAGACGCAGGCAATCTTGGCTTCTGAGGGGCTTCCTAAGAAGTGTGTAGTGAAGAATGGTATCACTACCCTTCTCGATGAATTTTTCATATCTGAAACCTTACCCTGTACCCAGTTTGTTATACCCATCTTAAAGGCTTCTACGGGGGCGTGGGAGCGTTGTATTTACCCTTATAATGAAAATGGTCGCCCGATACATTTCGACGTCTTACAGAGCGATTTGGAGCTTTCTAAGAGATATGAAACGTATAAGGATAGACTCCTTGCACGGGATTTACAGAAGGGTACAGAGTGGTATGAGTTTGGGCGGGCTCAGGGGATAAAAGATGTCTATAAGCAAAAGTACGCTGTGAATAGTTTAATACGCTCCAAGGAGGATATAAAGCTGGTGGCGTGTCCTCCGGGGACTGGTGTTTATGGTGGGCTTTACATATTGACGGATTTATCCGAGGACGAACTGCGGGGTGTTCTGGTATCGGATGAGTTTGAGGCGTATGTGAAGTCGTTGGGCAAGTATAAGAGTGGTGGGTATTACACGTATTCATCGAAAGAGTTACAGCTTTATTTGAACTACAAGCTGGCACGAGTGAATTTGCTGGATTAAAATTCATCGTGGGCCTATCTGTTGAAAGGTTATAAAATTGTGAGGGAGGTTATGATTCTGTATGAGGGACAGATTTAACATACGGATGCCGAATTTGCCCCGTTTAGGCGGCGGGATGAACTTATACATCGCTGTGGTGGCTTGTATAGCGTTAATTACTTCATTTGTGGCGTACTTAATCACAGGAATTATGATTAGTGCTGATTTGCCTATTGTAAGGAGTTTTAAGGAGCCAGAAGTAGTTATGCCTGCGAGTATGGACGCATATAATATATCGCTTACTTGGGAGAATCCAAAAGTGTATAGTCCAATGCCGTACAAGACGATTTTCTCTGAAAACGAGACAGAGGACGAATTCTACAAGAGAATGGCTGACATCGACAGACGTTCGCTTTATCAGTTGACACAGAAGTACCCAGCACTGTTGCAGAACGGGTTGTCAAACATCAAGTTTGACGCTACACAAGACCAGCCTTCTGAGTTTTTGGACGCTGATACCAATGTGGAGTTAAAGACCGAGCTAATGAATGGAGCGGTTAAGACTAAGCAAGGACATAAGGTTCTTGCTATGGACGGGACTAAATCAATGGTGCTGGTACAGGTTGAAATCAACGATACCGAGGGATACATGGCTATATCTTACGATAAGTCCAAGCTCCTTTTATCTGTTACAAGAACCGCATTTGACGGACGGTGGGGCAATGTCATAGACCATATTAAGCAGAATGATGGTGCTGTGGCGGCGATACCTGCAAACAACTACACATATAATGCGAAAGCAGGTTACGGCGTAGTTGACGGTGGGTTCGTAGACAACTCAATTACGAGATACAACAAGTCAGGTAATTACGACCTTTACATGGGCTTCTCTCGTGAGGGTATATTTACCGTAGGTGACAGAGCAAGACTTGCAAACACTAACTTTACCGAAGGTTTGGGAGTTTTATTGGCAAACGGTGAAATTCCTTTCAAGGAAGTAGTGCCAGCTAACGAGCAGAAGCAGATTATGGAAGCACTTGCTGCACACATTAAAGCTGCAGGAGGAAATCCAGAGGATAAGGATTACGACGCAGTTCCAGTAATCAAGTCATTCATTGAAACATTCGATAGCAACTTACTCCGTGCGAAGACTTCTTGGGTTATCGAGAATCAGACTATTCAGGAAATGATAGGCAAGAAGCTTTATCCGAAGGACGCTACTGACATCATTGATTATACTATCAAGCTTGATGAGGGTGTTGGAGCTCCAAAGGAATTGAAGGAAGCAGTAGAGCTTGTTAAGATGTGTAGAACCTTTGGTTCAGACCAGTACGCACAGAAAGTTATCCCAGTGCGTAGTGCGTATACTGCAATAGGTCAACGCCATAAGGATGGCATGACAGTGCTGTTTGGAATAGGCGGGGCTAAGAAACCAGACTCCAGATTGCTACCCGGCAATGGAGCTACGGTGGACGATATTCGACAGCTATTCTTAGCTTACGATTTGACGGAGGCAGCACTTACGACATCTGGCGATAGAGTGGGCTTCGGCTGGAAAGACAAGAATTTGCTTCACGTACAAGATACTACACGTGCGGGAGGAAACTCTTACGGAGCTTACATTTTGAAGTAGTTCTTGAAAATTAAACTAGGCCTGTACAGTCTATTTAATAGGGCATGACTGTACAGGTTTTTTATTTGACGTTAGGCCGATGCGGTTAATACAATAAGAAACAAATAGCTGAGAGCTTTGAGCATACATGAAAAGGAGTGATAGTATGTCGATGAGTGCGAATCTCACAGGTAAACGAAAAAGAGTAAGCCTAAGCACAAGCTTTTCGAGGGCATTAAATCAACCAAGGTTCATTAAGGGTGAGGAAGACTTCCCGCTTTATCCTCACGGTGAAAATAGTAAGGTGGCTCTGAGCAGGTCAGAGGGATGGCATAAGACGGCTCTAACCACATATAACTCGCCGAGTAATGTACGCACGGTTTGTTTATGTCAGGATGGTGCGAACGTGCTTTATTGGGCACAGCCGATTAAAGGCGGTAAAGTTTCTCCGAGCTTTGAAGCTGCTGGGGAGTATATCTTTGATAAATCCATTAAGACCAGACAGTTGCTGGACGCAACCAAGTTTTCTTGGGATAATGCGGGTCTTTCAGCATTGGTGAACCCAGTTGTACTCTGTAACATGGAGGAACTTTGGGTAACTTCTGAAATCTTTAATTGTCCGAAGTACGCAAACATATACGCTACGCTGAGCAATTTGCAACCGGGTCAAGTCGTATCTGTTAATTCTTTGGCGAGTATTCTTGAAGAAGAAATCAAGCGTACTATTGCGAAGACATTTCCGCTTCTTAGAGCTATCGTAGTTGTGAAAGTACCGCAAGGCAGTATGAACCTTGACTTCCACAAGTGTGCGATTAGGTCTAACAGAGCGAAGGAGCTTCTTGAAGCGAAGTTCCCCGGACAGCGTAGAGCGGTTGGCGAGTGTGCTGATTACCTGAAAGAAGTTGCACAGCAGACAGGTTTGGCTTTTGCAGTACAACCGATTACGACAGGTAGCATTTTAGAGTTTAGCCTTGGTGACTACAAGTTCGACGAGAAGGTTTTATCTGGCGTCAGGGACAAGATAGTTAAAAAGTATACACCTAAGCCGACGGTAGTTAATAAAGAAGTAGAAGCTGAGAAGACTGTTAAGGAAGAACCTAAGAAGGATGTTACGCCTAAGGCAGAGGAGAAAGCTACGGCAAATACTGAACAGACCCACGACGGTGAATCTTTGGTGGATGTAATCAAAGCTATGGAGGCTGAAACCTCTAATCCTACCGTTATAAAAGAAGCATTATTCGCATTAAAGTTTGCCAACAAGGAGTTCTTTGAACAGCAAACGCCTACATTGTCTAAGGAAATGCGTAAAAAATATGCTTCTGTATTAGATGGATAACAAAGAAAGGAGGCAATATTATGAGTGTGACTAAAGTTGACAGAGGTACAGCTCTTATACGCTTAGCAGACCCCCACATTACGCCCGTATCTAACCTTACGGGATTTGTGTTGAGTGCGTTTACTGGGAAAGGCGAGCTGGACCTCGAATATGTAAATAAATATAAGGCGGCGTACTCTGCGTTTCTTAATAAAGACAATGCTATGATTGTGGTTTCACGTATTAAGAGGGAAGATAGTAAGTCTTGTCCTGTGTCTAAGGTAGACGAATTGCGAACTGCTCTGGTAGGTGCGTCTTTTACACCCGCTGACGACGATTTAGCGAAGTTGATTGAAACAATGGTGTTTAAAGTAGAGCCGACGGTGGAGTTGGAAGAAGACAATTTTGGAGAAACCGACGAGATTTTAGACGAAGCTGTTGAGGATATGCGTGTAGCGGCTGTAAGTGCTGCTGTAATCAACGCATACAAGGAGCTTTATCAGTCTGTATTTTCCCCATTACCTCCTAAAGGAGCGTATGCGGCCATTGCGGACGGGTATCCGAATGGAGTTATTAAGCATAACACAGCCCATAACAAAGATAATATGAAGGGCGGTTTGCCCGGTTACGACTCTTATGTGAGTCCGAGTCCTACTTCTTACGCTATACTTGTTATTCGTATGATTTACCGTATGCTAGGTCTTGAAGCATTAGTCGAGACAGGGCAGGTAGACGCAAAAGAGTTGGGTGCTACTGGGACAACCTACTACTTTACAAGACAGCACGGACGACTAGCGTCAGGTGTTATCAGTAACAACTCCCCAAGGTTTAAGAACTGGGACGAGTTTGAGAGAAATGTTACAGCATGGGTGAACAGTAAATTATCCAGCGTTTATAAGGAGTATAACAAAGTCGACGCAGGTGCTGACTTTGACGCACAGCTCGCACAGTCTAAGGCTGTTGAAGCAGCACTTAGAGCAGCAGGAAACAGCTTAGCAACTTCTGTTGTAGTAGAGGTTTGCGACCCTAAGGTGGCTAATCTTCTGGTACTTAGAGTTTGTGCGCCCTCAGTTTTATCTGGGGAGGTTGATAAAGAGAAGATAGCTAAGGCTATCTCTGGTGCTTGGAACGCTATGGCGTTAAGAGATATAACGTATGTACAGAAAGACCCAGCAATGGACTTTTGTGTTTACACAATCACGGTAGCTTTGAATAGTAAGCTTGAACGAAGTGCACCTATGTACGCTTTTCAGGTATGGGAACAGTTAGAGGCTACGGGCGACGTTAGAGAGCTAATTGGAACTCACAACATAATCTTCGGGCGTAATAGTGACGGCTCAATGAAAGCCTACAATATGAAAGTACTGACAGCTGACCCACATAACACTTCTGTTATAGCTGCGTCACAATCAGGTAAAGGATTGACGACACTCTCGGCAGTAGCGGCTGCGGCAGTACATGGGCAACCAATCTTTTATTTGGACGGTAAACCTGATATGGCTGCGGCCTTCTGGCGTTATATGGAGGCACACAGCAATCCAGCTATGCGTGGTAGGGTATTTGCCTTTGACGGGCTTGAGTATAGTGCTACACCTTTGGGTGCAGGTTCTGACCCAGAAACTTACAGACATATGTTACCTCCTGATGAGCTTCCTGATTTAACACCTATGCAGATTGGTGGCTTGATTACGGCTAAAACACTGTCGCTAATGTTAGCTATTATGAAGACGACAAGTTCAGGTGCAGCTGTAAGTGGAGTTGGAGATGTTTTAGGCTACGACTTTACAAAGGGTGGGCTATTCGTTTTTGACGAGGTACAAAAGCTTGACGAACAGTCGTGGACGGCACTAGCTGAACTTATATCTAGCTGGTCTCCAACTATGATGAAAGGTGTGGACAGAGTTGCTGTTTACCGTAAGACCTTATATAACTACATTAACAGTGTTAGAGGCGAGATAAATCAGTACAGTAACGCACTCTCAAAGAAAACCCATATAGGAATGTTTACTTTGTTCCAAGACATAGCCTATGTAAGTGGTAACAGTACCTTTAAAGGTATGTTTGGTACAAACACATTTATCGGGCGTATCAAAGGTTCTAAGCTAGGTTATGTAAATAACGCTGTAACCGAAGAGATGCAGGCAGCTTTCGACAAATACCAATGGTATAACCCAGAAGGCAGTGCTACGGCTATCTTAGCTAAGTTGAAGGCACAAGAAGAACTGAAAGGGCCTATTAAACCTTTCTTGTTGTTTAACGATGAAGAAAATATTGAAGGCTACTGTAAAGGTGTTTACAGCAGTCTTGACCCAAGTATTAAGAGAATGATTGACGAGGAAAGAGCTCGTGGAGATAAGAACAGGCTTCACATTGCAGGTCTTCTTAACTATTACGGAGTAGACTTAGCAGGTCCACTATCATTGGGTTACGATATAGCTCAAAACTTCCTAAGGTTAGTAGGCTTTAAAGGAAGCGTATCCGACTACATTTTATCAACACATATAGATACTCTTATAGATTACACTACGCTGTGTGCTAAGGCTTTTGCAGCAGTTAAAGAGAACCCAAGTCTAAGGTTACCTACACCGGGGACACCTGAGTGTCTATACTCAATCAGTGAGGGTAGAGGTTCTGGGGCAGTTGACATAAACGACGGTGATATGGCGGCTGATTTTCAAGTTCCAGACTACGATACGCCACAAGAGCCGAAGTCAGAGCAAAACACTCCTGTACAGGATACTGTGGTGTCTATGCCGAAGGTGCATGCTGCGGGTATTCCAGCGGGCGGGGTAAGCTTCGCACCTCGTAAGGGTGTTGAAGTGAAGGATGACGAACCGTTTATGAACTACGCAGAAACAGAGCCGACTACCTTCACTACGGAGACAGCTCCTGAAACACCAGAAAGTTTTGTGAGCTACGGCGAACCGCAGAGTGAATCGTTTATTGAATCTCATGGCGAACCATTTGGTGAAGGTCAGGCAGTGGGAGCAGAATCTGCTGGGGTACAGCAGGAACAACCGCAACAGCCGTTGTACTACATTAACGGTATGGCGTTTGTACTCGGTCCAGATGGTAACTTCCACTTCCACAGCGGACGTCTTGCACCGCTTCACGGCGTAGCCCCCGGCACATTCCAAGGAGTTCCGAGAGCGACTGCTCCGACAATCGACCAGAATACAGGACGTCTTCCTTACGACGAAACTCCTACTGGCGAGAGAGTGCTTAACGACCCGAACGCAATGATGTACGGGCAGTTCATATATGGACCTGAGGGCAAGCTTAAGAGAAAGCCGAAAGCAATCGACGTAGAGAAAATGCCGTCAGCTAAGTTTGAAAGGGCTATGTCCGAGCGTTGGGCAATGCTGTTATCCTTGGTATCCAAGTCCGTAGGTGGAGCAAGTCTGGTAGCAACGCTTGGCATAGCGGAGAACGCTGTATACGTCAATGGAACACAGTTTTATCCGCCTGATGGTCTATTGAATGACGCAGGTCTGAGGGTAGTAGACATCGTGGATTTCAACGTCTTGTTTAAGCAGTTCAAGCAGTTGAAGCAGTTAATGCTCGATTACAAGGCGTACACAGTGTTTACGGCTCAGTACGGCGGTGTTCACGTACCGTTTACGAAGCATAAGAACCTGTTGTCTATCACTTACGTAGACTCCTCAGGTAAGAAGTTTACTTACACCAGAGAACACGCTGCACACGAGTATGCTGTTCCTGTGGATAAGCTACACCATAATTTCAACACATGGACAGCTATGATGGCACAGGTGAACAAGGGAAGCACATCTTCCTTCTGTAAACCGGGAACAAGGCTGTTAATGGCTGACTATACGAAGCGATTGGCTTCGGGAGTATTCGGAACTAAGTCCAACTGGTCTACGAAGCGTAAGGTTCTCGGATTTATTGGTATGGCACTTACGGGAGCTGCGACCATAGTAACTGGTGGTATTCAGATGGCACGTGCGTCGAGACGACAGAAATAACCAATAACTGAGAATGATTAAATTTGGTGCCTTGGCTAAAACACCTTAGTAAATTAGCCAAGGCATTTTATTTTGTGTAGATGGGAGGAGGTAGTCGTGGATTACAGCGAAATCAGAGCGTCATTGCAAGTGCTGGGGCTGAAAGAACTACCAAAGGACCACGCTACCTTGAAAACTGCGTACAGAAGGCAAGTGAAGAAGACACACCCTGATTTATCAGGTACAAATGATTGCAAGACATTTATGCGGGTACAGCGGGCATTTGAGGTTTTAACGGAGGCTATTGATGAAGGCGATAAACCTTTTATCCGTGTACGTTTTGGAGAAGGCGACTATCAATTTGCCAATGTTTCTAAGATTGAGCCTGAGGGGTATATGGGCTGTAAATATGTGACTGCATTAAAATGGTTTTCAGGTATGCTGTTGAGTATAAATTACGGTCCGTGGTTCGAGGTAACTGAACCGAAAAGCTTTGTAGCGGGGAATACTTGGATATATTTAATTGATTAGAGGAGGGAGAATGAATATGGAGAAAGAAAACTTGAATGAAGTTTTGGACGGCATGGAGCACACTGAGGAAGTTAAGGAGGACGCTGTGCAGGAAGTCAAGGACGACGTAGCCGTCCAGCCTCAGATAGACGAAACTGTGCAGACGGAAGAAGCTATACAGGAAGAACAGACTGTTGCGGAGGATGTTACTCCTGCGGAAGTAACTGCGGAAGTAACTGCGGAAGTTCATCCAAAGAAGAAAATCCAGTTCAAACCTGAGAAGATTTCACAGATGAGGACGAGGTTTTTCTTGTGGCGACAGGACATGAAGGATATATTCCGTAGACGCAAGGGAACAAAGTCAGCAGTGAAGATTAAAGCTAAGGAAGCGATAGCTGCGGAACGTGAGAAGTTATACAACCAGTTCGTAAACAGGCTGATAATTCTGCTTATAAATGGATTGGCGGTCGGAGCGCTTTTATTGGCGGCGTTAGACTATATCGTAAACGCTCAGATACCTGAAAGAAATCCGATACTTTTGACAATCTTTCTGATGTTGGCGCTTTATTGTGCGGTGTATTGGTTTTTTACTTATCGTAAGGGCAAAGGTGTTGATGGACTAAGAGGTCTGGCTATATTTGCACTTATCTTTTCGCTTATAGGGTCTTCTGCGGGTGTGTACGATGTTTACATGAACCATAAGAACCTCAGCACATACTTCTATGGTGAGAAGATTGCAGTTAAGAACCAGCAGGAAACAGCACTTTTATTGGCAAGCTACATTGACACTTGGAGACATACTCCGAATTACAGTCAGGTACACGTAGCGGAGAACGCTTATTATGCGGTGGTTTATAACTCCAAAGGTGAGAGTTTGGCACAGCTTGTGACTACTGGCGGTGCTGAGGATGAGAAGAAAGACCCGACATCTAATATGACAGTCGTATTGACTGACGGTACGGCGGTTATAGCCACTGAAAAGGCGATTGAGCGTAGACGTGACGTTGATAATCTAAGATATGTGGAGTTGGCATTGCAGTGGGTAGCCAAGGGCAATGCAAGATTAAACCGTTATTCAACAGCACTGGACGCAGTAAAAAAGCAGAGTGTACCAGCTGATGGGTTGCCGGGAACTGAGTATACTGTAACTATTTCAGGGCTAAATAACATCAAGAAGTTTTATGCGTCTATCATCGGAGAGAAAGAGGCTCAGGATACATTCTATGCACTTTCAACCGTGGACGGACAGGTCGACTTGATTTATCAGATAGCTCTGGATTCATCCTATATCGGTGTGGCTTCTTTAATCAGCGTAGCGGGCAAAGAAAGTCTGCTTTGGTACATCGACAACTATGTTGCTGCTTACGACTGGGAGCTTGGACATTATGACTGGTACAACTACGATTACAAAGACCCTGATAAGAACGAAAAGATGTTGCATACAGCCCTTTACAACGCTTCTGCTATGCTTGAAAGGCTTGGGAAGGACTTAGGTATAGACCCTGACGCTTATGCTGACTATACCGATGACCCTTCGGATACCAGCATAGACCACGACCATGATGGTCAACTACCCAACGGCTAAAGCCGTGGGCTTGATAGCCCCATGTTGACCAGGCTAAGGTTTGAAATAGAACCTACGTTATCTATGTTATGACACCCTAGGATGCCCTCCTAGTTCTAGGCTCTGTCGTATAGCATTAAACAGGTGTAGTGGGTTAAGCCAGTGTGCTATACGTGTAA
>Ga0116180_1002880_pt1 | contig 13296 bp, 10 predicted proteins | sample AD_UKC073_MetaG_FD_89804 | JGI IMG/M metagenome (GOLD analysis project Ga0116180, IMG submission 89804) | Active sludge microbial communities of municipal wastewater-treating anaerobic digesters from USA - AD_UKC073_MetaG | ecosystem: Engineered > Bioreactor > Anaerobic > Digestate | place: USA...
ACTCCCGGATCGCCCGACTGCTCGCCGCCACGGCAGACACCACCACCGGGTATGCCGTCGACCCGGCCCTGCTCGGGCCGACCCTCCCGTCGGCCGACCCGGCGGCATCAAGCACCAGCAGAGCCACCACCAACAGCACCGGCACCGTCGCCGACAACACAGCGGATACAGCACGCGCGCGGGTCAAGGATTCGCTTGCTGCCCAACGGAATGCACTCGTCGGCGAGGAGGAGATCGCCAGTCGCCGAGGTCTGGCCGATGCCCTCGCCACGGCCGCCGCCACCCATCCGGTGTGGGCCCTGCCGCGCGGCGACCTCGACCTCACTGCGCTCTTCGACTCCGGCGTCGACCTGGCCACCCCCGCCATCGCGCGCTTGCTCACCGAACTCACCGCGCCGGCGCCGCTACTCACGGCCGTCGTGCAATCCGGCACCGGGTCGGCCAGCGTCCTGACCCATGTCGCCTGGCCGCTCGACGGGCGCCTCCCGGTCGGTCGCGAAGCCCAGGTACACACGGCATACGGGCAATGGGGTCCGGACGTGCTGCTCGTGAGCACCCACGAGACCAACGTCGATCCCGACGTCACCCCGCACGCCGCCGCGCGCACCCCGCAGGGCCTGCCGGTGCTGCGGTGGGACGACCCGCTGGGCGAGATCGCGAGCCGGGTGCACAGCAGCGCCGATGTCGCGTTGGCGGGTCAGGAGTTCCTCGCCCAGACGGCCACCCTCTGGGCGCAGGCGCCGCAGCAGGCTCGGTCGATGGTGGTCGCCCTGCCGCGTGACTTCGACACCGATCCGGCCGCGTTCACGGCGTTCCGGCAGCTCACCGACAGCTCCCCGTTCGCGACGGTCGGCCGGATCGGCGACGCGCTCGACTCCGCACGGGCCGCCAACTCCGAGTTCGTCGATCCCGAGCTTCCCGCCGCGGCCACCCCACCCACCCCCATCGGGCCGGCCGTCCTCGACGCGGGGCTCATCCAGCGGCTGGCCGGCGAGCGTGCGACCGTGGCCGGTTACCTCGGTCTGATGACCACACCGTCGACCGCCCTGATCCGCTGGTGGGACCTCGTCGACGAGATCGCCGGCGTGCGGTGGCGGGCCCAGCCCAGCAGCCACGCGGGCCTGGTCACCGCACTCGAGAGCGGCGTCGCGACCCTGGAAGGCAGCCTCGTCATCGCCGAGCAGACGACGAACTTCCTCGCCGACGAAGGCGTCCTGCTCGTCACCGTCGTCAACGACCTCGACGTGCCGGTCGATGGCATCCAGGTCAACCTCGCCCCCACCAACCCGCGCATGCACGTCGTCGAGCCAGCGACACCGCTGCGCATCGGCGCGCACAGCAAAGCCACCGCCCGGGTCCGGCTCGCGGCGTCCGCCCAAGGGCTGGTGCCCATCGACGCCTGGCTTTCCGACGGCACCGGCCAGCGGATCGGCCCGACGACCCGGATCACCGTGCGCGCTGCTCCGCCGGGCGTCTGGCTCTATGTCGTCGGTGGCGTCATCGTCGGAGCGTTGGTCCTCGCGGGCGCGATCCAAGCATTGCGCAGGCCCCGCCGTGAGCTGCCGGGCGTCGTGCTCGACCCCATCCAGCCCACCCCGGAAGAGCCGGTGTCTGTGCCGATCGACCACCTCGATGGCCATGATTCGCCGCCTTCCAGCCCTGCGAGCCACCCGGCATCGAGAGCACCCGACGCTTAGGATGACAAGGCGCGGGCTCGGTCGGTCGACCGGCCCGCAGATGTCCGTGCACCGGCATACCTGGAGGGAGGCACCGTGTCGGAACTTGGACCCGGCAGCCTGCTCGCCGAACAGCGGTATGCCGTCCGCGACCGGCTCGCGGCCGCCCCGGGGTGGGAGCGCTGGGACTGCCACGACACCACCCTCGACCGCTCGGTCGTCGCCTTCACATTCCGGGCCGATGCGCCGGACGCGGCCGCCGCGATCGACGTCGCGCGCCGGGCGGCGAGCCTGGAAGACCCCCGCCTGGTGCGTCTGCTCGATGTCTTCGTCCAGGACAGCATCGCCGCCATCATCGAAGAGCCGCTGCCGCAGGCGCGATCGCTGACCCGGATCATCCACGACGGTCCGTTGCCCTCCGAGGAAGCCCGCCGAATCATCGGCGAGGCTGCCACTGCCCTTGCGGCCGCCGAAGCGCGCGGGCTGCACCACCATCTCGTGTCACCCGACGCCATCTTGGTGCTGGACTATGGCGGCATCAAGGTGCGCGGCCTGTCCTACGAAGCGGCACTCGCGGGCATCGACATCGACGACGGGCGTCCGGGCAGCACGCGCGATGCCCAGGGCCTGTGCTCCTGCCTCTATGCCGCGCTAGCCGCCCGCTGGCCACTCACCACGCCACCGACCGCTGCAGCCCTGGCAAGCCCGCCGTTGACCACCCCGCCGTTCGGCCTCGACCTGGCCCCCCGCGTGGGAGACCGGTTCGTCGCGCCCGGCGAGATCGAAGCCGGTGTCGACGCCGAGCTCGACGAGCTGTGCCTGGTGTCCCTCGCCAGCCCCGACGGGGCTGCCGTGGGTGCACCTCGCACGGCAGCCGAGGTGGTCGCGGCGCTGCGCCCCTGGTCCCCCACGCCCGTGGTCGACCTCGCGGTGGTGCGGCCGGGTGCGCAATCTCTCGGTCCGGTGGCCGAGGACGATCGGCCGCCGGCCACGCCCAGTCCGGCGCCTGACCGCCCGGCGACTGAGGTGAGCGGCACGGCATACCGGGGTCGTGCTGACGCGTGGGACGACTACCTCGACGAGCTCGAGGAGACGCCGATCAGCGAGGTGTTGGCCGACAGCGGCGAGTTCTACTCGCCGTCGACGCAGTTCGGGGCGGGCAGTGAGGGACGGCCAGAGCGCAAGCTCGCGCTGCTCATCGTCGGGGGGCTGGTCCTGCTGCTGGCCGTCCTCGGCTATTGCGGCGCGCCGAAGCTCTCGCCCTCCGACCTGGGGCTGACCCAGCCGGCCCGGTCGACTCTGGTAACCGCCAAACCCACCAAGGCCGGCGGGTCATCCGCCGCCACCACGCCCGGCGCCACCTCCTCCGCTGCCGACAGCAGCGCGGCCGCACTGGCGCCGGTCGCCGTGATCGGCGGGGCGGGATTCGAGCCGCAGAACGGTGGGCAGGTCGCCAACAAGACCGCCGCGCGCGCCTACGACGGCGATCTCACGACGATGTGGCAGAGCAACAAGTGGTATGCCACCGAGAAGTTCGGCGGGCTCAACATTCCCGGCACCGGACTCATCCTCGACCTCGGCCAGAGCACCCCGGTGCGGCAGGTCACGCTCAACCTGCCGGTCCCTCAAGACGTCACCGTCTACGTCGCCAACGCGGCGACCACGGAGGGGGCCACCGCGATCGGCAGCAAGGTGGCGGCATCCGGCGCGGTCGTGTTCGACGCGCCCACACCGCTGGAGGGCGACCTGGTCATCGTCTACGTCACCAAGCTCGGCCTCGACAACGCGGGGCACTTCCGGGCCATGGTGTCGGAGGTTCAGGTCCTGCGGTGACCGCGCCCGACCTGAGCCGTCCTGATCACGCACCGGTGTGGTCCGCCGCCCACGAAGACCCGCGCGACGACGTCCAACTCGTCGCCGACCATTGCGCCGGCGATCCCACCGCATTCTCCGAGATCTTCCGGCGGCACAAGGACCGCATGTGGGCGGTCGCGGTGCGCACCTGCGGCGACCCCGAGCTGGCCGCCGACGCCGTCCAGGATGCCTTCCTCGCGGCATACCGGCGATTGGGGTCCTTCCGCGGCGAGAGTGCCCTATCCACCTGGCTGCACCGGGTCGTGGTCAACGCCTGCCTCGACCGGCTGCGGCGGGTCCGCCCGAGTGCGCCGCTCGCCGACGATGACGACCTGCCCGAGCAGCGCGACGAGCACGCGAGCACGATCACCCGGCTCGACGTGCGCCGCGCGCTCGAGGCCCTGCCCGAGGGTCAGCGCCTGGCGCTCGTCCTGGTCGACATGCACGGCCTGCCGGTCGCCGAAGCTGCCGCGGTGCTCGACGTCGCCGAGGGCACGATCAAGTCCCGCTGCGCTCGCGGTCGCGCGGCCCTGGCGCACGCGTTGGGGGTGACCGGCGGGTGAGTATGCCGTCTCACCGCACCTCCGCGAGGGAACCGGATCGTCGCAGCCGACGTCCTAGCCGTGAGCCTGGCGGGTGTCACACTGCGGGTGCCGGGGGGCACGTCCTGACACGACGAAGGAAGGGGCACTGGTGACCCGGGATCTCGGGGCGGGCGAACCAACCATTCACGAGACAGACCATGCCGACGAGTCCGATGAGGCCGCTGTGGCCGCGGCTGGTGCGGCTGAATCGGCCGATCTGGCCGCGGAGTTCGAGCGCGATCCGTGGGGCATCGGCACGCTCTTGGCCGCGCAGCCCGAGCCCGGACCCATGCCCGAACGTGTCGAAGAGCGCATGTGGGACGCCATCGGAGAGTTCGACGCGTCTCAGGACGGCGTCGACATCTTCGGGGTCAGCGCGCGGGTCGAGTCCGATGGTGGACTGGTCGACGAATTGGGGCTCACATCAACCGAATTCGTCGATGGCGACGACGATCATGGGTCTGGCACCCGGGCGGTGACCGGACGGCATACCTCTCGGGGTGCCGGGCAAGCCCCAGCCGGCGGGCCGCGGGTCGTGTCGCTGCGGGGCAGCGTGCGCCGGTCCGGCGGGGCTGATGGTGCGGCCGCGGTGTTCTTGCGCCGACGTGCGCTGGCCGCCCTCGTCGCGGCCGCGGCGGTGGTGCTGCTCGTGCTCGGCGGCGGCACCCTCATCCGGTCGGCCCTGGGGACCGATTCCGGGCCGGCGAGCAAAGCTGTCTCCACGCTGCCGATCCCGACCGCCGACGCGCCACTCACGGCTCGCCTGCATGTCGAGGCCAGTGCGCGCACCTACACCCACGCCAACCTGGCGACTCTGGCCCAGGAGCTGCTCGAGGTGCCGGGCACGGCATACAGCGCTGCGCCCGACTCCCCCGATGCCATGCCGGTGACCACCGCGTCCGGCCTCAATGGATGCCTCTTCGCGCTCGGCGAACTCGACGCCGACCGGATCGATGTCGATCTCGCGACCTACGAGGGCGCGCCGGCTGCGATCGTCGTCGTCATCGATGGGGGCCTCAAACAGGTGTATGCCGTGCAACGCACCTGCACGAAGGGCAACCCCCACGTGGTCGACGGCCCCCTGCCGATGACCTGATCCCCCGGCGACCTCGGCGCCCAGCCGGTGCAGATCCGGTGCAGATCCGGTGCAGATTCAGTGCAGATCCGGTGCGAATGTGGCCGGTCAGTGGTTCATCCCTGGCATGGTCCCGCCGCCGGGCATGACGTGGATCGGGTTCCAGCCCAGGACGGTGGGGTCGAGCATGCCGAAGATCATGGCGATGTGCGCGACCACGAGGAAGGCACCCACGAAGGCGGTGTGGAGCTTGCGCGCGTGGTGGACATCGCGTCCGATCACCCTGAGCTCGACCAGGGTGATGCCGATCAGGGGCACGGCCGCGATGAGGTAGGACATGACGGCGATGACGTCGGCGGTGCCGCGCCAGCCGCCTCCGCTGGTCAGCGGGATGACGGCGTTGCGGATCAGGTGCACGACGATCCCCACCATGAGGGGTCCAGCGACCAGGCCCGCGACTCGACTCAACGTGTGGACCCAGGCGGGCGGGTTGCTGCTGAAGAGCAAGACGAGCTCGGTGACTGCGAGGGTCTCGGCCAGGATCACCGGGGCTGCCATGAACAGCAGCAGGTTCCACGGCTGGTTGACCGAAAGCAGTCCCATGTAGTGGGTCATGGGCATTCCGCCCATCTCGGGACCGACGGTGCGATCGGGCAGGACGTAGCCCACGATCGCCGCTGCGACAGCGATCGCGGCGAAGGCGGGGACCAGCGACGACTGCGCGCGCGTCGTGGTGTGCTCGGTGGTGGGGGCGCTCACGAGGACTCCTTGTCGGTTGCGGGTCCGGCGGGTCTGTGCCGGCCAGTGCGCTGTCGAGATTCGAGCAGTGGTGTCATGGTCCGACCGTGGTGCCGTTGAGATTCGATGAAGGTTCTGACGCCGGCCGGGTCGTGGCGCCGTTGTCTGTCGTGGACAGAACCCGGTCAGGCAGCGCGATGACCGTCTCGACGTCGCCGCGGGCAGTCCGGCCGGCCCACATGGCCTGGACGGCGCCGGTGAGGCGTGGTCCGAGCGTCCAGGTCGCGCCCTGATCGGTGCTCGTGGCCAGTCGTCCGCCGGTCGTCGTGATGACCAGGGTGGAATCGTCGGCCCAGGAGACGAGCAGGCCCGGTTCGGGGGTGGCCAGAGGGTGCCAGGACGCGCCACCGTCAGTGCTGCGCAGCAGTCCCTTCGCGGTGGTAGCCGCGAGGGTGCCGGAGGTCGGGGCGGCGGCCAGGGTCCGGGGTGCCACTGGTATGCCGTGCACCGTCCAGGTCTTCGCGTCGGTCGTGGTGCGCAGCGCTCCGTCGAAACCGACGACCTGCTGTGGGCCGGCGGCCAGGGCGTGGAAGTCGGACTCGCCTCCGCGGGAGGTGACCTGCCAGGTATGTCCGCGATCCGTGGAGCGGATGAGCCCGAGCGGTTGGGGCAGGTCGCGCGTGGCGGTGCCTGGGTGGCCGGAGGCGTAATACGTCCCGTCCGGGCTCACGGCGAAGCCCATGAGGTCCATGACCGGCCCACGCAGGGTCAGACCGTCGGCTCCCATCGCGAACAACCCTTCATGCGTGGCGAGCAGCAGCGTGCCGTCGCTGGGGTCGCGGGCAATCGCGTGAATGTGGGTGATGGCGACCGGCGCGGGCCGGCTGCTCGGTTGCCCAGTGCCCGTCGTGGGCGGCGGCGGGCCCGATGATGCGGCGGTGGGTAGCTGACTCGCTGGGCTGGAGGCGCCCGCCGGCGAGCCGGTTGCGGCGCAGGCCGACAGAAGCATGGTGACCGCCACAGCGGTTGCGGCGGCCGTTGTCCGCGGGCGCCCGGTGGCATCCGCCACCAGCCGCCACGTCGTCCAGCCCGCGCCATCGCCGGTTCGCCACATCGTTGCCAAGCTCCCTCTCATCGAACAGCAGGACTGCGGGACCGCAGGACTGCGGGACCGCAGGACTGCGGGACTTGCAGCCCGCGAAGCCCCATGGTGGTAGCCACGCCTGTACTCGCCGTCTTGGCCAGGTTGAGGTTTGACGAAGATCCCCCCGAACCCCCATGAGGTCGGCGCGCTCCCGGCCGTAAACAGCGACACTGGGGCCGTGATCACACCGGAAGCATCGACATCTCTGGGTCGGGCGCTGGTCGTCGAGGACGAGCGCACCCTGGCCGGCATGGTCGCGGCATACCTGTCTCGGGCCGGGTTCGAGACGGATGTGGTGCATGCGGGGACAGCAGCGGTGGCGGCCGTCCGCGAGACCGACCCCGACGTGGTCATCCTTGACCTCGGGCTGCCCGGCATCGACGGCATAGAGGTATGCCGTCAAATCCGCACCTTCTCCGACTGCTACGTCATCATCACCACGGCCCGCAAGGACGAGGTCGACACCTTGATCGGGCTGTCCGTTGGTGCCGACGACTACCTGACCAAGCCCTTCAGCGTCCGAGAGCTGACTGCCCGAGTCCAGGCGGTGCTGCGACGCCCACGCACGGTCGACCGCGCCCACCGAGCGGAGCCGCAGACCGTCTGGACGTTCGGGACGCTGCGGGTGGACCCGATCGGCCACGAGGTCCATCTCGACGGGAAGCCGGTCTCGTTGACGCCGACAGAGCGGGATCTGCTCATGACGATGGCGGCCCGGCCGGGGATGGCCTTCAGCCGACGCCAACTGATCGACCACGTGTGGGGTGGTGGCTGGGTCGGAGACGAACACCTGGTCGACGTGCACATCGCGCACCTGCGCCGCAAGCTCGGCGATGATCCGGAGACGGCCCGCTACGTCACAACGGTGCGGGGAGTCGGCTACCGGATGGGCAGGGGATGACCATGTCGCCCGGGCGGGCTGGGTGGCCCAGCACTCTCGGACGCCGCAATGGCCCCCGTGCTCGAGGCGGGCTGGCGATGCGACTGCTCGCCGGGCAGAGCATCGTTCTGCTGGCGGGCGCGCTGACCGCCGCGGTCGTGGCCACGGTGCTCGGGCCGTCGATCTTCCACGAGCACCTGCTCGAAGCAGGACACAGCGAGAACTCCCCGGAGATGGTGCACATCGAAATGGCCTACCGCGATGCCTCCGTGGTCGCGCTGGGGTTGGGCTTGGGCATTGCCGTCTTGACCGCATTCGTGGTCACGTGGTTCCTCTCGCGGCGCTTGCGCAGGCCACTGGCCGAACTCACCGTCGCCGCGCGTGAACTCTCCCGAGGCCACTACACAGCCCGCGTGCCAGACGTGGGAACCGGAACCGAGCTGCACACCCTCGCTGCCGCCTTCAACGGCATGGCGACCCAGCTGGAGGGGATCGAAGACACCCGCCGCCGAATGCTCGCCGACCTGGCCCACGAGTTGCGTACCCCGATCACCACTCTCACGGCATACCACGACGGACTCCACGACGGTGTCGTCCACCTCGGCCCCGCGTCCCAGGCCGCCCTGACCGAACAGACCGATCGACTGGCGCGCCTGGCCGAAGACATCGACGAGGTCTCCACCGCCGAAGAGGGTCGGCTCACCCTCGCCATTGCTGGCGTCGCTGTCTCGGATCTGTTGCGCAGCGCCGCAGCTGCCGTCCATGACCAATACCGCGACGCCGGTGTCCACCTGGTCGTCGAGACCACGGGGGCAGACGGGCTCATGGCCCTGGCCGACCGGCACCGCATCAGTCAGGTCCTGACCAACCTGCTCACCAACGCCGTGCGCCACACGCCCGCCGACGGCGTCGTCACCGTCTCGGCCCGGCAGGTCGGCGACGAGATCGACATTGCGGTCGCCGACAGCGGAGAGGGCATCACTTCCGAGCACCTGCCGCACGTCTTCGAACGGTTTTATCGTGGCGATGCAGCCCGAAGCCGCGACCACTGTGGGTCCGGCATCGGCCTGACGATCAGCAAGGCCATCGTCGATGCGCACCTCGGCACCATCCGGGCGCGCAGCGAGGGCCCGGGCCGGGGGTCGACGTTCGTGGTCAGCCTGCCTGCGGCCGGCAGGTAGCCGGCACGGGCATGGAGGTGGTGCCGGAACAGCTCCGGATGCGGCATGGTTGTGCTCACGAACACCCGCAACATATCGACGTCTGTTAATATGTTGCCGATTCCCCTTCTGACCAGCCGGAGAGCTCGATGACCGCATCCCCCACCGCCGCCCCCGAGACCGTCGCGACCGGCGACACCGCCCCCGAGGTGCGCGAGGTGATCATCATCGGGTCGGGCCCGGCGGGCTACACCGCTGCGGTGTATGCCGCCCGCGCCGGGCTGCGCCCGCTGCTGTTCGAAGGGTCCGTCACCGCCGGCGGCGCGCTGATGAACACCACCGACGTCGAAAACTTCCCCGGCTTCCGCGACGGGATCATGGGCCCCGACCTCATGGAAGCGATGCGCGCCCAAGCCGAGCGCTTCGGCACCGAGTTCGTCACCGACGACGTCGTCTCGGTGGCGCTCGTGGGGCCGGTCAAGTCGGTCACCGATGGCGACGGCACGACGTATGCCGCCCGCGCGGTCATCCTCGCGATGGGTTCGGCCTACCGCGAGCTCGGGCTCCCCGACGAGAAGCGACTGTCTGGACACGGGGTCTCGTGGTGCGCGACGTGCGACGGGTTCTTCTTCCGCGACCAGGACATCGCTGTGGTCGGCGGCGGCGACTCGGCGGTCGAGGAGGCCACCTTCCTCACCAAGTTCGCCCGCAGCGTGACGATCATCCACCGCCGCGACGAACTGCGGGCCAGCAAGATCATGGCCGCGCGCGCCCACGCCAACGACAAGATCCGCTTCGCCTGGAACTCCCAGGTCACCGCCATCCACGGCGAGGCCAAGCTGTCCGGAGTGACGCTGACCGACACCGTGACCGGGCAGGAGCGCGAGCTGGCCGTCACCGGATTGTTCGTCGCGATCGGGCACGACCCCCGCAATGAGTTGGTCAACGGCGTCGTTTCGCTGGATGCCGGTGGGTATGTCCTCGTCGACGGTCGGTCGACGCGCACCAATGTCGCCGGCGTCTTCGCCTGCGGCGACCTGGTCGACCACACCTACCGTCAGGCGATCACGGCGGCCGGCTCCGGGTGCGCGGCAGCCTTGGACGCCGAGCACTACCTCACCGCTCTGGCCGACACAGGCCACTGACGCCCGGTATGCCGGGGGCAGCGCACTGTCGGTGGCACCCGGCATACTCGGGCTTCGAGGGAGTACTGCCGCCGCTGGTGCGGGAAGAGACGCCTTGTTCAGGGGCCATCCTGAACTTCGACCGAGAGGATTCACTATGGGAGCCATTCCCGCCACGACCGACGCGACCTTCGACCAGGACGTGCTCGCCAGCGCCAAGCCGGTGCTCGTCGACTTTTGGGCGGCCTGGTGCGGGCCGTGCAAGCAGATCGCGCCGATCCTCGAGGAGATCTATGCCGAATACGGCGACAAGCTCGAGATCCGCAAGCTCGACTCGGACGCCAACCCCGCCTCGACAATGCGGTTCGGTGTGACCGGCCTCCCGACCCTCAACCTCTATGTCAACGGTGAGGTCGTCAAGTCGATTGTCGGCGCCAAGCCCAAGCGCGTCATCCTCAAGGAGCTCGAAGACATCATCGGCTGAGCAGCTGACCAGCGGACCCGCAGGCCTGACGGTGAGGTTGTCTGCGGGTCGATCGGCAGCCGCACTCAGCGACGGTCGATGCCCATGACGTCGAGGATCCGGTGCAGGTCCTCGACCGAGGCGAACTCCACCGTGATCTTGCCTTTGCGCTGCCCGAGCGCGATGGTCGCCCGGGTGTCGAGGTGGTCACTGAGGGCCGAGGCGAGATCGTCGAGTTTGGGGTGGCGGCCACCGGGGCGGGGCGCGCGCCGGGCGGCCTTGGGCTCATCGACACCGAGCGTGACGATCTCCTCGACCGAGCGCACCGACAGGCCCTCGGCGACAATCCGTTGAGCCAACCGCTCCATCGCCGCGCCGTCGGTGAGACCGAGCAGGGCCCGCGCGTGACCGGCGCTCAACACGCCGGCGGCGACCCGCCGCTGGACGACGGCCGGGAGCTTGAGCAGCCGGAGCGTGTTGGTCACCTGCGGACGGGATCGGCCGATGCGGGTGGCGAGTTGGTCCTGGGTGCAGCCGAAGTCCTCGAGCAACTGCTGGTATGCCGCGGCCTCCTCGAGTGGGTTGAGCTGGCTGCGGTGCAGGTTTTCCAGGAGGGCGTCGCGCAACAGGTCGTCGTCGCGGGTGTCCTTGATGATGGCAGGGACGGCAGTCAGGCCGGCCTCCTGGGCGGCCCGCCAGCGCCGCTCCCCCATAATGAGCTCGAACCGCACCGGCCCGTCGGCCTCGACCGGGCGGACGACGACCGGCTGCAGGATGCCGATCTCGCGCACCGAGTGGACCAGCTCGGCCATGTCGTCGGCATCGAAGACGGTGCGTGGTTGGCGCGGATTGGGGCGAATCGACTCGGGGGGCAGTTCGGCGAACGTCGCCCCCGGCACCGGCCGCAGGCCGTCATCCGGGCCGCCATCCGGGCCGGTCGAGGCGTCCCTCCTCGAGCCGTCGGTCGAGACTCTCGGCTCGGACGCCGCCGACGTGGCGTCACTGGCGTTGCCGTTTCCGTTGCCCTTCCCGTTACCGGTGTCCGAGCCGGCTCGGGGGGTGCGCTCACCGAAGAAGATGTCCGCCGGCCGGTCTGCGCCGGGCGCCGACGTCGGGATGAGCGCACCGAGACCGCGTCCCAACGCCCTGCGCTTCTCCTTCATCGCTGCCCTTCCTCGTCGCGCGTCGCGACGGACGCGTCGTTGCCGGTCACACCCTGTGCTCCACGGTCGGCGATTTGACTCGCAGCGTCGAGGTAGGCCAGGGCACCACTGTTGAGCGGATCGTAGGTCATCACCGTCTGGCCGAAGCTCGGTGCCTCCGACACGCGCACCGACCTCGGGATGGTCGTGTCGAGGGTCTCGTGGGGGAAGTGATTACGCACCTCGTCGGCCACCTGCGCCGAGAGTCGGGTGCGGGCGTCATACATCGTCAGCAAGATGGTCGACACGGCCAAGGTGGGGTTGAGGTGCGTGCGGATCAGCTCGATGTTGCGCAGCAACTGCGACAGCCCTTCCAGGGCGTAGTACTCGCACTGGATCGGGATGAAGACCTCCTGCGCCGCAACGAAGGCGTTGATCGTCAGCAGCCCAAGGCTGGGCGGGCAGTCGATGAAGATGTAGTCGTATGCCGTCTGCTTGAGCATGGCGCGAATCGCCTTCGCGAGCCGGTTTTCTCGGGCGACCAGGGACACCAACTCGATCTCGGCCCCCGCGAGATCGATGGACGAGGGGGCACAGAACAGGCCGGTGACGTCGGGCGACGGCTGGACGATCTCGACCATGGGCACGTCGTCCACGAGCACGTCATAGACCGACTCGATGCCCGCGTGGTGATCGATACCGAGGGCGGTACTGGCGTTGCCCTGTGGATCGAGGTCGACGACCAGCACCTGCAGCCCGGACTGCGCCAGTGCCGCGGCGATGTTGACGGCGGTCGTCGTCTTGCCGACGCCGCCCTTCTGGTTGGCCACCGTGAGGATGCGGGTACGTGTGGGCTTGGGGAAGGTGCGGTTCGTCAAGGCGATCCTCCGCTTGGTGTCCACCGCGAGTGCTTTCGCCAGCGGGGTGTCGTCGTCGGTCGGCGGCACTGCAGACAGCAACTCCGCGCGCAGCGACGCGTCGGACATCGCCGTCGTCACCTGGGGGTCAGAGCTGTGCGAAGAGTCGTTCATGGTGCCGCTCTCGGGTGCGTACTCGGGTCGTGGGTCAGGAGCGAGACGGTTGGCTGGCGATGTTTCACGTGAAACATCCGCCGAGCCATTGGGCGTGAGCTCGTCTTCTTGCGTAGGCGGTGTGACGCCACCGACGGGCTGAGGCAAGGTCCGTGGCCCTGCCCCGGCGGGGGTGGTGCCGGCCGGGGTGGTGTCGGCGGGGGTGGTGTCGGTGGTGCTGGTGTCGGTGGGGTAGGCGGTCTCGGAGGCTGTGGTGGTGGCGGCGGCGCGGTGCACGTCGTGGACCGCGTGACCAGCGGGTGCGTCTTCGTCCGGCCTTGTGGATGGAGCGTAGTCCGTTTCCGGCCATCCAAGGCGGGAAGGAGGGCTGGGCTTGCGGATCGGCCACCCGAGGCCGCGCACTGTCCCCACGGCATCCATGCCAA
>Ga0116180_1002884_pt1 | contig 13287 bp, 10 predicted proteins | sample AD_UKC073_MetaG_FD_89804 | JGI IMG/M metagenome (GOLD analysis project Ga0116180, IMG submission 89804) | Active sludge microbial communities of municipal wastewater-treating anaerobic digesters from USA - AD_UKC073_MetaG | ecosystem: Engineered > Bioreactor > Anaerobic > Digestate | place: USA...
CCGCGGAGGCCTACTTCGACGAGGTCTCGGACGCGATCGGCGGCATGCCGAACTGGCGTGTGCGCCGAATGATGACGCTGACGCTCCTGTCGTTCAGCAACATGCTGCTCGTACGGGATCTCGACCCCAGCAATTGGCCTGCCGCCGGTGTGGATTCGGCGCTGTTGGCGCATCCGCTGGTGAAGCAGGTCTTCGAGGGGCGACCATCCTCTGGTGATGCGCAGTACGCCAGTGAGTACGCGATCGACGATCACCCGAAGGGTGACTTGCCGCTGATTTACGACGCGGACAGTTCCCAGCACAGTGCGCTGATCGACGTGCTGGACGGCAGAAACCGAGTCATTGAAGGGCCGCCAGGAACGGGCAAGTCGCAGACCATCACCAACCTGATCGCAGCGGCGCTCCAGGCCGGCAAGAAGGTGCTCTTCGTGGCGGAGAAGCTCGCCGCGCTTGAAGTGGTGAAGTCACGGCTGACGCAGGCCGGGTTGGACCCATTCGTTCTGGAACTGCACAGCAACAAGACCAACAAGAAGCGGGTACTCGAGGACCTGGCCAAGCGCATCAACATGCGTGCGCCGAACCGTGGTGACCTGCCGGAATTGCTCGAGCGTCAAGAGCAGAAGCGCAAGGAACTCAAGGCCTACGCGGATCTGATGAACACCAAGGTGGGCAACAACCTGGAGCTGACCTTGCATCAGGTGATGTGGCGTGCCGAGCGGCATCGCATGCGCTGCGGCGACTGTGCTGCCGTCGTGCAACACCTGGACTTCTCGGCTGCACCACGGACAACGACAAGCCAATTTGCGGCGATCCGCGACCGGCTTAGGTACTTGGCGGGGCAGCTTGAGCCGATCGGCAGCTACGGCCCGCAGCATCCACTGTGGGGCTTCTTTCCTACCGAGTTCAAGCCCGAAGACGACCTGCCAGTGCAGCGGACGTTGCAGGAGTACGCAGGAAAGTTCGAGGCCTTTGCGACCGCGACCGCGGAAGCTGCTGCGCTGCTGGGCGGCGACAAGATGAACATGAGTGCCAAGAGCGCCGAGCAGCTCGTATCGGTACTCGCCAACCTGGCGCCCGCGAGTGTGGAGGACATCGACTTCGGCTTGCTTCCTTGCCTCTTCACTGAGCAGGATCCGAGCGGCAAGCAGAGTAAGGCGGTCCTGGTCGACATCCAATCCCGGCAAGAGAAGCTGGCTCAGGCCGAGTCGGACATGCAGAAGGCTCTGGTTACGCTGGAGCCTGCGACCCCAGAGGTTGCCAGCGCTAGTAAGGACGCGTTGCTGGAGCTGAAGGTGCTGGGCTTGGTCGGTCTCGACCAAGCCAGGCTGTCGGCGGTACGCGAGGCACTCCTGCAGGCCGTCGAGACCGCGAGGGATGCTGTGGGACGCCTGGAGTCTGTGGCCACCACTGCAGGGTTGACCTTCAACGGCTCATTGTCGGATGTGCAACGTCTTCACGCATTGGCGGGGTGTCTGGCCAAGGCTCCGATGACTGAAGTTCACCTGCGCCATGAGGGATTGCGGACGCCGGGAGCTTCCGAAACTCTGCGAGAGGGCAAAGATCGGCTGCGTCGCATACAGAAGCAGCAAGCGGTGTTCGACGAGGTCTTGTACACAGACCTACTTCCGTCGGAGGAAGACCTGAAGCAGGCGATCCTGACATTGCGTGAAGGTGACGCCTGGTACCGGATCTTTCAGGGGCGGTGGCGCAAAGCCGTCAATCTGCATCGGAGGCTGGAACGGACGAAGGGTAAGAAGCGTGGGTCAGAGCGACTCGTCGATCTGGAATCGCTGCTGAAGCACCAAGACGTGCGGAGGGCCTGGAACGCCGACACAGCTTTGCAGGCGGCTGCAGGGCCGTACTTCAAGGGCGAGGAAACGCCGCTGGACGAATTGGCCGTCTGCGCGGATTGGGTCGCTGAAGCGACTCGAGCACTCGAAGCTGTTGAGTTTCCACAGACGGCGTTCGACCCCATTCGCATCGAGCGCGCGGCGCTTGGACGTCTGATCGGGCATGTTCCAGCGATCCAGGCTGCCACGACGGCCTTGACCCAGTTTGATTCGGCGGCTCGATCTCTGCTCCACGGAGCGTTACCTCGCGTCACTAAGGACCTGGACAACTCTGAACTGGCCAAGAGAGTGCGCTGTGCAGAGAGTGCCATTCACCATCTTCGCGCGGTGGACAAACTGATGTCTGGCAGGGTTCGCGAGGGAACTACAGCCGAAGTTGGACTTCGTGCCCTCATGGCGAGCGCCGAGGTCCCGCTTCAGATCGCTGAGCTGGCTGGACATGCGGGCGGCCAGTCGCTGCTCGGATCTCGTTTCAAGGGGCGGTACACGCATTTGGAGCCGATCCTCGCCGCGCAAACCTATGGATCGTTGATCAAGCAGGCATCGCTGCCTCCGGCGATCGAGCGGATCCTGGTGTCGGACCAGTGTGTCGAGAACTACCGCCGTCTCAGCGCATGCACGCAAGCCATCACCGCAGGATGGCAAGCAACGTTTGACTTCTCGAAGGCCATGACTGCGTTCGGGCACTTCGAACCTGCTCAGTGGCTCGACCCGACCGGCAAGACATCGTCTGAGTACGCGAATGCGTTGGCCTCCCGAACGCGCCACGCGGCCGAAAACGTTGGCGGGTTGCTCGCTTGGGCACAGTACGTAGGCGCGCGCAAGGAAGTCACCCAGCTCGGGCTCGAATCTTTTGTGACGCGGCTTGAAAGCGGCAAGATTCCGGCCGACAAGCTGGAGCACGCGTTCATCTACCGCTTCTATGCGAGCGTGGCGCAGAGCGCCTTCGAAAAGTCGCCACTGCTCAGGCAGTTCAGCGGCCTACGTCACTCTTCGATCCGTAAGGACTACGCAGCGATCGACCGTGAGGTCATCCAACTGCGCGGCAAGCAGGTGGGCCACGACTGCCGCCGGCAGAGCAATCCGCCTCCGGGTAACCACGGTGCGCGCGTCGACCAGAAGACGGAGATGAACCTGCTGGAGCACCTGATCCCGCAGCAGAGACCACGCGTACCGGTCCGTCAGATGCTCAGGCGCGCGGGCCGCGCCATTCAGGAACTGAAGCCTTGCTTCATGATGGGGCCACAGGCGGTTGCTCAGTTCCTTGAGCCGGGCCGCTTGCAGTTCGACATCGTCGTGATGGACGAGGCTTCGCAGTTGCGGCCGGAGGAGGCCATCGGCGCGATAGCTCGAGGCAAGCAGTTGGTCGTCGTGGGAGATCCCAAGCAGCTGCCGCCCACGTCGTTCTTTGCACGGATGGCGGCACCGGACGGCGACGACGAAGGATTGGGACAGATGGCCACGTCAGAGGCCGAGAGCATCTTGGACGTGTGCATCAGCCACTTCCAGCCCGTCCGAACCCTGCGGTGGCATTACCGCTCGCGGCATGAGTCATTGATCGCTTTCTCCAACCATCATTTCTACCGGGGAGACCTGGTGGTCTTTCCCTCTCCATACCCGAAGAGCAAGGCTTTGGGACTCAGATACCAGTACGTCGCGGACGGCGTCTACGAGAGCCAGATGAATCAAGTCGAGGCGCGCCGTGTGGTGGACGCGGCGGTCGACCACATCCTGCACCGACCTGACGACTCGCTGGGCCTGGTGACACTGAACATCAAGCAACGTGACCTGGTCGCCGAACTGCTCGAGGAGCGGCTACGGGTCTTGCCGGAGGCCATCGCCTTCAGGGAGCGCTGGGAGGCCGAAGGCATGGGCCTGTTCATCAAGAATCTGGAGAACGTGCAGGGCGACGAGCGAGACTGCATCGTGATCTCAACCACCTTCGGGCGACCGAAGGGCGCAGACGTTGTGCGACAGAACTTCGGCCCGATCAGCCGCGAGGGTGGGTGGAGGCGCCTGAACGTGCTCTTCACGCGTGCTCGTAAGTCGGTCGCTGTATTCAGTTCCATGCGGCCTGAAGACATCGTCGTCGACACCAGAACGCCGGAGGGAACCCGCGCACTGCGAAACTACCTGGAGTTCGCGCGCACGGGGGTTCTGCCGGTGGAGCGAGAGACAGGACTGCCTGCGGATAGTGATTTCGAGATCGCAGTCATGGACGTCCTGCGCGGCAAGGGCTTCGAGGTCACGCCCCAACTGGGCGTCGCTGGATTCCGCATCGACATTGGCGTGAAGCACCCGGTTCATCGCTCTGGCTACCTGGCGGCTATCGAGTGCGACGGTGCGTCATACCACTCCGGCGTTTCAGTTCGCGACCGCGATCGCATCCGACAGGAGATCCTGGAGAGCCTGGGCTGGAAAGGGCGCATATGGCGCATCTGGTCGACGGACTGGTTCCGCAACCCACTCTCGGAGACTGAGAGGCTGCTGCAGTTTCTCGAATCACTTCGGGCTCAGCCACTGCCGGATGAGTACCTCGGCGTCGAGCCTCTGGCGATCGAATCTGAGGTGCCCCCCCCCGATCTTGGTCAGGGATCGGTAGACGCGAACGAAGACTTGGTCTTCGATGACGAAGATGAGGACCTCGAGGTTGAGATCGGCGATCTGGTGTCGTACGCACCTGCCGATACGCCAACCCAGCTGATCCATGTACGACTCACCGTGAGGCAGACAGACCCCTCTCAAGGCTTGGTGGCGGAAAACACGCCATTGGGTGCGGTTCTGCTGGGCGCCACCGTGGGCGAGACCGTTGTGCTGAGGGTGCCCGGAAAGAGTGCGCAGTCGTTTGTCATCCAAAGCATCAAGCGAGCGACCAAGGAAACGGCGCACTGACTGATCTATGGCGGCGGGCCGCGCCCTATGGGGCCGAGCTCCAGTTGATGCGGCTCCATTCGGCTGCACTGAGACACCGAAAACTAGATGAACGGGATCGATGGCTTCCTACACCTTCTTTTTCAATAGGCAGACCTTTGACGAGCGTCGCAGCAATCTGCCGACGGGCGACGATTGGATCGATTACCTCACCGGTGACGACAGGCGCCCCATGAACACGATGACTGATGGCGACGAGCTGTTCGTCGTCGGTCTGCTTGACGGCAAGGTACGCCTGGGCGGGCGCCTGATCGTCGATGGAAGACCGGTGCGTCGAGCGGAGGCGGAGTCGAAGCTCGGGCGTCGTGGCATTCGGGATGGTGACATCTACTTGATCGGCAAGAAGAACCGTCTTGATAGGTTTCGCCCCAATCAATACCTAGATGCGTCCGTGGCGCGGGCTCTGGAGCTGTACACGAGTAGCGGTGAACCTGCCAATGTGGACGGTCTGCGTGCCGGCAGCCCAGACCCCAACCAGTTCCGAACGCCGCTGCGCTTGTCGGAAGAGTCGGCCTCGCAGCTACGCCGCGCGCTTGACCTGGAGGTTCTCACTTCCCAACCAGATGAAGCTGATATTGCCGCAGCTCTGGAAGCAGATGAATCCTTCGAAGGCGACGAAGACGAGAGACAGCATAGGGCGATCAAGACGCGTCGGGGACAGGCGCGCTTTCGTGAGGCGCTGATGCTCGCCTACAAGCGGCGGTGCGCGATCAGCCGTTGTGCCGTCGAGGAACTGCTCGAAGCCGCGCACATCAGACCGCATTCCGAGCAAACAGACTACGCTGTGTCGAACGGGCTGCTCCTGCGCTCCGACTTGCACACACTCTTTGATCTGAAGCTGTTGGCGATCGACGACAGGTACCGCGTCCGCTTGTCAGAGAAGCTTCGCAACAGCGAGTACTGGAAGTACCACGGGCAGGATATTGCGATGCCCGACCGTATCTCAGACAACCCAGATCGCGACTCGCTTGCGCGTAGGCTGTCGGAGCTGCAGGGGGTTTAGCTCCATACGATGACAGCCGCTCCCACGGAGCGTCGCAGCGAGCTTGATGCATGCCGACGTTCGGTACAGAATTACTGTTCTTTTGTCCAGTAGCTCGGATTCTGAGCGAGTACCCCTCTACGCTGAGCGTCGTTGCCACTAGCGGAGGAACTCGAAGATGGACTCGCTGAATGTCGCGGATGCGTTGGGGACCAGCTCGGAAGTCAGTCGGGAGCCTCTGTATCTGCATCTCTCAATCACCGACCCGGAGGTGGTGCAGATCCTCACAGAGGCCAGTGAGAGCCGCGAGCGTCAAGAGCTTGCTCTGACGGCCCTCCGTATTGGGATCCTGTCACTGAAGGCTGCACGTGGCACCGTAGACGGTGCGACGGTTCGCAGCGAGGGCGAGCGTCTGCTCGTGACGCTTGAGGAGCGTCTCTCATCCCATCGCCTCGTACTTGACGAGGCACTGGGCGGCACGCTTCGAGCTTACTTCGATCCGTCTGACCTGCTCCCCTCCAGCCGTACCAGCCTGAAGTAGAGGAGTCCGCCGATCAGGAGAATGGCGGACATGAGGAAGAGCAAGTTCACAGAGGAACAGATCATCGGGTTCCTCAAGCAGGCCGAGGCCGGGATGGCCGTGGCGGAGATCTGCCGCAAGGGCGGGTTTTCCGACGCGACGTTCTACAAGTGGCGCGCGAAGTTCGGCGGCATGGAGGCGTCGGACGCACGGCGACTGCGCGAGCTGGAGGAGGAGAACTCGCGGCTGAAGAAGCTGCTGGCCGAGGCGCACCTGGACATGCACGCGCTCAAGAGCGTCCTCGGGGTAAAGCGATAGCCCCACAGGCCAAGCGCGAGGCGATCGGGCGGCTGGTGCGCGAGCACGGGCTGTCGGAGCGCCGGGCGTGCCGGCTTGTGGGGCTGAGCCGAGACAGCTACCGACATCCACCGCAACCCAGCGCGCAGGAAGAGGCGCTGAAGCAGCAGATCGTTGCCGTCGCCCACCAGCGCCGGCGATTCGGCTACAGGCGGGTGCACGACATGGTCAGACGGCAGTTTCCGGGGGTGAACCACAAGCGCGTGTACCGGTTGTACCGGGCGGCGAACCTGGCGGTGAAGAAGCGACGCAAGGTGCGGCGGCCGCCGTCGGAGCGCTTGCCGCTGGGCGTGGCCACGCGGGTCAACGAGGTGTGGAGCATGGACTTCGTCAGCGACAGCCTGGCCAACGGACGGCGCCTGAAGTGCCTGACGGTGGCCGACGACTTCAGCCACGAGGCGGTGGACATCGCCGTGGACTTCGGCATCAGCGGCCAGTACGTGATCCGGCTGCTGGACCAGGCCGCGCGATTCCGGGGCTACCCCAGGGCTGTACGCACTGACAACGGGCCGGAGTTCACCAGCCGCGCCTTCATCGCCTGGACGCAGGCGCACGGCATCGAGCATCTGCTGATCCAGCCTGGCCGGCCAATGCAGAACGGCTACATCGAGAGCTTCAACGGCCGGTTCCGCGACGAGTGCCTGAACGAGCACTGGTTCGAGAACCTGCAGCAGGCCCGGCAGGTGATTGCCGCCTGGCGGCGCGACTACAACGAGGTCAGGCCGCACGGCAGCATCGGGCGAGTGCCACCGGCGCAGTTCGCTGAGCAGCATCGCCGGCATGCCGGCGATGCTGCTCGGCACATCACCCCCGCAAACAACGAGATCCAGTAACCTTCAACCGGGACTCCCTACCAATCACTGGTACGGCTGCGGGGGGCAGGTCAGGTCGATTCGCGGATCAGGAAAGCTTCGCTACGTCCGGTGAATGAGCTGTGGTGTCATCCGTACTGCGGACCGGCCAGCCAGGATCTCTCGCGGTGATCGACACTCAGCACGCGCGAGGGCCGGGTTGTCGGCAGGTCACATACGGTGCGCCTGCAGCGGTACTACTGGTGCCTTTGGGGGTGAGGCGGCTCTCGCAGCTTGTTCTACGGCTGTTCCCGAGCGCTTAACGGCAGCGTATGCCTGTGTCGAGTAGAGCCCGAAACCTGGCCAAAGGAACCAGTAGAAGAAGGAAATGGCAGCGACGCCAATGACCTTGGCAACCCACATCGCTGGCGAGAACACCACGAGCGCGGACAGCAGTGCCCAGTGGCACAGGATGAGGATCAGGGCGCTGTAGGCAAGCACGGGCGCCCACCAGGCTCGCCGTACCTTCACGTCATCGCCTACCTGGCGAAGGTCACGATTCAGCGCCAGGAGTCGAAGATCTCTCCTGGGTATCCCGGCACGTTCGCTTGCTTCCAAGGCAGCAATCACGAGTGGCGGTGATGGGCGCCAGTACTTTACGCCCCGCTCAAGCCATCGGTGGCGCTCGGTCACGGTGCGAGCAGCCATCGAGTCCTCTCCCGCGTCTTCGAGGACCTTGGCCATCAGGGCTTCCTGCCGCCGGCGGCGCCATTCAGTCCACCACACGCCGGACCAGAATCGGTCGCGGATCTCAACGACCGTGCTCATCGACTGGCTCACGACGTGCAGCCCGCGTTGGCTTAGGTTATTGGTTCTCATGTTCCGGTGAACCTCGCCAGTTCGGACCGAAGTGATTCGAGCTCTGCATCGCTGCTCCCACGGTCCTTGACGGAGGCGCAGAGCAACTGAAAAAAGCGCAGTCGACTGTCCAGCGGAAGAGGGTGGCCATCATCGTCACGGCAGAACTCATCTACCACCCGATAGATGTTGGACAGCGTCGCGTAGCTCAGCGTGATGGTGTCTTGGCGCCCGGGTGGGAGACGCTCCCCCAAGACCAGGTATGCGAGGTCGGCGCCAGCTTCCTGGACCCGTTCCAGGTAGTTCAGATCGGGCACACGGGTGTCGCTCTCGTAGATGTGCTGAGTCGTCCGGCGAACGCCGCCACGCTCGGCGAAATCCGCCTGACTCAGCCCAAGACGATCGCGCTCATGCCGCAAGCGTTGCCCAAACGTGCGGGGCTTGACCGCGGCGCGCCGATCGCTATGATGTTCAGAAATCTGAACACCGTCCTGCTTATTCTGAACATCAATGACCATCGTGTCCAACATCGTACACGTTTGTACTGTTGAAGACGTTCGCGCAGAGTTTCGCCGCCGAGGAATCTCGGTGAGCGAGTGGGCGCGACGTCGTGGCGTTTCGGCGCAGTTGACCTATCAGATCCTCGCAGGCCGGAAGGTGGGCTTGCGTGGCCAAAGCCATGAGATCTCAGTCCTCCTGGGCTTGAAGCCGGGAGTCGTGGGATCCGCCGAAGAGCTGAGCTTTGTCCACGCGCCACAGCCGGGTACCTCAACCCACTACGCAGAGGAGGTGCCCCGGCAGGCGCAACCTGCCTGACTATCGGCGCGGAAAAAAGAAAGCCGCCTGTTTCCGCAGGCGGCTTCGGCGCGACTTGACGAATCAAGTTTGGAACGCTTCCCTGCAGTGTCTGCATCGCAGGGCGTCTTGTCAAGCCTCCCGCGGATCACCCATTTGGTTCAGGGACGTGCGCAGCGCGTCCGCTGGAGGACTTTCATGTTTCAAGACGACACCCGCTCTTCGCGGGAAGAGCTGAGCTTTGCCGCGATCGTGGCTCGTGCGTTCGAGTGGCCGCCTCAAGCGACCCTGGTGCACGGATTTCTCATGTCCTCGTCCATCGCGCCCGTACCGGTGAGCAGCGACGAAAGTCGGTTCGTCCGGATCTTCTGCGCGCAGTGCCCGAGCACGCGTGCGGTGGTGCACCTCGAAGTCCACACTGAGTTCAACGCGCCCTCACTGGCGGCCTTCGCGGTTCGTGCCGCGGACGCGTTCGCTGACTGGCAAAGGCGATCTACCCAAGGGCCCATGGACGACATCCCGCTGCTGAAGGGGCGGTACTCGGGGACCGGGAAAACGAAGCGCATCCGACGGCTTGACCATCCGATATCGCCGTCCACTGACGACGTCGAAAAGCTCACTGCGATCCTGGTAAAGCCCCCGAGAAGCAGGCGTTGAAGGTACCCGCGGCGCGCCCTGGCGCCGCTCCGTCAGCACGCTGGTCACATCGAGCACCCTGGGAGAGATTTCCGGGGTTGGAAGTGGCAGGCCAGATCCGGCGAAGGCTGCAGTTGCCAGCCTTCGCCACCTAACGGATGGATCATCAATGCAGATCACCTTTCCGGGTGCAATTCTTTGCGCCATCGCCACCATTTGTTGGCTAGCAGAGGCTGTCGGGTCGCTCCTAGCTCATGGCATCGACCTCGCTCGCGTCACCCTCGCCATGGGGATCGTGACTTGGGGTGTCCTCGACGAGCGGCTGGATGCAGGTCGCGGCTATGGACACGGAGACGCTTATCGACCGTGGCTGTGGGTGCACAGAAAAAACACGCCGGGTCAGGGGAACCAGGTGGTGGATCCGCTGCCCGGCTACCGCCGAGCCAGTCACTTCATGGCACAGGTTGAGTGGCACGTCGCGCTACTGTGCGTTTACCTCCGCGCTCTGGATGTTCGGGAACAGTTTCCGCTGTGGCCCTTTCCTCATCCGCATCCTCTGGCCGACCATCCCGAAACGCAGCAGCATCGGCCCCGACAGTGTCCAGGCTTGATCAAGATCGCCAACAAGCTTGGGGTTGATCACGGTCTCGAGGTTGGTAGCGACGTTCCGTACGTTGCAAGCTTGGACTTGCTGGTGACCCTAAAGCGCAAGAAGGGAATGGGACTCGCTGGAATCGCGCTGAAGCCCCACGAACTCATCCTTTCCTCCGAGTCCAAGGTTCGGGTCATCGAGCGCCTGCAAATGGAGAAGGTGTGCATGGACCACTATGCAGCCACGCACGTGGTTGTCGATCGTGGGCTGATCGGCGACCACACGGGCGGAAACATGGAGTTCTTCTCCAGCGGCGCTCGGGTGCCTTCAGCGCTGCAACTGGAGTCCTTGCAAACTGACTTCAAGAGCGTGTTCATTGAGGCCGCGAGTGAAACGTCCATCAGCGAGGGCATCAATCGCGCATCTCGCAGCACCAGACTGGACCCGCTGTCAGCAAACTTGCTGTGGCGGCACCTTACTTGGCGCCGCCAAATCGAAGTCGACATCACTGCGCCCCTGGAAATGGGTCAACCGCTGCGATGCGGAGGTCAAGCCATCGCCAGGGCACTTGCCGTGGAACTGTTTGGCGAGGAGCCGCGATGAGACAGCAGCGAATAGGTCGGATCTCTAGGTTCCTGAAGGCAGAGCCGTATCAGCCAGGATACGTGATGGGCCCGAAGGACAAACGTCTAGCGGCCGAGGCGGTGCGGCGCATGCCTAGAGAAATGACTTTCAAGGACGCCTATCACCAGTTCCTGAGCAAGCACTACGCGTCTGGCGGCCCCGCAGCGGAGTCCCCCAAGCATCTCTCCGCCATCAAGCCCGGGTCGAAACCCAGTTTCGAGCAGTTCTTGTACTGGGCACGAAAGCTCCCAGCGAGGCGACTTCCGTGAGCCTTCCGCTTCATGGTGTCATCAAGGGCGTCGGCAGTGACTCTCCCATCGAGGGCCTTCACCGCATCCTGTGGCTCAACGACAAGATGGACTTGCTCACAACCATCGAGATTCCAACTTGGCAACCTGGGCAAGCAGCGCCCCGGTACTACAAGGGCCCCGAAGATCGAGCGCTGTCTGCATACTTGCTGCTGGAGCACGAGGGGCATGTTGTTGTCACCAATGTAGCCCCGCATCCGATCGCTGGGATGACCGATGCCGAGATTCGCGTTCGGTATCCCATTCGCCATACTGAACTGAAAAAACGCAAGCCTCGACGAGATTGCGCCGTCATTCAGTACCGTGATGAGCGCTGGGAGAAGGTCAAACCGATCATCCTTCAGATCACAGAGAGGCCCGCCGATGCCTTTGAGGGCGGAGACCTGGCGCGGTTGATCAAGGACCGCATCGAAGAGTTGGGATGCGAGCCAGTCGAAATCTACGACCCGGTACATCGCGTCCTGGCACACGCCTCTGGCAAGAATTCGATACTCCCTGCTTACTGCCGCAGCGGCGGAAAGGGCAAGTCGAGGCAACCCAAGAAGGTGAGTCGCCTCGGGCGTCAAAGCGCCGCTTTCCTTGCGGGGGAAGTGCCATCCCCCGGCATTCATCTGAACGAGGAGGATAAGCGCCATCTTGCGATTGGCATGCGCAAGTTTCTCAAGGATGGCCTCTCCGTGCGGCAGGCCTACATCCTGTGCATGGGCGCTTGGTGGTCGACTGGCTCAAGGATTGAGGACGGTGTTGAGCTGCCGATACTGAAGCCAGCGCACGAAAGGCCCACACTCGCACAGTTTCGGTATTGGGCCGAGCGGGATCCCGAAGGAAAGAGCGCCTTTGAGCTTCTTCTGAAACAGGGGGAGTGGGACAAGCGATTCCGAGCCATGCTGGGGTTGGCCACTCACGGGCTCAATGGCGTCGGACAGATGGCGGTGATGGATGCCACCGGCACACACGTCACGCTGGTGTCGATGACCTCCATGCTTCATGCCATTGGCCCGGCGCATCGGATCGTGGTCCACGAGGGTCTGACGGAGACGATCACCGGCTTCTACGTCGGCCTTGAACCGCCTGGCGAGCACACCGCCAACCTTGCCGTCTACAACTCGGCGATGGATAAGGTCAACTTGTTCGCGCGATTCGGCTTGACCATCACCACCGACCAGGTCCCCGCGATGTACTACCGCAAGTACCGCCTTGATAACGGAGAAGGCCGAAACGCAGAGTTCATCACTCAAACGACGGCATCAGGGGCAGCGATCGAGTTTGTCCAGCGGCGCAGCCCTCAGAAGAAGCAGCAAGCCGAATCCAGCCACCATGTCATGCACGGCCTTGTGGAAGACCACCTGGACGGCGCGACGCGAGGGCGGGCACCAGAACGGGGTGAAGAGCATTCGGCAATTCCAGCCTGCTGGACATTCTTCGCCTACATGGTGGAGTTTCTGCGTGGGGTGATTTACTTCAACTGTCACGCCGACGCGAGTGCTCTCATGGCGCGTCACCCGTTTCGTTCAGAGATGCTTCGCGACAACGTCCCTCCCCGCAGAGCGGCAATGCTGGCCTGGTGCATCAAGAACAACCGCGTGGCCATCCCCGCGCATGACGTGGACGTCATCCGGGTGAAGTCCCTGGGGGTCTACAAAGCAATCGTCAAGCAGAACGGAATCTTCCTGTGCCGCCCCGATCGTGGAGATAAGAAGGAGTTGGTCAAGGGGCCGCGCTACTCAGGACCCCGAGCAATGGAACTGGGCTGGCATCGGGGCAACCGCAGGGACTTCCCTATCAATGTCCGAATGGACCCACAGGATCCCAACCGCATCTGGTTTGCGGATGAGCTTGGTATTCATCTCTTCGAGAACCTGTCGACCGATCAGACGGCCAATCGCGAAGCGTGCCTGGATGACTACATCGCGATGCAGGACCGCGAGAACATCCAGAAGACTGTTGACCAGAGCGAGACTGATCAAGAGGAATCGGACTTCATCTCACACCGAGAGAACAAGAACTTGGAGAAAAGAAAGGCCAAGAAGCAGGCCATTGCAG
>Ga0116180_1002885_pt1 | contig 13286 bp, 10 predicted proteins | sample AD_UKC073_MetaG_FD_89804 | JGI IMG/M metagenome (GOLD analysis project Ga0116180, IMG submission 89804) | Active sludge microbial communities of municipal wastewater-treating anaerobic digesters from USA - AD_UKC073_MetaG | ecosystem: Engineered > Bioreactor > Anaerobic > Digestate | place: USA...
ACGCCAAGATCCTGACCATCTACGAAGGCACCACCGCCATCCAGGCCAACGACCTCGTGGGCCGCAAGACGGCGCGCGACGGCGGCCAGACGGCCAAGGGCATTGCGGCGCAGATCGAGAAGACCGAGGCCGATCTGCTGGCCAGCGGCACACCCGCTGCGCAAGCCGTGGCCAAGCGCCTGACGGCCGCGCGCAAGGCGCTGCTCGATGTGATCGACTTTGTGGCCGGTGGCACCAAGGCCCAGCCCAACGCCGTGTTTGCCGGCAGCGTGCCTTACCTGATGCTGGCAGGCAATGTGGTGGCGGGCTGGCAACTGGCCCGCAGCCTGCTGGTGGCGCAGGACCTGTTGCAAAAGGGACAGGACGAAGCCTTCATGCGCGCAAAAATCACCACGGCCCAGTTCTACGCTGACCACATTCTGGTGAAGGCCCCCGGCCTGCGCGACAGCATTGTGGAAGGCGCAGCCAGCGTGACCGAGCTGGCGCTGGAAGCCTTCTGACAGCGGGCGCCTACCCGCCAGGGAGTGAGACAAGGCCCGTGCAGGGTGCGGGCCTTTACTATAAAAATAATAGCTGTTTGCGCTTGCTGAATAAGCGCTAGAGGGCTATTTTGCCTGATTGGATACTTGTCTCAGACAAATCTTCGTCAGCCGTTCGGGCTGTGCTTGTCGAAGCCAGGGCGCTCCTTGCGAGCAGCCCTTGGGCAAGCTCAGGGCGAACGGGCCTGTCTGAGGTTTGTCGCCAATCAGGCTGTTTTGATCAAAACCTGTTTCTGGAAGTCGTTGCCCATGTCCAAATTGCCTCCCGTGTTGCAAAACATGTCATTGCCTGTGATCGGCTCGCCGCTGTTCATCATCAGCAACCCCAAGCTCGTGATCGAGCAGTGCAAGGCGGGTGTGGTGGGCTCCATGCCCGCGCTCAACGCCCGCCCTGCCGAACTTCTGGACGAGTGGCTGGCCGAGATCACCGAAACCCTGGCGGCCTACAACAAGGCCAACCCCGACAAGCCTGCCGCGCCCTTTGCCATCAACCAGATCGTGCACAAGAGCAATGACCGGCTGGAACACGACATGCAGGTCTGCGCCAAGTACAAGGTGCCGATCATCATCACCAGCCTGGGCGCGCGCGAGGATGTGAACCAGGCCGTGCATGCCTGGGGTGGCATCGTGCTGCACGACATCATCAACAACAAGTTTGCCCACAAGGCGATTGAAAAGGGCGCCGATGGCCTGATCGCCGTGGCCGCCGGTGCGGGCGGCCATGCGGGTGTGAAGAGCCCGTTTGCGCTGATCCAGGAAATCCGCCAGTGGTTCGACGGCCCCGTAGCGCTGAGTGGTTCCATCGCCAGCGGCGACGCAGTACTGGCCGCGCAGGCCATGGGTGCAGACTTTGGCTACATCGGCTCGGCCTTCATCGCCACGCACGAAGCGCGTGCCAGCGATGCCTACAAGCAGGCCATTGTGGACGGTAACTCGGACGACATCGTCTACAGCAACCTATTCACCGGTGTGCACGGCAACTACCTGGCACCGTCGATCCGCGCTGCGGGCCTGGACCCTGACAACCTGCCCGAGTCCGACCCCAGCAAGATGAACTTTGGCGGCGACGCCAAGAAGGCCTGGAAGGACATCTGGGGCTGTGGCCAGGGCATCGGTGCCATCAACGCCGTGACCAGCACCGCCGAGCTGGTGGTCAAGTTCCGTGCCGAATACGAAGCCGCCTGGGCACGCCTGAAGCTGTGAGGCTCTGCATCGGTCAGGGGCTGTGGTGGGGCCGACCGGTGTGAACAGACCTTAATCCAGACGAAGCCCGCAGGGGGCACTGGGCGAACAGTACGACAATCGGTGCCCACGCCATTTGGTCAGGCCTCTATTGGGAGGCCGCTATTGCTCATCGCTTTTATGCCTCCTTCGCCCACATCTCGCACGCCCATGATCGATATGGCGAAGGGCCTGGCCTGCATGATGATCATTTGGCACCACCTGGCCTTTTATGGGCCCATGTCTGACATCGCCCAGCCTCTGGCTCCTGCCTTGATGGCCTGGTTGTACGACTACGGTCGCATGGCCGTGCAGGTGTTTTTGGTGCTGGGGGGTTATCTGGCTGCCTCAAGCCTGGCGCCGACGGGGGGGGCGCGCTTTGACCGGGCCGGTACTGCTATCGCCAAACGGTTTGTGCGATTGATCGTGCCGTATGCGGTAGCGCTGATTCTGACCGTACTGGTAACGGCCGCAGTGCGCCCCTGGATGGAGCATCCCTCCGTGTCCGAGCCTCCCACCTTGCCTCAACTGGTAGCCAATGCCTTGTTGTTGCAGGACATCGTCGGTCAGGATGCCTTGTCGGCCGGCGTCTGGTATGTCGCGATTGATTTCCAGCTTTTTGCGTTGAGCGTGCTGATGCTGGCCGGTATTCGGGCGCTGCCGGGAGCATGGGCGCAACGCCACGCGGCCATGTTGTGGCAGGGTCTGGTGGTGGTGCTGACAGCTGGCTCGCTTTGGGTCTTCAACCGCATGGCCGGGCTGGACATGTGGGCGCTGTACTTCTTTGGTGCCTATGGTCTGGGAATGCTGTCTTATTGGGCGGCTCATGCGCCGCGGGCGCGTGGTGGGCTTTTGGTGATGGTAGCGTTGGTGGTGGTCGCTCTCGCAATCGACTTTCGCGGGCGTATTGCAGTCGCAGGCGTTACAGCGCTTGGCCTCGCATGGGGCATGCGCTCAGACCGATTGCGCTCCTGGCGCGGCATGACCCCGCTGGTGCACTTGGGGCAGATGTCCTACTCCGTGTTTCTGATCCACTTTGCGGTCTGTTTGCTGGTCAATGCAGTGGTCAGCCGTGCCTGGCCAATGTCTGCCGAGATCAACGCTGTGGGAATGGTGCTGGCGTTTGTGCTGTCACTGGCTGCTGGTTGGCTGCTGTACCACCGGGTCGAGCGCCATGTGCCATCTTGGGCGGCAGCCTTGCGCTGGCAAGCAGGGTTGGTGGGCATGGGCGCGTTGATCATGGCCTTGAGCGACTAGGGCCTGTTCACCCTGTTTTTGCCAGATGCGTTGCGAAGCAAACGGACCAGGCGCTAGGCGCCAAACGAAGCTGGGGTGCGGCCCCAGCCAGGATTGGCAACACAGCGGATGACCCGTTTGCATCGCCACCCGAAGGGAAGGCAACCCCCGCCACGCCACTCGTTGTTGAGTTCCTAGCCAAGGCCCCGGCCTTGGCGTCGTCACGCGCCTCGATTGGCGTGGCGGGGGCTGCCTTCGCACTGGTAAAAATAGGGTGAACAGGCCCTAGGCCTTGGAGACCTTTGCAGCCGGCGGCCCGCAGGGCCAGCAGGGCGTTGTCCTATTGGGAGAGCTTGCGCTCACGGCGTTTTCTTTGCTGGTCCAGAAACCAGGCCAGAAATGGCAGTAAGAGCATAGACCCCGGAATCACCCAGATGAACAAATAAGGGCTGACCGAAGAGGCCGAGCGCATCACGTCACGCAGGCGGGCGCGCTCCTGTGCCGTCCAGTTGCCCTGGCGGCGCTGCTGCACCAGCCAGGTGACGGAGCCCTTCATGGTGGCCATTTCTCGCCGAAGGCGGCTTTTCTCGCGGCTGTTGCCGGCCAGGAATGAGCAAAACCATTCAGGCGCCCGCTCCATGCGCCGCTGAAACGCCACAGTGGAGTCTGGGTCAAATGCTTCGAACGCAGGGGGCGCGTCGACAGGTTTGGGATTGGTCATGGCAGGTTTGATTGTCTCTGCAGACACCCATTGCACCAAGTGTCTTTTTTTGGCGTGGCACACAAGTTCAATCAATAAGCCCGCAGGGCTCATGACCTCCTCAACGGTGAAGTTCTCCGGCGCTTTCCGGTTGGTACACGATGTCCTTGACCTGCACCGTCATCGATTTGCCACCAGGCCCAGGCCACGCCAGCTCATCACCCACCGACAGGCCCAGCAAAGCGCTGCCAACAGGCGCAAAAATCGACAATTTGTCAGCACTGCCGTCCATATCGCGGGGATATACCAAGGTCAGGCAGAACTCCTTGCCCGTCTCCACCATGGAGAACCTCACGGTGGAGTTCATGGTTACCACCTGGGGCGGAATGTCTTGCGGATCCACTACGTCGGCGCGGTCGAGCTCGGCTTGCAACTCGGCCTTGCCAGGAAAGGCACTCGCCGGAATAACCGCCAAAAGGGCTTCTATACGGTCGACGTCCAGGGACGACAGGATGATCTGGGGCTTGCGCACCATGGCGGTACCTCTGTAGGGGTTGATTGCAGAGCGCGCGACTGTAGAGCATTGGGAATCTCGCACTGGGGTGTGCGGGCAATGCCTTATTGGCGAGTTGCATCCTATAAAGGTATGGCGACCTTGTTTCAACGACCGGCGGCGTGACTTGGCTCCCGAGTGGACACCCGCACCCTTGCCATATCGCGATAATTTAGGCATGACCATGCAAGCTCACCGTTCGCGCTCCTGTCGCCCGCAGGGTTTTACACTGATCGAGTTGTTGATCACGATCGCTTTGGCCGCGATCTTGGCAAGCCTTGCTGCCCCATCGGTACGAGACTTTATCGTGCGCAGCAAGCTGACAAATCTAGGCGGTGAGTTCACCGCCAGTGTGCTCAAGTCGCGCAATGAGGCTGTTAACAGAAATACATGCGTGACGATGTGCATGAGCAGTGAAGCGGGCAAAGAGTTTGATTACGATGACCCCGCAACCTATCCGCGATGCACGACAGCTGGTACAGATTGGCAGGTAGGCTGGATCGTTTTTTTAAATCCCAGTTGCGACAGTGGCCTGGATAAACCAGCAGACGCCGCCGACATGCTGCTAGCTCGCCCCAGCACGGGTAGCGATTACTTGTTACAAACACAAAGCAGCAAGAAAAAGTTTATGTTTAACGCGCGAGGTTCGCCAGGTTTAGGTAGTGCTGGTCAATTCAATATCATTTATCAAGAAGTCAATAACCCGTTGAATGATAAATATTCGATCAATATTTGTATGGATGGATTAGGTCGAACCCGAACCATTCCGTCGGACAAAAATTGTTCAGGCTACAAATGAGATGTCAGATATGAAGTTTTCTTTGTACAGAAAAAGTTCATCGTTACTTTCGCGATCACATGGGGTTACTTTGATCGAAATGATGGTGGCTATATTGGTTCTGTCGATTGGCCTTTTGGGAATAGCAGGGCTTCAAGCCGCGACCTCCAAATACCAAATCAATACTTGGGCGCGTTCATCTGCGTCGATGTTGCTTTCAGATCTTTCCGAGCGTGTTCGTGTGAATGCTGATGCTGCAGGTACCAGTTTTGCTGAAGAGGGTGTGACCAAAACCTCGTTGTATCTCATTGGCGATACATGGAATACCCAACAATCAGACGCATTGACGGTCAGCAAGAATTGTGAAACATCTGCATGCACCAGCACTGAGCGCGCCACTTACGACCTGCTGATTTGGCGCCAGCGCGTGCGTGCAGGTTTGCCACAGGGTGCTGCCTGGATTGAAGGTAACAGGCGCGACGGACTTGACGTCACGATGATGTGGTTCGACAAAGAAAATTTAGACAAAGCCTCCACTGATACCACGGCAGCGCTGGTTGGGGCGCGTGTTTGCGACGGTACGGAGACAGGCATGGCGCAGCAAAGCTGTTGTCCAGAAGATGCAGCAGTGCCTGACGGTGCGCGCTGCATTCGATTCTCTTTTATTCCCTGATATTCGTATGTACAAGTCCAATCATTACCAGCGAGGTCTGACAATCATCGAACTGTTGGTGGCTATGGCCATCAGTTTGGTGATTGTTATCGCTGCGGCATATACGTATTTGGCGTCGCGTGAATCCCAGCGTGCTATTGACCGCAATAGCAGTAGTCGTGAAACGGGTGCCTATGTCATGCAAATGCTTGGCCGCGAAATCATGAATGCAGGCTTTTATCCCGCTACGGCTTTGCCAATTGCGCCCGATCCGACACAACAGGGCATGTATGACACATATCCTCCTCTAGAAGCTGACCCACGTGCAGTGACCGATTGGCAAAATGCCGCTGCTGGGTGGCCTCCTGTGGCTTTTCGCACAGGCATTTATGGATGCGACGGTGGCAAGTTTGACGTTGCTACGAGTACCTGCCCAGCAGCCAACGCAGCGCTCGCCGATACGCTTGTTGTTAACTATTTCACTTCAGACACCGCAGAAATGGGTAAAAGCACTGGCAGGCGCAATGACTGCACTGGTGCAGATGTTGCCCCAGCTGGTGCTGGCGGCGACCCCAGCAACGCTGAGAGAAAGAAAAACTCTGGTGGTGCCCCGCCAGCAACTCCGCACACGGCAACCTTGGAGAATATACCACCACAGTTGCCAGTGTTTGTTTCCAATCGATTTACATTAAGTGATGTCAAAGTATCTGTAGACCAGAATGATGTTAATACCAAGAGTTTAACTTGCAGTGGTAACGGTAAGAGTCCACACGGTACAGCTGACGCAACTGCTTACCAGCCCATTATTTCAGGCTTGGAAGATATTCAATTTTCATATGGTGTGTACGATACGGATACGTCGCTGACCCCTTCGCGGTATCACACGGCGACAGAGATGAACGCGTTAGCTGATGTGGTCATCGGAGGCATTAATCTCACATCTTGGCAGCGTGTGACATCGGTTCGTGTTTGCGTTTTGTCCCGAACTATTGGAGGCAACACGCGAATTGCTGACAAAACGAGTACTCCGCGCACTTATCTTGATTGCACCGATACGGCAAAAAATCAGCCTGCCGGTGACACCATAACTCGGTACGTTGAGGTGTTTGGCTTGCGAAACAATCTCAAACAGCTTTACTAGGGTAGAGAGAATGCAAGATATTTGCAAAAATATTGCACCCAGCATGCATTGTGCGTCAATTGCCGCGTCGCGTCAGCAGCAAGGCGTGGCGCTGGTTGTTGTGCTGCTTTTCCTCGTGGCAATCACCGGTATCAGCGTGTGGACAGCTCGCCAATCGATGCTGTCGGAAGGAATGGCACGAAATCAAATGGACCAAGAGGTCGCCCGTCAGGCTGCAGAGTCAGCGTTGCGGGATGCTGAAAGAGATATTTATAACGCGCCGCTCGCTCTGCTGATGCCGAATGCGCTGTGCCAGCGAAGCCCATCAATGACAGATTCGTCCGGTATTAATCCAAGCAACTTCACCAGCAACTGCGTGCAGGGTTTGTGTCTCAAAGACGACGTGAGCTACACGTTGAGTGACTGGACAACCGCCACTGCCTTGAATACTTCCACCGCAGAGCCTTGGTGGCCTACAGGCAAAGGGGGCCTCTGGAACGATGATAAGGACAGCAAGCCAGACCCTGTTACTCGCGATAATTCTGAATGTGACACGTTCACAGGTGGCGTACCTTTGGGTACCTATACCGGGGTGCCCGTCATTCGTGGTGTGGCCAAGCAGCCAGAGTACCTGATCGAAGTATTTCAGCGTAAGCATGTGCGTATTAATTTGGAAGAGACGCGCGTAACCTCTACGGGAGAAAAGGCCAACCAATGGTCGACGATGTATCGAGTCACGGCCAGAGGTTTTGGTTACTCCGAGCGAACGCAGGTTGTTTTGCAATCCGTTTTCTTTCCTTGATAAAAATATATGCTGCTTTGCTTGCATTGAATATTTCGCAGAATCAACTATTTGAGGCCTTTATATGAAATTCTCAAACTTATTTAAAGTGGGAGCTCTTCTTTGGGGGATGTCCTGTGCGATAGCTGTATTCGCAACGCCGGTTGAGGTGTCAAAGCCCCAAGAAGCAATTCCGCCGAACATTGTGACCACGGCCAACAAGCCGATGGTCATGTTGGCCGCATCCAAGGACCACACTCTCTTTGGTCCAATCTATACCGACTTTGAAGATCTGGATGGTGATGGCTACCTCGATACGACGTACCTTCCTACATTCAAGTACTACGGATATTTTGACAGCGAGACTTGCTACTCTTACAGCACCACCAACAGTCGCTTTGCTCCAGTGGCAGAGGCCACCAAGGTTGCGGTGACTGTCGGAAGTATTACCAAATATAAATATACCTGCTCAGGTCGTTGGAGTGGTAATTTTTTGAATTGGGCGACCATGACTCGCATGGATGTCATTCGCAAAATGATGTACGGTGGGAAGCGCTCAACAGACACAACTTCGGCAACGATTTTGGAGCGCGCTGACCTTGGACACGACTCGCATGCTTTTGTAAAGCACTATCGAGGTACTGACATTGCAGACTACACGCCATTTTCTGTTGCATCGCTGAAAAAAACCACGGGCTCAAACGTAGGCGAATACGCTGGTTTGAGTATTTGTAACCGATCCGATACTGACGGATTGGGTGGTAATCCTCTAATGCTGATAGCTAAGGGTAATTACAAACTTTGGGCCACTGTGGAAGGTCTCGCTTGTCAGTGGGGTCCTGGTTCAGGCGCTGCGACCGCCTATGGAGGACAGTCGCTAGGGCCAAAGCTGGCTGCTTTTTATGAAGATGCGGACAAGGGCCGTGGCGGAATCGCACACGAGGTAAACCGACCATCAAAGGCTGCTGATGGTGCTTTGGCCGGGGGCTCAGAACTGGTGGTTCGCAACGAAATTTGCGTTTCTGGATTTAAGGAGGCGGATAACTGCCAGAAGTATGCGAACACTGCTGCCAAACCTTTTGGGATTTTTCAAGAGTTTGGACTTCCGTCGAATGGGGCCTCAGCTGCCCGTACCGAGTTCGGGATGATTGGCGGTAGTTATGACAAAAACCTCACTGCTGGTGCGCTTCGCCGAAATATGGGCGATATGCGGGATGAAATCAATCTTACCACTGGCGTATTTTGCCACTCGGCTGGGGCTGCCTGCCCTGCAACACTAGCTGACACTCGCACAACCAATGCAAATGTAACGACTGGCGCTGGTGCCATCAAAACGTTTGATAATATAAATATTTATGGAACAGGGGCTGGTAATTACGCAGGCGACTCTACAAAAAGAGCTAGTGGACTAGTGGATGGCGACTTCCCCGCATGGGGAAATCCCATGGGTGAAATGTTGGTGCAGGCAATTGAGTACTATGCAGGCCGCCCATCGACTAACCCTACGACCACAACCAACGACGGTACAGGTCGGCCTGTCATTACCTGGCGTGATCCACTTGCTGAAACAGGTGCGATTAATGAATCGCGCACTGCCATTTATGGAAAACCCATTTGTCGCCCGATGAATTTATTGGCATTGTCCAGTAGTGCACTGAGTTTTGATCAAGATGCTGACACTGGTTTCTCAAACTTTCCCAATCGGTCTGGAGGCTCGTTAGCTGATTACACCAATAAGATCGGCGATGCTGAGTCGATCACTGGTACTCTGCGTTCAGTGGCGGCTGCCAGTGGAACGCTTGCAGCGTACGAAGCGACTTCCGATGGGTGTTCTGCCAAAACTGTCGGGCAACTTGCTAACGTGATTGGCATATGCCCTGATGCGCCTGCGACAGGGGGTACGTACAAAGTGGCTGGTGCTGCTTTGTATGCTAATACAAGTGAAATCCGTGCCCGCCCCGCCACCGTTCCCTCAGATTTACCACCTACTGCGCTCAAAATCAAAACCTTGGCTGCCTCCTTGAGTGGTGGTGTCGCTCGGGTAGAAGTGCCGATTCCAGTGAAGGGTGATGTAACCAAGCTGACAGCCAAAAAGGTGTATATCACCCCAGAAGGCTTGGGTGTTCCAAGTGATTCGAATCCAAAAATTCGACTGCCGATGTCCGTTCTTACATTTGATGCCATTGCTGCTTCACCACCAGGCGAGTTGCCTTGGGGGACTTTCGTAGTTACATGGAATAATCGACTGTTCGGTGGCGACTATGACATGGATATCACAGGATTTTTACGTTATGACGTCGTTGTAAATAACGCCACTGCTTCTGGCTATGATGTCAAAATCACTACCGATATTTTGAATGTCGGTATGGGGTCGATGGGCGCTTATGGTTACAGTGTGATCGGTAGTACTACGGATGGACGGCGTTTGACGCACAGGCATCGTGGTGCCGGAGATGCGCCAATGCTGGCACCTAGTGTGGCTGCAGGTTACATGTGTGGAGATGCGGCGTACTTAGCAGCAAATGACTCTAACAATGGCGGTGCGTGTAACGTATCGTGCGGCGGTAACGACGTGTTCTGGACAGGCTCCGGAGCCTCTGCTACTTGTAATAAAGCGGGTGATTTCAGAAAAACTTTCACGTACCAAATGGTAGGTGTAGATAATGTCACCTTGAATGATCCTCTGTGGTACGCTGGCAAGTACGGTAGTTTCACATCGGCAGTAAAAAATTCTGACGGAACTGTGACTAATTATCCGTTGCCTCCCAATGTGAGTTCTTGGGACAGCCTTAAAGAGGATGGCTCTCTGGGAAGTGATGGCGTGCCAGATGGATATTTTCTCGCCCGTAGACCTGATATTTTGGCAGCACAGCTTCGCAAGGCCCTGGATGCTGTTACTAAAAACTCCAATGCAGCTCCGGCTACTTCATCTTCACAATTGACCCTTGATGGGTACAAATATGTCGTGAAGTTTGATAGCACCAAAGTCACTGGTACTGTCGAGGCTTTCAAGGTAAACGCAGAGGGCAATTTTGAAAACACGCCAAATTGGGAGGCCGGCGCACTTCTAGATGCTGCTGCGGGATCTAATGCCGGTAACAATAGAAAAATTATTACCAACAGTGACAATGGCGCCTCTGCGGGCGTGCCATTCAGGTGGGCTTCTCTGCCCGCCAGTTATAAAACTGAGATGACTACGGCCAGTACCAATGTACTGTCCGCTACCAATGCGCAAATAGCGCTAAACTATATTCGTGGTGATAAAACGCTTGAAGGATTAAACGGTTTGCGTCAGAGGGACGGTTCTTTGCTGGGGCCTATCGTTAACGGAACCCCTGTATTGCAAAGCGTACCTGACGCGACGCTGCCAGGTATGGCAGCAGACGGATATGGCACGTTCCTCCGAACGCACAAAAGCCGAAACAAACTTCTGTGGGTTGCTGCCAATGACGGCATGCTGCACGCATTCAATCCTGAGTCAGGGCAAGAGGTTTTTGCCTATGTACCCGGGGCGCTGGCCAACAGATTGGCTGAAATTCCACTGCAACGTGGTACGACAGCTCGAACCAAGATCAGTGACGTAAATTTTGTCACTGGTTCGGAGGTCCAGCCGACCGGCACAGTGTGGCCATACGTGGACGGAAGCCCGTTTTATGGCGATGTAAAAATAGGAAGCACTTGGAAGACCTATGTTTTTGGCACTCTGGGTCGAGGTGGTCGCGGCGTTTTTGCCCTCGACGCAACTGAAATTGCTGATTTGACAGAATCGAACGCAGCTAATGTGTTCAAGTGGCAGTTCACTTCTGATAATGACGCTGACCTCGGCTATATCACTGGGAAAATATCCAAACACTCTGCATCTAACCAAGCGCTGCCGATTGTCAAGCTAAACAATGGAAAGTATGCATTGTTGCTAGGCAACGGCCACAAATCGACAGCGGGCAAGGCTGCACTTTTCATTCTGTATATGGAGGGGCCAAATGGCAGTAACTGGTCAGGTCGCTATATCAAGATTGTGGCAGATGCTGGCACCGGCAATGGTTTGTCCGCACCGCGTTGGGAGGATATTGACGGTAACGGTACTGCCGATGTGGCATACGCTGGGGATCTGAAAGGAAACCTTTGGAAGTTTAACCTTGCTTCGAGCAATCCCGCTGCTTGGGATGTGGCTTTTAAAACCTCAGGTGTTAATGCTCCCTTGTACAAGGCAACTTATACCAATGCTAATAATCAAGTTATTCCGCTGCCGATAACGACAGCGCCAGAAATGCTTTATATGGGTAAGGGCGGCCTGATGGTCACTTTTGCCACTGGGAACGCTTTTGAAAATGGCGATTTTCCTGGCACTGGCGTGGTGCATCGAGTTTACGGTATCTGGGATAGGCCGGGCATGGGGGTATCTGGAGGCAGAGCACTACCAACAGGGTTGACGACGCTGGTATCCAGAACATACACCCGTAACGCTGACGGAGTGGTTACCCTCAACTCGGGGTCAGTAGTTGATTGGGATACTCATGACGGTTGGTACTTTAATTTGCCAGGTAGCTCAGAAGCTGTTTTGCTCAATCCTGAACTTAAGGCTGGGGTCATGTTGTTTACCGCCGCACGGCCAAAGAGTGGCGTGAATGAATGCTCGGCTGAACCGGACAGTAGCCTGTACGGCGTTGATCCGATCTCTGGTCGGCCTGAGCGTAATATTCAGGGCACTATTACTATTAACAGCGAAAAAGTGATTGTTGCAGCCAGAGAGGTTGATGATCAACCGATCTCTGTTGTCAGTGATAGAACCAAGAAACCATTTACCAAGTCTTGTAACGCAGGTGAGGCGGGTTGTACCTGTGTAGGCTCCACCTGTACGAAAGAGTCCCCCATTTGTGGGTCCGGGCAGCGTGCTTTCCGAGCTCTGGGGCGTACCACAGACGTAGTTTTATGCACCAGTACTTCGCCACGTCTGCAATGGCGTGAAGTACCCGGACTGAGGACAAATCAATGAAACATAAAAAATACCAATCGGGATTTACCTTGATCGAGGTGATGATTGTTGTGGTTATTATTGCAGTATTGTCTTCTATAGCATACCCATCCTATAAAGAGTCTGTGGCTCGATCTCGTCGGGCTGAGGCGAGAGTTGTTCTGACGGCTGCACAGCAATGGATGGAGCGCTTTTATACTGAAAATTTTCGGTATGACCGAACTTCTGATGCTTCTGAACAAGCAGTGACTACTCTTTTTCCTGATAGATTGAAAAAGGCACCTGCAGAAGGGTCGGGGGCCGAGCAATATGTGATCTCCGTTATTGTGACTAATGGTGTTAGGGATAAATACGAGGTGCGTGCAACGCGAAAATCGGGATCTTCGATGGCAAATGATCGCTGTGGTGATTTCGAAATCGATCACTTAGGGCGTAAAAGGCTGTTGAACACATCGGGGTTCTCCAGTACATCTGCCGCGATGGATACATGCTGGAAGTAGCTTTAATAAAAATTTAAAACTATCTGAATTTCAAGCCCGTTTTGTAATGCAAGCGGGCTTTTTATTTTTTTCGGTTCTATTGGCTGCGAGTTCGGGAGCAGGCGATAGGTTGTGAAAGCTGAGTCGATCTTTATTGGTAGTTGTCGCATCCCGGACGATTGCATAGACTTCAAACGCTATCCGCTCTTCATGGCCCGATCCGTTTTGCAAGAGTTGATAAAGTCCTTGCAATCC
>Ga0116180_1002886_pt1 | contig 13283 bp, 9 predicted proteins | sample AD_UKC073_MetaG_FD_89804 | JGI IMG/M metagenome (GOLD analysis project Ga0116180, IMG submission 89804) | Active sludge microbial communities of municipal wastewater-treating anaerobic digesters from USA - AD_UKC073_MetaG | ecosystem: Engineered > Bioreactor > Anaerobic > Digestate | place: USA...
ACTTCGATCGCCAGGACAAGTCCAAGACGATCCGCCGCCTGCTCAAGCGGCTTCAAGACCTCGGCTGCGATGTCCCTGAACTGGCTCATGCGGCGTAGAGCTTCCTAGTAGTTGACCCGCCGTTCCACGTACTTGAACTGGACGATGGTCAGCAGCACCACGATCACCATCAGCACCACCGACTGCGCGGCCGAGGCGCCGAGGTCCATGCCCTTGAAGCCGTCGTAGTACAGCTTGTAGACCAGGATCTCGGTTTCCTTGCCCGGGCCGCCGTGGGTGCTGGCGTCGACGATGGCAAAGGTGTCGAGGAAGACGTAGACCACGTTGACCACCAGCAGGAAGAAGCTGGTGGGCGACAGCAGCGGGAAGACGATGGTCCAGAAGCGGCGCCAGGGCCGTGCGCCGTCGATGGCCGCAGCCTCGATCAGGCTCTTGGGGATGCTCTGCAGCCCGGCCAGGAAGAACAGGAAGTTGTAGCTCAGCTGCTTCCACACCGCAGCCATCACGATCAGCGCCATCGCATGGTTGCCGTCGAGCAGGTGGTTCCACTCGAAGCCCCAGACGCGCAGGTACCAGGCCACCACGCCGATGCTGGGCGCGAACATGAACAGCCACAGCACGCCCGCCACCGCCGGCGCCACCGCATAGGGCCAGATCAGCAAGGTCTTGTAGACCGTGCTGCCGCGAACGATGCGGTCGGCCATCACCGCCAGCAGCAGGCTCACGCCCAGACCGATGCCGGCCACCAGCAGCGAGAAGACCAGGGTGGTCTTCATGCTGTCGTAGTAGCTGGGGTCGGCGAACAGGCGCTGGAAGTTCTCCAGGCCCACCCACTGCACGCTGGTGCCAAAGGCGTCCTGCTGCTGCAGCGACTGCACCAGCGCCTGGCCCGCCGGCCAGAAGAAGAACAGCGTGATGACGACCAGCTGCGGCGCCAGCAGCACCCAGGGCAGCCAGGCCGAGCGGAAGAGGACGCGCTTCTCAGCGGCCAAGGTCAGCGGCCCTCAGCTCTTGTTCGCTTTTTCGAAGCGCTCGAGCAATTCGTTGCCGCGCTTGACCGAGTCGTCCAGCGCCTCCTTCGCGCTCTTCTTGCCCGACCAGACCTGCTCCATTTCCTCGTCGATCACGGTGCGGATCTGCACCATGTTGCCCAGGCGGATGCCGCGCGACTTGTCGGTGGTCTTGCGGATCATCTGCGTCACCGCCACGTCGGTGCCGGGGTTCTTCTTGTAGAAGCCGCTCTTGTCGGTGGCCTCGAAGGCGGCGGTGGTGATCGGCAGGTAGCCGGTGCGCTGGTGGCTCTTGGCCTGGACCTCGGGGCTGGACAGGAAGTTGAAGAACGCCGCCGTGCCCTTGTACTCGGCCGGCTTCTTGCCGGCCATCACCCACAGGCTGGCGCCGCCGATCACCGTGTTCTGCGGCGCGCCGGGCACGTCGGGGTAGTAGGGCAGGGTGCTCATGCCGTAGGCGAACTTGGCGTTCTTCGACACGCTGGAGTACAGCGCCGAGGTGCCGGTCAACATCGCGCACTCCCCCGAGGGGAAGGTGGCGTCGGGCACGTTGGCGCGGCCCTTGTAGACGAACAGGCCCTGCTTGCTCATGTTGGCCAGGTTCTCGATGTGGCGCACATGCAGCGGGGTGTTGATCACCAGGCGCGTGTCCAGGCCGCCGAAGCCGTTGTTCTTGGTGGCGAACAGGGTGTTGTGCCAGGCCGAGAAGCTCTCCAGCTGGGTCCAGCTCTGCCAGCTGGTGGTGAATGGGCACTTGTGGCCGCTGGCCTTGAGCTTGGCGGCGGCCAGGGCCACTTCCGGCCAGGTGCCGGGGGCCTTCTCGGGGTCCAGGCCGGCGGCCTTGAAGGCGTCCTTGTTGTAGTAGAAGACCGGCGTCGAGCTGTTGAACGGGAAGCTCAGCATCTGGCCGTTCGGCGCGGTGTAGTAGCCCGCCACGGCGCCGACGTAGACCTTGGGGTCGAACTTGAAGCCGGCGTCGGTCATCACCTTGGCCACCGGCACGATGGCGCCCTTGCTGGCCATCATCGTCGCCGTGCCCACCTCGAACACCTGCAGGATGTTCGGCGCATTGCCGGCACGGAAGGCGGCGATGGCCGCGGTCATGCTCTGGTCGTAGCTGCCCTTGAAGGTGGGCACGACCTTGTAGTCCTTCTGGCTGGCGTTGAATTCGTTGGCGAGGTCGTTGACCCATTCGCCCAGGGCGCCGCCCATCGAGTGCCACCACTGGATCTCGGTCTGGGCCTGCGCCGGGCCGCAAAGGGCGGCGGCAGCGGCCAGGGCGGCGGCTTGCAGTTTCAGCGTCATGTCATCTCCGTGTCGGTCGGTCAGTCGAAGGCGCCGCATTGTGGCGGCATTCGATGACGGTCCCGTTTCTGTCACGCCGCCTGCTGCCGGCGCAACGGGATTAACCCGCCGCCGCGTGCGGGCCGCTGCCGCCGGGCCGGCGCGCTGATGCTGCGCTGCGATAATCGCGGGTTCTTCGGTGCCTGCCAGGGCCCGCCCGGCAGCCCAGGCCGCCGCCCCTGAAATCCGGCGCCCGCCCACCCATGAACGCTGCTATCGACCTGACCCAGCTGGCCCCGCATCCTGCCGGTGACCAGCACGCCGCGGCGGCCCCCCGGCTGCGCGAGATCCCCTACAACTACACCTCGTTCTCCGACCGCGAGATCGTCGTGCGGCTGCTGGGCGAGCGCGCCTGGGCCCTGCTGGACCTGCTGCGCGACGAGCGCCGCACCGGCCGCTCGGCGCGCATGCTCTACGAGGTGCTGGGCGACATCTGGGTGGTGCAGCGCAACCCCTTTCTCGAAGACGACCTGCTCGACAACCCGAAGCGCCGCCAGCTGCTGATCGACGCGCTGAACCACCGCCTCGCCGAGGTGGCCCAGCGCCGCACGCCCGATGCCGACGCGGTGCGCGACGGCCATGTCGGCGAGCTGCTGACCATGGCACGTGCCGCGGTGCAGCGCTTCGCCGGCCAGTTCGACAGCGTGGCCGCCCTGCGCGCAAGGGCACGCCGGGTGCTGGGCAGGGTGACGGCCAAGGACAACATCAAGTTCGACGGCCTGTCGCGGGTGTCGCACGTGACCGACGCCACCGACTGGCGCGTCGAGGTGCCGTTCGTGGTGCTGACGCCCGACACCGAGGCCGAGATGGCGGCCCTGGTGGCTGGCTGCGTCGAGCTGGGGCTGACCATCATTCCGCGTGGCGGCGGCACCGGCTACACCGGCGGCGCCGTGCCGCTGACCTGGAAGAGCGCGGTGATCAACACCGAGAAGCTCGAACAGATGACCGAGGTCGAGTTCGTCGACCTGCCCGGCGTGGGTCGCAAGGTGGCCACGGTGTGGACCGGCGCGGGCGTCGTCACCCAGCGCGTGGCCGATGCGGCCGAGCGCGCCGGCCATGTGTTCGCGGTCGACCCCACCAGCGCCGAGGCCAGCTGCGTGGGCGGCAACATCGCGATGAATGCCGGCGGCAAGAAGGCCGTGCTGTGGGGCACGGCGCTGGACAACCTGGCGTCGTGGCGCATGGTGACACCCGAGGCCAAGTGGCTGGAAGTCATCCGCCTGGACCACAACCTGGGCAAGATCCACGACGTGGCCGAGGCCCGCTTCGAGCTGCGCTGGTTCGACGCCACCGGCCAGGTGCTGGAGAAGACCGAGGAACTGGCCATTCCCGGCCGCGTGTTCCGCAAGGAAGGCCTGGGCAAGGACGTCACCGACAAGTTCCTGGCCGGCCTGCCCGGCATCCAGAAGGAAGGCTGCGACGGCCTGATCACCAGCGCGCGCTGGGTGGTGCACAAGATGCCGCCGCATGTGCGCACCGTGTGCCTGGAGTTCTTCGGCAACCCGATCGTGTCGGTGCCGTCGATCGTCGAGATCAAGGACTTCCTGTTCGACGAAGCCAAGAAGCCGGGTGGCGCCATCCTGGCCGGCCTGGAGCACCTGGACGACCGCTACCTGCGCGCCGTGGGCTACACCACCAAGAGCAAGCGTGGCGGCTTCCCGAAGATGGTGCTGATCGGCGACATCGTCGGCGACGACGAGGCCGCGGTGGCGCGTGCCACCAGCGAGGTGGTGCGCATCGCCAACAGCCGCAGCGGCGAGGGCTTCATCGCCGTCAGCGCCGAGGCGCGCAAGACCTTCTGGCTCGACCGCAAGCGCACCGCGGCCATCGCCCGCCACACCAATGCCTTCAAGGTCAACGAGGACGTGGTGATCCCGCTGGAGCGCATGGGTGAATACACCCTGGGCATCGAGCGCATCAACATCGAGCTGAGCCTGCGCAACAAGCTGGCGCTGCTGGACCGGCTGGAAGGCTTCCTGACCACCGGCCACCTGCCGCTGGCCAAGACCGACGACGCCAGCGCGGTCCCCGGTGCCGATCTGCTGCAGGACCGGGTGCAGGCCGCGCAGGCGGTGCTGCGCGAGGTGCGTGCGCAATGGCAGCACTGGCTGCAGCAGCTGGATCTGCCGCAGCACGCCGATGGTGGCGAGCCGGGCCGCAGCTTCTTCGAGCAGCTGCAGGACCACAGCCTGCGCGCCAGCTGGAAGACGCAGGTGCTCAAGCCGGTCGAGGGGCTGTTCGCCGGTGCCGCCTTCGCGCCCATCGTGGCGGAGTTCAAGCGCATCCACGGCGAGGTGCTGCGCGGGCGCACCTGGGTGGCGCTGCACATGCATGCCGGCGACGGCAATGTGCACACCAACATCCCCGTCAACAGCGACAACTACGCCATGCTGCAGACCGCCCACGAGGCGGTGGCCCGCATCATGGCGCTGGCGCGCAGCCTGGGCGGAGTGATCAGCGGCGAGCACGGCATCGGCATCACCAAGCTCGAGTTCCTGAGCGACGCCGAGATGGCGGCGTTCACCGACTACAAGCTGCGTGTCGACCCCGAGGGCCGCTTCAACCGCGGCAAGCTGCTGCGCGGGGATGCGCTGAAGCGCCTGGGCAAGGCCGACGAGGAAGTGCATGCCGCCGACCTGAGCCATGCCTACACGCCCAGCTTCGGGCTGATGGGGCATGAGTCGCTGATCATGCAGCAGAGCGACATTGGCGCCATTGCCGACAGCATCAAGGACTGCCTGCGCTGCGGCAAGTGCAAGCCGGTGTGCGCCACCCACGTGCCGCGCGCCAACCTGCTGTACTCGCCCCGCAACAAGATCCTGGCCACCAGCCTGCTGGTCGAGGCCTTCCTGTACGAGGAGCAGACCCGCCGCGGCGTCAGCATCAAGCACTGGGAGGAGTTCGAGGACGTGGCCGACCACTGCACGGTCTGCCACAAGTGCCTGACGCCCTGCCCGGTGAAGATCGACTTCGGCGACGTGTCGATGGCCATGCGCAACCTGCTGCGCAAGATGGGGCAGAAGAGCTTCCGCCCCGGCAATGCAGCCGCCATGCTGATGCTCAACGCCACCAGCCCGCAGACCATCAAGCTGGTGCGCAGTGCGATGGTGGGCGTGGGCTTCAAGGCCCAGCGCCTGGCCAACGACGTGCTGAAGCTGGCCGCCCGCAAGCAGACCAGCGCGCCGCCCGCCACGCTGGGCACGGCGCCGGCGCGCGAGCAGGTCATCCACTTCATCAACAAGAAGCTGCCCGGCGGCCTGCCGAAGAAGACGGCGCGTGCGCTGCTCGACATCGAGGACCGCAACTACGTGCCCATCATCCGCGACCCGGTGGCCACCAGTGCGGAGAGCGAGGCGGTCTTCTACTTCCCCGGGTGCGGCAGCGAGCGGTTGTTCAGCCAGGTGGGCCTGGCCACCCAGGCCATGCTGTGGCATGCGGGCGTGCAGACGGTGCTGCCGCCGGGCTACCTGTGCTGCGGCTACCCGCAACGTGGCAGCGGCCAGTTCGACAAGGCCGAGCAGATGATCACCGACAACCGGGTGCTCTTCCACCGCGTGGCCAACACGCTGAACTACCTGGACATCAAGACCGTGGTGGTCAGCTGCGGCACCTGCTACGACCAGCTGCAGGGCTACAAGTTCGAGGAGATCTTCCCCGGCTGCCGCATCGTCGACATCCACGAGTACCTGCTGGAGAAGGGCATCACGCTGGCCGATCAGCAGGGCGGCTTCCTGTACCACGACCCCTGCCACAGCCCCATGAAGCTGCAGGAGCCGATGAAGACGGTGAAGGCCCTGGTGGGGCCCAACGTGCGCAAGAGCGAACGCTGCTGCGGCGAGAGCGGCACGCTGGGCGTCAGCCGCCCCGACATCAGCACGCAGATCCGCTTCCGCAAGGAAGAGGAGCTAAAGCGTGACGAGGCCGCGCTGCGCGCCTCGGGTGCGGTGGCACCGGGCGCCAACGTCAAGATCCTGACCAGCTGCCCCAGCTGCCTGCAGGGCCTGAGCCGCTACCAGGACGACATGGCCACCGGCCTGCTGGAGGCCGACTACATCGTGGTGGAGATGGCGCGCCAGATCCTGGGCAGCACCTGGCTGGAAGACTATGTGGGCCGCGCCAACAACGGCGGCATCGAACGCGTGCTGGTCTGAGCCTGGCCCGTCGGACCGGTTCAAAGGTCGGCCAGCAGGCCCGGCACCAGGCCCTGCGGGGCCGCCTGGCGCGCCAGCCAGGCGTCCAGCGTGTGGCGTGCGCGTGCGCTCATCGTCACCCACACGCAGCCGGCCTGGGTGCCGGCCTGGTCGCCGCGGCGCGGCGTGACATGCAGCACCCGCAGGTCGGCGACGAAGAAACGCGCGTCGTCGAGCTGCACGTCCGCCCTGCGCAACAGCTGGCCCGGCTGCAATGGCAGCGTGAACCCGGGCTTCCACAGCGCGCAGCCCTCGGCATGCAGGTTCACCGCCAGCATGGCGGTGGATTCGGTGCCGACCGGCGCCAGCGGCACATAGACCGCCGGCGCGCTGTGCACCGGCAGGCGCAGCCCTCGCCCATGCCGCAATGCCGGCCGGGACGGGCTGTCCCGCCCTATCGGCCGCGCTGGCCTGCCATGGAGGCCGGCGCCCGGCCGGTGGTGTCGAAGCGGCCCAGTCGTACTACGGTGTTGCCCGGCCGGGCATGGGCCATGCCCGGCATCACCAGCACGCAGTCGTCGTACGGGCTCAGCCACACATGGTCGCCGTCCTGGGCGATCGGCGTGCCCGCCTTCGGCACCACGCCCAGGCCCACCGGCGGCACCAGGAAGCGGAAGGCGCTGCTGCGCGCCGTCACCGCCTCGGTCACCCGCACCAGGCGCTGCGCGGGCGGCAGCGGCAGCCGCCTGCGTGCGTCAGCCCAGGCGGTGCTGACGATGCCGGTCAGCGCCAGGAAGCGCACCAGGCTGTCGATGGCCACGTCGACCGCGGCACGTTCCCAGTGCTGGCCGCATTCGATCAGCAGGGCCCGCTTCGGGCTGGCCGCATCGCCGAAGCCGCCGCGCTCGACCATGCGCAGCCCTGCCGGGTGGCCGGTGTCGATCAGCAGGTCGGCCGGCATGCCGAGTTCGCGGGCAAAGTCGGCGTTCTTGTCCTGCTTGCCGCAGACCATCAGCGGCACGCAGGGCTCGCTCATCGAATGGATGTCCAGCAGCAGGTCGGCCGCGTCCACGAACGGCTGCAGTTCCCGCGCCCGGCGCAGCTCCACCGAATCACGCGGGCCGAACAGCACATCGTCGGCCCAGACGCGGTTCAGGTCCTCGTCGACACAGCGCGCCACATGCGGGTTTGCCGGGTCGAAGCGCTCGAAGGCGGCGACGTTGGCGAAGGCCAGCACCAGGCTGCCGTGCAGCGGGGTCACGCCCTCCCGAAGCAGCCAGTCCAGCGCGATCGCGCCGCACAGCTCGTTGCCGTGGGTCAGGGCCTGCACCATCACCACCGGCCCGGGGCGGCCCGAGTCGAAGCGGTGCACATAGGGCACGCCGGTGTTGCCGGCGGCGTAGGCACGGATGTCGGGGGCTTGCAGTTCGATCGGGGACAGGATGCTCATTCGGTGTCGATGGCCGGTTGGGTGGCGCCCAGCAGGGCGGTGGCGCTGTCGTCCTTCAGCCCGACGCCGGTCAATCGGCGGCGCAGCGCCTCGGTGACCAGCCAGGCCAGTCGTGCCGCCGCCAGGGCCGGTGCCAGGCCGTCCGGGCGGATGTTGCTGACGCAGTTGCGCTGGGCGTCGTGGCAGCCCGGCTTCGGTGCATGAGTCAGGTAGGCGCCCAGGCTGTCGGGCGAACTCAGGCCCGGCCGTTCGCCGATCAGCACCAGTACCAGCCGGGCCTGCAGCGCCGCGCCGATGGGGTCGCCCAGGGCCACGCGGGCCTGCAGCGCGATCACCGGCCGCGCGATTGCCAGCCGACCGGCCAGCGCCGCATGCAGCGCCTGCAGCAGCGGCACGGCGTGGCGTTGCAGGGCCACGGCCGACAGGCCATCGGCCAGCACCAGGGCCAGGTCGACCGGCTCGTCGGCCTGCAGCGCATCGGCACTGGCCGGCGCCAGCAAGCGGCCCAGGTCGGGGCGGCGCAGGTAGGTGGCGCGGTCGATGGCTTGGCTGTGCAGCACCGGCCCGCACGGCAGGCCGGCGGCCGCCAGGTCGGCCTGCAGCGCAGCCACGTCCAGCGCCATGTGCACGGCATCCCGCGCCTGGGCATGGGCAGCCGCCAGGCGCAGCACCTCGTGCGTGGGCAGGCCGGCGCCGCTGCGGCCCAGGGCGATGCGCGCCGGCGTGTGGCGGCGCAGATCGGCCCAGGGGTCAGGCAGCGGGTCGCCGATGTGGCGCATGGCGTCGGTCATGCGTCCGGCCCCTGCAGCAACTGCGCAAACCCGTCGGCCAGCGCCGGCAGCGCTTCGGCGGGCCGCAGCCGGCCCTGCGCATCGGTCAGCCCCTGGCGCTGCAGCCAGGCCTCGAACTCGGGCGCACGCCGCAGGCCCAGCAGCTGGCGCACGAACAGCGCGTCGTGGAACGAGGTGCTCTGGTAGTTCAGCATCACGTCGTCGGCGCCGGGCACGCCCATCATGAAGTTCAGCCCCGCAGTGGCCAGCAGCACCAGCAGGTTGTCCATGTCGTCGGCGTCGGCCTCGGCATGGTTCGTGTAGCAGATGTCGCAGCCCATCGGCAGGCCCAGCAGCTTGCCGCAGAAGTGGTCCTCCAGCCCGGCGCGGATGATCTGCCGGCCGTCGTACAGGTACTCGGGCCCGATGAAGCCGACCACGGTGTTGACCAGCAGCGGCCGGTAGCGCCGCGCCACCGCGTAGGCGCGAGCCTCCAGCGTCTGCTGGTCGACGCCGTGGTGGGCGTTGGCCGACAGCGCGCTGCCCTGGCCGGTCTCGAAATACATGCAGTTGTCGCCCAGGGGCCCGCGCTTGAGCGACAGCGCCGCCGCATGCGCCTCGTCCAGCAGCGGCAGGTTGATGCCGAAGCTGGCGTTGGCCGCCTGCGTGCCGGCGATGCTCTGGAACACCAGGTCCACCGGCGCGCCGCGGTCGATGGCCTGCAGCGTGTTGGTCACATGCGTCAGCACGCAGGTCTGGGTGGGGATCTGGTGCTGCTGGACCAGCCTGTCCAGCAGGTGCAGCAGGTCGACCAGGGCCGGCACGCTGTCGGCCGCCGGGTTGATGCCGATCACCGCGTCGCCGGCGCCGTAGAGCAGGCCGTCCAGGATGCTGGCGGCGATGCCGGCCGGGTGGTCGGCCGGGTGGTTGGGCTGCAGCCGAACCGCCAGCGTGCCGGGCAAGCCCAGGGTGTTGCGGAATCGCGTGACCACGCGCACCTTGCGCGCCACGGCGATCAGGTCCTGGTTGCGCATCAGCTTGCTCACCGCGGCCACCATCTCGGGCGTGAGCCCTGGCGCCAGCGCGGCCAGCGCCGCGGTGCTCGCCGCGTCGCCCAGCAGCCAGTCGCGCAAGGCGCCCACCGTCAGGTGCGCCACCGGCGCGAAGGCGGCGGCATCGTGGCTGTCGGCGATCAGCCGCGACACCTCGTCGGCCTCGTCAGGCACCACCGGCTGCTGCAGGAAGGTGGCCAGCGGCAGATCGGCCAGCGCAAGGCGCGCAGCCACGCGCTGGGCCGTGCTGTGCGCGGCGATGCCGGCGAGTTGGTCACCCGAGCGCAGCGGCGTGGCCTTGGCCAGCAGGTCGGCCAGGCTGTCGAACCGAAAGGTCTCGCTGCCGAGGCGGGCGCGGTAGGGCATGGCCTGCAGTGTGCCCTGGCGCCGGGCCGCCGCCGTTGTGGCGGGTGTTACAACCCCGGGGCCGCCCACCCACGCCTTGCCCACGTTGTTGCCCGTGCCGTCCGCCGCCCCGCTCGCCCTGACCTGGCCGGTGGTGGCCGCCGTGCTGTGCGGTGCTGCGCTGCATGCGGGCTGGAACGCCCTGGTCAAGAGCGGTGGCGACAAGCCGCTGGACACGGCCCTGGTGCATGTGCTGGGCTCGCTGCTGGCCCTGCCGGTGCTGCTGGTGATCGGCCCGCCGCAGCCGGCGGCGCTGCCCTACATCGGCCTGTCGGCGCTGATCCACATCGGCTACTTCATCGCCCTGGCCGGCGCCTACCAGCATGGCGAACTGAGCCTGACCTACCCCATCATGCGCGGCGCGGCGCCGCTGCTGGTGGCCCTGGGCAGCGCCAGCCTGATCGGCGAGTCGCCCAGCGTGCTGGCCTGGGCCGGCGTGCTCGGCATCACGGGCGGCGTGGCGCTGGTGGGGCTGTCGCGCCCCGCGCAGGCGCTGCACCACCGCAAGGCGCTGCTGTACGCCTTTGCCAACGCCGGGATCATCGCCTGCTACACCGTCGTCGACGGCCTGGGCGTGCGTGCCGAGCTGGCCGCCGGCGGCAGCGCACCGCGCTACGTGCTGCTGCTGTTCGTGCTGAACAGCGTGGCCTACCCGCTGCTGGTGTGGCGCCAGCGCAACCCCGCCGGCCGGGCGCAGGCGCTGGCCTATGTGCGCGGCCGTTGGCGCCGGGCGATGCCGGGCAGCGCCGCGTCGATCGCCAGCTACGGCATCGCCCTGTGGGCCATGACCCGCGCCCCGGTGGCCAGCGTGGCGGCCCTGCGCGAGACCTCGGTGCTGTTCGCCGCGCTGCTGGGCGTGGTATTGCTGAAGGAGCGCTTCGGGCTGCAGCGCGCCATGGGCAGCGCGGTCATCGTGGCCGGGGTGATGGCGCTGCGGTTGGGCTGAGCGAGTCCTGCGGCACCTGCGCGGCCTCGGCGCAGCGGCGGCAGATGCAGGCCTGGCCCTGCAGTTCGGCCGGCACCGTGGCGAGCAGGGCCGCCGGGAAGGCGACGTCCTTGCACCAGCAGTCGACGGCAAACGAGCCGGCAGCCGAGGCGGCGCACTGGTTGGGCTGGCCGCAGAGGGGGCAGTTCGGCGCCTGCAGAGGGGCGGTGATGGCAGCGGGCGTCGCCATGACTCAGCCCGTGTTGCGCAGTCCGGCCGCCACGCCATTGATCGACAGGTGGATGCCCCGCTGCAGCCGCTCGTTCTCGGGCGCGCCGTCCTTGCGGTTGCGGTAGCGGCGCATCAGTTCGACCTGCAGGTGGTTCAGCGGGTCGAGGTAGGGGAAGCGGTGCTCGATCGAGCGCGCCAGCGCCGGGTTGCTCTGCAGGCGCTCGGCTTCGCCGGTGATCAGGCCCAGCGCGTCGTGCGTGCGCTCCCACTCGGCCTTGATGGCCGCGAAGATGCGCTTGGCGAGCTTGGGGTCCTCCACCAGCTCGCAGTAGCGGGCGGCGATGCGCAGGTCGCTCTTGGCCAGCACCATGTCCAGGTTGCTCAGCAGGGTGCGGAAGAACGGCCATTGCTTGTGCATCTTCTGCAGCAGCTTCAGGCGCTCGTCGCGCTGGGCGTCGCTGCCCAGGAAGCCCTCGATCGCCGAGCCGAAGCCGCACCAGCCCGGCAGCGCCACCCGGCACTGGCCCCAGCTGAAGCCCCAGGGAATGGCGCGCAGGTCCTCGATCGCCCGCGTGGCCTTGCGGCTGGCCGGGCGGCTGCCGATGTTCAGCTCGGCGATCTCGCGGATCGGCGTGGCGGCGAAGAAGTAGTCGGTGAAGCCGGGCGTCTCGTAGACCAGGCGGCGGTAGGCGGCGAAGCTGGCCTCGCTGATCGCCGCCGCGGCGTCCAGGAAGGACTTGGGCGCACCCGCCTTGCTGGCACCGCTGTTCAGCAGCGTGGCCTCCAGCGTGGCGGCCACCAGCAGCTCCAGGTTGCGCCGGCCGATCTCGGGGTTGGCGTACTTGCTGCCGATCACCTCGCCCTGCTCGGTCAGGCGGATCTGGCCGTTCACCGTGCCCGGCGGCTGCGCCAGGATGGCCTGGTAGCTGGGCCCGCCGCCGCGGCCCACCGTGCCGCCGCGGCCGTGGAACAGGCGCAGCGTGATGCCATGCGCCTCGCGCAGCGGGCCGAACAGGCCCACCAGCGCCAGCTCGGCGCGGTACAGCTCCCAGTTGCTGGTGAAGAAGCCGCCGTCCTTGTTGCTGTCCGAATAGCCCAGCATCACGTCCTGCTCGCGGCCCGAGCGCACGATCAGCTCGGTGATGCCGGGCAGGGCGTAGAAGGCGCGCATGATCGGCTCGGCCTGGCGCAGGTCGCCGATGGTCTCGAACAGCGGCACGACGATCAGCGCGCTCACTGCGCCGCCGTCCAGCGTGCCGCCCTGCAGTACACCCCCATTCGGGCCGGCCAGCAGGCCGCATTCCTTCTGCAGCAGCAGCACCTCCAGCAGGTCGCTCACGCTCTCGGTGTGGCTGATGATGTAGTGGCGCAGCGCCTCGCGGCCGTAGCGCGCCAGCATCTCCTTCGCGGTCTCGAAGATGGCCAGCTCGCTGCGCGCCAGGTCGCTGTAGTCCGCACCGTGCACCCGCAGCGGGCGGGCGTCGTTCAGCAGGCCCATCAGCAGCACGCGCTTGGCCTCTTCGTCCAGCGCGCTGTAGTCGGCGTGCAGCCGGGCCTCGCGCAGCAGCTCGGCCACCACCGCCTCGTGCTTGTCGCTGCTCTGGCGCAGGTCCACCGTGGCCAGGTGGAAGCCGAAGACCTGCACCGCGCGCATCAGCGGCGCCAGGCGTGGTGCCACCAGGGCCTGGGCATGGTGGCTCTGCAGGCTGGCCTCGATCACCTGCAGATCCGCCAGAAACTGCGCCGGGCTGGTGTACGGGTCCTGAGGCGCCACCGCGTGGCGCAGGGCTTCGGTGCCGGTCAGGCTGTGCAGCGTGGCGGCCAGGCGGGCGTAGATGCCGATCAGCGCCCGGCGGTAGGGCTCGTCCTCGCGGTGCGGGTTCTTGTCGGGCGAGGCATCGGCCAGCGCGGCCATCGCCGGTGTCACGCCGGCCAGCATCTGGCTGATCGACAGCTCGGCGCCCAG
>Ga0116180_1002887_pt1 | contig 13282 bp, 26 predicted proteins | sample AD_UKC073_MetaG_FD_89804 | JGI IMG/M metagenome (GOLD analysis project Ga0116180, IMG submission 89804) | Active sludge microbial communities of municipal wastewater-treating anaerobic digesters from USA - AD_UKC073_MetaG | ecosystem: Engineered > Bioreactor > Anaerobic > Digestate | place: USA...
GAACGTTTTTTGTTCCTACAAATGGAGAAACAAAGATAGAATGTATTAATCCTAAAATGATAACTGGGGAAGAATATGTTCATGTAAAAAAGATTTTAGACGAATGTCAATCTAATGTGAATAGCTTGTTGTTAAAATTTTCAGCCAGTAAAAAAATAAACGAACTTTTTTCTAATGAATTGGGTGAGGAGGATACTGGAGGTGAAGATGCAATGGGTTATCTTTCAGGAGAAGAAGATGAACTTCTTTAAGGGTAACCTTTATTAATTTCTCAAATCATATTATTTATTATCTTTAGGTATAAATAAAAACAATTATGACTGAAGAAAAAGCAAATAGTTTGTCTAAAAAAATAGGCACTATTGGTCATATTGACCATGGCAAAACAACTTTAACTGTCGCAATAGAAGCTACAACCCCAGACAGAGAAAGGGGGATAGTTATAGTAGACTCTATAAGTGAGAAGGAAAGAATAGAAGAGTTAACAAAAAAATTCCCTGACGCTCAAATATTAACACCCGAAGAAGCTTTAGTGTTAATGAAAAATAAAGAAGTTTCTCAAAACCTAAAAGTCTTACGAGAATTAGAAAAACAAGCTATTGAATTAAAAGCAATGCCAAGACTTGAGGGATTTTACTCTGATGGTAAAGCAAATAGAAGAGCTAAGAGAAAAAACAAAGCAAAAGGATCTGATATTTATAATCTTTTAAAAAAGAAACACTAAGCATATGAACATTCCACTTACTCCGACAGTTGAAACTGATAAACAATTTGCCTGGTTACCATTTAACGAAACTGCTGAAATCTCTCCATTAATTAATCAATTACACTTTGATACTAGGGATTTTCATTTTCTTCCAAGTACAGAAAAGTCTCTCATAGATTTATCAATGGTGGTAAAAACAAAATCTAGAAAATATTTTGTTTATGATACTTTAGAAGAAGTACTAAATGAAGTTAAAGCATTAGAAGGAAAAAGTCTTACACCAAATTGGAAATACTTACGTTGTTATAAAACTGGGTATGGTTGGGTTATATGTGACTCTCACAATAATATATTAATAAAAAAATAACGCACATTAAATAATATATGTTAAATTATACATCATTTGTAAGAAGACTTCGTTTAGAAAAAAGAAAGCAAAGATTTAAAACTTACTTAAGAACACACAAAGGAATTTCAACGGTATACCCCCTAACAGGAATACCTAGGTTATCGTTTAAAAGAATAAACGAAGAAAATGATTAGTCCTACAACACCTAGATTTTTTTGCGAACAAGTAATTGTTGGGACATATAAAGAATGGTTAGATGATTTTGTTTATTTAATGGCATGTCATTTAAAAAATAACGACTTTGTTGTTATTCCATTTGATGGTAATAATTTATCAACTTTAGTCTCTCACAAACCAGAGATAGTTGATTATCTTGTTGGGTCTGTGGAAGCTACTACTTATTTTTTTAATTTAATTGGAGTAAAGACACCAAAATATTTAGGTTACCCAAAAGAATTAGAAAACTTTTTTAGACGTGAATTTATAAAAACTACAGTCGATAAGTTACCTAACACGTATCCGTACTTTTTTAAACCGGCAAATGATGTTAAAAAGTTTAACGGAGAAGTAATTGATTCTGAAAGTAAAATAAACTTTGCCAAAACATATGCTGGTTTAAATAACTCAGAGGAAGTTTATTATTGTAAAGTAATGAATTTCATTTCTGAATATAGATGTTTTGTTTTAGACGGAGAGTTAGTTGGGGTAAAACATTATAAAGGAGACTTCACAAAGTTTATTGATATGACTCAAGTTTATGCTGCAATTGCAGCATATAAAAGTGCTCCATCAGCTTATACTTTGGATTTTGGAGTTTATACAAGAGAGGCCTGGAGCAATAAATTTATTGAAGGTACAGCTCTTGTAGAAGTAAATGATTTCTGGGCCGTTGGTTCTTACGGATTTGACCCACAAATTTACAAAAGAATGTTAGTAAGAAGATTTAACGAAATTAAAACGCAAACTTATGATAAATAACGAAACAAAACCCTTTGTTCTAGAAGAAGAAATTAACAACTTAAAAAATATTTTTACAGATATTGATTGGTTAGGAACCAACCATAATCTTTACGCAGTTGCCTTACCTCTAATTAAAGGTAAATGGATTTATTGTATCTATGATTTACTAGAACCGTTTAATATGCATAAGGAAGAAATGAAAATGTCCTTTAACTCTTCGCAAGAGGCGTGTTCTGCGGCAATAAGTTTTTTATTAAACTTTTCAAAGAAAGAAAGTGACAACAACTAAACCATTTACAATCATTGGAGAGAGCCTTAGTGATGGTTATTCAAGTAAATATAAACCTGAAGACCTTGTAAGAGCTAGTTGGTGTTATTTACATGGTGAACTAGAAAGCCTTAATGGCTATGATATCTTTTCACTTTTAAAACAAGAGTTGACCTCTGAACAAAACGACCGAGGTGTTATTACCAATCAATTTAGCGAGGGAATATATTCTTGTTTATTTGAAGATAAAGAGTGTACATTTTTCAGATGGGAAAATGATACTACTAAGTATTGCGGTTTAGTAGTGTTAAATACAGATAAGAAAAGTTATAGATATGCAGAAAGACAATTTAACCTTAAATCCTCTTGTATATGAAAAAAAATTTAGTTTTAGATTTACATGGAGTTAAACATGAGGAAGTTATTCGTAAGGTGGAAGACTTTATTCATGAAGATTTAGCACATAAGATTATCTGTGGTAATTCTAACATTATGAAAAAAATGGTTATTGATTGTTTGGATTATTATAAGGTTAAACATTGGATACCTAGCTGGAATCTTGGTGAAATTATTTTAATATAAAATTAAAGATGCAAATTACTTATAGTCAGAAAGGTCATTATATGTATCCGGATGATACATTTGCAATAGCTTTTGAAATTGAAAACACGGCTGAACTCTTTATTGCTTTAAAAGAACTTTTTAGACAATGTCCGGTTTGGGACATTAATTTGTTAACACATGATAAATTTCCACCTGAAATAGATAAAGAATTAGCACTAGAGCTTTATTCTAAGTGGGTTACTCGAGTTAAACGTACATTATACTACCTTCGACTAGGAAAATCGTTTAAACCGCTTGTTTTAGATATTAGGTTTGATAATAAATCTGATAAGAAATATTTTGATATGATTGAGGAAGATGGTAGATTCATTTATTATGATGGGAAATATCTTCTCGATCCTTTTACATACAAAGTTATTTTACGTGCTTATGATATTTCTGGAAACGAAGCTGTTGAGATTAGTCATGAGCAATTAATAAAAGGTTTTGTTGAAAAGGATGGTAAACTAGAAAGACCCTTACCCAACTTTTTTAATTTAAAGATGGGTGAGAGTCTTTGGGGGTTTAATGAGCCTACAAAAGGTCTTATTCTTCGTAAAAGAGTTGCTTTACCTACAAAACTATTTTAAACTTTTGGTTTAGACATTTTTGCTACTACTTTTATTTGTAAAGCAATATGTCCTTTTTCACCATATTCAACGTATTCGTCAAAGGCTTTAATTCCTTTTGATCTCAATCCTTTCATAAAGTCCTTTAAAATAGGTTTCCATTTCTTTTCGTAACTTTTCCTTAATCTTTCTATTTGATCATAAGTCATCCATCCATCTCCATCTGGCGGACCACCATGGTCTGTTCTAGGACCTCTTTCATTAGTATCTAAGTAGTAATAAAGAGTATTGTTTCCTTTATTATAATTATCCAACTCCCAAGTTCCGCGATTTGGCCAACTTGAGTTTATTGTGTTATTAATTTGCTTAATTAACTCTTCAGTTTTTCTCTCTTTATTAATTATACTTGCTGTTTTTTTAGGTGGCATTGCAGCCTTTAAATTCTCTGATGTTAATCCAATTTCTGATTGACTTTTAGTTGGCCTAATAGTTATTTTTCCTTTATTTATCCCGTCTAAATAATATTGAATTACTGGAGTGTCACCTTCATAATATCCATACTCAGTTCCGTTTTTAAAAATAGGAATCGCAGCCCAAAAATGATCACCTGACTGTCTTTTCTCTACTTTGTTTTTATAACCATACTTTGTTAGATATGCGTTTATTTTCTCAATAATTTTATCAAACTTTTGCGTACTGTTTTTAACCTTATTTAAAGAAGGTTTTACTACTTTTGCAGGTTTAGATTGTGGTGTTGGTGTTGTCTGATTCGACTTTATTCCAGTTTTTGGTTTAGAATAAACAAAACTTTTACCAACCTTACTCCTTTCCAACTCTCCTTTATTCAACAATCTTTTTACAGCTAAGAAGGCTCCAACTTGTTGTGAGTTTGGTGGTGAAGAAGGTTTAATGTTTAAATGAGATAAAATTTCATACATAGTAGCTCCAAGAGTCCTACCAGCAATAAATTTTTTTATTTCATCTGCATTAACCGCCTCGGTTAATACTTCTTTATAAACCTCTAAGAGAATATTTTTTGTATTCATTTCAATTCTAATTTACTTATAAATAGACATATTTAAGTTCAAAAAACTAAAATAATGATAGTAATAACTATTTTAAGTTGTTTAATAAGTCTAGGTGCAATCTATAGTGTTTATAGATTAAACAGATACATACAATCTTTAGAAGAAGAAATAGATAGGTTGTCTAGAAAAACTACAACATTGCAACAATCGTTGTCTAAAGTTGTAAAAAACAATTTATTAAATGATAATGGAACTTTAAAAAATATTCTTTTAGAACAGGAAGATTATGGTTAATAAATGCTATTTATTAACAAAAGAATATAATGGCAAAGAAAGTTAAAGCCCCAAAGTTAAACGAAGAATTAATTAAGGAAACAGAAGTGGTAGAAGCTCCTAAAGAAAAGGTATTATCTTTACAGGCAAAAAACTGGGACAAATATTTAAAAGCGGTAAAAATGACTCCAGAGGAGTTTATTACTAGATATCCTAATCATAAATTCATTTCTTTTATTCAAGAATTAGTTGATTAATTGTGTTCTACAACAAACACACTCTAGAACTAATTGTTTTTTTACAATTTTTTTCTTGAATAGTGTCATTGTAAAACACTTTTTGCAAAATTTTACCATAAGGAATTAAAGATGTTTTGTAGTTGTTAGGAACCAATTGAAAAACTTTTTGTTAAATTCAGCAAACGGACTTGTTTCAGGATCTCTTAAAGTATTGATTGAAACCCAACTTACCATTCCTTCACCTTCTTTTAAACATTCCATTTCGCTTTTAATTTTAAAGCCATTCTTTGGCTTCTTAACTAAAAAAATACTACAATTATATTCGCCATCTTTAGCAGTATATTTTAATTTGTGTAAATCACTTACTCTACAAAGAATTCCAGTTTCTTCAAATAATTCTCTTACTAAAGCTTGTTCTAAAGTTTCTCCTGGTTCAACTTTACCACCCGGTAAACACCATTGATTAAAATTATCTCTTCTTGAAGTAGCTAGTATTCCTCCATCTTCACCTGGTATTAAAGCTAAAACAACATTGTTTAAGTTTAGTTTACTTTCATGATACAAATCTAAAAGCTGTGTTATGTAAAATGATAAAAAATAAACTTCAATTACAACAGATATAGTTCCAACCATAAAACTGCCTGTAACCATTTCTTTAAGGGAGAAAATAAAGGCAATGCAAAAAAGAATTGTTAAGATAATAGGTTTTAAATATTTCATAATTTTATTTGGTTAAAAAGTTAAATAATTCTTTGTATTGTGTTCCGGAGAATTTATATTTCGGACTAATCAAAAGATTGTAAATGTAAGCGCTGGCTGACTCTTTATTAAAGACCCTTTCTTCAGGAGGTAACCCCGGATTACCTAAGTCTTCTACTAACTCATTTAAAAGCTTTCTAGAACCAGGTGTTAAGCCATCTTTCCCAACTTCTTCTTTAATCCTTATCTTTTTGCTCATTTTGTCTTTTGATTTTTTCGTTATGAAAAATAACTAGTAAATCAGTTAATATTTTAATTCTACCAAAAAAGATTGAAAGAATTACAGCTAAACAGATTGCTGAAGTGATTGTTGGCATAATAAAATACGAACAAACGATAAAAATAATTAAGGTAATAAACATATGGTTTTGGTTTTATTTGATTTGTAAACTTTTAGCGATAGTAAACGGACTACTTTTTCGTGATGTTATTAAATTATTTCGTAATGGTTACCTAAAACTTTGATTGAACGAATACCACTCAATTCGAAATCTCTAATGATTACTTCGTTTTCTTCTGCTAAGCCTTGGTGTGCTGCATTTGAGTTTGATTTTACCAAGTAAGGTTCAATTGTTTCTTTTGCAATTGGAGAACCTTGGAAAATATAAGTTGGTTTTGAAGCGTTTAAAAAACGAGCTTCTAAATAAAACTTTTCAACACCTTCTTTGTTAATATGGTGCACTAATGGAGTATTGGCAATTTTTTGTCCCCACTTTCTTGCGTGTGGAACGAAATCAGCATCATCCCCTTGTTTCTTTAATTGTTTGTTTACTGCGTTAGCATATGAAAAATTAATCCAAACATTTGATTCTTGAACTTTTAAAGTTCCTAAATAAGGATTACCTTTTTTATTCATTTTTGCTTCAGTAATTACAACAATTGTTGCAGGAGTAGCAGTTAATAAACCACTTAATAAAGCTTTTAAACCTTCAAGAGAAATAAACTCTTTTTTCTGTGTGTTTTGTGTATTTTTCATAGCTGTTTGTATTTGTTATTATTGATACCTAAAGATAAGGACAATTCTTAAATTAACAAACTTTTATTGAAAATAATTGAAATTTATTATATTGAGAATCAATAAGTTACAGAATTTCATTAAAAAGAATGGTTATTTTGGCTTTAAAAGCCTTATCAGCAGTAACTTTCTCTATGTTGTTAGGGCTGATATTTAAATAAATCTTTCTTTCAAGTTGATGTAGAGAATTAACCCTAAACTGATGTACTGCTAAAAGATTGTACTTAGTTGTTCCTGAAGTATTCGTTATTTCAATAACTTCATACAGTACATCAGTATCATTAGTAATTAATGAATAAACAAAATCACCTACTTTTAAGACTTTCAACTTTAATTAACGGGATAAACTCTATTAATTGAAATTGTTTTGGTTGTTTGAATAGTTACATCATTACCTTCAATAGCTGTAACAACACCTTCAATAGAAGATTCTGCAGCATAGTGATAATAAACCAAGTCACCTATTTTTAAAGTTTTGCGTTGAGCTGTTGCTCTTCTTTCTGTTTTAAACACTTTAAAAACAATAAAACTAAATATACCTAATATTACCACTACAAGCACACCAACTAAAAGATGAGCACTAGTTAAAGGCGAAGGGAAAAATAAATGAGCTAATGTTTGCATAATTTCTTTTTTTATGATTTTAATAAAATATTTGAGTATTTATTTGATGTCTTTTTAGAGTTAATTTTTCTAACAAAGCTTCTGTTTCTTCTTTATTTGAATAACAATAACGGCCGAAATAACCTATTTCATTAATTCCTATAACAAGGCCTGTTGTGAAAACGAAGTCCATTAAACCACATAAACCTTTGTTAGGAATCTCTTTTAAAGAGTAATAACCTTCTTCTTCGTAGTTCATAATTATAATGTTTGCTCAATTATTTTTTTTATAAGTTCTTGATTGTTTGTTTGAACTACTTTAATTGCGGCTTCAAACCAATTTGTTTCACCACTCTTTACTTGAGCTTGTAGTTCTTTGGGTAATTTTTTAATCAGATCTTTCTCTTTGCTGTTGCTAAAGTAAGCAACCTTAATAAATACTTGTGCTGCACTTAAAGCAATCTCTTCCTCTAGAGAACTGTAAACTCGACTGGTTTTGTTGTATTTTTTATTGGTTTCTTCCACCAATTTGTATTGGGCTAAGATTGCTTCATACTTATTTTCTCTACTGCCCATTTCTTCGAATGTTTTTATTGGGTCGTTAGGTAGCCAGACAGTTTCTCCACCGGAAGCCCAACCACTATCTACCTTAACTAAAAACTTATCTTCATCTTCTATTTCAAAGCATGGAATTGAATAACGAAAATTAATATCATCTACTCTAAACTTACCTACACCAACAACATTTTTACTTTTAAGCCTAGTAACTTGTTGTATTTCACCAGTTGACTTCGTACCTATTTTAATTTGTATACTTAAACCTTTTATAGGTATTGAAAAATCATGGTGCATGTAGTTTGTATCTTGTAAAAGAAACTCTGGAGCAAATACATCTCTTACTCTTTCAAACATTCTATTTTTTATAAAACTTGCATGAATGTTGGTATCTGTAATATCAGTAACACAATTGTTTAAGAACTCTATTAGTTCTTTAATAGTCATTTTTTCTAACTGACTTTTGGTTATTGTCATTTTCTCCATTGTTTTAAATTATTTGATGTCCGCAATCCTGACAAGTTCGTGCATTACTAGAAGAATATTTACCATCTGGAAGATAATAATGTCCGCCGTTTTTATTATCAATTATAACACACTGTGTTGTGAGAGGAAAAGTTTTTCCAACACCAGGGTACATTTTTAATGTACGAGTCCTGATGTAGTTTAGTGTTAAGTTGATTGACTTGTCTGAACTAATATATTGTAAAGTCATTGAAATTATTTTTTACCTATTAAAACTCTTAATTTTTGAATAAACTCTTCAACTTTTTCGGCATCTATACTCATAGAAAGTCTAACTGTACTGTAAATGTCATTGTAACTATACCCCCAAACAGCATAACTAGCTGACCAAGTACTTAATTGAGAGTTTTTATAATGAAACTCTCTATAATTTTTTTCTTGTTTAACGGGTGCACCTAATGATTCGAAACTGAATCCTTCAGCATATAGTACGCTTTGTCTGTTGTAAGGTTCAATGTCTTTATAATCAGTCCAAAGGATTAATTGATTGTAATTACAAGTTACCGAAACATAATCGTAACTACCTGATTCGTATTTTAACGGCATTAAATCTTCTGGGTCTACATCAATAATGTTTCTAACACTAATAAACCCTAACATACCACCTTCAAAATTTAAAGTGCAGCAACCTTTTTTCAAAGCTGGAAGTTTATATTCATTCCAAAGCTTTTCTATTTCATTGGAAGTTTCTAAAGATAATTTTCCTGTGGCTTTTTGTTCTTGAAAGAAATTTAACATGATTATATTTGTTTTTTAAATTATTAAGGTTAATAAAACCTACTCCCCTTCTGCGTTACCTGATTCTTTTTTTACGCTTGCCATGTCGTGTCTACGTAACCGTCGCATGGTGAAATCATTAGAAGGGAGTAGGTTTAAATATTATTTGTTTGCTATTGAAATTAAAAATATAATAAAGGAAAAGATTGTAACAAAAGCTAATACAAAAGCAAGTATTTGTTCTTTAGCTTTCTTAACAGTACTGTTGAGAAGAGCTACACACTCTTCAACATCTTCCTCGTTTAAAATAACAACTTGCATTTTTAACTCTGCCCAAGTTTTTATTTGATTTTCGGTTGGTGTAGGAAATAGCATTGGTTTTGAAAATATGGCTTTAGCAGGATCAATTACCAATGCGTACGTTGTATTATTTTTCATGTTATTACTTTTTAAGTACTTTAATTTGATCAACTGTTAAGTATCTTTTAATTCCTGAACCACTTTCAAGAACTGTAAATCCATCAGAATCTGGCCATTCTTTTTCACCCATCAAATGGTGTTTCAAAATAGTACCATTTGTTGCTCCAACAAACCCGGCAATTACAACTTCCTTACCAGTATCCAAATGTGTAGCCATATTGTCGTTTTTAATCCAAGCTGCATAAGGTGTACCTTTTGATGATACTCTTTTTTCGATAGTTTCTTCTGAAATTGAAGTAGCTCTTTCATAACCTGGCATTGATGTTAAACTTTTAGCCTCAGATTTTTCCAAATAAATAAATCTGAAAACTTGATAACGAGTTTGAATTCCTGTTTCTTTGATGAATTTTTCTAAACCATCTTTTACATTTTCAAATTGCGGCCCAGTGGCTAACCATTGACGAATTGAATCTGATATTGTCTGAGAATTTTTACCTTTTTCCATAATGTTTAAATGTTTTATTTGTTTGTTTTTATTGATATCTAAAGATACGGTAAACTTTTAAATTAACAAACTTTTAACAAACTTATCTTATTGATTATCAATGAGTTACTAGAAAACATAAAAATACGGGTGAAATCATATAGAAATCACCCGTATTCTGTGGTTAAATGTGTATTTGAAACTTGTTTACTCTAATTCTTTTGAAAGAATTTCGTTAGCTGTTTTAACATCTCCTAATTTAAATAACATCTTAGCAAACTCAATTCTTTGTTGTTTTAAGTTATCAGCAATAGATTTGTTTTCTTTAGCAATTTCTTCGTGTTTTTCTTTTGTAGTTGTCGTTTTTGTAAACTCGTCAGGAACAAAACGAAAATCAACAGGGGCAAGTTTAAGAGTATCTGGGTTTCCTGTTTTAATATCTTTATTCATTCTTGAAACCTCTTCTAAACTAATAGTGGTTTTAACTACCCTCAAACCAATAGGACGTAACTTTTTTGTATACTCAAAATACCCATTATTCACAAGCCAATTAAAAATTTTATCCCCGTTTTCGTTTGATAGATTGCCTTTTACATGAAGTCTCCATGAACTCTCTGTTCCTGCTCCCAAGTATTTAAAAATTTTGTCATGAATTTCAGTTTGTAAGTCAACTAACTCATTAGTTGTTTGTGTACTTGCAGACTCTACCTTACTTTCGTTTAATCTAAACTTACCACCACTATTTTCAAATCGTTCATCAATAATAGTTTCTCTAACATGAGTTGGAATTTTTGCTCGTGACATAAAAACAAATAAAGAGCTCATAGTATACCATTTATTTGGGTCAACTCCTCGTACAAAAGCCAATGTTTCTGTTTCGAAATTATTTATGTTTGAATTTAAATCTTTTGACATTGCTAAGTTTTTATTGCTTTTTAAATCTTTCTTTAAATCTTCAAAATAATCTTGTGTAAAATTACCTTTTACATCGGTAGTTTGCCAATGTTTTAATTCATTCTTTTTTAACCATCCGGTTGCTTTTAGCCATTGTAATGTTGGAACACCCATTGTAACCTCTTTACATTTTTTTTGTATTTCAATACTAGATTTAGGTGTTGTACAATAATCCAATAGATCTTGGATTGCTTTGATTCTTCTCTCACTGCTAAACTTCGTTAGTTTAGTTTTTACAGGGTTTTTACCTTTAGATAAGCCAAACACTTCTGATATAGTGTGCGGCATTTTAACAACAGGGATTAATTTTCCTTCTGTTTTTTGTTTAAAAGAATCAATAATTTGTTTGTTCGCTTTTTCCTTTTGTATTAAAGCTTGAGTGCTTTGGTAAATAGATTCAGCCATTTCCCAATTTGGAATGTTTTTTGAACTCCAATAATATAAATTCTTAGTAGCTGCTTTCGTTACTGTTCCTCTAGCTAACAAAACCTGTTTTACTAATGGAGAAGTTATATGTTTATCACTTAACACTGTCCATTTTACTGTAGTATAACCATCTTTTGTTAAAAGATAAAGGTCTCTTAAAAAGAAGATTACACGCTCTATCTTTTCTTTTTCGATTTCTTGTTGTTCTATAGCTTTGCTCATAATTTAGATTGTTTGTTTAATTTCTATAATACCTTCTTTAATTAAATGTTCAATTGTGTGATAATGTCTATGAGTTTGTTCGTATGCATCAACTAAACAAGTAGCTTGAAATGTACTTGTTAAATTTGAAAGTCTTTGGTAAAATTCGTGTTTGTTCATGTTTTAGTATCCTATATATTCTCTATCAATATCCCAGATGTAATGGAAAACAGTTTTGTATCTGTGCAGAGAGAGTGGAGAGTAAACTGACCACTCAAAATACTTTGGTGATTCAAATGTTAAATCCGGAAACTTAAATGTCCATAACCAATAAAGTATTATGTAAGCTAATACAAAAGGTATTAGTACCAGTGTGTAAAATACTGATACAAGAAAATAAACTATTGGGATTAGTATTTTTTTCATACTTACGCAGGCAAATTTAATACAATGTGAATTAAACCTACTGGTTCAATTAAAGGGAGTTTAAAGTTTTTCATTTTACTTTTTTTGTCGAGCTAAAGGGATTTGAACCCATAAACTAAGCCAGCTTCACTTAGTACCACCTACATATCGTGTTGTAGTTAGCTCGTTATTTTAACAAGTGTAGGTCTTATCACCCTTACATTTCTCTTTCGAGTTTCTTATACTTAGAATCAACTTGTTATGCTTTAAAAAAAATCACTTGTCCAAATTCTAGTGGAATAGTCCTTTCTTGCAGTTTTATCTCGTAGATTAGTTAGCACTCAATGGTAACTTCATACAATAATCATAACTACCTTTACAATAAACACAACCGCTAGTACAGTTTATAATAATCATCTCATTTAGTAAGTCCTGTAAAGTTATATTCCAAACTTGTAACTTTCAGCCTTTTTGGCTTATTATTGTTTATCTTCAAGCAAGTGATTTTATTTCAATTTTTTTTAAAATTAACATTATTATTTTTCTGCTAATACAAATTAGTGTTTTAACAATTTGACTTGCCTACTTTACTTATTCAATAACAGCTCTCTGTAACCTTCTACCGCAGTTACAAGCTCATCCCATGACAGTTACAAATGTCTTAGGCTGTACACAGAGTTCCTTACTAGTAATGTAAGTACTTTTACTTTAGGTTTCCCTTAATAATGCTAATTTTAATATTTTAAAGAACGTTTATTTTTTTATACCCTAAAGATAAGACTTGTTTGAAGTGTAAACAAATAACAAAGTTACCAGTGTTAATCTCTTATTTGTGCAAACATTTTTCTAATTAAAGTTCTACTAACAGATATTAAAACGAACCTATCAGTGAAATATTTATCTGCTGTATTAGTATTGTCAATAATCCAAACCATATCAGAGTTAGTTATACCTAATGTTACTCGATACTCTTTATGAAGGGTTAATCGGTCTTGACTTTCACTAGCATCAATACATTTAATAATATCTCCACGTTTAAACATCTGCAATTATTGTTTCCTCAATCAACTCATCAATATTTATATCATCAAGGTTAATAAAAAGTTTTTTACTAACCCACCAAACACCATCAAATGCATAAAGTTTATTGCAACAATTACACCTAACCATCGATCCTATTGGAATATCATTTGGAATAGAACCTCTTATTCCGACATCTACCA
>Ga0116180_1002889_pt1 | contig 13277 bp, 12 predicted proteins | sample AD_UKC073_MetaG_FD_89804 | JGI IMG/M metagenome (GOLD analysis project Ga0116180, IMG submission 89804) | Active sludge microbial communities of municipal wastewater-treating anaerobic digesters from USA - AD_UKC073_MetaG | ecosystem: Engineered > Bioreactor > Anaerobic > Digestate | place: USA...
CGGGGCTTGAGCGCCATGAAGTTCCCGAAGCTGATCTTGCGCCCGGTGAGGGCGCCGAAGAGCCACTTGTAGACCACGTAGAAGGCCTTGAACTTCAGGGTCTCAACTCGGCTCCGGCGGCGGGCCACCACCACGTCGACATCATCTGGCTGAAGCGCGGTGAGGAGGTCAGGGATGGTCTCTGGGAGGTCCTCCCCATCAGAGTCCATGACGATCACTCGCTGAGACTCCGCCAGTCTTTCTGCGGTCCACGACAGACCGATGGCGATGGCCCGCTGATGCCCCACGTTGCGGCGGAGCCGCAGCACTACACCGGCAACACCAGCCCGCTCGATGCTGTCAGGAATGACGGGCTGCCGGACGATCCGTCGTCGACGGCAACGACGAACAGCTGGTCACCGAACTGGGCAGCAAGCTCGCAGAACAGCCGCGTCGACGCCTCCACGTCCTCGAACACCGGGGTCACAACAACAACGCTGTGATCGGTGAAGCTCATGCGCCGACCTTCGTGCGGAAGTAGGCGATCGCGTGGTCGAGTCCAGCATCCAGCGCGACCGAGGGTTCCCAGTTCAGCAGCTTGGTGGCCTGGGTGATGTCGGGCCTACGGACCTTGGGGTCGTCGGCTGGCAGCGCTCGATGGACGACCTTGGACGGGCCACCGACCTTGGCGATCACCTTGTCGGCCAGCTCAAGCATCGTGAACTCGCCAGGGTTCCCCAGATTCACCGGGCCAGTCACATCCGTCGGCGACGCCATCATCGCCACCAAGCCGCCGACGAGATCCTCGACATAGCAGAAGCTACGCGTCTGGGAGCCGTCGCCGTAGACCGTCAGATCCTCGCCACGAAGCGCCTGAACGATGAAGTTGCTCACCACGCGGCCGTCGTCCGGATCCATCCGCGGACCGTAGGTGTTGAAGATGCGCACGACCTTGATCTGGGTGCCGTAGAGCCGGTGGTAGTCGAAGAAGAGTGTCTCCGCGGCGCGTTTCCCCTCGTCATAGCAGGAACGGATACCGATCGGGTTGACGTTGCCCCAGTAACTCTCTGGCTGCGGGTGAACCGAAGGGTCGCCGTACACCTCACTCGTCGAGGCCTGGAGGATCCGGGCATCCTGGTTGCTGGCGAGCTCGAGCAGGTTCAGCGCGCCCAGCCACGAGGTCTTCATCGTGTAGACAGGGTCGCGCTGATAGTGCGGGGGCGAGGCCGGGCACGCCAGGCTGTAGATCTCGTCGACCTCGATGGTGTACGGCTCGATCACGTCATGCTCGACCAGTTCGAAGTGCGGGTTGTCCAGGAGATGAGCGATGTTCTCCCTGGCACCGGTGAAGAAGTTGTCGAGGCAGATGACCTGAGCACCATCTGCCAGCAGCCGCTCGCACAGGTGGGAACCGACGAACCCGGAACCGCCGGCGACGAGCACGCGTCGGAGTGATGTTGTCACTCGCGATTGATCCCATCCAGTAGATCTGTCGAGCGGGCGACGGGAATCGAACCCGCACTGTCAGCTTGGGAAGCTGATGTTCTGCCATTGAACTACGCCCGCAGGGCCGAGGCTCGACCTGCGCGAGTCAGCATAGCCGGACCCCGTTCGGACGCGCGACCTGCGGTGCGTGCGCTGGCGTCTCCGGGGTCCTCCCCACCTGACCCCCACGCTCCCCTGGCTCCGTTCGTGGGGACGGGACAGCCGTCGTACGTTGGCAGCATGGCTCCTGAACCGAGTGACGTTGGCCCCATGTACGGCGGGCATCTCCGAGTGTCGGATGCTGACCGGCAGCAGGCCGTACGACTGCTCGACGCGGCGCTTGCTGATGGCCGGCTCACCGCCGACGACCACGCCCAGCGGCGCTCTGAGGCCCGCGCTGCCGTCACGTTCGACGACATCGTGCCCGTCACCCGCGACCTGGTCGCCACGGCCGATGTGGTCTCCCAGCGCCGCAGCCAGGAGCTCGCCACGCTCGCCCGCTCAGCACCAGTGCCTGTGCCTGCACCGACGGGACAAGACCTCCCCACGATGTGGCAGCTCGGGCTACTCGGCGGCGCCGAACGCAAAGGTGTGTGGCACGCGCCGGCCAAGATCAACGCCGTCGCCCTCATGGGCGGGGTGAAGATCGACCTCACCGAAGCCGTCTGGGCCAAGGACGAGATCGAGCTGAACGTGGGCGCGCTGATGGGTGGCGTCGAGGTTGTCGTGCCCGACGACGTGGAGGTCCGCGACACCACCGTGGCATTCATGGGTGGCGTTCAGGTCTCGTCGCGGGCCGCCACCGGCCAGCGGCGACTGGTCGTGACGGGCTTCGCCCTGCTGGGCGGCGTTGAGGTCAAGACGCCCAAGCGTGGCAAGGGCAAGTAGTCCGGCGCGCGGCGAAGCCCGTACGCGATCCTTCAGGCCAGTCGCCGGCTCCTGAGCCGTGGGGGAGGCGCTGGAAGGACGGTCAGCAAGGCCGGAAGGCCAGAAGGCCAGAAGGCCAGAAGGCCCGGAGGCCCGGAGGCCAGGAACGTCAGGCGTACTTCCGGATGCCTGCCGCGACCCGGTCGAACCTGACCTTGTCGAGCTTCTCGGCACGTCCCCGTACGTCGTCGGGGTGGATCCGGACGACCCGATCGACCCGCGCGTGGGACTCGCGCCGCCGGGTGTCCCAGGCGCCCGTACCGACCTTCACCCAGTGCCGCCCGACCGACTTTTCCTGCGCTTCGTCGGCATCGTGGTCGGTGCTGGAGAGGTAGACGCCGAGGAACCAGTCACCCTCCCGGCCGACCAGCAGGACCGGTCGGTCCTTGCCCTGCTTGGCGTCGTCCTCGTACGGCACCCATGCCCAGACGACCTCGCCCGGGTCGGGGAGCTTGCCGGTGTGCGGGTCGTACGAGATCGGCGGCCGGCCCCGGTAGTCGCCAGGGTAGCGCCGGGACAGTTTGGGTGCGCCGCGGTCGGTCGACGGGGTACGGGTGGTGCCGGTCGCCTTCCGCTGCACGGCCGTCGCCTGTCGCTGGACCTCACGGATGGCGTCCTGGGCGGCCTTGCCCAGCGATGTGAGGATCAGGTCCTGCCATGACGGTGCCATCGTTACCTCACACGTACCTGGGGAGTGGGCCGTACGTCACATCCGTGGCGAAGTGGGGTACGGCGGTTCGTGGCTGCCGGATGACCCGCCAGGCCGCGACGTAGCGGGTGACGGGCGGTAGCCAGAGCAGCACCGCACCCACCGCGATGGGCGCCATTGCCACCATCGCAAGGGGGTTCAGCAGGATCGTGAGGAGCGAGACACCCACCGCGACGAGCCCCCCGATACGCGCCCACGAGATCCCGTTCCAGGCGTTGTACGCCACGATCCCCGCGCCGGCCGACACTGCCGCGCCCGTGAGCGCGACCAGTAGCACCATCACGATGGCCGTGAACGAGACGGGATTGAGGTCGGGGACCCAGGTCAGCATCCGGGCCGCGGTTGGGAAGCCGGCGATGGTCGCCGAGTCCCAGAGCACCTTCACCAGCCCCGCGGCCGCTAGGACGGCTCCGGTCACCAGGAGTCCACAGGCCAGGCCGAGCAGGACGGGGCGCTTCGGCTCGCCCGTACGGTCGCTGACCTCATGCCCGCCCACCGTGGCCGGCGGCAGGGCTGGCAGCGTGGCGATCTCCGTAATCGGGAGCGCGGCGGCCGGGCCTGCCTGACCCACGGGAGCCGGGGGCGCGGCGACAGCGGGGCCGCGGGCGTCGTACGACTGGCTCACCTGGCTCCTCGGGGGTCACGGTTGGACGTCGCCCAGCCTACCCATCCTGCGGTGACACCCCGTGGAAAGAGCACCGGGGGCAGGGCATTACGATCGTCGGCATGGCAACTCCTCGCTGGCCTGTGGTCATCTTCGACCTGAACGGCACCCTCGCTGGGACGATCCCGCTCATCATCGCCTCCTACGCCCACGCATGGCGCACGGTGATGGGTACCGAACCCGATCTGCAGCAGGCCAGGACCTGGTTGGGGATGCCGACCCGGGACGCCTTCGCGCTTGCGGCGCCCGAGGAGAAGCTCGACGACCTGGTCGCTCAGTTCCGCTCATTCGAGGCGGCGAACCTGGGCCAGTTGGCGCGCCCGATCGAGGGTCTCAACCGGGCTCTCCGTACGCTCGCCGCCGACGGCGCGACCATGGGTGTGGTCACCTCGAAGAGCTACCAGTCGACCGCCGCCACGCTCGAGTGCGTGGGCCTGGGTGACCTGACCGTGTTGTCGGCCAAGGAGAACGTCGAGGCCCAGAAGCCGGCCCCCGACTCACTCCTCCATGCGATCAAGTCGCTCGGCGTCAACCCGGATGACGTGGTGCACGTGTGCGACGCGCCGCAGGATGTCGACGCTGCCCGGGCCGCTGGCATCGCCTGTGTGGCGGTCACCTGGGGCGCTGGGCTGCGGGGGCCGTTGGAGGTCCGTACGCCCGATGCGGTGGTCGACTCCCCCGAGGAGCTTGTCGCCGTCCTGACCGACTGAGCGCGCTGACCTGACCTGCACGCTCAGGAGTTCTTCGGCCAGCCGTCCGGCGTGTCGGCTCCACCTTCGACGATCTGCTCGGGGTCGCGCGACCGGTCGGTCCAGGAGTCACGCGGCCGGTAGCCCAGCTCGAGCATCGTGTTGGTGATGTCCCAGCGACGGTTCTGGTTGTCGGAGATGGCGTAGTAGACCCCGTACGTCACCTTCGCCTCGATCGCGCAGCGGATCACCTGTTCGCCGTCGTTCTCGCTCAGCCACATGGCGTGCAGGAGCTCGGCCTCGTGCTGCATCGGGTCGGGGGTGAGCCAGCCGATCCGCAGGGCGATGAAGTCGATGCCGTGCTCCTCGTGGTAGAACCGGCCGAGGGTCTCACCGAAGGCCTTCGAGACGCCGTACAGGGAGTCTGGTCGCGGCAGGTCCCCGGGGTAGACGGGCCACTCCTGCGCCCGGTCGTAGCCACCCATCGCGTGGTTCGACGACGCGAAGACGAACCGCCGTACCCCCGCTTCGCGAGCCGCCTCGATCGTGTTGCGGAACCCAGCGAGGTTGGCGGTCAGCACGTCGTCCCAGGTCGAGACGGGCGACGCCGCTCCAGCCAGGTGGATGACCGTGTCGACTCCCTTCATCAACGCGAGCAGGGCCGGGTAGTCCCCCAGGTCGGCCCACTGGAGTCGCTTGTCCTTCTCCTGTTCCGGCGTCTTCGGCGCCCGGCCACCGTGAAGCACGAGGTCGTAGGTGTCGGCAAGCCGCGTCGACAGCAGCGTGCCGATGGTGCCGGATGCCCCGGTGATCAGGACCTTGCGCTGCTTCGTTCCCTTGGTTGCCATGGTCCCCATCCTGCCTGGAGGGAGCGCACACCCGGGGACTGAGCGTCTGGGTTGATGGGCGCCGAGTTGCTCCGGTCGTCCTTGCGCGCCAGAGCCCGCAAGGTGACGACCGTTGAGTTCATGGGGCGACCGGCCCCGGTGCGGAACGGTCGCCGTCACGGCCCGCCAGCGCCGCCTTCCCTGCTTCCAGCACCTCGATGATCCTGTCGACGTCGTACACCGCTCCGCTCCAGATGCCGCCGCTCGCGTCCTGGAGGGCGGCCCAGAGGCGGGTGTCGTCGGGGAGGTCATGGTCGGGGCGCACGTCTGGGTTCCGCGGGCGGAAGGCCAGGACCTCCGCACCCTCCTCGTACGACAGCGGCGCACCCTCGCTGCCGATGAAGTTCAGCGATCCTTCCAGCGACTTGGTGTCGACGATGATCTCGACCACGTCTCCATCGCGGAGCTTGCCGATCGGACCACCCGCGAGTGCCTCGGGGCCGACGTGGCCGAAGCAGGCGCCGGTCGAGACGCCGGAGAACCGGGCGTCGGTGATCAGGGAGACATGCTTGCCCCAACGCAGCATCTTCAGCGCGGAGGTGAGCTGGTAGGTCTCCTCCATCCCCGTGCCCATCGGCCCTGCGCCCAGCACGATCAGGATGTCGCCCGCCTCGATGCGAGGGCCTGTCCAGTCCGGGTCTCGGCGGTGCTTGATGGCGGCGATGGCGGCCTTCTCGGAGGCGAACACGGTGACCGGTCCGGTGTGCCGAAAGACCCCGTCGTCGCCGACCACGTCGGGGTGGATGGCCGCCGACTTCACCACCGATCCCTGGGGCGCGATGTTGCCGCGGGGGAACGAGACCGTCGACGTCATGCCCTTCGCCCCTGCCCGCTCGGGAGCGAGGATCACCTCGTCGGGGTCGACGTGGTTGTGCTCGGCCAGTCGTGCGCGTGACAAGGTACGCCGCTCCGACGACTCCCACCAGGCGAGGTTCTGGCCCAGCGTGTGACCCGTCACAGTCAACGCGTCGAGGTGCAGCATCTCCCGTACATGAAGCATCGCCTCAGCCACCCCACCGGCCAGGAAGACCATGCCGGTCGGATAGTGGACAGGGCCGATCGGCATCACGCTGACGATCCGAGGGACGCGCTTGTTGATCCGTTCCCAGTCGTCGACGGTCGGCACGCGAAGGCCCGCTGCGTGCGCGATCGCCGGCAGGTGCAGCAGGAAGTTGGTGGAGCCGCCGAACGCGGCGTGCATGACCATGGCGTTCTCGATCGACTTGTCGGTGACGATGTCGCGCGTGGTGACGCCGGTCTCGAGCAGCTTCATCAGCGCCCGGGCTGACGAGGGCGCGAGATCGTGCCAGAGGGACTGTCCCGAGGGCGCCAGAGCCGAGTGGGGCAGCGCGAGGCCGAGGGCTTCGCCGACCACCTGGGCGGTGCCGGCCGTACCCAGGAACTGGCAGCCGCCGCCTGACGACGCACACGCCTTGCAGCCGAGGATGGCGGCGTCTTCGAGGGTGAGCTCGCCCGCACCGAACCGGACCGACAGCGTCTGGACAGCGCCTGCATCCTCACCGTCGCGAGCCAGCAGGGTCGTCCCGCCAGGGATGAGCACGGTCGGGGTGTCGCGCTGGGCCACCAGCGCCATCATCATCGCCGGCAGCCCCTTGTCGCACGAGGCAATGCCCATCACGGCCTTGCGCGTGGGCAGCGACCGGATCAGCCGCCGCATCACGATGGCGGCGTCGTTGCGGTACGGCAACGAGTCGAACATGCCCGTCGTTCCCTGGGTCCGACCGTCGCAAGGGTCGGAGACAAAGGTCGCGTACGGCAGCCCACCCCGCTCGGTGATCTCCCGCGAGGCCCCTTCGACGAGCATCCCGAGCTCGAAGTGTCCGGTGTGGAGGCCCAGCGCGACGGCCTGACCATCGGGCGCCCGGACGCCTGCCAGCGTGCTGATGATCATGAACTCATCCCGGTCGAGATGCGCGGGGTTCCAGCCCATCCCAGCGTTCTGAGTACGACCGAAGAGGTCCCCCGAGGGCGCGTCGCGCAGGAACTCCTCGGTGATCGCGAGCTTCCCGGCCGGGCCGTCGGCAGTGGTCTCGACCTCGTACGTCTGCCGTCCCGGTGCCCCGAAGATCTCTTCCAGCGACACGACTTTCCTCTCCCGTACCCCGCGAGTCCGACTGACGGTCGACCACCCTCGACCCCACGCTATTGCGGTGCAAACCACCATGATAGGTTGACGACTGAACAAATCCCCCGACGCAGCGAGGTTTCTTCACCAATGGCCAACTATCACGTCGCCACCACTGGTTCCGACACCGCCGCAGGTACGGAGCAGGCTCCCTTCCGCACAATCAACCACGCCGCTCAGGTCGCCCTCCCCGGCGACACCGTGCTCGTCCACGAGGGCACCTATCGCGAGTGGGTGCAGCCCAAGAATGCCGGCCTCTCGGAGAACCGCCGGATCACCTACGCCGCCGCGCCCGGCGAGCATGCGGTGATCAAGGGCTCCGAGCAGATCACCACCTGGGAGCACGGCTCCGGAAACGTCTGGAAGGTCACCCTCGACAACGCGATGTTCGGGGACTGGAACCCGTACGCGGTCGAGCTCGAGGGCGACTGGGTCGTCCGGAAGTCGCAGGACGAGCCGCGGATGCATCTCGGTGATGTCTATCTCGACGGGATGAGCTTCTACGAGGTGCTGTCGCGCGACGCCGTCACCGACCCGAAGCCCCGCGAGACCGTGATGGACCACTGGACCGGCCAGGTCGTCCCCGTCGACGACGTCAACCAGACCACCCACGTCTGGTACGCCGAGGTCAGCGACGACACCACCACCATCTGGGCGAACTTCCAGGGCGCCAACCCGAACGAGTCGCTGGTTGAGATCAACGTGCGCCGGTCGGTCTTCTACCCGACTGCACACCACATCAACTACATCACCGTACGGGGCTTCGAGCTCGCCCAGTGCGCCTCGCCATGGACCCCGCCGACCGCCGACCAGCCCGGCCTGATTGGGCCGAACTGGGCCAAGGGCTGGATCATCGAGGACAACGACATCCATGATGCGAAGTGCTCGGCCGTCTCGCTCGGCAAGGAGGCCTCGACGGGCCACAACAACTTCACCAACCGTCGTGACAAGCCCGGTTACCAGTACCAGCTCGAGTCGGTCTTCGCCGCCCGCCAGATCGGCTGGACGAAGGAGCTGATCGGGTCGCACATCGTGCGCAACAACCACATCCACCACTGCGGTCAGAACGCGATCGTCGGCCACCTCGGGTGTGTGTTCTCCGACATCTACGGCAACGACATCCACCACATCGCAACGAAGCGGGAGTACTTCGGCCACGAGATCGCGGGCATCAAGCTCCACGCCGCCATCGACACGGTGATCGAGCGGAACCACATCCACCACTGCACGCTCGGCGTCTGGCTCGACTGGCAGACCCAGGGCACCCGCGTGTCGTCGAATGTCATGCACGACAACTGCCGCGACCTCTTCGTCGAGGTCTCCCATGGGCCGCACGTCGTGGACCACAACGTGCTGGCCTCACCGGCCGCGATCGAGTCGTTCAGCCAGGGCGGTGCGTACGTCAACAACCTCGTCGGTGGAGCCGTCCGGATCCAGTCGGTCATGGACCGCGCGACCCCGTACCACTACCCGCACTCGACCGAGGTCTCCGGCTACGCGGTCATCTATGCCGGCGACGATCGCTGGGTCGGCAACATCTTCGTCGGCCACGGCGGCGACGCGAGTGACTATGAGGCCGCGTACCCCGATGGTGCGCTGGGCAAGCCGTTCGCCGAAATCACGAAGATCGGGTACGGGACGGCGATGTACGACGGGCATCCGACCTCGTGGGACGAGTGGGTCGAGACCATCAAGGCCTCGCTGCCCGGTGACCACGCGATCTTCCCGGGCAAGAAGCAGCCGGTCTGGATGCGCTCGAACGTGTACCTGTACGGCGCGACGGCGTTCGATCGCGAGGAGGGCGCGCTGGTCGAGGCTGGCGATCCCGCGATCGCGGTGACGAAGGGCGAGAACGGTGTCGAGCTGACCTTGACGCTGCCGGACTCCTTCGGCTCGCACTCGGTGGCTGTGCCCACCACGGCGGACCTCGGCCGGGTCCGGTTCCCGGATGCCGAGTTCGAGGCCCGCGACGGTGGTCCGATCGACCTTGGCAAGGACCTGGTCGGTGCGACCAAGCCTGCGACGGGTGTGGCGGGTCCTCTGGCTGCGCTGAAGGGCGGCAAGCAGACGATCAAGGTCTGGTAGTCGCTGACGCTGTTGCTAAGCGGTGGCCTAGGGCGAGGGTCTCGCTCCAGGGGCGAGGCCCCTGACTAGGGCCACCACTTAGCGGCAAGAACTCGGCCAATCGCCCAGCAGAAGTGTCGGTGGCGTAGCTAGGTGCTCACCCACGCGCAGGGTCTCCTCCCTCCAGCGAGGCCCTCCACGCCCGTGAGCGGTTAGCCACGCCCCCCACCACCACCACGCCCCCCGGCAAGGCATGGACCCCGCAGGCCCCCAAGAAGGGTGACCTTCCGAGTCGGCGGGAGGGGGGTCGAGGGCGACGATGGGCATCCGCCGCCCAGCGACCCGATCACCTCCGCGGAACCTTAGGTTCCGGAGCGGTTGCCGCCCTCGCACGACAGGATGACCCCATGACCGACTCCCCGTACGGCTACCTTCTCGTCCACTTCATCGAGGACCGGCGCGGCCACAAGGAGAAGATCTACTTCTCGCTCAGTGACGGTGACACCCCGCTTCGCTGGAAGCTCGCCAACGGCGGCGAGCCGGTTCTGGAGTCCCACCTCGGCACGACCGGCGTCCGCGACCCGCACCTGGTCGAGGGCGACAACGGCTGGTTCCTGATCGCGACCGACCTGAAGATCTGGCCGACGGACGTCGTCGACTGGAACCATCACCGCCGCCACGGCAGTCGCAGCCTTGTCGTGTGGCACTCCGACGACCTCGTCGCCTGGTCGCAGCCCTGGCTCGCCGAAGTCGCTCCCCCGACCGCAGGCATGGCATGGGCTCCCGAGTCGACCTATGACCCGGCCACGGGTGAGTACCTCGTCTACTGGTCGTCCTGCCTGTACGACGCCGCCGACGTCAACCACGAGGCGGACTCCTACAGCCGCATCCTGCTCGCCCGCACGCGGGACTTCCGAACGTTCACCGAGCCGGTCGTACTGATCGACCGCCAAGCTCCGGTGATCGACACCACGATCGCCCTGGCGAACGGCCGGGTTCACCGGTTCTCCAAGGCGGAGACCTCGTACGGTCCGTCCAACCTCTTCCACGAGGTGGGTACGGGGATCGACTCCGACGACTACGTCACAGTGGCGACCAGCATCGCCGGCGACCTGTACGAGGGCGTTGAGGGCCCGTTGGTCTTCCAGGACCACAGCACTGGCCGCTGGTACCTGTGGGTCGACCAGTACTCGGTCCTCCCGCAGGGATATGTCCCGCTGACGACAGACGACATCGACTCAGGCGTCTGGTACCCCGTGCCTGCCGACGACCTTCAGCTCGCACCGAACACGAAGCATGGCGTCGTCGTCTCGCTCCCGTCGGGAACCTGGGATCGGCTGATGGCGGCCTACCCACCCGAGTGAGTGGTCGACGGAGGAGCAGCACGGTCACACGGAACTCGCCGACCTCGGCCGCACCCGCAGTGGCCGCACCCGGGAGCCTGCTCGTGGCCTGATCCGGTCACAATCCGCTTCTCGATGGGCGTGACAACGATTGCCCAACCCGCCTGGAGCCATCGAGAAGCGGGTTTGGACGTGGATCCGACCCTAAGGGCGGTCTGGCCACTCACGACGGGAGCGACGGACCGGTCCGGTTGTCGTGCCAGAGTCGCCGATCCTCCGGTACCACCAGCGCTGAGCAGACGTGACCGGCGAGCGGATCAGATCTCCGCTGAGGCAGCGGTCAGGCAGCCCGCAACAGCGCGACGATCGGGGCGTAGCCCTTGGCCTCGGCATGCTGGAGCGCGGTCAGGCCAGCCTTGTCGGCGACCGTCCGCGACGCGCCTGCCGTGAGCAGCTGCGTGACCACGTCCTGGTAGGTGGTCGACCCGTCGCCCAGCGCGACTGCGCGAATGAGGGCGGTACGACCCTGATCGTCCGCGGCGTCCGCGCTCGCGCCTGCCCCGAGTGCTCTGGTCACGCCAGCACCATCGCCCGTGCCAGCGGCGGTGAGCAGGTCGGCCGAGGCGTCCGGAGCCTTCGATGCTCCCGGGGCCATACAGAGGGTGCAGTCCGGCTGAGTGCTCGGCGCGCTGCTGACGACCGAGTACTTGACCGGGCTCGGCGCGGCCGGCGCCCCGGTCGCCGATCGGGTGCAGCCGGGAAGGAGCACGGCGATGCTGCCGATCACCAGGCAGATCAGCCAGCGAGCGGCACCCCGGGTGCCCGCTCGGGTCGCTGAACCTGTCGAAGGACCGTCAGTCATGAGCCCATGGTGCGGGCGCCGAGTAGTCGTGTCAAACGATTGCCCACGGACGGGGAAGAGCCTGGACTGCTCTCGCAGTAGGAGTCGTCTTCCTCGCTCACGCGCGCAGAAGCGCTGCGATAGCCGTGTAGCCCTTCTGCTCCGCGTGCCGCAGCGCCGTGACGCCGTTCTTGTCGGCGATCGTGCGGTCAGCTCCAGAAGCCAGCAGGATCCGTACGATCTCCTGGTGCCGCGGCCCGCCGTCGCCGAGGATCACCGCCTCGAGCAGCGCGGTCCAGCCCAGGTCGTTGACGTGGTTCACGTTGATCCCGGTCTGCACCACCCGCCGTACGTAGTCCACGTGGCCGCGCTCAGCCGCCGGGATGACCGAGATGCCGCCGTACCGGTTCCTGATCGTCATGTCCGGGTGGGCCGGCAACAACGCCTCCAGCATCTCGACGCTGCCCGTCACGCCCGTGACGAGCCATGGCGTGTCGTGCTGGGCGTCGAGGGCGTTCGGCGAGGCGCCCATCGCGACGAGCACCTGCGCGACGGCAACGTGGTTGTTCGTCACGGCCAGCAGCAGCGCCGTACGACGGTTGCTATCGACCGCCTCGATGTTGGCCCCTGCCCGCAGCGCGAGAGCGACGCCGTTCGCATCACCCTTCGCGGCGGCGGTGAGCAGGTTCGCACTGGGGTCGCCGGCGTACGGCTGCCGAGCCTTCTCCAGCAGGTCGACCGCGGTGGCGGGTCCCCGCTGCTGCGCCATCGCCAACGGGGTACGGCCAGTGCCGTCGGGTCGGTCCAGTTGAACTCCGCCAGCCACCAGCACCCGGATCGTCGCGGTGTGCGTCTCGCCACCCTTGCCTAGCCAGATCGCCTCGTGGATCGCCTGCCAGCTGAGCCGGTTGACGTGGTCTTTCGAGATGCCGGCCCGCAGCAGCACCCCGCAGATGTGGAAGAACCCACGGTCGGCAGCGCGGATGAGGCCGGTGCCGTTGTACGAGTCCTTGTCGTCGAGGTTGGCGCCCCGCTTCAGCAACAGCTCCAGCATCTCCGCGCCTCCACCGGGGGTCTCACTGGTCGCGAGCAGGTAGGCCGACTCCTGGGCTGAGTCCTTGGCGTTCACGTCGGCGCCAGCGTCGATCAGCCGTTCCGCCGTAGCGACATCGTTCTTCCTGGCCGCATCGCGGAGGGCTGCGTTGAGGTCCACGGGCAGAGCTCCTGTCGGGGTGGCCGCCGGAGGTGATGGCACGGCCGGAGTGATGGACGACGATGTTGCGGTTGTCTGGGTGCCGGAGGTGGGCGTCTCGACCGAGGCCGACGACGCCGACGTGGTCGGAAGAGCCGACCCCTGCGTTGGCGGAGGGGTGACACAGCCGCTCATCAGCACCACAGGAGCAAGGACCGCCATCACCATCGAACGCCTCATCGCGCCACCTGAAGAACGTCGATGGGCCGGCGCGAGGTCGCGACGGCCTCGTCGAGACGTGGCCAGACCACCGGAAACCCGCCAGGAACGTACGTCTTCGCCGCGCGCGCA
>Ga0116180_1002891_pt1 | contig 13266 bp, 13 predicted proteins | sample AD_UKC073_MetaG_FD_89804 | JGI IMG/M metagenome (GOLD analysis project Ga0116180, IMG submission 89804) | Active sludge microbial communities of municipal wastewater-treating anaerobic digesters from USA - AD_UKC073_MetaG | ecosystem: Engineered > Bioreactor > Anaerobic > Digestate | place: USA...
GAACATGGCGCCGAACGAGAGCAGAAGCGCGGTTGCGAACAGGGCGAAGAAGTTGCCCAACCAGAAGTAGAGCATGGCCACGCGCCAGCCCGTGAGGTACTCCAGCACCACCAGGCCCCAGAGCCCGAGGAGGGTCGGCAGATAGACCCAGGGTTCGGCGACGAAGAAGACGCCCGTGACGGCCGTCCACCACCGCCCCTCGGCGAAGGCAGGCGCCCCGTAGGCGACGACGTCGAACACCGGATGCGCGGTGAACGGTTCCCACAGTCCTCGCCACACGATCCCGCAGATCACAATCACGGAGATCATCGCGAGGCTGGCCGGGATGTGCCGCACGACGTCGAAGACACGCGCCATCGGTGGGCGGACGAGGGGCGATGGGGCGGACTCGTGCTCGATCTCCATCATGGTCGCACCCTATCGGTCGGTGCGAGCGTCTACAGGCCGAGCAACCAGGTCGCCACGAGGAAGTAGATGATGAGGCTCGTGGCATCGCAGAAGGTCGAGATGAACGGGGTGGAGAAGACGGCAGGGTCTGCACGCACCGCCCGGGCAAGCATCGGCATGACACCGCCGACGGTGGCCGCCAGGGTGCACACGGCCACGAGCGTCAGCCCGATGACGGCGCCGAACCCCACGTCGAAGACGAGGGAGGCGAGCACGACGCCGAGCAGGCCGAGCAGTCCGCCGAGGGTCAGACCCACGCGCACTTCGCGCCAGGCCACGGCCAGCACGTCGCGGGCTCCGACCTCGCCGAGGGCGAGCGCACGATCCCCAGCACCGACATCGTCAGGTACGGCCGCGCCAGCGGTTCGGCGGCGCCCTGACGGGCGGCATCCTCATCGTCGGCGTCTTCGAGGATGCGCGAGGCATCGTCGATCGTGATGATCCCGACCGAGGTGTCGGCCGCCCCCATGACGAGGTCACGGAGGCTGACCACCCCTTCGACCCGACGCTCATCGTCGGTGACGGGGAGGGTGTAGACGGTCTCGGCATCCAGCCCGCGATGGCGCACGTGCGTCAGCGCGTCACCGAGGGTCAGGCGCGCCCGAACGCTCACGTACTCGGGACTCATGAGACGGCCGATGCTGCCCTTGGGGTAGCCGAGGAGCGGAAGGGTGATGTCCCGCTCGGATGCAGACAGCCCCTACATCAGCCGCTGTGCGACACCGGCGCGCAACTCGTCAAGCAGCTGCACACGGTCATCGGGATCCATGCGTTCGAACAGCCCCGTCACGTCGTCGTCCCGAAGGCCCTCGATCAGCTCGGTGCGCTGCCCGGGATCGAGCCTCAAGCGCGAGGTCGTTCCCGAGAACGTCGCCGACGCGGTCTACGTGCTCACCGGCCCCGAGCTCAGCCGCACCACCGGCCTGCACATCCCCGTCGACTCGGGCGTCGCCGCGGCGTTCCTGCGATGACGGCGCAGCCCGAAGCGCACGGCGGGGTCGTCGCCGCGGTAGACCTCGGTGCCACCAGCGGCCGGGTGATGCTCGGCTACGTCCACGACGGACAGGTGCGCCTGGAGTCGGTCGCCCGCTTCCCCAACGGGCCGGTCGACGGCCCCGGCGGCCTGCACTGGGACCTCACCGCCCTGTACCGCCACGTCGTGGCGGGCTTGGCCGAGGCCCTCGAGCAGGCACCGGAGGTCGCGAGCATCGGGATCGACTCGTGGGCGGTGGACTACGGCATCCTCGAGCACGGCGAGCGGCGCGGCGAACCGTTCCACTATCGCGATGAGCGCACCCGGAAAGGTGTCGAGCGCGTGCACGAGCGCATCCCGTTTGCCGAGCTGTACCGCCGCAACGGGCTGCAGTTCTTGCCGTTCAACACGCTTTACCAGTTCGCCGTCGAGACGAATCTGGCGGATGCCGACGCCGCCCTCCTCATCCCCGACCTCATCGCCCAGCAGCTCACCGGCGCCGTCGTCGCCGAGCGCACGAATGCGTCGACGACGGGGCTCCTCGATGTCGCCACCGGGCAGTGGGATCTCGATCTGGTAGAGCTCCTCGGCATCCCCGCCGCGACCCTGCCGCCGCTTGTCGACCCGGGCGCCTCGCTCGGGCGCCTGAGCGGTGCAGCGCGCGAGCGTGTCGGCGCTGCACCCGAGGTGATCGCCGTCGGCTCGCACGACACGGCGTCTGCCGTCGTCGCCGTCCCGATGAGCGACCCGGCGACCGCGGCCTACATCTCGTGTGGTACCTGGGGCCTCGTCGGCGTGGAACTCGACGCCCCGATCGTCAGCGACGCCGCCCGCGAGGCGAACGTCACCAACGAGGGCGGGGTGGACGGCCGCCTCCGCTTCCTCCACAACGTCACCGGACTGTGGCTGCTGAGCGAGTCGGTGCGCACGTGGGAAGCCGAGGACGGCGCGGCGATCGACCTGCAGGACCTCCTGGATGCCGCGGCCGCACACGACGGCGACATCCCGCTCTTCGACGCTAACGATCCGGCCCTTTCGGCCCCCGGAGACATGCCGGCACGGATCGCCGCCGTGCTCGAGTCCGGTGGCGCGAGCGCGCCCCAGACGCGGGCGGGCCTTGCGCGCAGCATCATCGAGAGCATCGCGCACGCCTTCGCGCAGACGGTCGACACGATTGCGGCGCTGTCGGATCGCGACATCTCGGTCATCCACCTCGTCGGTGGCGGTTCGCTGAACCGACTCCTGTGTCAGGCCACCGCCGACCGCTCCGGTCGCGAGGTGCTCGCCGGACCGGTCGAGGCGACGGCGATCGGCAATGTGCTCGTCCAGGCGCGCGCGCACGGATGGTTCGAACCGGACGCGACGCTCGAGACGCTGCGCGCCGCCGTCGCGCGCTCGTTCCCGCCCACGCGCTACTCTCCGAAGACACCTGCGTCGGCCCCCGAATGACCGACAGCTTTCCGCATCCTTTCGACATCCCTTCTTTCTGAGGACGAATTTCATGGTGACCCGACAGTTTCCCCGACCGAGCGAGTTGCTCGAGCTCATGTCGTTCAAGAAGCCGGAATTCAACGGCCGCAAGCGGCGGCTGGATTCCGCGCTGACCATCGCCGACCTTCGCACCATCGCCAAGCGGCGCACCCCGAAGGCCGCGTTCGACTACACCGACGGCGCCGCCGAGGGTGAGCTCTCGCTCTCGCGCGCCCGGCAGGCGTTCGAAGACATCGAATTCCATCCCGACATCCTGCGCCCGGCCGCCGACGTCGACACCTCGTGCGAGATTCTGGGCGGCCCCTCAGCCCTGCCGTTCGGGATCGCTCCGACCGGGTTCACACGGCTGATGCAGACCGAGGGCGAGACGGCGGGGGCATCGGCGGCCGGCGCCGCCGGCATCCCGTTCACGCTCTCCACGCTCGGCACGACCTCGATCGAAGACGTCAAGGCCGCGAACCCGAACGGGCGCAACTGGTTCCAGCTGTATGTCATGCGTGACCGCGACATCTCGTACGGGCTCGTCGAGCGCGCCGCCGCGGCGGGCTTTGACACCCTGCAGTTCACCGTCGACACCCCGGTGGCCGGCGCGCGTCTGCGCGACAAGCGCAACGGCTTCTCGATCCCGCCACAGCTGACCGTCGGCACGATCGTCAATGCCATCCCGCGGCCCTGGTGGTGGTTCGACTTCCTCACCACGCCCAAGCTCGAGTTCGCCTCGCTGCAGACCACCGGCGGCACCGTCGGCGAACTGCTCAACGCCGCGATGGACCCGACGATCAGCTACGACGACCTCGCGGTCATCCGCAGCCTCTGGCCGGGAAAGATCGTCGTCAAGGGCGTGCAGAACGCGCCGGATGCCGTCAAACTCGTCGACGCGGGAGTCGATGGGATCATCCTCTCCAATCACGGCGGACGTCAGCTCGACCGCGCTCCGATCCCCTTCCACCTGCTCCCGCAGGTGGTGCGCGAGGTCGGCCCCGACGCGACCGTCATGGTCGACACCGGCATCATGAACGGCGCCGACATCGTCGCCTCGGTCGCTCTCGGCGCGAAGTTCACGCTCATCGGCCGCGCATATCTTTACGGCCTGATGGCCGGCGGCCGCCAGGGCGTCGACCGCACGATCGAGATCCTGCGCACCGAGATCGAGCGGACGATGACCCTGCTCGGAGTGTCCGAGCTCGCCGAACTCGAGCCCCGCCACGTCACCCAGCTGCAGCGGCTGACGCCAATCGCGCAGGGCTGACGGGCGTCCGCGGGTATCCCGCCGGGCGGAGCGTCAGTAGCTCCACTCCCAGCCGACGGGGCTGCCGCCCGGTGCCAGCACAACGATCCCGTTGGTAGCGGCAACGTCAAGGGTGATCCAGCCCGACACGCTCTGGCCGGGCCCGATCGACATCGGCAACTCCTCGGCCGTGTCTCGGCACGAGTAGGCGTTGCCGTTGGGGTCATTCAAGCGCTTTCCTTCTGCGTCGTAGGCCTGCCAGTCGTACTGCGTGAACGACACCGCTGGGTAGGACTCATTGATCAGTTCCGGAGTCGTCTCAACATTGAGATGGATGCCGAGGAAGTGACCGTTTTGCGGCGCCGAGACGTACCCGCTTGTGCACGCAGGATCGAGCACGATGTCCGTGACGACAAATCTCGCGACCACCGTCTCTCCGTCGGCACTCGAGAGGCCGGCCAGTTGTCCGACGTCCTTGATGAGGTTGCCCCGCGTGCTCGTGACCTGTGGCCCGAACTCGCCGTCTCGCGCATCTTCGGTCGGCGTAGGTGTCGGGGTCGGCTGTTCGGTCGCAACGGGCGCCGTGTCGGGAGTTCTTCCGGAATCTGTGGGCGCGGCGCCCGCAGAACACGCGGCAAGCGAGAGGGTGAGGGCCAGCGCTGCCGCGCCGCCCCAGATGCGTGTGGTCATGACGTGCTCCGATCGTGAGGTGGAAGGGACAGGCGGGGCGGTCCCCCAGACGGCGCCCCGCCTGCCTTGGCGGATGATCCCGCCGCAACGATCATCATGACCTTCACCATCGCTCACGCGTATACAGCTGATAACCCTGGTTATCAACAATCATGGGCGTGAAGAGGGCAAAGGCTCTACGGTGGCCCTATGAGTTCCTCCGCCGAACTGCTCGTCGACCTCGCCGGCGTTGCCCGGCTGGCCGGCGTGCAGCGACCGACGGCATCGATGTGGCGGTCGCGATTCGGCGCGGCGGACGATCCTTTCCCCGCATGCGTGACCGAAAAGTCGGGACGCGCGTTCTTCGACGCACGCGAGGTCGCACGATGGCTTGAGCGCACAGGTCACGGCAACAATCGCTCTGCGGTTGCCGACGCCGCATCCGCAGCCGTGCCCGTAGGGTTCGACATCGCGAACCGCGCGCACGTCGACACGATCGATGCCGTGCTCACGATTCGGGCCGGCGACGGCTCGCCCGCGGCCGGCACCCCTGCGGATGCGACGCTCGCTGAGCGCGCCCGAGCCATCGATCCATCGGACCGATTTCTCGGCGCCGAGGTGGCGACGGTCCCGCCCGCCTGGGCCTCGTGGGCGGACCTCTTGGCGGATGCCGCGTACTCCCCCCTGGGCGCATCGCGCCTGATCGAACAGCGCCATCTCGCCCACACACGTACCGAGGGCGCCGCGGGCGCGCTCACGCCGATCGCGGCGGCTCTCGTCGCCTCACTCACGCGCGCGCTCTCGACCGAATTCGATGCGGTGTTGTCACCGGCGGCAGGGGTAACACCCGAGCTGATGAGCGCGATCCGCGCATCGTCCGGCGGCGACGTCTCCCTCGCGCAGACGCCCCCTCTCACGGCCCGGCGTCTTCGGCGGCGCCTGTTTCTCGAAGGCTCGCCGACGCACGATGAGGACGAGCAGGCAGCGCGCGTCGTGGTGTCTCGGCATCCGGCCAGCGACGCCGTCTCGCCGCGACAGATCCTGCACGCGATCGACGAGATCGCGCTGAGCATGAGCGATACCGACCGCGCCCTCGTGATCGCGCCCGCACGCGTGTTGACCGACGCGCTGGACGCACACAGCACGCTCGCGCGCGCTGACATCGTGCGCTCGGGGCGCGTGCGCGCGGTGGTGAAGCTCCCGACATCGCTGGTCGTGTCGGCTCCGCGCGAAGCGCTGGCGGTCTGGGTTCTTGGCCGTGAGCACGGTGGCGTACCGATCGGCGAACGTTTCACGGCCGTCGCCGATCTGAGCGATGTGGCTCTCAGCACGGCAGCCGTGGGCGACCTCGTCAGCGATGTCACCGCGGCGCTGGGTAGTGCCCGCGATGTGCGCGCACATGCCTTTCGCTTCACCCGTCTGATGCGCACATCATCATTGCTTGCGAGACGCGGCTCGTTGACCGAGGGCGTTGCGCCGGTTCGCGCGGGGACACCTCGTTCGAGGGACCTTCCCGCTTTGGTGGATGCGGCGCGCAGCGCCCTCGGTGACGTTGCACCCGCCGGCATCCCGCATGCGCAGACGTCATCACCCGCTGCCGCTGCCCGCCTCGATGCGCTCCTCGCCGCGGGTCACGTGCGCATGCTCCCCGGGACCCGACTCGATGCCGAGGAGTATGTCGCGACGGGACTCGAGGTCATCCATGCCGACGACCTCGATACGCCGCAGGCGATCGGGGCGCGGCACGTGGATGCACTGTCGTTCGCTTCCGCGCACCCCTCGGCGCGACTGACCGCGCCGGGCGATGTCGTCTTTCGCGTGGGGTCGTCGCCGCGTGCGTGGGTTGATTCCGAGGGTTCGCGTGTTGTCGCCTACCCCGCCCGCGTGCTCCGCATTCGCGCGAGCGACCCGGGCGGTCTTGTCCCGGACGTTGTCGCCGCCGATATCTCGCGTAGCGTCGGGGGTCCCGGCTCCTGGCGTCGCTGGCAGTTGCGCCGGGTCGCACCCGCAGAAGCGGAGGGCCTCGCGCGCGCGTTGGCCGACGCAGCCGCCGTGCGCGCCGACCTCACGCGACGTATCGCGGCACTTGATGCCTACACCGAACTCCTGACCGAAGGGGTGGTCGCCGGTGTCGTGACACTTTCTGAGAACGCCGCCGATGCGGCATCCGAACCGCTATGAAGGAAACCATGCCCCGAACACCCAAGGCCGCGCCCCAAGCTCCGTCGACGATGAAAGAGCTGAAGGACACGCTCTGGAAGGCCGCCGATAAGCTGCGCGGCTCGATGGATGCCTCACAGTACAAGGACGTCATCCTCGGGCTCGTCTTCCTGAAGTATGTCTCCGACGCGTTCGACGAGCGCCGCGCGCAGATCCACGCCGAACTGAGCGCGGAGGGGTACGACGACGACCAGATCGCCGACATCATCGACGATACCGACGAGTACACCGGGCGCGGAGTCTTCTGGGTGCCGGCGAACGCGCGCTGGAGCTTCCTCGCCGAGAACGCGAAGGGTCTCAGCCCGGCACTCGGCGAGCCCGAGAAGTCGATCGGCCTGCTGATTGACGAGGCGATGGATGCTGTCATGCAGGCCAACCCGCAGCTCTCGGGCACGCTCCCCCGCATTTTCAACCGCGACAGCGTCGACCAGCGCCGGCTCGGCGAGCTCGTCGACCTGTTCAACTCGGCGCGGTTCGCGGGGCAGGGTCAGTCGGGTGAGTCCGGGCGCCGGGCGCGTGACCTCCTCGGCGAGGTGTACGAGTACTTCCTCGAGAAGTTCGCCGCGGCCGAGGGCAAGCGGGGCGGCGAGTTCTATACGCCGGCCGGTGTCGTGCGCGTGCTCGTCGAGCTGCTGCAGCCCACGCACGGTCGCGTGTACGACCCCGCGTGTGGGTCGGGAGGTATGTTCGTGCAGGCCGAGAAGTTCCTCGAGGCGCACGAGGGCGAGGGCTCTGACATCTCCGTCTACGGGCAGGAGCTCAACGAGCGCACGTGGCGCATGGCGAAGATGAACCTCGCGATCCACGGGCTCTCGGGCAACCTCGGCCCGCGGTGGGGCGACACGTTCGCGCGCGACCTGCACCCGGACGTCGAGTTCGACTTCGCGATGGCGAACCCACCCTTCAACATCAAGGACTGGGCCCGCAACGAGTCCGACCCGCGGTGGCGCTACGGCGTGCCGCCGGCGGGCAACGCGAACTACGCGTGGATTCAGCACATCCTCTCCAAGCTCGCCCCCGGCGGCACCGCAGGTGTCGTCATGGCGAACGGCTCGATGTCGTCGAACTCGGGCGGCGAGGGCCAGATCCGCGCCGAGATCGTCGAGGCCGACCTCGTCTCGTGCATGGTCGCCCTGCCGACGCAGCTCTTCCGCTCGACCGGAATCCCGGTGTGCGTCTGGTTCTTCGCGAAGGACAAAACGGCAGGCAAGGGCGGCTCGATCGACCGCACCGGTCAGGTGCTCTTCGTCGATGCCCGGGGCCTCGGCCACATGGTCGACCGCGCCGAGCGCGCGCTGAGCGACGACGACATCGCAAAGATCGCGGGCACCTTCCACGCGTGGCGAGGAATCGAATCGGATGCTGCGGCCCACGCCTTCCCACCTGCCGGTGATCAGGCCGCCGGGAGCGAGCTTTCCTCCGGTGATCGAGTAGCCGCTGAAAGCGGCGTACCGAGATCCCCCTACAGCGACATCCCCGGCTTCTGCTATTCGGCGACCCTCGCCGAGATCAAGGCCGCCGACTACGCGCTGACTCCGGGCCGTTACGTCGGGGCCGCCGAGGCCGAGGACGACGGCGAGCCGATCGAGGAGAAGCTCGCGCGGCTTCGGGCGGAACTCGAGGCGCGGTTCGCCGAGTCCGCGCGGCTGGCCGAGATCGTGCGTATGCAGCTTGGGCGAGTCTCGTGACTCGAACCTCTCTCGCTGGCAAGGTCGAGCTGCACCGCGGCCAGTCATACAAGAGCGCCCTACTGGATGAGCCAGGTCCGTACTTGCTCGGGCTCGGCACGATCGCGCGCAACGGAGGTTTCTCTGGAGGGTCGCTTCGAACCTATGGTGGGGAATCGCCAGAGCGAATCCTCTTGCGTCCGGGAGATCTGTATCTCTCCCTGAAGGACGTCACGCACAAGGCTGAGCTACTTGGAGCAGTCGCGCGCGTCCCTGAGCACATTGAGCTGGGGCGGCTCACACAGGACACGGTGAGGCTTCAGATCACCAGCGATCAAGTGCACGCCGATTATCTCTACTGGCTATTGCAGACGCCCGACTACCGCGCGTACTGCCGCCTTCGCGGAACTGGCACTACCAATCTGGACTTGAGTCGTGCGGACTTCCTAGGGTACGAGTTCCGCCTTCCTAGCGTCGGCGAGCAGCAGGCGATCGCCGAGGTGCTGGGCGCCCTCGACGACAAGATCGCCGCCAATACCACCCTCGCCGCAACTGCCCGAGAGCTCGGGGTGGCAATGCTTCGAATCGACGGCCCCACGACGGCGCTCGGGGATGTGGTCGCGCATCACAAGCAGCAGATCAATCCACTCACGATGGACGCAACAATCGTCGAGCACTACAGCTTGCCGGCGTTCGACAGCGGATCGGGACCTGAGATCGTCGACCCGGGGAGTATCAAGAGCAGCAAGTTCTCGGTCCACGGTCCGGCAGTGCTTGTCTCCAAGCTCAACCCTCAGACGCCACGCGTGTGGCCCGTCCTCCCGGATGGATCTGCTCCGCGTTTGGCCTCTACTGAGTTTCTCGTTCTCGAACCGCGGGTGACGAGCCCGTGGGTCATGTGGGCGCTGCTTTCGCAGCCGAACTACGCGCGCTCCCTCCAAGCGATGGTCGCTGGAACATCGGGGAGTCACCAACGTGTAAGACCCGATGATGTGCTCGCCGCTCCGATCCTCGACCCGCGGGCGATACCGCAGCAACTGCTGGCCGACGTCGGGGAGGTTCTTGCGCCCATCGATGTCCTGAGCCAGGAAAACCGCACGCTCGCCGCCACCCGCGACGCCCTCCTTCCCCAGCTGATGTCCGGCAAGCTTCGCGTCCGCGATGCCGAGCGCATCGCCGAAGACGCAGGTGCCTGATGGCGTTCGCTCACTTGCACGCCGACACCTCGGCATCCTCGCGCCCCATCCCCACTGCATCGCTATCGTTAGCGACAAGGCACCGGCGCCTGCCGTCACCCACGATTGAGGCAACATGAAACTCTTCAAGGCAAAGGTCCTCGTTTGGCCGCTCATCCTTGTCGCGGCACTTGTGATCGCCGCCGGCACCTTCGTGGCCATGAACGTGTCGGCGATGATGTCGGTGTTCGGCACCTCCTCATCGGGGACGAGGACCGAACTCATTCAGTCGCGTACGCCGCAGGAGCAGGTGGTGCTTCTGAGTCTGGGCATCCAAGGCATCGATGAGAAGCGCCAGAAGGGAGTGATCTTCGGCGTGGAGGTGCCGGGCAGTGAGCGCGCAACGTTTGTGAAATACGGTTTTGACGCGAAGTTGGGGATCGATGGAGAGAACGTTGAGATCACCGAGACCGGAGAAGGCACGTACCTAATCTCAATCCCTGAGCTCATCTTCATCGGTCACGACAACCCCGAGTTCGAGATCGCCGCAGAGAACAACGGCGCGCTGAGCTGGGTCACCGCCGAGATCGACCCCGTCGAGATGATCAACAACATCCTCAACGACGAAGTCAAGCTCGAGTACATCGATAAGAATCGCGAAATCATCCAACGACAGGCAGAGACCTTCTACTCAGGAATCATCCTGAGTGTGGCTCCCGACGTGGCGCTCACCTTCGAGTTCCGCGACTAGAGCGTGTCTGACAAAGTTTTTGCCCATGCGATGACGGCGTTGAGGACGACGGCTGCCCGGTAGACGATGGCGTGCTTGTCGTATCGGGTGGCGATGCCTCGCCACTGCTTGATGCGGCCGTACTGGCGTTCGATCACGTTGCGGTTGCGGTAGTCGGCGGCGTCGAGTCCGACGGGCCTGCCGCCTCGGGATCCGCGGCGCTTGCGGTGTCCCTTCTGGTCGTCGGGTTCGGGGATCACGGCCTTGATACCGCGGTCGCGAAGGTGAGCGCGGATCGCGCGGGAAGAGTACGCCTTATCGCCGCGGACCGCGTCCGGTCGGGTCCGAGGCCGGCCGACGTCACGCCCCACCTTCAGCTGTGCCATCAGCGGCAGGAACACGGGTGAGTCGCCTGCTTGGCCGGGCGTGATGAGGGTGACCAGGGGGAGCCCGTTGCCGTCGACGAGCTGGTGAATCTTCGTGGACAGGCCGCCCCGGGAGCGGCCAATCCCGTGATCAGGCGGCTCTTCCTGCGGATTCGTGTAATTCGATCCAGCCCCCTGTGAGGCGGGTGGTGTTCGTGGCATGTTGATGCGCGCGAGCGATCGTGGAGTCCACCGAAAGAGACCAATCAACGATCCCCGCCGCGTCGGCCGCAGCGGTCAGCTTCACCAGCACCTTGTCCCAGGTGCCCTCCGTCGCCAGGCGGTGATGCCAGGTCCATACCGTCTGCCACGGCCCGAAGACCTCCGGCAGATCGCGCCACGCGATCCCGCACCGGTACCGGTAGATGATCGCCTCTACCATCGTCCGCGCGTCGGAGAACTTCCGCCCCGGCCGACCCGTGGGACGCGGCAGCATCCCCTCGATCAACGACCACTGCGCATCCGAAAGCACCTGAAACCGAGACATGAAATCAGGCTCCCAGCAGATCAGCTCAACCTTTGTCAGACACGCCCTAATGACCGCCGGCCCAGAAACACCGTTCATCGGACACACCCGGCCCGGCCGCGGACGGGGGCGAGGGCGAGCCGGCCGCGGCGACATCCGGGCCGTCATCCTGTCGGTGCTCTCCGAGAGCCCCTCGAACGGGTACAGCCTCATCAAGACCATCGCCGAACGCACCGGCGGTAGCTGGCGGCCGAGCCCAGGCTCGGTGTACCCCACCCTGCAACAGCTCGTCGACGAGGAGCTCATCGAGGCGCAGGGCGAGGGACGCCGCACCGACTATGTGCTGACCCAGGCCGGTGAGGCCTACGTCAAGGAGAACTCCGAGGAGCTCGCCCGCGCGTGGGAGTCCGGCGCCCCGAAGCGCAGCGCGCAGGAACTCGCCTTCCAGCAGAGTGTCGGCAAGCTCATGGGCGTGGTCGGGCAGTTCCACCACGCCGCGAGCGACACCCAGCGGGCCGCAGCTGTCGAGAAGCTCGACGAGGTGCGCCGGGCGCTGTACTTCATCCTGGCCGACTGATCATCACGGGTGTACGACCGGAGCGGTGGCGGCCCGGCATAGGGTGCCGCCGCCGTCTCAGTGTCGCTCGACGAGCATCGCCGCGGTCCACGGCTCGAGCGTGAGCGTCACCGCCGCGTCCGCAAAGGTCACCGCCGCACCCGCGAGCGCATCAACCCGTGCCCGTTCTGAGGGGAGTTCGATCGTCGCCCGATCCTCGCCCGCGTTGAGAACCACGATGACGCTGTCGTCGGCCGCATCCTTCCGGTAGGCGAGCACGCCCTCCGACGCCCGCAGCGGGGTCCGACTGCCGCGGGCGAGCGAGGGATGCGCGGCACGCAGTTCACCCAGCCGGCGGAAAGCCTCGACCGTGCCCTCATCCATGGCCTCCCACGCGGTCGCATCCCGCACGTGGTTGAGGTTCGTGGTCGCGGACTGCCGCTGGCTCATGCCCATCTCGGTTCCTGCCCAGACGCTCAGGGGGCGGCTCATCGAGTACTGGCAGGCCGCCGCCACACGCAGCCGGCGCTGGTCGCCGCCCGCGACCAGCAGGAAACGGTCCATGTTCTGGTTGTCGAGCATGATCGGGGCGACGAACCCCTCCGGGAAGAACCGGTCGCCACCCGCGAGAAAGCGCTCGAACTCCTCCACCGAGAGCTTGCCGTTCCCGAACGTGCGCCGCGCCGCCTGACACCAGGCGAAGTCCTGGCACCCGTCGACACGCCCCACGTAGCCGAGAAGAGCCTCCGGAGTCGTCACACCCTCCGTGAAGATGCCGACGTCATCCCGTACCCGGCGCACCGCGCGTCCGAAATCGGCCCAGAACTCGTGGGCGGGGCCTACCGCGTAGTCGAGGTCGTAGCCGTCGATGCCGTAGTCGCGCACCCACTCGCGGGCGAGCTCCAGGATGTACGCACGTGCCGCGGGCTCATCATGCCGGATGTGCGGAAGCTCCCCGCCTCCGAAGAAGCTCAGGTAGTCGCCGTCGTCGCGGATATCGAACCAGGGGCGATAAGGGCTGCTCGCGTCGCGCAGTGCCTCCCGAAAGAAGGGGTGCTCGTCGGAGAGATGGTTGCCGACGAAGTCGACGAGGACGCGCATCCCCCGGCCGTGGGCCTCCGCGATGAGCGTGCGCAAATCATCTTCGGTGCCGAAGTCCGGGTCGACCCCGTGGAAGTCGGTGGCCCCGTACTTGTGGTAGGTCGGGCCGACCATCCAC
>Ga0116180_1002893_pt1 | contig 13263 bp, 9 predicted proteins | sample AD_UKC073_MetaG_FD_89804 | JGI IMG/M metagenome (GOLD analysis project Ga0116180, IMG submission 89804) | Active sludge microbial communities of municipal wastewater-treating anaerobic digesters from USA - AD_UKC073_MetaG | ecosystem: Engineered > Bioreactor > Anaerobic > Digestate | place: USA...
CCCGATCCAATAGCTATTTTCGATTGTCCAACATGATAACCCGCTCCTCGAAAATCTTGTTTCATTCCCAATGCCACTTCGATTCGAATCCGTTGATGGGGCTGTAAAACATCGTTAAACACATATTCTGTCGATTCCAAAAAAACAAAAGATCCAATTGCAAAAGCCACCATGTATATATATACCCTTTTTCCATACATGAAAAAAAGGCAAAGCAAATACAAAATCACCGTTCCCAAGGCGATAAGCGCAACGAGTCCCCAATCTATTTTTACGCCGCAGAAACTAATAAGGTAAGCTATCAAAAAAACCGAGGCCGGTGCTCCTAAAATGACACGCACTACTTTTTTTCGTTTTACATAATTTCCTACCAGAACAGCAGTAAATAAAATAATGAGAATAAGCGTAATAAACTCACCCAATGAAAATAGGCCCATTTGCGTATCCGAAAACTTGATACCGAGTACGAAATAAACAATTGCGGCTACCAATACAAACAAAATACCTCCCGGCAACCCTTCTCTGAAAAGCACCAAAAGAAAGCTCGCATAAACCAGTGCGGTGCCGGTTTCACTTTGCAAAACAACCAAAATGGCAGGAAGCAATATAATGGAAAACGTAAATAGTAAATTTTTCCGTTTCATCAACCGAAAATCGTATAAACTAAATACTTTAGCCAAGGCCAAAGCAATTATAAACTTCATGAATTCGGCCGGTTGAAGTCGCACGGGTCCCAATACCAGCCACGAACGCGAACCATTGATTTCGGGTGCAACAAGACAGGTTACGATAAGCAGAAAAATACCCGCCAAATAAAAAACGAAAGCATATGTTTCATAAAATCCCGTATCGATTTTCAGCAATGCAAAAGCCAACACGAGAGAAGTACCTATCCATACCAATTGCATTGTTGATCTGTCGGACAAATCAAACAAACCCACCGCATTTTCAATATCATAACTCGCAGCGTATACACTAAGCCAACCGAGAATAAGAAAAATCACGTACATCCACACTGTTAGCCGATCTACATGCCCTCTATCCGATATTTCTCCGTTGTTTAGATACATAATGTCGAATCATTTTTTGTTTTGAAGCGAATCGTTATCGACAATCGAAAGTTCTCGACTGTAAATATGGGGAAGAATAGTTGTATTTACAATTCGATTCTCAAGCCATTTATCTGTTTCGGGTATGGAATCGTTAAAGAATTTCTGAAGCATAAGTCTTCCAATGGGCACGGCATTGCTTGCTCCAAATCGTCCGTTTTCCACAATCACCGCAATGGCCACACGTGGGTTATCTTTGGGAGCAAACCCCATGAAAAGGGAGTGATCATCACCATGCGGATTTTGGGATGTGCCGGTTTTTCCACATACTTCAATTTCAGGCAAAAGATTGGCTGTGCGGCAAGTACCTCCCGTTACGGCATTTGCCATGCCTTGTGCGATTATTTCAAAAATAGAATGCTCGATGCCCGTATAATGTTTTCGGGTATAAAGTGTATCCAATGGAGCTCCTTTACGCTCGCGCACCACATGTGGCACATAATAATACCCTCTATTTGCCACAATAGCGGCAAAATTGGCTATTTGCAAAGGCGTTGCCAAAATTTCACCTTGTCCTATGGCAATCGATATAATATTGTGTGCATTCCAATTGGCTCTTTTCAACACTTTATTGTAAAACTTGCTGTTTGGGATAAATCCTTTTTTCTCCGATGGAAGATCGACACCGAGTTTCTCTCCATAACCCATCTTGCTCAAATAGCTTTTCCATACATCGAAAGCTTCATTTACGTCGGCATATTTTTCTCTGTTGCCAAGCATGGCACTCAGCCCATAACAAAAAAACGAATTACACGAAGTTGCCAGTGCCGGCACGATAGACAATGGCGATGCATGACCATGACAAGCCGGTCGCCCACCCAAAGGGGGATATCCATGAAAACAACTGTATCGTGTTTCCAACGTAATGATTCCTTCCTTCATAAAAACAGCACCTTGCGATGGTTTAAAAGTAGAACCCGGCGGATACATTCCTGCTACTGCACGATTAATAAGAGGCTTATAAGGATTTCGTTCCAAATCGAGATAATTTCTGCCAAAATCTTTTCCTGTCAAAATAGCCGGATCATAACTAGGCGATGATACGATGCATACTATTTCTCCCGTTTTGGGTTCAATCATCACAATCGATCCAATTTTGTTTTGCATGAGATATTCGCCGTAAGCCTGCAAATCGATATCGATACCGAGCGTAAGATCGCGCCCGGATACGGGAGCTTTATCCTCCGCTCCATCTTTATAGCGCCCCTGTAATCGTCCTCTCGCATCCCTCAGCCAGATTTCCACTCCTTTTTCTCCTCTGAGGTCTTTTTCATGTGACGATTCAATACCCGATTTTCCAATATAATCACCTCTAACATAGTAGGGGTCCGATTCCAACGCATTCTTATCGACTTCGGCAATATATCCGAGAATAACGCCCATATTGGGATACTTATATTGTCGTCGTGTACGATTTTGAACATATATGCCGGGAAATTTATACAACTTTTCTTGCAGCAGTCCGTATTGTTCCACGGTAAGTTGCGACATAAAAAGCTGAGGCGTATAAGATGAATAGCCGGGGTTTTTTCGCCTATCTTTCATGTCTGCCTCCAGCATCAGATATGTCGATTTATCGATATTCAGTGTATTGCAGAAATCGAGTGTGTCGAATTCGCCCATCTCACGCACAACCATCATTACGTCGTAAGTAGGCTGATTATAAACAAGCAAATTGCCGTTACGGTCGTAAATTGCTCCTCGTGCCGGATACAGTGTTTTTCGCAAAAAAGCATTGCTATCGGCAAATTCACGATACTGAGGACTCAAAATTTGCAGATAAAACAATCGAGAAATATATACAACCATCACAAGCACAGCAATCAAGGCAATGATGTGTTTGCGTTTAGCATATGGATTTTCGCTATTATACCCCACTCGTTTTCCTATACATTAAACCGTCTAAAGCAATTATCAATATCAAAGTAAGTACGGACGAAGCTCCAATGCGGATAAGCGTACTCGTCAAATTAAAAAAAGTAAAAGATTCTATAAAAAACAACAGCGTTTGATGCAACAACACCATTACGACACTATAACGCAAAAAGGCTCCGGTTTCGGTATAAATGCTTGGAACAAAATCTTCGTATTCGACTTTCGAAAAAAATATGTTCATTAACGGTTTTCGTAAGGTGGCAACAATGGTTGTTGCTGCTGCATTCATTCCCGGCGTATTAAGAAAAATATCGATGATCAACCCCATCAAAAACCCCGAAATAACCACATAAAACAAATTTCTGTTCTTTGGCAATTTAATCAAAAAATAGATGTAAAGGATGGGTACGGCTACTCCGAAAACACTGATTCGATTCAACACCAACGTTTGAAGCAACACCAACACAACAAACCCTACCATTTCACGTAAAAAGGTTATTTTCATCGCTGCTCTACCGATTGTTCAAGAATACTTTCTTCTTCATAATAAACATCCTCTATGACAAACACATGCTGCAAGCTGTAAAAATCGGTTGCCAAACGTATTTTGAATGCATTAAAATTATCGTCCTTCGTTTTACCCTGTCCCACGACATAGCCAATCACCATATCTTTGGGAAAGATGCGCGAAAAACTGGTTACCACAGTATCGCCTTCACGAAACACCTCGTGTTTGGGCAATTGTTCAAGTTGGGCATAATGCAAATCTTTCCCATCCCATACGATAGACCCCGAGTTGTCGGAATTTTTTAATTTTCCACTTAATCTGAACTTCGGATTCACGATTGGGATTACTACGGAAAAATGATCGGAAACAGCAAGAACAACCCCTACAATACCGTTTTGCGACACAACCCCCATATCGGCTTTCACGCCATCTTGCAGCCCTTTATCCAGCGTAATGTAATTGTTGCTTCCAAAAAAACTGATATTTACCACATTTGAAGGAATAAACCGAAATTGCGCAGTGACCATAGAATCGCTCACAAAGGAATTTGTTTGAATCGAATCCAGAGCAAGGTCGTTCAAATAACTTTTCAATGCATAAAGTTCGTTTTGCAATTTTGCATTTTGTTCCAGCAACTCGTTATTGTTCTTCTGCATGTAAAAATATGAGTTCACTTTCCCCGACAAACGATATAATTCGGCAGAAACGCGGTTTGCCGATGAAAGATATACGCTCCGTTGATACGAATTTTGTGTAAAAACAAGATAAAAACTAACGATTATCAATAAAACAGCCAACAACCACCAACTGTTTCGTATGATAAAATTAAATAGATTCCTCATACTGCGTTGTCAGCCATTCGGTTCGGCTTTCTGCCCAATAGATGTTACCAATAGCCGACTATCTCATTAAAAAGTTAAACTTATTGATATTTCGCAATGCGATACTTGTACCTTTTGCCACCACATGCAACGGATCATCCACTACCTTAAACGGTATTCCGATCTTATCGGTCAGCCTTTTATCGAGTCCTCGCAGCAAAGCCCCTCCTCCGGTCAGATAAATACCGTTGCGCACAATATCGGCATAAAGTTCGGGGGGCGTTTGTTCCAACGCACTTAGTACGGCCGAATCGACTTTCGACATCGATTTTTCGAGACAGTGAGCAATTTCTTGATAAGATATAGGCACATCCATCGGCAATGAAGTCATCCGGTTTGGTCCATGCACAACAAAGTCTTCGGGCGGATTATCCAGTTCGGTTGTCACGGCACCCACATTGATTTTTATTTTTTCTGCCGTTCGTTCTCCCACCTTCATATTGTGTTGGCGTCCCATATAATCCATAATATCTTCCGTAAAATCGTCGCCGGCTATTTTTATTGACTTATTCGAAACGATTCCTCCCAGCGAAATCACGGCAATTTCGGTTGTCCCTCCACCTATGTCCACAATCATGTTTCCTTCGGGGGCTTCCACGTCGATTCCTATGCCTAGGGCAGCAGCCATAGGTTCAAAAATCATATAAACGTCGCGTCCTCCGGCATGTTCGGCAGAATCGCGTACGGCACGTATTTCAACTTCGGTACTCCCCGAAGGAATACAAATCACAACACGCAATGAGGGAGAAAACAATCCTCCTCCTTTGTTTTTATTGGCCATGCGAATCATCCCGCGAATCATTTGCTCTGCAGCGTTGAAATCGGCAATCACTCCATCGCGGAGTGGTCTTACCGTGCGTATATTTTCGTGGGTTTTACCATGCATTTGTTGCGCTTTTTCTCCTAAAGCAATCATTTTATCGGTTTTACGATCCAATGCAACAATCGATGGTTCGTCCAGTAAAATTTTTCCGGCATTGTTTGCAATAATGGAATTAGCCGTTCCCAAATCCATGGCTAATTCTTGTGTAAATGAAAATAATCCCATGTAAACGTTGTTTTTTACAAAATGTTTTAATGTTTAAAATGTCGGACACCTGTAAATACCATACTCATATCGTGTTCATCGCAATAAGCAATGGATTCGTTATCCCTTATGGATCCGCCGGGTTGTATAACGGCACCGATTCCCTCACCATGCGCAATTTCCACGCAATCGGGGAATGGGAAAAATGCATCCGAAGCCATAACTGCTCCCTTCAAATCGAAATTGAACGACTTGGCTTTCTCTATAGCCTGTTTCAATGCATCCACCCTTGAAGTCTGCCCGGTTCCGCTTGCCAACAATTGCTTGTTTTTTGCCAATACAATGGCATTCGATTTGGTATGTTTCACCACTTTATTGGCAAAAATCAAATCGTCTATTTCACCGGATGAAGGGGCTTTTTTTGTCACTACTTTCAGGTTGTCTGCCAATTCGACTTTCGTATCTTTGTCTTGCATCAATATTCCGTTTAATGCAGACCGATATTGAAGAGGGGCTATCGTTTCGTGAGTTGCTTTTTGAACCAGTATTATGCGATTTTTTTTCTGACTCAAAATTTCGAAAGCTTCTTTCTCGTATTCCGGTGCAATAATCACTTCAAAGAAGATGGAATTGATGAGCTTGGCAGCTTCTTTATCGACAGGACGGTTGGTGATGACAATTCCACCGTATGCCGACACGGGATCGGCCTGAAGTGCCGCTTCCCACGCTTCGCGAACAGTAGGACGGGAAGCCATGCCACAGGCATTATTGTGCTTGAGAATGGCTACCGATGTTTCGTCGAAATCGGCAATCAAAGCAACCGCGGCATCGATATCGAGCAAATTGTTGTACGATATTTCTTTTCCATGCAGCTGTTCGAACATATCGCCGAAATTGCCGAAGAAAACGCCCCTTTGGTGGGGATTTTCACCGTAACGAAGTTTTTTGGATCCATTTATGGCCAACCGTAGAGCCGAAAAATTCTCTTTATCGAAATAATTGAATATGGCCGCATCGTATTGCGAAGAAACGGCAAACGCCTCTTTGGCAAACCATCGACGATCTTCGAGATCCGAATCGCCCTGTTTTTCTTTCAATAATTGCAACAGCGATTCGTAGTGTTGTTTGGAAGCAGCAACAAGCACATCTTTGTAATTTTTGGCGGCAGCCCGGATCAGCGAAATGCCGCCAATATCTATTTTCTCGATAATTTCTTCCTCCGATCCTCCATTTGCCACCGTTTCCTCAAAAGGATACAAATCCACGATCACCAAATCGATCGAAGGAATATCGTACGCTTTCAATAGTTTTCTATCAGCCTCACTATCCCTGCGATAAAGTATTCCTCCGAATATTTTTGGATGCAATGTTTTTACTCTTCCTCCCAAAATGGGTGGATAACCCGTAACGTCCTCTACCGTTTCGCATTCATATCCCAGCGATTGAATAAATTCTTGTGTCCCTCCGGTAGACAACAGTTTAACGTTCAATTCCTTCAATACTTGAAGAATTTCTTCCAATCCATCTTTATGATAAACGGAAATCAGTGCTGTATTTATTTTCTTCGCCATAATTTAATAAAGCATTTTTATAAGAGAGTACAAAAATATAAAATCTATCGCTATTATTTTCAAAAAAGTTGTAATAATGAAACAGCCAACAAACACTGTCAGCCGTCTCTGATAAATAAACAGCAATTTTTACAATTGTTCGTCTATTGCCTCTATTTTTCTGACAATAAGTGCAAGTTCGGCTTTGATTCTTTCCATTTTCCGATTCATGTCCTCCAACACGCTATTCCCGCGTTTGGACGAAACCGACAAAAATCCGATATTGTTTTCATAAGTCTGCAATTCGTTTTTCATACGTTCATATTGACGCATAAGTCTTTCTCGTTCGCGTAAATTTCGATTTCTTGCATTGCCCGATTTGTCGGCACCCGAGCCACGAATTCCAAAACTTCCCAATCTACGATCGGATTTATCGATATTCAACCGATCGAATTGTGCATCCACTGCTTCATAAAAATCCTTGTATGCCTTATCTTTCAGTTTATAGGGTACATACCCAATTTTATACCATTCGTCTATCAGCTGTTGTAATCGATTCAACGCCTCTTCCAATGGTAATGCCGGGTCTAAATTGTTTATTTTTTCTATGATTTTTCCCTTTTCCTCCAGATTTTTCGTCTCCTTTTCGTATCGCGAGGAGGTTTGTAATTTTTTTTGTTCGAAAAAATGATCGCAGGCTCCTATAAAACGTTGCCAGATGCTATCTACATGTTTACGGGGAACCGGACCGATTTCTTTCCACTCTTTCTGAATATCAATCATTTCTTTGGTGGTTTGTTTCCAATCCTTGCTATCTTTCAAGGCTTCGGCACGTTCACACAAAGCTATTTTCTTTTGGAGATTTTCTTCCATTTCTTGCCGCATCGACTTGTAAAATGCACTCTTGTTCTTAAAAAAGACATTGCAAGCCGCATGATAACGATCATAGATGTTTTTGCGGGATTTCCTGGGCACATGTCCTATCTGACGCCATTGTTTCTGAATATCGAGCACTTCGTTCAGCTGTGTTTTCCAATCATTGAAATTTGTAAGCTTGGTGTAATCGATAGCTTCCAATTTTTCGCACAACTCTGTTTTCTTTTTGAGGTTTTCTTTCTCTTCTTCTTTAATCTCCTCGAAATGTTGCTGATATTTTTTATTTATTTTTGTCGATGCCTCTTTGAAGCGCAACCAAATTTCCTCTCTGTCTTTTCGGGCCACCGGTCCTATTTCGCGCCATTGTTGATGCAGACTCTGTAATTGATGAAACGCCGATACCACATCGGGTTCGTCATCCAACCGTTCGGCGGCTTCGCACAATTCGGTTTTTAACTCGAAATTCTTTTTAAAATCATATTTGCGAAACTCGTTGTTTATACGTACCAGATCATAAAACTTCTCCACGTACAGTTGATAAGTTTTCCACAACTCATTGGCTTTCGACTGCGGAATCGGTTGAATTTCCTTCCATTGCTGTTGCAGTTCTTTAAATTCGCGATAGATTTTATTGAAATCTTCCTGTCCTTGATCTTCAATCAATTCTTTTATCCGATCGATGATGGCCAGTTTTTTTGCCAGGTTTCTTTCTTTCTCGGCCTCTTCCTGAGCCCTTACTTGTACCCGTTTTTCTTTTATTTTCTGAAGAAGGGATTTGCCCTCGGTATACAGTTCCGATTCTTGGGCAACAAAATCGATTTCCTCCCCACCTTCTTCGATGAATTTACTTTTCTGTTTCTCTACTTCGTTTCGAAGTGAACGATAAAACTGAGCTTTCACCGCATCCACTTCTTTACGTTGAGGTTTGTCGGATGCAGCCAATTCGCGAAGCTTTTCAATAATCTCTTCGATAGAAAGCGGTGTTGTCGATTCATCTTCCGATTCTTCTATTTGTTCATCATCATCTTCCTCTTCCGGCTCTTCTTCCTCTTCATCCGCTGCCATTTCAAATTCGTAATCTATTTCTATCGGAATATTTTCATCCCATTCCTCGTTTCCCGATTTTTCATCCGATTTGTCTTCCTTATTCGCTTCGCTTTCATCTCCCACATTTTCGGCAGATTCTTCTTTTGAAGGAATATTCTCAAGTTGCACATCCGATTCAGGAAGAACAGATGCTTTTATTTCCCGTTTTTCTTCGGTTTCGGAAATTTCGGTCATTTTATCCAAAACTTCTTCTTCCGAACTTTTCGAAACTTCTTCTTCCGGATTTTTCGGTAAAAGAGCTCTGGGTGTAATGCTTTCATCATTAACGGTTAATTTTCCGTCATCAAGATTATTGTTCGTATTCATCGGTTTTTAATCCTTCTTTTTATTTCAATTTCGATGCATTGAAATCCTACTTTTCACAAGGTATCCAACATAACTATATTGGATTTACAATCTTTTATACAAAATAACACATTATTTTTCGTATTTCATCGTTTTTGTGGAATTTTATTTTAGCCGAAATTTCTAAAAAAGAATAATCATTGTTTTTTATTCTTATCATCACAAGGTTGAATTCAACCCACAAGTGCACCTTTTCATGCCCTACGCCATGCTCATACCCGAAACCAACCCCGTTCCTTTCTCCTGCTTTTCGCTCTTTCCTTCGCTGCCGATCGACGTCCTTTCCGCACGGCAATCGTCGAGGATGCCGCACAGCTGCTCGATCAACCGGGCGTGTTCGTCGTTCCTCAACAGCGCCATCCAACTCAACTTGAATTTCTGCATAATCAACGTTTTTAACAAAAAAATAAAAACCCCCTGCGAGGCACGGAGCGTATTGGTTAAAGAATAATAATGAAATTGGAGGGGAAAAAAAATTCCCCACTTCAAAAATTCACTCATCCACGTTTCGCTTACTTTTCTCTGAAAAACAAATTAATGGGAGTTCCCGTTAAATTCCAATTTTTCCTCATTTGATTTTCAATAAATCGTTTGTACGGTTCCTTAATCCATTGAGGAAGATTGCAAAAAAACACGAACGACGGTATTTGGGTGTTGGGCAACTGAGTAATATACTTAATTTTAATGTGTTTCCCTTTGTTCGATGGAGGTGGTGTCTTTTGAATAATCGGAAGCAATACCTCATTGAGTTTTGCAGTAGGAATTTTTTGTTTTCGATTTCGATACACCTCATTGGCTGCATTCATTACTTTCAGCAAGCGCTGCTTATTCAATGCCGAACCAAAAACAATAGGAAAATCGGTAAAAGGGGCCAATCTTCGCCGAATGGCATTTTCGTACTCTTTAACCAGCTTACTATCTTTCTCTTCCACCAAATCCCATTTGTTCACAAAAACCACCAGGCCTTTTTTGTTTTTCTGAATAAGTGAAAAAATATTCAAATCCTGACTTTCGATTCCCCGCTCGGCATCGATCATAAGGATGCACACGTCGGCATTTTCAATGACGCGAATCGCACGAATCACCGAAAAATATTCGGGACCTTCGTGTACCTTTCGCCTCTTGCGGATACCTGCCGTATCGATTAGATAAAAATCCATGCCAAACTTATTGTAACGAATATAAATGGAATCGCGCGTTGTGCCGGCGATATCGGTCACAATGTTGCGATCCTCGCCAAGCAAGGCATTCACCAAAGATGATTTCCCGACATTCGGACGCCCAACGACGGCAAACTTGGGAATATCCGGCAAAACCTGCTCGGCTTCGTCTTCTTCGAATAAGGTGAGAATATGATCCAATAAGTCGCCTGTTCCGGTACCATTGATAGCCGAAACACTAAACGGATCTCCAAGACCGAGAGCATAAAATTCGGACGAATGATACCCGAGCTCAAAATTATCGGCTTTGTTGGAAACTACCACCACAGGTTTTTCCGAACGCCTCAGCATGTTGGCAATATCTGCATCCCGATCGGTTATGCCGCTTCTCACATCGACTACAAAAAGAATAACGTCGGCTTCTTCAATGGCAATATCGACTTGTTTGTTGATCTCATCCTCCAGTACATCGTCGGAATTTACTATCCAACCGCCGGTATCTACCAACGAAAACTCCCGGCCATTCCAAAAAACCTTTCCGTATTGACGATCACGCGTAGTGCCGGGAATATCCGTCACAATGGCCTGTCGACTTTCCGTCAACCGGTTAAATAACGTCGATTTTCCAACATTGGGACGTCCTACGATAGCAACCAATTTTTTCATGCGGAAGATCCTTTAATCCAATTTATAACCTAATCCCCTCAGCATTCTGTCGTTGTTTTTCCAATCTTTTTCAACCTTTACAAAAAGCTGTAAGTAAACTTTCTTACCGAAAAAAAGTTCGATGTCTTTCCGCGCCATCGTTCCCAGCTTTTTCAAGGCTTCGCCTTTATGTCCGATTACAATACCTTTTTGCGATTCGCGTTCAACCCATATGACGGCACGGATGCGAATGATATCTTCCTCTTCCTTGAATTCTTCAACGATCACCTCCAAGGAATAGGGAATTTCTTTTCGGTACAGCATCAACGCTTTCTCGCGAATAATCTCCGATACGAAAAAACGTGCCGGCTTATCCGTCAATGCGTCTTTTTCGAAATACGGAGGCGACTCGGGCAACAATTCCACGACTCGTTTTTTAATTACATCTATCCCGAAATCGTTTAAAGCCGAAATCGGATAAATTTCGGCATTAGGCAGCAATTCATGCCATTGATCAACCCGTTTTTCAAGGTCCGATTGATTGGTAAGATCAATCTTATTGATGAGCAACAATACAGGAATGTCCAGTCGTCGCACCCGCTGCAGAAAATCATCGTTTTTGTCGATCGTTTCTACCATATCGGTAACATACAACAACACATCGGCATCATCCAAAGCCGAAAGCGAAAAAGCCAACATTTGCTCTTGCAGTTTATAGTTGGGACGAAGCACACCCGGCGTATCGGAATACACCACCTGATATTCCGGCGTATTGACGATGCCGATGATGCGATGCCGAGTAGTTTGCGCTTTCGAAGTAATGATGGAAAGCTTTTCACCTACCAACAGATTCATAAGGGTGGACTTGCCCACATTGGGATTGCCGACAATATTGACGAATCCCGATCGATGTTCTTTTTCTTTCATTCGATATATTAAAAATGCATGTTTCTTAAATAGAGATACCGTTCGCGGTGTTGTTCTTTTTGCAGACGAGGATTTTTGCCAATGATCATCACATCTGCCGGTTCATCCGGCTTAACGGGTAGCCAAACCGGAACGCCAAGCCCATTGGGATTGCCGGTTTTGATGAAATGGGCAAAAAACAGCTGCGAGAGGGTCGAAACGAAATAATCTTCCGATTGCCAATCATAAACATCGTTTACCGGTAAATTGCCCAATACATATTCGATTTCGGCAGAATGCGCCGCCCCTTTTATCAACAGGTTGTCGCCGTTTTTTGCGTTTTTGTAACCCGGACGGGGGTGAACGAAATAATACCGGTAAACTTCTTTGTTCCCGGTTTTCGCGTGAATATCCGACCAATTCCATGTACCATAACCGATAAACATATCACTTGCCAAATCGGTAGCCACCTGCGCCACTTCATCATCGGAATCGGCTTTGTAGACTTTCAATAATCCGTCTGCAATGTCGGGATATCTTTTCCTGACAGCTTTTTCGTAATTTTCTACCGTTACTTCTTCATCTCCCAATATCGCTTTGTAATTGCTTTCCATCGAATTCCAACCTACAAGCAAAGGTACTTGAGCTTGTTCGCCTTTCAAAAAAATAGTCTCCGGTTTGTCGGGAAAAAAATAACCGTCGACAATAACCCCAAACGACGGGATGTCTCTTCGTTTGGTCATCTCCAGCAACCGGTCTGCCGATATATTGCGTAATTCACGAATATTCTCGGCTCCTACTGCCTTTTGGAACAAAAGTCCCATTTTTTCGGCTTCCGACAAAGAAAGCATTTTCCCGAAACCCAACAACGAACCGCTTTCTCCTATGGCACCGGCAATGAGGTTCCGAGACAAGGGCGATGCCATCTGAGCGCTCACAGAATACGACCCGGCCGATTCTCCACCGATAGTGATTTTATCGGGATCGCCTCCAAAATGGGCAATATTGCGCTTCACCCATTGCAAGGCAGCAGACTGATCGAGCAGCCCGTAATTCCCGGAAGCACGGTGAGGCGATTCTTTTGTCAACTCGGGATGACTGAAAAAACCGAATATACCCAGCCGATAATTAATGGTTACCGTTACAATGCCTTGCCTGGCCATGCTTTCACCGTCATAGCGATATTCCGATCCATCTCCGGCAATGAAACCGCCGCCATAGAAATAAACCAACACGGGGAGTTTTTCACGATTGTTTTTCGAAGGAGTCCACAC